>Ga0207770_100234_pt1 | contig 37771 bp, 41 predicted proteins | sample A23E2SouthBayCA_FD_187729 | JGI IMG/M metagenome (GOLD analysis project Ga0207770, IMG submission 187729) | Aerobic enrichment media microbial communities from Eden Landing Ponds, California, USA - A23 E2 (SPAdes) | ecosystem: Environmental > Aquatic > Marine > Unclassified | place: Emeryville... | reverse complement strand
CCGAGGTCGACGCCCGCCCCCGACAGAAGCGGGAGGAGTTCGCCCGACGAGACGACGAGCACGTCCGGGTCGCGCTCGACGAGTGCGCGCTCGACCCGGCGGCGGACCTGTCGCTCGGTGTCTCCCGCCGGGTAGTCGTCGATCCGCAGGCCCGAGAGGTCCCCGTCGGCGAGCGCCGGGTCCGGGAGCGAGAGCGAGAGTCGCCGTAGCGAGCGGGCAGGTACGGGCGAGCGGCCGGTGTCCATGCAGTACCTGAAGCCGGGGTCCAGGTCCACGTCGTACAGTGACAGGGTTCCGGGTGCGTGGGTCTCGTGTTCTCGCATCCGTATCTCGCGGGCGAGTTGCCTGACTTCTTCTGTCCTGTCGAGTGCCACACGGAGCATCGGAGAGGGGTCGTCGCTTCGCAGGTCCCGACGCCGCTGGACCCACTCCGTCCCGGTGACTTTCGGGTCCGGGGCGAGTTCGTCGGCGAGCCAGTCGAGGTAGCGCGTGCGGTCGTCGCGGGCGGCGACGGAGATGGCGGGCCGGTAATCGGGATCGAGCGTCGCCGTCGCACCGGGCGTTGCCGTACTGTCTGTGTCGACCCCGCCGGTCGGGCCCCCGTCGGCGGTGTCGACCTGCCACCGTATCGGCGTCCCGTCGTCACGGAACTGGACGGCGAACGGCACGAGTTACTCCCCCGATTCGCCGCCGTCGCGGGTGGCGGCCCCGTGCAACTGCTGGATCTCCCGCTCCTGGGCGAGCAACACGGCGAAGACGAACGCCCGCCAGGCGTCGGGCGGGTTCTGCTGGCCCGCCGCGTCGGCGTGACCGCGGGCGCGCTCGAACAGACGGTCGAAGTCGTCCTGGTGGCGCCGACGGAGCGCACGCCGGAAGGGCCGCCAGTCGCGTTCCAGTCTGTCGAGACGGTCCCGGAGCGTCGGGTTCGTCCGTCCCATCACCCCAGCACCTCCCCGAGCGTGGGTGCGACGGGTCCCGTCGCGACGGCCGACGCGTCCGCCGGTGCGACCCCGAGCAGGTCCACCCAGTAGGGGATGGTCGTCTGGTAACCCCACTCGTCGACGTAGACGTCAGTGCAGAAGTCCCGTCCATCGACCCGCAGGCCCGCTCGCGTGGCCGTTGCGTCGAGCGTGCGGTCGGCGGCCGCCCGGACGTCCGCGGCGTAGGGGGCGGCGTCGGCAGTCACGAGGACGGGGACGTCGACGGCCGTGGCCACCGCCGAGAGCAGTTCGAGCGTCGCCGAACACATGGCGTCTGCCCCGTACCCGGGAATATCCTCGTCGGCGTAGGGTGCGGCGACGGCGGGCGCGACGACCAGCGACGCGTTCGGTCGCACCCGTCCGGGCAACGACCGGACGAGTTCGTGGTGCTGGTAGCCCGTGAAGGCGCGAGCGACCCGCAACGACCGGCAGGCGCGCCGCGAGAGCGTCTCGTACAGCGCCGCCGGTGCCGCACGATTACACGCGTCGACCCAGTAGGCCGGCCCCTCGCGGTCGTCGAGGTGGCGACCCACCAGCCGATACAGTGCCGCCGGCCCGTCCGCGTCGAGGTACGTGAGGCCGGGATCGAGCGTCGGTACCTGATTCATGCGACCACGTCACGACGCCGGACGGGTATACCTCGGCCGGACCCCCGGAGTGAAAGTGAAACGGGCACTTGAATGTTCGCCACGGGGTGGAAGTGGTTCGAGGTGTCGCCGGGACGCGTTCCGTTAGCGTTTTGACGACCGGATCTGTCAGTGATACACGATGGCAGTGCCCAGCGGCACGCGACGGTCGCCCTCCCGACCCTCCCCCGCGACTGTCGCACTGGTCCCCCGAGACTGTACAGTCCCTCCGCCTGCGACGTGTGCTGGCGCGTCGCCCTCCACGGACGCATCGACTCTCGCGAGCGACCACCCCGGGAGGTGACGGACGGTGAGTGACCCACGGGGATCGAGCGAATCCGAGAGCGAGTTCCGCTCCGGGAGTGGCCGCGAGAGCGAGTCGACGTCCGCCTCGACCTCGCTCTCGACGGGTACCGACGCGATCATCAGCGGGACGGACGTCGTCAGAGAGTACGACACGGGCGGGCAGACCGTCCGGGCGCTGAAGGGCATCGACTTCGAGGTCGGTCCCTCGGACTTCGTGGCGGTCGTCGGCCCGTCGGGCAGCGGGAAGTCCACCTTGTTGAACCTGCTCGGACTGCTCGACGTGCCGACGACCGGGACGATCCGGTTGCGCGGCGACGACGTCTCGGCGTTCAGCGGCGGGGAGCGGACCGTCGCACGGAAGGAGACCATCGGGTTCGTCTTCCAGAGTTTCTACCTCGTGCCCACCGCGACGGCCCTGGAGAACGTCGAGATGCCCCGGATGCTCGAACGCACACCCAGGAAGACCCGCGAACGCGCCACCGAACTCCTGGAACGGGTGGGGCTGGGCGACCGCCTCGACCACAAGCCCGACGAGCTCTCGGGCGGACAGAAACAGCGAGTCGCCATCGCCCGCTCGCTCATCAACGACCCCGAACTCGTGCTCGCGGACGAACCGACGGGGAACCTCGACCGCGACACGGGTGACCGGATCCTCGACCTCTTCGACGAGTTGCGCGCCGAGGAAGACGTCGCCGTCGTCACCGTCACCCACGACGACTACGTCGCGGAGGCGGCCGAGCGCGTCGTCAACCTCATCGACGGCGAGGTCCGCGACACCGACGGGATGGCCGGCAACACCGGGGGTGACGAGGAGTGGTGACCCCCGGAACGTTCCCGGGAGGAGACAGGGACGGAGGTGAGCGCCGGTGAACCTCCTCTACCGGCTCGCCGCGCGCGTCCCGACGGTGCTCATGGCGCGGCGGAACGTCTCCCGAGCGCGGGCACGGTCGGCACTCGCCGTAGCGGCAGTCGTCATCGGCGTCGTCGCTATCGGCACTATCGGCGCCGGTGGTGAGGCGTTCAGGCAGAACCAGCTTTCGGCCTACGAGCAACTCGGCGGCGTCGCGACGGTCGACCCGGTCTGGGACCCCGAAGACGAGAGCCTGGCCGACGGGACCTTCTCCGAGCGCCAGGTCGACCGGATGCGCCAGCTCACGACCGGCACGACGGTCGCCCCGGTGGTCGACCAGGGCGGGAGTTTCGTCCGCGACCCGGAGGGCGACCCGCTCCTCACGGCCCAGGTCAAGGGGCTCGACGACCCGCGGATGCTCTACGAGGTCGAGTCGGGAGAGATCCCCGCCGACTGGCGGCGGAGCGTCGTCGTCGGTGCCCGCGTCGCCGAGAACGGCGACATCGAGGTCGGCGACCGGGTCTCGGTCGCGACGAACGGCGGTGTCGACGGCGACTTCCGGGTGGTCGCAGTCCTCGAATCGCGCGGGTTCGCCAGTCCGCTCAACGCCGACCGGACGGTGTTCGTGCCCCTCTCGGCGTTCGACACCGAGGAGTACGGGCAGGTGATACTGCAGGTCGACCCGCAGGTCAGTTCGGTCGAAGCCGAGACCCGCAAGGTCGAACAGCGGTTCAACGACCGTGGCCCCAACGTCGACGGCGAGACCGTCCAGAGCCAGCGAGAGAACTTCGAGGAGGCCATGGGGACGATCAGCCAGTTCCTGCTGGCGATCGGCGCCATCTCCCTGCTCGTCGCCGCCGTCACCATCGCCAACACGATGCTCATGTCCGCCATCGAGCGCGAGGGCGAGATCGGCGTCCTCCGCGCGGTGGGCTACCCGAAACGCGCCGTCGTCAGTATGCTCGTCGCCGAATCGACGATGCTGGGTGTCCTCGGTGCGGTGGTGGGCGTCGCGCTCGCGCTCGCCATCGGGTCCGTCCTCAACTACCAGCTGGTCGGCGACCCGCTGGCCTTCACCGCCTCGGGGTTCCGCGCGATCGCGCTGGGTGCCGGCTTCGGGGTCCTCGCGGCGCTGGTCGCCGGGATCTACCCCGCCTGGAAGGCCGCGCGGAAACACCCCGTGGAGGCGCTGGACTGATGACCCGCGCAGGCGCTCGGCCGACGGTCGAGGAGGTGTCGGACTGATGGGGTGGTTCTACCGCATCGCGGGCCGGTTCCCGCGACTGGTCATCGCCAAGCGCAACCTCTCGCGAGCGAAAGCGCGGTCGGCGCTGGCCGCCGCCGCCATCCTCATCGGCGTCGTCGCCATCGGGACCATCGGGGCGGGCGGTGCGGCGTTCAAACAGAGCCAGTTGAACCTGATCCAGGACCAGGGGGCAAACAGCGTCTACCTCGTGCCCGGTCCCGACCACGACGCCGGGTACTTCGACCGAGAGGACGTCCGGGGGATCGAGGGGACGGTCGGGGAGGGGGGCATCGTCGCCACGAACCAGGTCGGGATGGACCTGGAGACGCGGACCGGCGGCCGCCAGCCGATATCGGTCACCTTCACCGACGATCCGAGAGTCGTCTACGACGTCGCACGCGGCGAGATTCCCCAGAGCTGGCGCCAGCAGGCCGTCGTCTCCGCCGGGTTCGCCCGCGAGCGCGACCTCGGCGTCGGCGACCGGTTCACCGTGATAGACGAGACCGACGGCGACGAGACGCGACGCATCTACCGCGTGACCGCCGTGCTGGCGGAGACACAGGCATTCGGCGTCAGCGAGGTGTTCCTCCCGATGTCGGAACTCGGCGAACGCCAGTACACGCAGATAGAGGTGCGGACTCGCTCGGTCGACCGCGCCGAGGCGACCGCCGAGCGACTCCGGACGGAGTACAACGACCGGAAGAACCGGCTGTTCGTGTTCGAGCTCACGTCGCTCGTCCGGTTTTTCAAGTCGATCGTCAACGGGATCAACATCTTCCTGGCCGGCCTCGCCGCGATCTCCTTGCTCGTGGCTGGCGTCTCCATCGCGAACACGATGCTGATGGCCGTGATCAAGCGCCGCGAGGAGATCGGCGTCCGCCGTGCCGTGGGTTACTCCCGGCTGGACGTCGTCCGTATCCTGCTCGTCGAGGCGGGGATGCTCGGTGCCATCGGCGCCGCGGTCGGGATCACCATCTCCCTGCTCGCGACGATGCTCGCGAACGCGACCTTCCTCGGCGACCCCTTCGCTTTCACCGGCGAGTCGGTGCAGTACCTCCTCGGGGCCGTCGCGTTCGGCCTCGTGACAAGTCTGCTCGCCGGCGCGTACCCCGCCTGGCGCGCCGCGAACGAGCGACCCGTCGACGCGCTCCGGGACTGACGAGGGACCGTCACAACCCGACCCTGTCTCGGGGCGATTCGGGAGTGATCAGCAGATCGAGTAGTACAGGTAGACCGTCCCGTCGGGCTGGACCTCCCCATACGCCTCGCCGTAGCACTGGCTGGTCTCGATGCCGACGCGCTCGGTCGTCCCGCGAGCGGTCAGAACGACGGTGAACCGCTCGATCCCGTCGGGGTCGGCCGCGCTGGTGTTGTAGACGGTGCGCTCCGCGCCCGGCGCGAGGTCGTAGCTCCCGTCGTGGACCGTCTCGTTCGTCGCCTCGCGGATCACCCGAACCCGCATCGTGACCGTCTCGTTCCACCTGTTGGTCAGCGTGACGTGTTTGTTCGGGTCTGGCTGGTTCGCGGCCTGTTCGTGCCCGTCCGGCGTCGAGTCAGTGGGAGACGCAGGCGCAGGGGGCGAAGCGGGCCCCTCGGTCGACGTGGGGGTCACTGTCGGCGTGTCTGTCGCCGTCTGCGTCGGCGTCGGCGACGGCTGACCGCCGGTGCCGGCCGAGAGACACCCGCCGAGGACGAGGAGGGCGACCAGGGCGACGACCGGGAGCGACTGGGGGACTCGCATACACGCTCCGAGGAGAGCCGACGGAAAAGGGGCTCCGGAGGCTGAAAGCGGTCTTTGATCGATAGAGCGTCCGGCGGGAGGGTCCGTCAGCTCTCGTGGATGAGCGAGAGGAGCCGTTCCTGGTAGTCGGCGAAGGCGGGGTCGGTCCGCTGGCGGGGTCGGGCCAGGTCCACGTCGACGACTTCACGGACCGTCCCCGGACCGCCCGAGAGGACGACGACGCGGTCCGCGAGCGTGACGGCTTCCTCGACGTCGTGGGTGACGAACAGGACCGTTTTGCGCGTCTCCGACCAGATGTCCAGCAGTTCGTCGTGGAGCATCCCGCGGGTCTGGGCGTCGACGCTCCCGAAGGGTTCGTCCATCAACAGGAGGGCGGGGTCGACGGCGAGCGCGCGGGCGATCCCGACGCGCTGTTTCATCCCGCCCGAGAGCTCGTTCGGGTAGGCGTCGGCGAACCCGTCGAGACCCACGAGGTCGATCATCTCGTGAGCCCGCTCGCGACGCTCGGTTTCGGTCAGGTCCTGCTGTTCCAGACCGAACGTGACGTTCTCCAGGACAGTACGCCACGGGAACAGGTCGTACTCCTGGAAGACCATCCCCCGGTCCATCGCCGGACCGGTGACGGGTTCGCCACCGAGACGGACTCCCCCGTCGCTCGCGGCTTCGAGCCCGGCGATGATCCGGAACAGGGTGGTCTTGCCACAGCCCGACGGGCCGACGATGCAGACGAACTCCCCCTCCCTGACGGTGAAGGAGACGTCGTCGAGGGCACGGACTGCCTCGCCGCCCTGCTGGCGGAAGACCTTGGAGATGCCGTCGACGGCGACCGTCGTGTCGGTCACGGTTTCGTCGGCCCCGCTCCGGTCTTCCCCGGATTCACGGTTCAGTTCCGCCACGCGAGAACCCTCCGTTCGACCCGGCGAAAGAGCGTGTCGCTCGCGAGGAAGACCAGACTGATGACGAGCATGTAGACGACGCTGACCTCGGTATCGAGGTTCTGGGAGGCGTTGATGATCTGGTAGCCGACGCCGGGCGCGCCGAACAGTTCGGCGGCGACGACGATCATCCAGCACTGCCCGATGCTCGTCCGGATGCCCGTCATGAGTTCGGGCGTCGCACTCGGGATCACCACCTTCCGTATCATGGTCCAGTCGTCGTGGACGCCCAGCGAGGCCGCGACCTCGGTGAGGTCCTGCGGGACGCCCTCGACGCCGCTGTAGGCGTTGTAGAAGTTGATCCAGAACGCCCCGATCGCGACGATGAACGTCGCGCCGCCGTGGCCGATGCCGATCCAGACGATGGCGAAGGCGATCCACGCCAGTGGCGGGATCGGCCGCAGGACACGGGTGATGGGGGTGAACAGGTCCTCGACGGTCTCGCTCCAGCCCATCGAGATGCCGAGCGCGATACCCAGTACCGTGCCGACGAGCAGGCCCGGCAGGTAGTGCATCAGGCTCTGGAGCAACTTCACGAGGAGTTTGCTCCCGGTGACGTCCCCGACCAGTGGCAGCGAGAGCGTCTCGGTCTTGACGAGTTCGCCGCCGAAGGCGACGGCGACGGCGAGCGGCGAGGGCAACAGGTACGTCCGCCCGACGGCCATCGCGCCGACCTGCCAGACGGCGAGAAAGACGAGCGTTCCGACGACGCCGAGGACGATCCGGCGCCGGTCGATCCGCTCGGCGAGGGGCGGCCGCTCGGTCGGCGTCGCCGTCTCGGTGTCCGCCGCCGTCTCGATGCTCATAGCGAGTCGTACACCCCGAAGTCGAACATCTCCGACTTCGAGAGCTGTGCGTCGGTCTTGCCGAGTCGACTGGCGTACTCGCTGAACGTGACCGCTTGCCCCTCGATCGCGTGGGGGTCAGTGACGAACGCGCTGGCCGGCGAATCCATCGCGGCGCGGGCGGTCGACTGGTCGAGCGAGTCGATGAACGACGCCGCGTGACTCGCCGCGGTGTCGGGGTCGTCGGTCGCCAGCGTCGTCGCCCGCTGGTGTTGCCGGACGAACTCCGTCGCGAGGTCACGGTTGTCCTCGCGCAGGCGGTCGTGCATCAGCGTCACCGCGGCGGGCTGGCCGGGCATGAAGTCGCCGGCCCAGGCGACGGACTGGAAGGGCGCACCCTCGGCCTCGATTATCGTCGGGACTGGTTCCATGATGCTCGTTCCGTCGACCTCGCCGGCGAGCAGCGCCTGCTGGACGGCCGTCGCGCCGCCCAGTCCCCTGATGTCGACGTCGCTCTCGGGGTCGAGCCCGAGCGTCTGGTCGATCCAGTAGCGGAGCAGGATGTCGGGCACCGACCCCGGCGGAAAGGTTCCGAAGGTGAACTTCCGGCCCGTCTGGGCCTCGAACTCCGCGAAGGCATCTTTCCCGTGTTCCTCCCACAACCCGGCGAACTCGTCGGTCGCGAGGATCTGCATCGCGTCCTCGATGTTCGCCGCGGTGATCTTCGAGGGGATGCCCTTGTCCATGATGATCATCGCCGGGACGACGCCGAACATCATCACGTCGAAATCGCCCTTGGCCGAGGCCTGGACGATACTCGGCCCGTCGGGGAACTGCTCGCCGTTAACCGGCACCGAGAGCTCGTCGAAGTAGCCCTCCTCTTCCATCACGAAGTACTGCATGTCGGGGTAGATGGGCATGTAGGCCACGTCGAGTTCGTCCAGCCCCGACGACCCTGACCCGGTGACGCTGGAACAACCCGCCAGCATCGCAGTGCCCGCTGCTGCCGCCCCGATCCCCTGCAGATATCGCCGCCGCGACACGCCGTCGTGCTCGCTCATTACAGCCGCCTCAGCGCGCTACAGCCTTTCAGGACACGGTTCCCGTAAAACGTACCGCTACGCCGGTTGAGCGGCGGAAAGCCGTTTCGGGGCCTGCCGGACCTGATCCCGCCCCTCGCTGGGAATCGACGGCCCGAGCCCGTCACAGTTACCGGCCAGTATTACGGATTCCGGGTGCGAGGACCGGCTGTCCTCCGCCGAGCGGGCAGGGGAGAGCGATGGGAGGGGTCGCGGAAACCCTCAACAGTTATCGGGAAGCCCTCCCGAGGGCCGGTATGACCGACTTCTCCCGGCGCGTCGAGAAGGTATCGATCTCGGGGATCCGCGAGGTGTTCGAGGCCGCGGGCGAGGACGCCATCAACCTCGGGCTGGGCCAGCCGGACTTCCCGACGCCCGAACACGCCCGCGAGGGCGCTATCGAGGCGATCCGGGCCGGCAAGGCCGACGAGTACACCTCGAACAAGGGCACTCGGTCGCTCCGCGAGGCCATCGCCCATCGGTACGACGCCGACCGCGGCCTCGACGTCGATCCTGAAGACGTGATCGCCACTGCCGGCGGCAGCGAGGCGCTCCACATCGCGCTGGAAGCGCACGTCGACCCGGGTGAGGAAGTGGTCTTCCCGGACCCGGGCTTCGTCTCGTACGAGGCGCTGACCCACATCGCAAACGGTGAACCGGTCCCCGTCCCGCTCCGGGAGGACCTCACGCTGGACCCCCAGACGATCGAGGACGCGATCACCGAGGACACGGCGGCGTTCGTCGTCAACAGTCCCGCCAACCCCACAGGTGCAGTACAGTCGCCCGACGATATGCGCGAGTTCGCCCGCATCGCCGACGAGCACGACGTGCTCTGTATCTCCGACGAGGTGTACGAACACATCGTCTTCGAGGGCGAACACCGCTCGCCCATCGAGTTCGCCGAGACGGACAACGTGGTCGTCGTCGGCGCCTGCTCGAAGACCTACTCGATGACGGGCTGGCGGCTCGGGTGGGTGACTGGCTCGAACCGCAGAGTCGAGCGCATGCTCCGGGTCCACCAGTACGGCCAGGCCTGCGCGGCCGCGGCGTCCCAGCACGCCGCCGAGGCCGCGCTGCGGGGCCCCCAGGACGTCGTCGACGAGATGGTCGCGTCCTTCGAACAGCGCCGCGACGTCCTGCTGGACGGGCTGGACGACATCGGGCTGGAGTGTCCCACGCCGAAGGGCGCGTTCTACGCGATGCCCAGAGTGCCAGAGGGGTTCGTCGACGAGGTCATCGACCGCGGCGTCGTGCTCGTGCCCGGCGAGGCCTTCGGCGAGCACGGTGGGGGGTACGCGCGCATCTCGTATGCCGTGAACGTCGAGACCCTCGAAGAGGCCCTGTCGGTCATGGACGACGCCTATCGGGCCGTCCAGTAGCGCCAGCATCCGGGGTTTGCCCGGCGACCGCGGCGCTGATATGGGTTCGGGACCAAGTGAACGGTGATGGACCAGTTGGCGCCCTCGAACATCCCCACCTACGAGACGCGGGCGGAGGGGCAGTCGCTGTGGCAGCGGTGTGCCGACCGCGGACAGCCAGTCGTCGCCGTCCGCGAGGGCGAGCGCGGCTACATCGTCCGCTACGACCTCGCCCACCTCGACAGCGAACTCTCCGAGTCGGCCCTCCGGGACCTGCGCAACCACGTCCGCTCGCTCCGGTCGTACGCGCTCCGGGTCGACCCGCTCTCGGAGACGGAGGCGCTCGGCGGCGAGACGGGTCACGTCGCCGGCGACCTCCACGCCGCCACCGAGCGTGACGCCCGCGAACTCGCCTCGCACGTCTCCTCGTTCGTCTTCGACGACGACAATCTGGTCTGACCCGGTCGCCGGAGCGTCCCGGGTCGCATCGACGCCGAAGCCAAACCTGTTGCCGGCTTGTATTTTTAACCCGTCCGCCCGTGGGTGCGCACATGGCGATGGCCACTGCCGGACGCGGACCGCTCGCTGCCATCCGAGCGTTCGCCTCGCAGGTCCACCCGGTCTTCATGCTCCCGCCGCTCTCGTCGTCGCTGTTCGGTGGCCTCCTGGCCGCGAGTCTCGGGACGGCCACCTTCGACGGGCGGGTCGCGGCGGTCCACGTCGTCGCCGCGTTCTTCGCACTCTACACCGCCCACGTCAAGGACGGCTACGTCGACTTCTACGCCCGCGGCGAGGATGACGACCACCCACTCACGGCCAGGGGCTGTCGGGTCGCCCTCGCCGGCGCGTCGGTCGCCTTCTTCGCCTGCGCGGCCCTCGTCTGGTGGCTCGTCAGTCCGCTCGCGGCGCTCATCACGCTCCCCGGGTGGCTCGTCGGCTTCAACCACGCCCCTCGCCTCGACATGCACCCCGTCTCGGCGACGGCCGGCTATCCCACGGGCATCGCGTTCGCGTTGCTGGGCGGGTACTACGTCCAGGCGACGACGCTGTCGCCCACGGTGCTCGCCCTCGCCGGGGTCTTCCTCGTCGTCCTCTCGGGGATCAAAGTGATCGACGACTCGAAAGACTACGACTACGACCGGTCTATCGGCAAGCGGACGGCGGCGGTCGCGATCGGCCCGGACGCGGCCTACCGGGCGGCCTACGCGCTGATGGCCACCGGGATGGTCGCGGTGCTCGTGATGGCCGTCGGGCTCGAGGGGGTGCCGCCGAGCGCCGTCGGCGCGCCGGTCGTCTTCGCGCTCGTCGCCGTCGCCGCCCGCCGGGCCGACCCGGAACTCGCGACGAAACTGCTCATCCGCGGCTCGTATCTCTTCCTCGCCGTCCTCGTCGGGGCGGTGTGGTTCCGACCGCTGGTCTGACCGACTATCTGTCCGACCGCCTCTCCGAACGAGCGTCGGCGAGGCACGTCGGGGCGGCGACACGCACCCGTCGGTCTCACCCCTCGCCTTCGTCGCCGCGAGGCGCAGACTCGTCGGCCGAACGGCCTCCCGGGTGGTCGGTGTCCGGCATCGCGCCGAGCCCGTAGGCGGTCGACACCTCGGGAGTGATCGCTTCCCCGCGGACGAGTTCCCAGAACGCGACGCGCACGAGGTGGATCGCGGCGATCAGCAGAAAGGGGCCGAAGAAGATACCGTACCAGCCGAAGGTGAGGCCGCCGAGGATGTAGGCGAACATCATCAGCCCCTGGTGTGTGCTCTGTCCGGCGAGAAACGGCCTGACTACCGTGATCGGGAAGAGGTCGAGGACGAGAAGCGACACGACCAGAAACAGTACCGGGAACCACAGGCCCGCAGGTTCGGACTGGATGGCCCGGACGGCGAGGTAGCCGCCGACCGGAACGTAGACGATCTTGCCGACGACCACGGGGACGAGCGTCGCCGCGCCGGTCAGCAGCGCCATGACGTTCGGGACGGGGATCCGGAGGCCGGCGGGTGCCACGGCGTTGAGCGCGTTGTAGACGACGATGGCTACGAGCGCGACGACGAGGACAGTCTGGACGTTCCCGAAGTAGACCACGCTGAGGTCCCGGTCGACGAGTGTCCCGTATGTCCACAGCGCCGAGTCCTCGCCGACCTCGTCTCGCACCCAGTCCGCCAACCGTGGGCCGTCGCGCAGGAGGAAGAAGGCGACCGTGACCGCGAGCGCCAGGTGCAACAGGAAGACCAGGACGGGTTCGAGGACGTCCGCCCCGCCGGTCACCAGCGAGACGACGGTGGCCCTGTCGAGTGCCAGGGCGTAGGAGGCCGGGTCGGCGATGGCTCGCTCTATCTCGCCGGTCGAGACCGGGAGCACGCGCGCGACGACGTCCGCGCCGGCCCCCGCGGACGATTCGAGCCCGCGCACCGCGAGGAGGACGGTCCCGACCGACACGAGGAGAAACGGGATCTCGAAGGCGAAGATGGCGGTCCCAGCGGCGATCCCCGACGACCCGACCACCGGTCGCAACCGCCGGTAGACCGGCCGTGACGCGTAGTAGACGAAGAGACCGAGAACGAACGTCCCGACGTACGAGTAGAGGACGAACACCAGCACGCCCGCGAGTGCCGCCAGGAGCACCCACCAGACCGCTCGCGACCGGTCGAAGCGCTCCCAGTCCATACTGCAGACGACCACGGCCGACCTAATAAGTCCCAAGACGGAACCAGCGTGCACGTCCGACCTGCGGGCCGACCAGTCACGGTACCGCGACGGATACCCGACACCGTAGACGACGGTCTCCACGCGCCCCAGTTCCCGGCGAAGTCCCCGACACCGTCTGCCGACTTTCGCGGGACGGGGGGAAAACACGTGCGTACCGGGTACGGACTGCGTTCGTCTCGGAATCGGAAACAGATGGCCTCAGGCAATGCGAGAGCGGCGGTCTCACCCGGGCCGGTCAAAACGGACGTACGGCGATCGAAAGCGGCACGAGTGCGAGCGAGGCGACGAACCCGGCCAGCGCGCGTCGGTCCTCGACGAGACGGCGCTGGACCCGTTCCACGGCCCCGAGATACGGGTCGAACGCGACCAGTGCGACCAGCGTGACGAGCGCCCCGACAGTGAGTAGTGGGGCGACGACCGTGACGCCGGGAGCGTCCGCTCTCGAAAGAGGTTTAGATGCCGAACGACAATACCTGTGCGGCATGGACGAACTCCGAACGGGCCTCTCGTACGGCGACGTGTTGCTGGTCCCCCAGCGCTCGCCCGTCGACAGCCGGAGCGACGTCGACCTCTCGACGCCGCTGACCCCTGGTATCGAACTCGACACTCCACTGCTCTCGGCGCCGATGGACACAGTCACAGAGCACGAGGCGGCCATCGCGCTCGGTCGGGCGGGCGGGTTCGGGACGATCCACCGCTTTCTCGACGCCGAGGAACAGGCCGCCGAGGTCCGCCGGGTCGTCGAGGCGGGCCAGCCCGTCGGAGCAGCGGTCGGCATCGCCGAGGACAGCGTCGCGCGGACCGCCGCAGTGCTGGAGGCGGGCGCGGACTGCGTGATGGTCGACGTCGCCCACGGTCACCTCGAACGGTGTCTCGACGCGGTCGAGACGCTCGCGAGCGAGTTCTCCGACGCCGAGATCGTCGCCGGGAACGTCGCCACCCCGGAGGGTGTCACAGACCTGTACCACGCGGGTGCGGACGCGGTGAAAGTCGGTATCGGTCCCGGGTCACACTGCACGACGCGGCGCGTGGCGGGCGCGGGGGTCCCACAGTTGACTGCCGTCGACGACTGCGCCGAGACGGCGGGCGAGTTGGGAGTCCCGGTGATAGCCGACGGCGGTATCCGCTCGTCGGGGGACGCGGTCAAGGCGCTGATGGCCGGCGCCGACACGGTGATGCTGGGCAGTCTCTTCGCCGGCACCGACGAGGCCCCACCCGAGATCGTCCATATCGAGGGCGAACCCTACAAGCGCTCGCGGGGGATGGCGACGACCGCCGCCGCCGACGACCGCTCGGACAAGGAGGGGGATGGCGACGAACTCGTCGCCGCCGACGAGGGCGTCGAGGGGTTCACCCGGTGCAAGGGTCCGCTCGAGGACGTCGCCGGCGAGTTCGCCGCCGGTATCCGGTCCGGCCTCTCCTACTGTGGCGGTCACACCGTCCCGGTGGCCCGGGAGAACGCCGAGTTCATCCGCGTCGAACAGGCCGCCAAGGAGCGCGAGGGTGCCCACGGCGACCACGACTGGGAGAGCGTCTCCGTCGACGACTGACCGGGACCGATGACCGACCCCCGCTCCCGTGCGGACGATGTGTACGCACTCGACGGCGGCCGTTCGGGCGAGATGACGCTCGTGTTCACCCGTCCGGCCCTCGAGAGATTCGCCGACCCCGCGGCAGTCTCCAGGGAGGCCCGCCAGTGGAGTCGCTATCTCGGAGTTGTCGACAACGACGCCGACGCGGTGGCGGCGTTCTGCGACGAACACGGACTCGAACCCGACTTCGACACCGGCGACGCGGACAAGTGGCTCGCGATGGAGGAGATCGGGAAGGCGACCGAGACGCCCCGGCACGTCTTCGTCGGGACCTCGATGGAGGACCGCCGGATCGCCGACCACCTCGGCTGGGAGTACCGCACGGTCGAGGGAGTCGCCGAGAGGGCTGACTGGACGCTCGCGAAGGACGAGACGCCCGACGGACCGCTCGGGCGCGTGCTGGCGCGCCTCCTCGGAGGCTGAGGCCCGCAGTCGCTCAGTTCGCCGTCGAGACGATCTTGATCACGTCGCCCTCGTCGAGTTCCTGTTCGTCGCTGACCCGCATCCCCTTCCGGGCGTCGACGGCGTGGAGGTAGCCGTCGCCGATGTCGGAGTGGATGGCGTAGGCCAGGTCCCGCGGCGTCGACCCGTCAGGGAGGAGGAAGGCGTCGGGGAGCGTGTTGCCCTGGCCGTCGGTCCAGTGTGTCTCGTCCTGGACCGGGTAGGCGGTGAGGTGCTCGAGCACGTCGTAGACTGCGCGGTCGAGCGCTTCCTGGACGCCGGTCCCGCCGTGGTCGGCCATCACCTCGCGGATCTGTTCGAGACCGGCCTGCTGCTGGTCGCTGACATCGCCGACGATCTCGAAGTCCGGATCCCCCGGGTCGTAGTCGACGATGCCCGCCTCCGCACCGCGACGGAGTGCGAGTTCGCCGTCGGCGGTCGTCGGGATGGTGGCCTCGTTGCGCTCTTTGAGCGCCTGGAGGTTCTCCGGCGGCGCGACGTCGGCCTTGTTGGCCACGACGACGATCGGCTTCGAGCGCTCTCGGATCTGACTCGCCAGCGCCTCTCGGTGCTCGTCGGTCCACTGGATGGGGTCTGCGGGGTACTCGACTTCCCGGAGAGTCCGCGCGACGTCGAGTTCGGTCGCGCCGACGCCGGTCAGCATCTCGGTGAGTTCCTCGTCCAGGTCGAAGTCAGGGGACCGGGAAGCGCGCTCGACGGACTCCCAGTTGCGCTCGACGATACTCGCCAGCCACAGATCCATCTCCTCCTCGATAAACTGCAGGTCCTCGACGGGGTCGTGTTCGCCCACCTCGACGGGTTCGCCCTCGGCGTCGGTCCCCCCGGAAGCGTCGACGACGTGCAGGATGACGTCCGCGTTCGTGAGCTCGTCGAGGAACTGGTTGCCCAGCCCTCTGCCCTCGTGTGCACCGGGGACGAGACCGGCGACGTCGAGCAGCTCGACGGGGACGTAGCGCTTGCCGTCGTGACAGTTCTCCGCGCCACAGCGCTGTTCGCGGTCGAGACAGGGACACTCGGTGCGGACGTGGGTCACGCCGCGGTTGGCGTCGATCGTGGTGAAGGGGTAGTTCCCCACGTCCACGTCGGCCATGGTCGCGGCCTTGTAGAAGGTCGACTTGCCGGCGTTCGGTTTGCCGGCAAGCGCGATAGAGAGCATACCTCCGCTACTCGAGAGTGTCAAAAGCGCCTTTCGGTCCATCTTTTTCTCCGAGGGGTTTCCTCGCGCCCTGCGGGCGCTGCGGGAACCCCTCGAACAAAAACATGGGTGAAAAAGCGGGACGCTCCCTTCGGTCGCGTCCCGTGAACCGCCTCGCTCCGCTCGGCGGACGTTCAGTACAGACGGTGGACTTACCATCTCCTAAAGCCTCGTGATAGTACATGAGCGAGGAAGGCGAGACAGGGCTGAGCGGGAAAGACACGGGGGTAGGGATGGCGATTGGACTTGGAATCGGCGTCGCTATCGGTTCTGCTACGGATAATCTCGGACTGTGGCTCGCTATCGGTGTTGCACTTGGTGCTGCAATCGGAACTGGACTGAGTAACCGAGAATAGAGAGATATGAATTTGATTGATGAGTAGGCACAACAGAGCGAACAAACCGTTTCGACGGAACGAGGAAACTTGGATCTCCGGAAGACTTCCGCAACGCCTCCGGCGGACCGAATCAGTCCGCGTCGGGCGTGACCTCTGCGTCCTCGTCGTGGCCGTTCGGTTCGGGGTCGCGACTCTCGCCCATCATCGGCACGACGCCGTCGAGCGACTCCTCGATCGTCTCACGGCTCTCTATCTCCTCCCGGTCGGCGTCCGTGTCATCGCCGTCCCCGCTCTCGGCGTCCTCGACCGGGATATCGGACGAGTCGTCGGTCTCGTCGTCCGCTCCGGTGGGCCCGTCGTCCGGCGAGTCGGTCACGCCGTCACCCTCGGCGGTCTCGGTACCGCTATCGGTGGTCTCCGACACGCCGTCGTCCGCCGAATCGGCTTCGCTCTCTGCCGGTTCGGGGCCGAGCGCGTCGCGGACCTGCGTGAGTTCGCCGCTCACCCGGATGGTGCCCTCGACGACGGCGTGTTCGTGGAGCGCGACGTCGTCGGCGGAGACGTCGCCCCAGACGTGGGCGCCCTCCTCGATACGGACGTCGCCGCCCCGGGTCGTGACGTCGCCTTTGATCTCGGTCCCCTCCCCGACGGTGACGTCGCCTTTCGCGCGCAGACTCCCGAAGACGATACTGTCGGATCCGACCGTCAGCGACTCGGCGCGGATGTTCCCGTGGAGGCGACAGTCGTCGCCGATGGTCGCGGGCGTCGAGACGCGCCAGGCGTCGTCGCTGACGCGGGCGCTCCGCGGGATCACCACGGGCTGGGCCTCGCCCTCGTCGGCCTCGACGAGCTGGTCGGCCAGTTCCTCGGCGGCTTCCTCCTCGCCGATACGGAGCAGTTGCGAGAGGTAGATGACGAGGAAGACCACCGTCGGCATCGGATTGCGGATCTCGATGGTCCCGCTGGCCTCGAACGACTCGGCGATGTCCACGTCGTCGCCGATGTCGGCGTTGCCGGCGACCTTGAGCTGGCCGTCGATACTGACGCGCTCGCCGAGGTAGGCGTTCCCGCCCACGAGGACGTCCTCGGCGACCTCGCTCCACATGTCGAGGCGGCAGTCGCCCTCGGCCTCGATGTGGCCGCCGAACGCGACGCGCTCGCCCGCCATGACGTCCTGGCCGCGGACGCCGAACCCCACGGTGGACTGGCCTCCGACGACCACGTCGCCGTCGGTCACGAGGTCGTGTTCCTCGACGGTCGTGCCGTCCGGGATCGCGAGTTCGTCCAGCCGGGCCGAGCGCAAAGACACAGTCCGTATAGCGCGTTCGACCGTCTTAAACCCTCACGCCGCGCACGACGAGCGTCTGACGGGCGTCTGACGGTGGCGGGTCGCGACCTGAAAAGATTTAACCGGCAGTCGCCTACCGGGGGGTATGACGGTTCTTTCTTTCGACGACCAGGGTGTGGACGTCGTCTACGAGGGTCACGACTTCCGCCTGGAGAAGTCGCTGATCGAGGACGCGACCCAGAAGGCCTATCCCGACGTGACGGACCACGAGGTGCTCAAACTCGTGGAGGAGAACCCCAGTCTCTCGGGCGAACCCCGACGGATCGCCGACATCGTGAACTGATGGTCGTGACGCGGCGCGAGGTGCTCGCCTCGGTCCCGGTCGCGCTCTCGCTGTCGGGGTGTTCGCAGGTCGTCGGCGACGACGGGTCGAACGGGCGACCACCCTACGTCGTCGCGAACGAGAGCGACGCGACCCGCGACGTGACACTCCGCGTCTGGGAGGTCGGCCCCGTCGACCCGCTCGAAGAGCGCCCGGACTCGTTCCGCGAGGACTTCGAGACCGGGGTCGCCGACGGGTCCGTCGTCGAATCGGACTACCGGAGCGTGGCCGGCTACGAGGTGACCGTCGAACCAGGGTCGACGGCGAGGCCCCTCGACTCCACCAGCGCGAGCGGGCTTCTATATCTCCACGGTCGGGCCGACCACAGAGAGACCATCGGCGTCTGGCTCGAAGTGGCGGGCCCGGACGAACCTTTCTTCCCAGACGTCTCGGTGTACGGGAACGGGATGAGCGTCACGACCGGAGAGTACTGATACTCGGCCAATACTGGCCAAAGCGAAAGTCACTGGTCCCTCGGTGCCTCTATGTGGGTCTTCACGTTCGCCAGCGTCGTCGACAGTTCCCGTTCGTTGTACCGGCGGACGAACGGCCGGGCGACGCGCCCGAGCACCTGCCCCGGCAGGTCGTAGCGGCCGGTGTAGGTGAGACGGGTTCCGCCGTCGACGGGCTCGAACGTGAGTTCGATCTCTCCCGACAGCTGACCGCGCATCGCGAACAGCATCCGTTCGTTCTCGACGCGTTCGACCTCTTCGAGTTCGCCGTCGAGTGTGATGCCGGCCATCCGGAACGTGTGGTCCAGACGCTTGCCGCCGCTGTCGAGCCGTTCGACGTTTCGCACGTCGGCGAGGCTCGGCGTCACGGTCAGGTGGTTCTCCGGGTCGTCCATGAACGCGAAGACGTCCTCGACCGGCGCGTCGATGGCGATGGACTCGCTGACCTCGATCATGCGCTCCCGTAGGTTCCCCACGCGCTTCGCTCCGTCGGTCAGAGCCCGAACGCGACGACGAGGTACGGGAGGACGAACAGCAGGGCGAACAGGACGGCGAGTATCAGCCCGTAACTGACGAGCGTCCCGGCGGCGGCCAGCCACGCCGGGTGGTCGAACTGGTCGAGAGCGTTCATATTGGCCGTTCTCGGGCTGTTACCTTAGTGATGGGGGCGGGAGTACCGGTCAGCACGGCTCTCGCCCGGATTGTGACTACAGAAACTCGACGTCGAGGACCGCTGCGAGGCCATCGATGTCGAAATCGGAATCCGCGACGACGAGCGAATCGCCGAGACCTCGCGCGGTTCCCGCGATAAACGCGTCGCGGGCGGTGAGCACCGCTCCCTGCTGGTGGAGTTCGTTCTGGAGTTCTGCGGCCGCACGAGCAAGTTCGGGTGTTTCGTCGACGATCGTGACCCACTCCAGCGCGGAATCGACGGCGTCGAAGTCCGCAGGGCCGGATTTGAAGACTTCTCCCTGGTACACTTCGAACGCCACAAGCGGTGGTGCGACCGCGCGCTCGTCGAAGTGAGCCTCGACGTACTCCACGGCCGCCGAGTTCCCGTCGAGATACTCGATGAGGACGCTACTGTCGTAAACCGTCATCGAGTGCCGACACCGTCTTTCGTCTCTTTGCGTGCTCTCCTGGCGCCCTCGGCGGCGTCGGTCCCTTCCCACAGACCGGCACCCTCGCTGACGAGTTCCCGTCGCTCGGCGACGAGTCGGGAGAGCAACTCGTCGAACGTCTCGTCTTCCCCTTTTAACGACGCGAGCGCCGCGTGTGTGTCGTCGTCGACCCGGATACTCTTGCTCATACGTGTCTGTATACGGCCGGGTATACAAGACTGTTATCCCCGACGGAGGCCCGACAGTCAGTTACGAACGAATAGAGGGGGAAACGAACGGTCACTAAAATCGATAGACCGACTCCGCGGTGAAACTGCAGTCAGGCGAACGTCCGGGAGACGTCTTCCTCTTCCTCTTCGGCCTGTATCTTCTCCCAGGCCTCGAGGAAGTCCTCCATCCGGACTTCCGTCCTGTCGTCGCGGATGGCGAACATCCCGGCCTCGGTACAGACTGCTTTGACGTCGGCACCGGAGGCCTCGCCGGTCTCGCGTGCGAGCTGTTCGAAGTCCAGTTCCTCCGCGAGGTTCATGTTGCGGGTGTGGATGCGGAAGATCTGCTCGCGACCCGCCTCGTCGGGCTTGGGCACCTCGATGAGACGGTCGAAGCGACCCGGGCGGAGGATCGCGCGGTCGAGCATGTCGAAGCGGTTGGTCGCGGCGATGATGCGGATCTCGCCGCGGTCCTCGAAGCCGTCCATCTCCGAGAGCAGTTGCATCATCGTCCGCTGGACCTCCGCGTCCCCCGAGGTCTTCGAATCGGTCCGCTTGGCGGCGATGGCGTCGATCTCGTCGATGAACAGGACCGACGGCTCGTGCTGGCGGGCGAGTTCGAACAGGTCGCGGACGAGTTTCGCGCCCTCACCGATGAACTTGTGGACGAGTTCCGAGCCGGCCATCTTGATGAAGGTGGCGTCGGTCTGGTTGGCGACGGCCTTGGCCATCATCGTCTTGCCGGTGCCGGGCGGCCCGTGCAGGAGGACACCAGACGGCGGGTCGATGCCGACCTCCTCGAACATCCCCGGGTTCTCGAGGGGCATCTCGACGGTTTCGCGCACCTCGTCGAGTTGTTCCTCGATGCCGCCGATGTCCTGGTAGGTGACGTCGGGCGACTCCTCGACCTCCATGACGCGGGCCCGAACGTCGGTCTCGTCGTCGAGACTCTTGACGATAGACAGCGAGTTGTTGACGGCCACACGGGAGTCGGGTTCGAGGTCGTCGCGCATCTCGTCGGTGACCTCGGTGATGGCCTCCTGGTTGTTCCCGTGCTGTTTGATGATGATCCCGTCGTCGGTGATCTCCTGGACCGTGGCGACGAAGAGTGGCGACTGCTTGAGCTTCTTGTTCTCGTGGGTCAGTCGCTCCAGTTTCTGCTGGTACTTGTTGTTTTCCGCGTTGGCGTCGAGGAGCTTGTCCCGCATCTCCTCGTTTTGACTCTCGAGGACTTCGAGGCGCTCTTCCAGCGCCGCGATCTTCTCCTGCTGGGACGCGTCGTCGTCGTACGGCAGGTCCACCTCGTCCACGGTGTCGGTCATTCTACCCCCTCTAGCGGACGGGATAATAAGAGGTTTCGGGTCGGCACAATTCGGGAATCGGGCCACAGACCCCACACTGGCCCGAAACCTGCCCGATTTCGCCCCACGGCGTCAGTCGCGGGACTGACGTCCGCCCGACGCACGCGCCCCCGTGACCTCGGTGGACTCGTCGCCGCGTATTTTGCCGCAGGATTCTCCCGGGTTATTTCGAAACGGGAAATATTATTACGCTGTATTCAGTATCGGAGGTACGATGAGCACGTCAGAGACTGCGGAGCCCGAGGGAACGGGGAACGAGGGGTGGGACGCGGTGGCCGAACTGCCGCCGAGTGCCAAACTCGTGGCCAAGACACTGGAGTACAACGACGCGCTGACCCAGAGCGAACTGGCCGACGAGACGCTCCTGCCGCCGCGAACGGTCCGCTACGCTCTCAACCGACTGGAGGAGGTCGGCGTCGTCGACTCGCGGTTTTCCTTCGCCGACGCCCGCAAACGGATCTACTCGCTCGACATCGAGTAGCCACTCGACGCCGAGCGGTCGGTCCGGAACGACCGACCGACGCGCCCCCGAGGGGGATCGGGGGTTCGGACCGGCCGGGACACGACAGTCGTGAGTCCCGGCTGGTGCTCCACCAGCAGTCGAGAGCCGTGGCACCGACGGCCATCGAGCGTCGCGGCGGTGCCGCCGTCCACTTTCACCGTGCTCGCGACACCTCTTTAGGGCCCGCTGGTCTACGCTCTGTCAGATGACACGCGTGATCCACACCGGCGACACGCACCTGGGGTATCGCCAGTACCACAGGCCCGAACGCCGGGCGGACTTTCTCGAAGCGTTCCGGCAGGTGGCCGACGACGCCGTCGAGGGGAACGTCGACGCCGTCGTCCACGCCGGCGACCTCTTTCACGACCGCCGGCCGGACCTGGGCGACATCATGGGCGCGCTCTCGGTCCTGCGGACGCTCGCCGACGCGGACATCCCCGTCCTCGCCGTCGTCGGCAACCACGAAGCGAAGCGCTCGGCCCAGTGGCTCGACCTCTACGAATCGCTCGGCCTCGCGACTCGACTGGGGGCCGACCCCGTCGTGGTCGGCGACACCGCCTTCTACGGGCTGGATTTCGTCCCGCGGGCCCGTCGCGAGGACTTCGAGCCCGACTTTCAGCCCCACGACGCCGACCACGCCACACTCGTGACCCACGGGCTCTTCGACCCGTTCGACTTCGGCGAGTGGGACCCACGGGAGATTTTCGACGCCAGCGACGTCGACTTCGACGCGCTCCTGCTGGGCGACAACCACCACCCGGACACCGCCGAGGTCGACGGCGTCTGGGTCACCTACTGTGGGTCGACCGAGCGCGCCAGCGCCGCCGAACGCGAGGACCGGGGTTACAACCTCGTCACCTTCGACGACGCGGTGGACATCCGCCGACGAGGTATCGATACCCGCGAGTTCGTCTACGTCGACCTGGAACTGGCGCCGGGTGAAGGGGTCGAGCGGGTCCGTGAGCGAGTCGGCCAGTACGACCTCGACGACGCGGTGGTCGTCGTCAGTATCGAGGGCGACGGTGACCCCATCGCACCGGCGGACGTCGAGGAGTTCGCGCTCGACCACGGCGCGCTGGTCTGTCGTGTCACCGACCACCGGGAGTTCTCCGAGGAGACGGAGCGGGAGGTGAGTTTCGCCGATCCCGACGACGCCGTCCGGGAGCGCGTTCGCGAGCTCGGACTGAGCGACGCCGCCCGCGGCATCGACGAGACCGTTCGAGCGAGCGACGTCCCCGACTCGAACGTCGACGAGGCCGTCCAGCAGCGCGTCGCCGAACTCGTCGAGGACGGCGACCCGGCGACGTTCTCGCCCGCGCCCGCCGCGAGCGAGGAGGGCGGAGAGAGCGACGAGCCGAGTGAGACAGGCCAGGACTCGGAAGCGGCCGACGACTGTGGGGCGGGAAGTGAAGCCGGCGCACCGTCCGACGACGAGGCGACTGCCGACGGTGGCACGGCCGCCCAGAGCGAGGCGTCCGACGACGGAACCGGTGACAGCGAACCCTCCGACCGTGGCGCCAGCGACGGCGACCCTGCCGGCGAGTCGACGGGTGAGGACACGGAGAGCGACGCCACGCTGGAGGACTACCTGTGAAGTTCGAGTACGTCCGGCTGTCGAACTTCAAGTGTTACGAGGAGAGCGACCTGCGCCTCGACGAGGGCGTGACGGTCATCCACGGGCCCAACGGGAGCGGGAAGTCTTCGCTCCTGGAGGCGTGTTTCTTCGCGCTCTACGGGGCGAAGGCACTCGACACGACGCTGGACGATGTCGTCACGATCGGCGCCGACGACGCGGAGGTCGAACTCGAGTTCACTCACGACGGCGAGTCCTATCACGTCGAGCGTCGCATCCGCGCGACCGGTGAACGGGCCACGACGGCGAAGTGCGTCCTCGAGACTCCCGAGGGACCCATCGAGGGAGCACGGGACGTCCGGGCCTACGTCGAACAGCTGTTGCGGATGGACGCCGAGGCGTTCGTCAACTGCGCGTACGTCCGCCAGGGCGAGGTGAACAAACTCATCAACGCCTCGCCCGCCCAGCGCCAGGACATGCTGGACTCGCTCCTGCAACTCGGGAAACTGGAGGAGTACCGCGACCGCGCCAGCGACGCCCGCGTGGGCGTCGGACGGGTCCGCGACGACGTTCACGGCCGGCTCAACCAGCTCGACGAACAGATAGCCGAGAAAGAAGACAGGGACCTCCACGACCGACTGTCCGGACTCAAAAGCGACCTCGCCGAGGTACAGGAAGAGATTGACAACCTCGAAGCCCAGCGCGAGAACGCCGTCGAGACGCGCGACCAGGCGGTCGAGATCATCGAGGAACACGAACAGCGGCGAGAGGAACTCGAAGACCTGGACGACGACGTCGAGGAGTTGCGCGAGAAGATCTCCGGGACCGAACGCGAACGCGACGACCTCGCCGACGAGGCCGACGACCTGCGCGAGCGGCGTTCGGAGGCGACCGAAGAACTCGCCGAGGTCCTGCCCGAAACCGAACTCGACGCCGACGACCCCGACGCGGTCGACGCGAACGCGGTCGAGGCGCTGGTCGGCGACCTCGAGGACGAGAAAGACGACCACAGGGACGCCATCGAGGAGGCTCGCCTGGAGATGACCGAGTACCGGAACGAGGCCGAAACGCTTCGTGAGCGCGCTGGCGAACTCGGATCGGAGGCCGACTCCAACCGTGCAGCGGCCGAAGACCTCGAATCCGAGATCGAGGAAACCCGGGGAGAGATCGAGGACCGCCGTGCGGATCTGGAGGCCCTCGACGAGCGTGTCGAGGGGTTGCGCGAGGAGTTCGACGATATCGTCGCAGATCTGGACGCCGAGGTGACCTACGGTGAGGCCGAGTCCTGCCGCGAGTCGCTCGCCGCGGACCACGACGAGGCCGTCGAACGGGTCGCGAGCCTGGAGGCGGACGTCGAGAACCAGCGTGAGTCGATCGCGGAGGCCGAGACGCTCCTCGAGGAGGGCAAGTGTCCGGAGTGTGGCCAGGACGTCGCGGGCGCACCGCACGTCGACACCATCGACGAGGACCGCGAGCGACTCGAGGAACTGGAAGCCGACCTCGCCGACACGCGCGAGGAACGCGACGCGCTCGCAGAGACGGTCGAACGGGCCGACCGCCTCGTCGATATCGAGAACACGGTCGAGAACGTACAGAGCAACCGCGAGAACGTCGTTCGCCTCGTCGAGGAGAAAGAATCGCAACTCGAGGAGAAGGCCGAACAGGTCGACGGCCTTCGCGAGGAGGCCGACGACCTCGAAGCCGAGGCCGAAGAGAAACGCGAGGCGGCCGAACAACGCGAGAGCGAGGCCGAGAACTGTCGCGAGCGCATCGGCGAGCACAACCAGGCCCGCAGTGACCTCTCGGAACGCATCGAGCGCCTGGAGCGGGTCGAGGACCTGCTCGAGACGGTCGCGGACGCCGACGACGAGATCGAACGAATAGGCGAGCGTCGCGAGCAACTCGACGAGTTGAACGACGAGCGCCGCGAGCAACTCGTGGACCTGCGCGAGCGTCGCGAGCGACTGCGCGAGGAGTTCGACGAGTCACAGGTCGAGACGGCCAGAGAAGAACGTAACAGGGCGAAACAGTATCTCGACCAGGTCCGACCCAGACTCGAGGAACTCGACGAGCGCCGCGACGACCTCCAGGGGGCGATCGGCGCGGTCGAGAACGAGATCGGGGAGCTCGAACACCTCCGCGAGCAACGCGAGACCGTCGCCGGGCGCGTCGAGTGGCTCGACTCGCTCTACGAGGAGGCCGAGCGACTCCAGCGGATGTACGGCGACCTGCGGGCGGAACTCCGGCGGCGCAACGTCGAGAGTCTCGAGGCGATGCTCAACGAGATATTCGACCTCGTCTACCGCAACGATTCCTACGCCCGGATCGAACTCTCCGGGGAGTACGAACTCACGGTCTACCAGAAAGACGGCGAGGCGCTCGAACCCGAACAGCTCTCGGGCGGCGAGCGCGCTCTGTTCAACCTCAGCCTCCGCTGTGCGATCTATCGACTCCTCGCCGAGGGCATCGAGGGTGCCGCCCCGATGCCCCCGCTCATCCTCGACGAACCGACCGTGTTCCTCGACTCCGGGCACGTCTCGCAACTCGTGGAACTCGTCCGCGCGATGCGTGACTACGGCGTCGAGCAGATCCTCGTGGTCAGCCACGACGACGAACTCGTCGGCGCTGCCGAGGACCTGGTCCGCGTGAGCAAGGACGCCCGCACCAACCGCGCGACGGTCTCGCGCGAGGACCCGGGTGAGCGACTGGTCGAGGCGAGCGCCGACTGACTGCTCTGTCGATCGGTGCATCTCTCTCGATCAGTACGCCTCGCGCGGTCGGCAGGTCCTACCCCACGATCGGCAGCTCCGCGCCGAGTTGCGAGAGCAGTGTCGGCCACCCGACGAGCCCGGTCGACCGGACGATCTTCCCGTCGCGCAGCCAGAAGAGGTCGAAACTGTTGAACCGGACCGACTCACCGGTCGGTTCGATGCCGCGGAACGGTCCCTCGTGAGTTCCCGTGATCTCCGAGTAGGTCGCGACCCGGTCACCGTCGGCGAGGATCTCGACGATACGCTCCGTGTAGTCCGGGAACGCCATCAGGTACTCCTCGGTCAGCCCACGGAGCCCCTCTCTGTCCCCGACGGTCTCGCCGCTCCCTGCACGGATCATCCGCGTCCGGTAGCCGCTGTCGAACAGTTCGTCGAGGACGTCGAGGTTTCCCTCGTTCAGTTCGCTCTTCAGTCGGCGAACGGTCCACTCGTTGGCCGCTTCGACGTCAGTCGTCGTGTGTGCCATCTCTTGATCTCCAACTGCTAACGTACGCCGTCCGGGGACATAACCGTTGTTGCCGTATTCGGCTGTTATCGGCCGATTTACGAGGTATTTACGACTTCTCGGCGCCGGACAAAGCCGCCAGCCCCTCGCTCGCGACGTCGGTCGTCTCGTAGCCCCGACCACCCCCGAGTTCGACTTCCCGGAGCAGTCCCGCCGCTCGGAACTCCCCGAGCAGACCGTGGAGGTCGCTCTCACAGAGGTCGTAGGCGTCGAGGAGGACGCGGACGTCGACGGGGCCGCGCGCCTCGACCTCGAGCAGGAGGCCGAGCGCCCGGTCGTCGTGAGCGGCGGTCACGATACGACGGACGGGATCGGTGACGACGCGACTCGCCGTTTCGAGCGCCGATTCACCTTCGACGACTTCGAGCGAGTCGTTCGGCAGATGGCGTTCCTCGCCCGTCTCGGGGTCTCGCACTCGCGAGGAGTCCGTCGACTGCTTGAGGAGGAGATAGTGGGTCCCGCTGTCGTCGCGGACGGTGCGCATACCCGGTGTAGCGTCCGAATACCCGTTATCGTTCCGGTCCGAGACGAGCGGTCAGCCTCCGTCGTCGCTCTCCGTCGAGGAGGCCCCACTGCTGGACGCGTCGTCACCGGGGACGTCCCCCACGTCCCGGAACTCCCGATAGCGGGCGACCCCGTAGACGAACACGAGTGCGCCGAAGGCGAGGAGCATCCCACCCCTGCGCAGGTCGCCCTCGAAGTAGAGGAACATCGGCCCGAGCGCCAGCGCGAGCAGGGCGACGTCGAATATCAGGACGAGGCGCCAGAACGCGCTAGCGACGTCGGCGTCGACGTCGGTACCGACTGGGTCGTCCGACCCCGGTACCTCGACTTCGGGGACGTCCACCTCGGGGACGTCCACCTCCGGCGCTCCCGGACCTATCGACGGGGGTTCGGGGTCGGTGCGCTGCCACCACTCCTCACCGTTTCCATCCTCGTCGCCGCTGGACGGCGCGTCGGCGTTCGTGGCGTCGCCGTCAGTCCCGCTCTCGCCGCTGGAAGACACACTCCGAGTTGACCAGTCGGCGGCAAAAAACGTTCGCAGTCGGCCTCGGCACTGAGTGAACTGTCGCTCCGTCGCTACCCAGACACGTCCGTCGGACCGACACAGCCACTACCTCTCGGTCGGCGGACGCTCCCGGACGTCGACGTCGCCGTCCTGGTCGACGGTCACGTGGTAGCCGCAGTACTCGAATGAGATAGAGCCGTCGGCGGCGTCCGAGTCGAAAACTGAGTCCAGCGCGTCCGGGTCGACTGAACGGGCGAGCGGCGGCCCGAGTTCCGTCGGTTCGACCCCCTCGGCTGCTGCGACCTGTTCGACGACTGTCTGAGAGACGTCCCCGCTGAGTTCCATACTTCTTGTTCCAGCAATGGCGAAAATAAGTCCACGGGAACGCGAGGAAACGAAAGCGCAGTTGACCGGCCCGCCGACCGAGTCGCCGGAGACTCGATGTAGATGGAGCTTGTGCGAACGAGTATGGAGTCTATACGCGAATAGTGGCGGGGAATAATTATCCGTATCAAGAAGTGACATATGTCTATGGACGGTGGGGTCGTAGACGAGTGCCTGGAGGCACTCGCGCACGAACAGCGACGCGAGTTGTTACGGGCAGTCCGAGACACCGACGACGTCGTGCTTTCCGAGTTCGTCCGGGACCAGGACCGGGAGGCGCAATCCGTGGAGACCGAGCTGGTTCACCGACATATCCCGAAACTCACCGACCTCGGGCTGATCACGTACGACGACACCGAGACGATCATGGAAGGTGAACGCTTCGACGACGTCCGCCCGTTGCTCGATACAATCGACCAGATACTCGGATCGAACGAGTCGGTTTTCTAATTCAAACAGAACTGCATATTTCGTCGTCTTTCAGGGAGATTTTTGACCGATTACCGTCTGGTAAAACCCAATGGCTCGCCAGAGCGTCTGTCACACCATCGTCGAACAGGTGGCGGAAGCAGAAGACGTCGACCCAGTAGAACTGAATCCGCCACTCGGAGACGTCGTCGATCCCGACGCACTGGAGTTGCTATGCGAATCCTCGGACGACGCCGTCAGGGTCGAGTTCGAGTACTGCGGTTACGATGTCACCGTCTACGGCGAGAACGACATACTGGTTCGTCAGCAGCCGACAGTCCAGTGAAAAACCCGTCCCGCCGAAATCGGGACTAGGCCATCCGTTCGAGGTCGACCGCCTCGCTCGCCTCGATCCACGCGAGCGGGTTGTCGGTGTCGTAGATGACGACCTGCCCGTCCTGCTCGTAGGCCTCTGTCGGGGCCACACCCTCACCCTCCGCCCCGACCGAGTTCGACCGGACGTCCGGCACGCCCGGACTGTCGACGCTATCCGTCCCGTCTCCCTGCGATGGATCCGTCATTGTCCTCGTCATCCGGTATGCTACACCCTAACAAGAATCTTCTGGCTACGACAAGTATCAGTGACCCACCACAGAAGTGGTGGGCTTGTCGGTGGATTCCCGTTCTGCCGACACTGATGTGTCGGACGCCACGTCAGTAGCGTTCACAGTCATGACCCCCGACTTCAGGGCGTACTGACAGAACACCCCTCCAGCGGGGGAGTTCTGCCCTCGCTGGAGTGTGAGTGCGAGTTTCCGAGCAATGTTTTTCGCCGCGTTGTAATCCGCGTTTGCCCGGTAAGAACAGTTCAAACATGCGAAGTGTTGGTCGTCGCGGTTTTCCTCCAACGTACAACCACACTTCGAGCATTGTTGGCTGGTGTAGGATGGGTCGACTTTCTCAACCACGATACCAGCCAGCTCCGCTTTATTCGCCGTTTGTTCCTGTAACTCACGGAACGCCCACTGTTGGAATTTCTTGCCGTCGCTGATACGATCACGTATCCACTCCAAGTCCTCGAAGGCGATGTGCGTACAACCGTGGTGGTTAGCTTCTGCGACGATTTCTTTGGAACACTGGTGGAGATAATCTTCACTCCAGCGTCCGAATCTGTCACCGATACGCTGGGCGGTCAGATGGGCGCTCCGTGTGCCTGTCTGTTGTAGGCTTGCCCGCCGTTGCTCGAACTCGCGGCGCTTGTGGTTGAGATAGTCGGCGTTACCGATAAATTGTCCTGTCGAGGTTACGGCGATGTGGTCGTCAACGCTGCAGTCCACGCCGAGGACTCTCGAATCCTCGGCTTTCTCAGGCCTGGATACGTCGAGTTCCCGTTTCATCGCCGCGTGCAGATAGAATTCGTCGGCCTCGCTGTCGTAGTGGACGGTGCTGGTCGCAAAGGCGTAGTCGTCATTCAGCAGGTACTCGCCGTGTGGTGTGCCTTCTAGGTCGTCGGGAAGGTCGTAGTCGCATTCGAGGCGCCCGTCAACGGTAGCGAGGCTCACCCTGTCGCGGTAGTAGGTGGCTGCTCGCTTGTCGTAGACGATGCTGAAGGTGTCGTACTCGGGCTGGCTGGTGTCCTCCCGTTTGCCAACCTGTCCACACAGTTGCCGATGTCGTCGGTGGCACGTTCGATGGCTTTCTGCACGAGGTTCGCGTGCAAGCCGTCCGTCGCATGCCGGAGTTCGTCGTAGATGGCAGCTTCGGCTTCACTCTTGCTTGTCACGCAGTCCTCGTCGGGGTAGCGCCAAGCCCACTCTGCCGTGCGATTCGCACAGTACTGAAAATTGTTGTTGGTGGCGTGGAGGTCACTCTTGCGGTCGTCGGGCACGTCGAGTCGAACCCGTACTGTTCGAGTCACCTCCCACACCATGTATGTCACAGTAATATCCACTTTTTATTGGTATTTTCCACTACGTTCAGAAATCAGGAATGCCGGTATCGATGCGGTGGGTCACGAAGTGTACGCGCTTCCTCACACGGCTAAAGCCGTGAGCTTACGCGCTATCACCGCTGTGATGGGTGGCCCCAGTAGGCAGTCGATACTGCGGGACGGCACGGCGAGATCGGTCACGGGGCGTAGTCTGGGTCGAGACGCGAGCATCGGGCGGCCGCCGGACCGCGACTATTTTGAGCGGGGGTCACCAAGGCGTGGTATCCATGGAACAAGCCGATTTCGGGGACTTCGGCGGCGACAGACCCGCCGAGGAGGCGGCGGCGGTGGCCGACGACGACGGCTCGGTCACGACAGTGGTCGACGCCGACTCGCATCGCTTTCCCGACGCCGAGGGGGCGGTGACGCTCACGGTCACACAGGTCGACTACACGGTCGAGTACCGCGGCGACGACGAGTTCCCCGTCGTCCACGTCTTCGGCCGCCGGGAGGTCGCCGAGGGCGACCCGGTCCTCGAACACGTCGAGGTCTACGACTTCGAGCCGTACTTCTACGCGCCGATCGACACGGTCGACGCCCAGACGATCGCTCAGTACGACGGACTCGTCGACTACCGCGAGACCGATCCCGACGGCGACCCGTTCGAGTCCATCCGGGGCGAGCGCCTCGCGAAGATCGTCGGCCGCACGCCCCGTGACGTCGGACAGGTCCGCGACGACTTCGACCACTACGAGGCCGACATTCTCTTTCCCAACAGACTGCTCATCGACAAGGACATCAAGACTGGCGTGCGCGTCCCCGAGCGCCGTACCTCCGAGGGGACCATCCGGATCCCCCACCAGGAGGTCCGGGCCGTCGAGACGAACACCACGCCGCGGGTGAACTTCTTCGACATCGAGGTCGACGACCGCCGCGGGTTCCCCGAGGACGGCGAGGAACCGATCGTCTGTCTCACCTCCCACGACTCCTACGACGACCAGTACATCAACTGGCTCTACCAGTCGCCGGCGGGTGTCGACGGCCCCGCGGCCCTGGACGCCTACGACCCCATCGAGGACGACTTCGAGGCCGACGTCCACGTCTTCGAGGAGGAAGAGGCGATGCTCGAAGCGTTCGTCGACTATCTCCGTGAGACCGACCCGGACATCCTCAGCGGCTGGAACTTCGCCGACTTCGACGCGCCCTACTTCCTCGACCGGATGGAGGAGTTGCAGAGCCCGGAGCACGACTACGACCTCGACATCGACCGCCTCTCGCGGGTCGACGAGGTGTGGCGCTCGGACTGGAACGGGCCCGACATCAAGGGCCGTGTCGTCTTCGACCTGCTCCGGGCGTACAAGGCGACGCAGTTCACCGAACTCGAGTCCTACCGACTCGACGCCGTCGGCGAGGTCGAACTGGGCGTCGGCAAGGAGCGCTACCCCGGGGACATCGGCGACCTCTGGGAGGACGACCCCGAGCGCCTGCTGGAGTACAACCTCCGCGACGTCGAACTCTGCGTCGAACTCGACCGCAAGCAGAGCATCATCGCCTTCTTCGAGGAAGTGGCTTCGTTCGTCGGCAGCAAACTCGAAGACGCTCCCACCGCGGGCGACGCCGTCGACATGTACGTCCTCCACAAGGCCTACGGCGAGTTCGTCCTCCCATCGAAGGGCACCGTCGAGTCCGGCGAGGAGTTCGAGGGCGGCGCCGTCTTCGAACCCATCACCGGGGTGCGCGAGAACGTCTCGGTACTCGACCTCAAATCGCTGTACCCGATGTGCATGTGGACGACCAACGCCTCCCCCGAGACGAAGGTCGACCCCGAGGAGTACGACGGCGACACCTTCCGCACCCCGACGGGCCAGCACTTCCGCACCGAACCCGACGGGATGATGCGCGAGATGATCGACGAGTTGTTATCAGAACGCGAAGAGAAGAAGGAACTACGGAATTCGCACGATGCGGAGAGCGAGGACTACGAACGGTACGACCGGCAGCAGGCCTCGGTCAAGGTCGTGATGAACTGCTTCACGCCGGATACTGACGTTCTGACGCCGGACGGGATCCGTGGTATCACCGACCTCGATATCGGTGACGAGGTGTACTCTCTCGATCCCGAGACGATGCGGATGGAGGTCAAACCGGTCGTCGAGACACAGGCGTATCCCGGCTACGACGGCGAACTCGTCGAGATGGAGACGTCGAAGACCGACTTCGGCGTGACGCCGAACCATCGGATGCTCGTGCGGAAAGACGAGACGAACGGTATCTCCTGGGACGAGGACGACTACCGATTCGTGGAGGCCGGTGACCTCGAACGCGGGACGAACTACCAGCTCCCCCACGATTGGGACGGGCCAGACGGTGATCCCGTCGAGGAGGTCGACCTGACAGAACTGCTGGACGACTACGAGGTGTGGGTCCGCCCCGACGTTCACGGTCACACGTTCGCCGCCGAGATCGGATACTACCCCGACAAGGTCAAGAAAAACGACGTCGGAACGGAGGGCTACGTCTTCGACGCCGAGGAGTTCGAGAACCACCGCGAGTACATCGACGACGTCGCCGAGCAGTGTTTCGTCCACGCCGAACCGAACCGGAAGTGGATCCCGCGGACCTACGACGGCGACGACTTCCTCGAGTTACTCGCGTGGTACATCACCGAGGGGAACGTCTACACGTCCGAGGAGAAACAGTTCGGCGACAAACTGCGCGGGTCGGCGACGACGGTCAAGATCGCACAGGATGCGCCGAAAGCGACCGACGGTGGAGAGAACGATAGCGCGACGGGCGACCTCGAAATCCCGGAGAGCGACCACGCGGCTATCGGCGCGCTGCTGGACCGGATGGGATTCGACTACTACGTCGACGATCGTGCCTACTCGTTCACGTCCAGACTCCTCGGTCGGTTTCTGGAGCGCGAGTGTGGTGAGGACAGTTTCGAGAAACGGATCCCCGACTTCGTGTTCGACGCCTCGACGGATCAGAAACGGCAGTTCCTCGAAACGCTCATCGGCGGCGACGGGGACAGACAGCAGGGGTCCTGGCGGTACTCGACGTCGAGCGACCGCCTTCGCGACGACGTCCTCCGACTCTGTGCACACCTGGGACTGACCGCGAACTACCGGACCGACAGCGGAACCTGGCGGGTCTACGTGACCGAGGACTCGAAGAACACGCTCCGGATGAACCGGAGTTCTTCCCGTAGCACTGCCGAGAACGGCGTCTACTGTGTCACTGTCGAGGACAACCACACGCTGCTCGCCGGCCGGAACGGCAAGTTCCAGTTCGTCGGTCAGTCACTCTATGGCGTATCGGGATGGGACCGGTTCCGTCTCTACGACAAGGACAGTGCGGCAGCGGTCACAGCCACTGGCCGCGAAGTCATCAATTACACCCAGGAAACCGTCAACGAGTTCGGCTACGACGTGATCTACGGAGATACTGACAGTGTGATGATAAGTCTCGGATCCGAGAAGAGTACGGGGGAGGTGATAGACAGCTCCTTCGAACTCGAAGAGCGGATCAACGGTTCGTACGACGACTTCGCGCGGGAGGAACTCGACGCCGAGCAACACCGATTCCAGATCGAGTTCGAGAAGCTCTACCGGCGCTTTTTCCAGGCGGGCAAGAAGAAACGCTACGCGGGCCACATCGTCTGGAAGGAGGGCAAGGACGTCGACGACATCGACATCACGGGCTTCGAGTACCAGCGCTCGGACATCGCGCCCATCACCAAGGAGGTCCAGCTCGAGGTCATCGAGCGCATCGTCCACGGCGAGGACATCGAAGACGTCAAAGACTACGTCCACGGCGTCATCGCGGACTTCGACGAGGACGGGGACGTGAGTCTGGAAGAGATCGGCATCCCCGGAGGCATCGGGAAGAAACTCGACAACTACGACACCGACACGGCACAGGTCCGGGGTGCGAAATACGCCAATCTCCTGCTCGGGACGAACTTCGGCAACGGGTCGAAACCCAAGCGACTCTATCTGGAGAAGGTCCACCCCTCTTTCTTCCGGCGAGTCGAGGAAGAGATGGGACTGGACCCGGCGGAGGACCCACTCTACGGGGAGTTCAAGCGGGACCCGGACGTGATCTGCTTCGAGTACGAGGACCAGATCCCCGAGGAGTTCGAGGTCGACTGGGACAAGATGCTCGACAAGACGCTCAAGGGGCCGATCGCACGCATCCTCGAGGCGCTCGACGTCTCCTGGGAGGAGGTCAAGAGCGGGCAGGAACAGACCGGCCTCGAGAGCTTTATGTAGTGAAAACCGTCGCGAGACGACGATCGACGCGCGCTCGGCCGTCCGGCGGTGTCGACAGGCCCCCGCGTTCGAATGGGTATACACTTTTTATGGTGTACCGCATCATCGGAGGTAATAGCGATCGCATGGGGATCTACGTCAGGGACCCGTCGGCAGTGCTCGTCGTCGATCCGGCGGGCGAACTCACAGCCCTGCGGAGAGGCCTCGCGAACGACGACCGTTCGGTCACTGCCGTCGACTCCGTCGACGCTGCGCTCGACAGACTGGGGACCGACAGGTTCGCGTGCGTGGTCGTCGGCGACGCCCAGAATCCGGACCGGGTAGCCGAGGCCGTCGCCGAGCGGGGGCTCGACCTCCCGGTCCTGTACGCACCGACCGAGGGCGAGGACGCCGCGGTCGGGGCGATGGCGGCGGCGGGCGGCCGATATCTGCCTCCGGAGGTCGCGGAGGACCGACTCGTCGAGATCGTGGGCGAGGCGGTCGACACCTATCGAGACCGCTACCGGGAGCGCGAGGCGACGAGCATCCTCGAGACGATGCTCGCGGACCTGAACGTGCCGCTGTACGCCAAGGACACTGAGGCGCGACACGTCATGATGTCCGACGTGCCCGGTGGCCCGGCGCCGGCAGACGTCGCAGGCAAGACCGACGCAGAAGTCTACAACGAGATCGACGCCGGAGACACCACCACCGACGACCAGGAGGTCATCGAGGAGGGCAGAGAGATACACCGGAAGGTGGAGTCACACGGCCAACCGCCGGCCGAGCACTGGTCGCGGACGACGAAGGTCCCCTGGGTCGACGACGACGGGACGATCAGGGGACTCGTCGGGATGTCCCAGGACATCACCGACCTGAAGTACAAAGAACGCGAGCTCGCCGAGCAAAACGAGCGCCTGGAGCGGTTCGCCGACTACGTGAGCCACGACCTCAAGAACCCGTTACAGGTGGCGATGGGGTACGTCGGCGTGGCCCGTGGCGGCGAGCACGACACCGAACTCGCTCGCGCCGAGGACGCACTCGACCGGATGGACGAGATGCTCGACGACCTCCGGCACACGGTCCGGGGCGACGACGTCCCCGAGAGCGAGGGGTCGCCCATCGTCACGCTCGACGACCTCGTCCGGGAGGTCTGGGAGTCGATCGAGACTGGCGACGCGACTCTCGAGGTCGCGTTCGAGAGTCCGGTGACCGTCGTCGCGACCCACGCCGACCTGCGGCCGCTGTTCGAGAACCTGTTCAAGAACGCCGTAGAGCATGGCTCTACGAGCCCTCGTTCGTCTTCGACTCACGAGAGCTCTATAGAGCACGGGTCGACGAACGGGGACGCGACCGGCCTGACGGTTCGGGTCGGCCCGCTCCCGGACGGGTTCTACGTCGCCGACGACGGCCACGGGATCCCGGCAGACGAACGCGAGGAAGTCCTCGAGGAGGGGTACACGACCGCCGAAACCGGCACCGGAACCGGACTGGCGCTGGTCGACGAGATCGCGGACGAACACCGGTGGCGCCTCGAGATAGCAGCGAGCGAGGCCGACGGTGCGAAGTTCGAGTTCCACAACGCCCCCGTCGCGAGCACGGGACCGAACCGGACGGCCGGCGAGACGACGTACGACCTCGACGAGGCGGTCGACGTCGGCGACGTCGGGATGGGCGACCGCGGACGGTACGACGCCGACCGGGACCGCTGGACGATCGAGTGTGACGGCCGGGACATCTGGCGCGATATCAACGACTTCCACTACGTCTTCACGCGCGTGACCGGCGACGTCCGCATCGAGGGCCGTCTCGTCGAGATGGACTGCGAGAGCGGGTACGCCAAGGCCGGACTGATGGTCCGCGACGATACCGACGAGGACAGCACGTACGGGTACGTCGGCCGGACCGGCGAGTACGGGACGGAACTCCTCTGGCGCGCCCGCGATGGGCAGGACGGGCGCAGCCAGCAACTCGACGAACCCGAACCGTTCGAGTACTTCCGCGTCGACCGTGTCGGCGAGGTGGTCACCTGTTCGGTGTCGGCTCACGGGTCCACCTGGCGGACGGTCGACCGACGACCGGTCGCCCTCGAAGACCCCGTCTGCGTCGGCCTCGCTGTCTGTAGCAACGTCCCCCTCGAACCCGCGACCGCCGCCTTCGAGGGCGTGACCGTCACAGAACTGACGTCCGAGTGACGGCGACCTCTCGACCCCGGATTCCGGAATCGGGAAAATAATTTCTCCCACGGCAAAGCGAGTCGCCGAAACCCGAAACTATTATCAGCGACAGGACCCTGTTTTCGGACGACCGAAACACATGGCAGTACTCGAAATAGACGACCTGCACGCGAAGGTAGCGGAGGAGGGCGGCGAACGTATCTTGCGGGGCGTCGACCTGGAGGTCGAGTCGGGGAAGATCCACGCGCTGATGGGTCCCAACGGCTCGGGCAAGTCGACACTCGCGAAGGTCATCGCCGGCCACCCGTCCTACGAGGTGACGGGCGGTAACGTGCGCTTGCACCTCGAGGCAGACGAGTTCGGCGACGAGGAGATCCCCGAGGACCTGCGGACGTGGGACCTGCTCGACCTCGAACCCAACGAGCGCGCCGCGCTCGGCATCTTCCTGGGGTTCCAGTACCCCGCCGAGATCGAGGGTGTCACGATGGTGAACTTCCTCCGGACGGCCCTGAACGCCAAGCTCGAGGAGCGCGAGGAACTGTTCGAGGACGATGACGAGGAGAGCGAGGCCGGCGAGGGCGACACCAACGAGGACGCCGCCGGCTACGACACCTCGCCGATGGAAGGCAACGTCGAGGAAGGCGAGGTCGGCGTCGCCGAGTTCCAGCAGCTCCTCCAGGAGAAGATGGAGCAACTCGACATGGACGAGAAGTTCGCCAACCGCTATCTCAACGCGGGCTTCTCGGGCGGCGAGAAGAAACAGAACGAGGTGCTCCAGGCCGCGATCCTGGAGCCGTCGATCGCTGTGCTCGACGAGATCGACTCCGGACTGGACATCGACCGCCTGCAGGACGTCTCACACGGTATCAACGCACTGCGCGACGAGCAGGGTGCCGGCATCCTGCAGATCACCCACTACCAGCGCATCCTCGACTACGTCGAACCCGACCACGTCCACGTGATGCTCGACGGCGAGATCGCCAAGTCCGGCGGCCCGGAACTGGCCGAGGAACTGGAAGACGAGGGCTACGACTGGGTTCGCGAGGAAGTCTACGAGGCCGCGGACTGACGCCACCGATACGACATACACTACAATCATGAGTTCAGACCAAGACCACCTGAAAGAGACCGACACCGAGGCCCGCTTCGAGTTCAAGAAAGAGGAGAAGGCGGCGTTCCAGAGCGAGAAGGGCCTCACCGAGGAGACCGTGCGAGTGATCTCCGAGGACAAGAACGAACCCGAGTGGATG
>Ga0207770_100232_pt1 | contig 38322 bp, 42 predicted proteins | sample A23E2SouthBayCA_FD_187729 | JGI IMG/M metagenome (GOLD analysis project Ga0207770, IMG submission 187729) | Aerobic enrichment media microbial communities from Eden Landing Ponds, California, USA - A23 E2 (SPAdes) | ecosystem: Environmental > Aquatic > Marine > Unclassified | place: Emeryville... | reverse complement strand
CGGGGTCGCTTCGAGCGCCGCCTGCGCTTCCTCGTAGGCCTCGGAGTGGACCGCCCGCGTGATGTTCTCCAGCGCCCGCACGGTGTACGGACCGGGCTGGTTGAGGTAGTTCTCGTTGACGACGACGGTCTGGCCGTTCTGGAGGGCGTAGGTCCCGTTGTAGACGTCGCTGCTGGCGAGGTTCGACGGGTGGCCCGCCGGGTTGCTGTTGAGGACGAGCCACTCGATGTGCTCGCTGTTGTTGGCGACGACCTCCGGACTCAGCGGCTGGGTCGTGAACCCGGAGACGCCCGCCTCGGCGGCGACGTTCCGCAACCCGGCGGTCGTGATGACCGAGTGGATGAACGTCCCGTCGCCGGTCGTGTACCCGAAGAAGGTGTACAGCCCGCCCGGTTTCTCCTCGTCTGCGACCGCGGTCTCGATAGCGGTGACGCGCTCGCGCATGTCCGTGACTGTCGCGTCGGCCGCCTCACACTCGCCGCTCAGCGCGCCGATGCGTTCGGTCTTCGCGTACACGTCCTCCAAGTCGGCGGAGGCGTTCACCTTGTAGACCGTCAGTCCGTTCGAGCGCAACTGGTCGACCTCCTCCGCCGAGACGACGCCGGGCGCGATCACCAGGTCGGGTTCGAGCCCGACGAGCGTCTCGGTCTGGACGCCGTCGAAGGTCCGAACGGTCGTCTTGTTCGTCGCGCCCGGCAGGTAGTCGGCGAACACCGAGACGCCGACGACCGTGTCACTCGCGCCGAGCGCCCAGAGGGTCTGGGCCGCGCTCGGTGCCAGCGTCGCGATGCGCTGTGGTTCCTCCTCAATCGTCACCTCGGTGCCGGTCGCGTCGGTCACCGTCAGCGGGTACGAACACGCCTCCTGCGTGCGCTCCGCGTCGTTCGGCGCGCCGACGTCGGCACTCGCCGCCGCCGGGACCGCACCCAGCGCGACGACGAGCAGAACGGCGACGCCCACCGCAGTCAGGTCTCTCATGACACCCGCGACTGTGAACGTATCCAATAAATATTTATCTACTCCAAATAGATTTGTGTTCCAGTATGGGGACCGGCACGGAGACCGAGTCGACTGCGGCGAGCGCGCTCCCCGGAGGCGTGCGTTCGACCACGGTCCGGGCCGTCGCCTGGTCCGCTGGTCTCGGAGTCGTCCTCGTCGCCGTCGTGCTCGCGAGCGCGGCCATCGGGCCGGTGTCGCTGTCGCTGTCGGTCGTCGCGAAGGCGTCGCTGAACGCGGTCGCGATACCCACGGGTGTGAGCCCGACCGCTGCGACCGTCGGCCTCGGTGACGCGAGCGCCACGCTCCCGGTGCCCGACCTCAGCTACACCTATCCGTTCGCCTTTCAGATGGACGGCACGGCCGAGACCATCGTCCGGCGCGTGCGCCTGCCACGGATCGCACTGGGCGTGGTCGTCGGCTTCGCGCTGGCCAGCGCCGGCACCGTGATGCAGGGCTTCTTCCGGAACCCGATGGCCGACCCCTCTATCGTGGGCGTCTCCTCGGGCGCGGCGGTCGGCGCCGTCGCGACCATCGCGCTGGGGCTGTCACTGCCGTTCGGTATCCAGGGTGCGGCCTTCGTCGGCGCGCTGGTGGCCGCCTTCGCCGTCTACCTGGTCGCGACCGAGGACGGTCGCACGCCGGTCGCGACGCTCCTGCTGGCGGGCGTGGCCGTCCAGACGTTCCTGGGCGCGGTCGTCTCGTATCTCCTCTTGCACGCCGGCGAGAGCATCGAGCAGGCGCTGTTCTGGCTGATGGGGCGCCTGCACACCGCGACCTGGACGGACGTGGAGGCGACGCTGCCCGTCGCGACGCTGTGTTTCGTCGTCCTGCTGGCGTACGCCCGCGACCTGAACGTCCTCCTGCTCGGGGAGGAAGACGCCCACACACTCGGCATCGAGGTCGAACGCACCAAGCGCGTCCTGCTGGCGGTGTCGAGCGTCGCCACCGCCGCCGCCGTCGCCGTCGCCGGCGTCATCGGCTTCGTCGGCCTGATCATCCCGCACATGCTCCGGCTCGTCGTCGGCCCCGACCACCGCGTCCTCCTGCCGACCAGCGCCATCGCCGGCGGCGCCTTCCTCGTCGCCACCGACACGCTCGCCCGAGTCGGGCCCGCCGAACTCCCGGTGGGGATCGTCACCGCCGCGCTCGGGGCCCCCTTCTTCCTCTATCTCCTCGTCACCCGGGAGGTGCACTCGCTGTGAGCGACGACACGTCCCCGGGGGAGACGCAGGCGAGCGTCGGGAACGACGGAGACCCGCCGAACGCGCCCCTCGTCGACGTCCGGGACGTCGCGGTGGGGTACGGCGACGACCCCGTGCTGACGGGTGTCTCGCTGGCGGTCGAACGCGGCGAGTTCGTCGGGCTCGTCGGTCCCAACGGCGCGGGCAAGACCACCCTGTTGCAGGCCATAAATGGTATCATCACTCCCTCGGCGGGGACCGTCCTGGTCGACGGCACCGACGTCCACGGGCTGTCCTCGCGGGCGGCGAGTCGTCGCGTCGCGACGGTCCCACAGGACACGACCGTCGCCTTCGACTTCTCGGTCGCCGACATCGTCGAGATGGGGCGGACACCCTACACCGGCCGGTTCGGTCGCGATACGGGCGCCGACGCGGCAGTCGAGCGCGCGCTCGAGCGGACGGAAACCGCACAGTTTCGAAACCGGTCGGTCGGGTCGCTCTCCGGTGGCGAGCGCCAGCGGGTCGTCCTCGCGCGGGCCCTGGCACAGGAGACGCCGGCGCTGGTGCTCGACGAACCGACGGCGAGTCTCGACATCAACCACCAGGCCCGGACGCTCGCGCTGGTCCGCGACCTGACGCGGGAGGGGAAAGCGGCGCTGGCGGCCATCCACGACCTGGACCTGGCGGCGCGGTTCTGTGACCGCCTCGTCGTCCTCGCGGGCGGCGGCGTCCGGGCGGTCGGCCCGCCGGCCGAGGTCCTCACCGGCGAGCGCGTCCGGGCGACCTTCGACACGGCGGCGGCGGTCGTCCCGAGTCCGGTGACGGGTGCGGCGACCGTGACGCCGCTGCTCGACGACTCGAGGGGGGGACTCGACCGACGCGTCCACGTCGCCGGCGCCGGGAACGCCGCGGCACGTACCGTCGCCGCGCTCGCGGCGGCGGGGGCGACGGTCTCCGTCGGGGTGGTCCCCGAGGGCGGCCTCGCGACGTCGGTGGCCCGCGAACACGGTCTCGACCCGGTCGTGGCCTCGCCGTTCGAACCCGTCGACGCGGCGACGGAGGCGGCCGCCCGCGACCGGTTCGCCGACGCGGACGTCGCCGTCATCGCGGGGTCGGTCCCGCCGTCGGTCCACGCGCTCGTCAGGGACCACCCCGTCGTCGTGCGCGTGACCGACGGGACACCGGACTCGGGTGGACCTGCCGACGGGACCGACGTCAACCGGCGAGCGGACGCGACGGCGTCGCCGGCGACAGTCGTCGAGACGGTCGAACGCGTGGCCGGCGAGCAGGTGTCGGCCGACGACTGACATCCGTGGCGAGTCGCCGCTGGCGTCACTCGAAGTGACGCCGAACCGACGCAAAAATTATCACGCGGCGTAGTGACGTGCGGGTATGAACAGAGCGGCAGTGTACCTGCTGGGGGCGATCGTGTTGCTGGGGGTCGCAGTCGTCGGCGGGGGGGTGTACTTCCTGTTCGGCGCCGGGGGCGACGCCGGGACGGGGACGCCGACCGCGGTCGACGCGACGCCACTGGACCTGACGCCGACACCGACAGCACAGCCAGCGACACCGACGCGGACGACGCGGGCGCCGACGCCGACCGCCACGCCGACGGCGGTCGGGACGCCCACGACGACGGACGTCGTCCGGACGAGCATCCTGCCGAGACGGTTCGACAGGCGCCGGATCGAAGTGCTCGTCGTCGAGGAAATAAACGAGGAGCGGGCGAATCGGGGGCTCGAACCGCTGACGGGGAACACCTCGGTCGCCAAGCGCGTCCGCACGATGGCGCGCAACCACAGCGTGACCATGGCCGACGAGGGGGCAGTCCGACACCGGATCAACGGTACGACCAGCACGACCCGGTACAAGGAGTACAAACTCTACCGACTGTGTAGCTGGAAAGCCGCCGGCCGCCAGGCGATCATCGCGGCGGACAGCAACGGGTACGAGGCCAACAAGAGCGCGCTGGAGGCGGTCGGGCGCACCTACGCCGGCCGCGAGTACGGCGACAACCAGTTCAACGGGAACGAGCGCGCGGTCGCCGAGACGGTCGTCGACGGGTTCTTCTCCGACTACCGGTTCGACCAGCGACTGACGCTGCCCAACGCCACCGTTGCGGGCGTCGGTGCCGAGATCACCCAGTCCGGAGAAGTGTACGTCACCGTCGACCTCTGTAACCCGTCCTGACCGCGGGTTCGAGGACGGTCAGGGGTCGCGGTCGATCTCCTGGAAGGCAGCGGTGGCGTCGTCGAACTCCGCGAGCGTCTCGTCGAGGTCGGCTTTGAGTTCGGCCGCACGCTCCCGGAGTCTGGCGACGTCCTCGCTCTCGTCGAGTTCCGCGACCGTCTTCTCGGCCTCGAGCAGGCCGAGTTTCGACGTGACCTCGAGGTACTCGGTGAGCCGTTCGTCGTACCGGGTCGCGGTGAGTTGCTGTTCGATCGCGCCCACGAGGTCGCGTTTCTCGACCGGTTTGCAGAGGTAGTCGTCGAAAGGCATCTCGACGATGTCGAAGTCCGGGTCGACGGCCGTGATCATCACGACGCGACAGTCGACCCCTCGGTCCCGGATCACCTCGAGCACGTCGTCGCCGGAGACGTCCGGCATCCGCCTGTCCAGCAACACCACGTCGACGCTATCGTCGACGGTCTCGAGTGCCGCCGTTCCCCCGTATGCCGTCTCGACGTCGTACTCGCCGCGGAGCCGGAGTGCGTAGACGTCCGCCACCTCCGCCTCGTCGTCCACGACGAGCACCGTCGGATCCTCGCTCGACTCGGTCACACACTGCTGTTGACGGGACTTCCTATTTAGTGCTACCGGGGATGGCGACACGCCGACCGGTCACCAACCCGTCAGGGTTGCTCGACCGGCCCCGACCCGTCGGGCGTGCTCGACCGGTCCTCGGCCTGTCGGGATCCCTCGACGGGGGGCGGCCGCCATCTGTGCGCCGTTCGCGTCCATCACAACCCATTTGCCGGGCGGGGTCTAACGTCGGGTAATGTCGAGGTGCGACGAGTGTGGCAAGCAGGAGAACATGCCCTACCAGTGTCGCCACTGCGGGGGGACCTTCTGTGCCGAACACCGCCTGCCCGAGAACCACGACTGCCCCGGGCTGAACGAGTGGCAGGACCCCGGCGGCGTCTTCGATAGCGGCTTCGACGACAGCGTCGTCGACGAGGGCGGCGACGACGGTATCGCTGCCCGCCTCGGACTCGACCGGCCCGGCGGCCCGCTGGGCTACTTCCGCGGGAACATGACCTACGTCTTCCTCGGCCTGATGTGGGTCACCTTCGCCGCCCAGCTCGTCTTCCGGCTGGCCACCGGACTCCTGCCGCTCACCGAGGCGGCCGTCCTCAACAACCCCGGGGCCTACCGCCTCTACACCGCTATCTTCGTCCTCACGCCACACCATCCCGAGTACGTCTGGACCTGGTTCACCTCCATCTTCGCCCACGGTGGCTTCGGCCACATCGCGCTGAACAGCATCGTCATCTACTTCTTCGGCCGCCTGGTCGAGGACTACGTCGGTTCCCGGGATTTCACGCTGCTCTTTCTCGGGAGCGGGGCGGTCGCCGGGCTGGGACAGGTCGGACTCACGATCGCCCAGAACGGTGGTATTCCGACCGGCCTGCCCATCGGCGGCGTCCTCGGTGCCAGTGGTGCGGGGCTGGCCATCATGGGCGTCCTGACGGTCCTGAACCCGAGCCTGCGGGTGTACCTCTACTTCATCCTGCCCGTCCCCCTGTGGTTGCTGACGGTCGGCTACACCGGCTGGACGGTCTACCAGATATTCGCCGTCGGCGCCGGCGCCGGCGGCACCGCACAGGTCGCCCACCTCGTCGGCCTCGTGATCGGCCTCGCCTACGGCCAGCACGTCAAGGGTCGCCAGCGCATGCCCGACCAGCTCCAGTTCGGTGCCGGCGGCCGCGGCCCCGGCGGTCCCGGTGGCCCGGGTGGTCCCGGCGGCGGCCGCGGTCCCTTCTGAGATGGAGCCCGTTCGCCCCGAGTTCGTCCCCGACGCGTCCCTGTCCCGCGGAGACATGGAGTCCCTCCAGCGCGACATCGCCGCCGCCGCGGTGTTCACCGACGACCTCCCCGTCGACTCCGAGACCGTGCGCGTCGACGAGCGGATACCACTCGACGCCGTTCGCGACGTCGACAGTGGCCAGCGGACGCTCGGCGACGACACGATGGGAGAGAGTGGGAGCGACGAGGCCAGGAACGACGACGCCGTGGACGACCGCGCGCCACTGATAGCCGGCGTCGACCAGGCATTCGTCGACGACCGGGCGGTCAGCGTCGTCGTCGTCTTCCGTGGCGGGCGGGTGGTCGAGCGCGTCCACGCGGTCGAACCCACGGAGATACCCTACGTTCCCGGTCTGCTGAGTTTCCGGGAGGGCGGGGCGATCCTCTCGGCGTTCGCCGAACTCGACCGCGACCCCGATATCGCCCTCGTCGACGGGAGCGGCCGCATCCACTACCGCGAGGCGGGACTGGCGACACACGTCGGCGTGACCCTCGACCTCCCCACCGTCGGGGTCGCCAAGAGCCTCCTCTGTGGCACCCCACGGGAGTCGCTCGACGGGAAACTCCCCGTCGGAACCCGCATCGAGATCGAGGCCGACGAGCAGGTCGAGACCGCCGACCCGGGAACGGTCGTCGGCCACGCGCTCCAGACTCGCCAGTTCGAGAGCGGGGCACGGCACGTCAACCCACTCTTCGTGAGCCCCGGCCATCGGGTGAGCGCCGAGACCACCGCGGACCTGGTCGAACGGTGCTGTGCGGGCTACAAACTCCCCGAACCGACGCGGGCGGCCGACGCCTGGGCCGACGAGGTCAAGCGGGACGCGGACACGGAGTGACCGGAGTCTCCGGCGACCGGCAACCCAGCCCACGTCGTCCCGAGTGGAATCGAGGGGACGTTTTTAGTGGTGGAGCGTCGTCGGTCGTGGTATGAGATATCGTCACGTGGCCGCCGGCGACGGACGCCCTGACGACGCGGACGGCGAGACCGACACGGCCACCGCGACCGACACGACACGGGAAGGGGCAGGCGACCGATGAGTACCGAGGACCCCTACGAGAACCTCGAACCGGTCGAAGACGACCCCGACGTCCCCGACTGGGACGACGAGTACGTCGACCGGGTCAGCGACCGCCTGCTGTTCAACTACGACCTCGAGAGGGCGTACGCGGTCGACGGCGTGGGCGAGCGATTCACGCTCTACGGGCGGATGCAGATGCACCACCAGAAACACTTCTTCCACCCGATGCTCTCCTTTGCCCACCACGACACCTACGACCACGTGTTCGTCCGCCAGCAGGACGGCGTCACTGTCGCGGATCTGGAGGCACTGGTGGCGCTCGGCCACGACCTCGCCGACGAGTGGATCGAGGCCGACCCCGAACACTACGCGACGGAGTTCACCTTCGCCGTCGTCACCGACGTGATTCCGGACGACGTCGCGGCGTTCGTCGCGGACTTTCGCGACCGGACGATGCTCAGGGGCGGGTTCAACGGCCACTACGAGGTGAACCTGCTCGTCGTCGCGCCCGACCGCGAGGAACTGGTCGCCAGCGAGCGCGCCGACGTCGCGGAGGCGTTCCGGCTGTGGGAACCCATCGAAGAGCCCGAAACGACGTGGTGGACGCTGCTCAAGCGGCGCCTCCAGATCTGAAAAAATCGCGGCGACGCGGGTGGTCAGTCGTCGCTCGGTTCGGTCGGCGCGCTGGCCTCGCCGGTGTCGAAGAACCGGCCGCGTTCCTCGGTGACGCTGTCGTATCCCATCTTGAAGATAGACAGCGCCAGGTAGACCAGGACGAACGCGATGACGATCTGGACGGCCGCCGAGAGCTGGGTCCAGATCGTGACGGTCTCGACGCCCCAGTTGCCCTGGACGAACTTCTGCCAGAGGTTCTGGTAGAGCGCCAGATACAGCAGCGCGAGCGTCGTCATCGTGAGCATGATGCCCATCGGGACGCCCGTGCTGAGCAACTGTTTGGTGTCGTCCCAGTTGGCCAGCCAGACGGTCGCGACCAGCAACGCCAGCGCCGCGAGGGTCTGGTTGGCCCCGCCGAAGAGCGGCCAGAGGTCCGCCCACCGACCGGACGCGACCAGCAGGTACGCCGGCACGACCTGCAGGCCGGAGTTGATGTACCGGTTGTGGGCGTACTCCTCGATCTGGGTCTCGGGCGTGCCGACGACCTCCTCTAGCATGTACCGGCCCAGTCGGACGGCCGTGTCGGTGCTCGTGAGCAGGAAACTCACGAGGACGAGCCCCATGAACGTCGCGGCCAGCGTCTCGCCGATGGGGAAGGCGTTGCTCCAGATGATCCCGCCACCCGCGGCGAAGTTCGGGAGCGCGAGCCCGATACCGCTGTAGGTGCCCTGGGGGATACTGAAGGCGACGCCGACGGTGATCAGCGCCGTCGCGGCCAGCAGCCCCTCGCCGAGCATCCCGCCGTAGCCGATGAGGCGGGCGTCGGTCTCCTTGTCGAGTTGCTTGGCCGTCGTCCCCGAGGAGACCAGCGAGTGGAAGCCGCTGATGGTCCCACACGCGATGGTCACGAACAGGATGGGGAACAGTGGCGCCGCGACCGGCAGGTCGGGGTTGCCCCAGAAGGTCGTAAAGGCCGGCGCGTCGATGGTGAGGGCACCGGTCGCGCCCATTACGGTGCCGACGATGACCGCCAGCAGCGTGCCGCCGACCCCGACGTACAGCAGGCTCGAGGTCAGGAAGTCACGCGGCTGGAGCAACACCCAGACGGGCAGGACGCTCGCGACGAACGCGTACAGCGCGATGACCGGGATCCACGCCCCGAGGTTGCCACTGCCCAGCAGTGCCGGGAACGGCAGGCTCTCGAAGACGACGATCGTCCCCTCCGGGTAGGGAGCGAACGCGCCGGCCTCGGCCGTCAGCGCGATCGGGAACTGGACGCCGACCCAGACGCCGGCGAAGATCCCCGCGATGAACGCCACCGCCCCTGGAAGGAACGGCAGGTCCAGCTGGTAGAGGTACATCCCGAACCCCAGCGCCAGCGCGATGAATATCCCGCTCGCGGTCGCGGACTGGGGGTACGCGGTAAAGACCAGCGCGACCACCAGCGCGAACACGGCGACGACGAGGATGATAGTCAGGAACGCGAACCACAGGATCATGTCCTTGCCGCGTTCCCCGACGTACTCGCCGATGATGTACCCGATCGACTTGCCGTCGTGGCGTACCGACGACGACAGCGACATGAAGTCGTGGACGCTGCCGAACAGGGGGTTCCCGACGGCGATCCACAGGAACGCCGGCACCCACCCCCACCACACCGTCGCGGTGATGGGACCGACGATCGGCGCACCGCCCGCGATGCTCGAATAGTGATGCCCGAGGAGTACGGGTTTCTTCGACGGGACGTACTCCTGGCCGTCCTCGTACTTGTGTGCGGGTGTATCTCGCTCGTCGTCTAGCTCGACGAACTGCGACAGGTATCGCGAGTAGCCGAGATACCCCGCCGTGAACGTTCCGAGGACGAATACCACCAACAGTATTGCCTGTACCATGCTATCGTGCCCCAGTACCCTACTCACACAAAAGATACTTAAAGATTGGAGAAACGTATCCGCTGACAGGTACGAAGAGACCGGGGAAATTCCGTCGTAGGAACCGATTACCGCCCCATCTATCCGGGGGTCCTGTCAGTATCCGTGGGGTCCGACAGGAATCCGCCCGGCGGTAGCCGGGTCGTCCCCCGACGAGGGGTCACTGGGTGGCTGGTTCGGCGGCGACGTCGATGTCGAGTTCGGCGGCGACGTCGGCCAGCAGGGCTCCCCTGACTTCCTCGACGCGCGTCTCGATGACGGCGACCAGCGGTTCGTCGAACGTCTCGCGGATGCGGTCGAGGCGCTCGCGCTCGGTCCTGACGCGGTCCCGGAGATAGCGGGCACCGCGACCGTCCTCGTCGTCGTCGGGGGCCGGTGTCATCCGGTTGAGTACCAGACCGTCGACGGCCAGTCCGTAGTCGGTCAACTGGGCGATCGCGCGCTCGGTCTCGCGGATCGAGAGTTCGTCGGGGTTGAGCACGAGGTAGAACTCCGCGTCCGACTCCAGTGTGTGGGCGGCGAACTCGAACTTCTCTTTTCGCTCGCGGAGGTGGGCGATGATCGGGTCGTCCGCGACTTTCTTGCGCGCTTCCTGCTCGCCGATAGCGGCCTTCTCGAAGAGGTCGATGCTCTGCGTGCGCTTGTCGATGAGTCGCTCGATCCACTGGTCCAGGAAGTCGGGTAGCGAGAGCAGTCGGAGGGTGCCGCCGGTCGGCGACGTGTCGAAGACCACCCGGTCGTAGTCGTCGGCACTCCGCATCACCTCGATGAAGCGGTCGAACAGCGCGGCCTCGTAGGCGCCGGGCGTCTGGTGGGCGAGTTCGATCTGGCGGTCGATCTCGCTGACGATGGCGGGGCTGACCTGGTCACCCATCCGCCGTTTTATCTCCTGCATGTGCGCCTGGACCTCCTCGTCGGGGTCGATCTCCATCGCCCAGAGGTGGTCGTGGCCCTCGACGGGTGCGGGTTCGTCGCCGAACTGCTGGTCGAAGACGTCCGACGTGCTGTGTGCCGGGTCCGTCGAGACCACGAGGGTGTCGAGGCCCGCGTTCGCGCACTTGAGGCCGTAGGCGGAGGAGACGGTGGTCTTGCCGACCCCGCCTTTCCCGCCGAAGAAGACGAATTTGCTCATCAGTGGAAGTGGTACTGCTGGCCCTTGCGTTCGAGCAGCGACTCGCGGTCCCACATACGCCGTTCGAACTGTTCGAACTCCTCGGCGAGGTACGGCAGGAGTTCGACCGTGTAGTACGACACCGGACTCGGGATGCCGAAGGCGTCGGCGAAACAGGCGAAGAGGAACTCGTCCTCGACGTCCTCGGCTTCCTTCTCGATCTTCTCGAAGGCCGGGTGTTCGACCATGCCGTGATAGAGCCCGTGTGCCCACTCGTGGAGCCACCCCCGCAGCGCCGCGATCCGCCGCTCCAGAGACAGTCCCGACTCGCTCATGGTCGTCCTACGCCGGGGGTGTGTTTAAAGTTAACACGCACAGCCGGTCGACCCGGCCGACCGCTCGAACGCCATCTCGTCGCCACACGACGGGCACTCGGGCGGGTCTTCACCGTCGACGTCGAGGTCCAGTATCCGCTCGCTACAGTCGTGACACCAGTAGGCCCCCTTCGACTCCCGTTTCGGGTTCGACCCGCGGTTGGGGTTCTGCGTCGAGGCCCCGAGGATCTCCCTGACCGTGTTGAGGACGCTCATGTCGGCCAGTCGGCCGGAACGATATAAAATTCCCCGGCCGGTCGGGCGCGGCGTGTACACGACCGCTACGGTACGGTGTGCGAAGGCTCGTCTCGACGGACTCGTCATCCCAGGTCGGCGGCGAGGGCGTCGAGTGCTCGCTGCAGTTCGCCGCGGCGCTTCCAGGCGCCGACGCGGTCCCAGACGACCGCAAAGGGGAGGCCGAGACTCACACCGGAGGTCGCAGTCACGCGCGTCCCCTCGTTTTCGGGCGCCCACGACACGTCTGTCCACATCGCGTCGAACGGGCCGGCGTCGCCGACCTGTTCGTAGCGAACGCCGTCGTCACGGTCGGTAAACCGGAGCGTGACCCCGACCCCGCGAGCGCTGGCGGTCACGACCGTCCCGTCCTCGTCGGCCTCGACCTCGCGGACGTCGAAACTGCCCTCGTACTCGACGAGTGTGGCGGGCGAGAGCGTCCGCTCGACCTCGACGGGCGTCGCCGCGACGAACCGCTCGACGGTGACCTCTCGCATACCGCCGGATATCGACGCCTCGGGGAATAAAGCCCGGTCACCGCACGAAGAAGGGCAACGAGCAGAGCGCGAGCAACCCGACGCCGACCGCCGCGGCGAGGACGACCCGTTCGAAGCGGACGCCGACGGGAACCTCCTCGCGGGCGGCCGGGCGGTAGGTCCAGACGAGGCGGTGATAGGCCGTGACGACCGCCAGTGCGAACACCACGGTTGCCCCGCCGAGCGCGACCGGGAGCGGCAGGTCGAACGCCAGCAGGTAGACGGTGCCAAAGGAGTAACAGGTCGCGAAGGCCGTCGCGGCGACGACCAGGAACGGGACCGGGTCGACGGCCGTCCCCCAGCGGTTGTGAACCGCCATACTGGCCGTTGGGCCGCCAGGACCGTATTCCTGACGGGGGCAGTGACCGCTCAGACGGGCGACCGGCACAACGCTGAAGAGACCGGCACTCGCGGTGTCGAGTATGCAGAGTCAGGGCGACCCCCGCGTGCTCGTGGTACTCAACCTGGTGCTCTCGGGGCTGTTCAGTACGGTCGTCGTCTGGGGGCTCGCGTTCGTCGGCGTCGGGGAGTTCACGTGGCCGAACGCCGCCGTCGCGACGGTCGCCCTGTTCGTGATCACCTGGGTGTTCGTGATGCGAGGGTGACCGTCCGGTCGCGGCCCCCGGGCGTCACACCGGCCGGGACACACGGCAGAGGTCATCGCTCGGGCGTCTGCGCCCCGCCGACGACGAGCGTCGGGACGGCGGTGATACGGACGACGCGTTCGGTGACGCTCCCGGTGCTGGCGAAGCGGTCCAGTCCCGTCCGGCCGTGCGTGCCCATCACGATCAGGTCGCTGTCGTACTCGTCGGCGGCGTCGAGTATCTCCTCGTGGGGCGTCCCCCGCCGGAGGTGGCGCTCGACGGTGACGCCCGCCGCGTCGGCCGCGTCCAGCGCCGTCTCGCCCGTCTCCTCTTGCTCGTCGATCTACATATCCCAGTGACTCGCCGCCGGGTACGTCCGGTCGACGACGAACAGCGTGTCCACCGTCGCGCCGTACTGTGCGGCGATGTCGACTGCGTGTTCGAGTGCCGTCTCGCTCGGTTCGCTCCCGTCCGTCGGGACGAGGTGCCGCTCGTACTGCGCCCTGTACGCGCGCGCGTTCTCGACCACGTATTGTTAGTGCACCGACCGTTTTTGCGGCCCTGTTTCCTGTCGAGCGGCGTCGTCGCGCCGCGCGGTGGATATTTGTGGCGGCCCCGCACACCGTTGAGTATGGCGATCGAAGACCGCGGCGACGCGTCGGTCGTAACGCACGCGCTCGCCACGGACGAGCTGACGCGGATCCGCGACGTCGAGACCGAACAGGTGGCCTTCCGCAAGGGGCTGGTCAGGCTGGGGCGGATCTGTGGCTACGAGATCATCGACGGCGCGATGGAGACCGAGTACGTCTCGGTCCGGACGCCGCTGACCGAGACGACCGGCGAGCGCGTCAGGGGACTCGACGACGTCGTCATCGTCAACGTCCTCCGGGCGGCGACGCCGTTCGTCGAAGGACTGCTCAAGGCCTTCCCCCGCGCCCGCCAGGGGGTCATCTCCGCCAGTCGCAACGAGGAGGCGGGACGTGACTCGGACGGATCCTTCCCGATCACCGTCGACTACGTCAAACTCCCCGAGATCCGCGAGGCAGACACCGTCATCGTCGCCGACCCGATGCTCGCGACCGGCAGCACGATGTGTGCGGTCCTGGCGGAGGTGCTCGACGGCGCACCCGACCCCGAACACCTGTTCGTCCTCTCGGCGGTCAGCGCCCCCGAGGGACTGGTGCGGGTCGGCGAGACCTTCCCGGAGGCGGAGTTGCTGACCGTCGCCATCGACGACCACCTGGACGACGACGGCTTCATCGTCCCCGGCCTCGGCGACGCCGGCGACCGCGCGTTCCGGACGGCCTGAACAGTCGGCCGCGTCTCTGGTACTGTGGGCCGCGAAAACCGGGTCGTGGGCGTGTCGCCCGTCGACCGTCTCCCGGGCCTGGAGCCCCACCCGGCGCGGGTCCTGTGACAGACAGGCGCCGCTGTGGGACAGCGAAGACAGCGAACGCGGTGCCGTCCTGCGCGACGGGGGGAGGTTGCGCCAGGCGGTGGCACCGCCGCCGGATCGATGCGTGCGGCAGTGTGCCGCTGCATACCAAGGTCGGTCTCCCCGACCCCCACGCTCACCGCCGTCGGTCGGCGAGCGCTCTCCGGCCACTTGGTCGGACCGACCCGGGAAGTATTAACTTTTTGTTATAAATTACTACCATGTCGAGTAAACTCACCTATCCACTCGAGACAGGAGTACGCGGGGCCGGAGCGGGCGAGGAGGTGGGTCGGGAGTCAGTCCATCGCGACGTAGGTCTGGGTGTCCTCGACGCCGTCGATGTTCTGGATGTGGGTGGCGGCGGCGGTCTTGACGTCGGCGGGGGTGTCGACCTCGACGGTGGCGATGAAGTCGACGTCGCCGGCGACGATGTAGGCGTCGACGACACCCTCGACCGCACGGATGTCGTCGCGCAGTCGTTCGGCGTCGCCGCTGTGGGCCTTGACCATGACGTAGGCACGGACCATCTCAGGCACCCCCCGGGACCGGCTGGGCCTCGCCGACGACCAGTTGCCGGACCTCGCCGAGTCGTTCGAAGTCCGCGAGCACCGCCAGGCGGTCGCCCGCCTCCATCGACTGGTCCATGTCGGGGATGGTCAGGGCGGTCCCGGCCTTGCCGAACGCGAGCAACTCGGCGTCGGCGGGGAACTCGAGTTCGCTGAGCGTGTACCCGCGCATCGGCGACTCGTCCGTGACGGTCAGTTCGACGAGCTGGAGGTGCTGTGCGACGTCTGCGACGGCGCGGATGTCGCCACCGAGGAGCGCGTTCTTGGCGACGATGGCGCCCAGGCGCTCGGGGTAGATGACCTCGTCGACGTCGGAGGCGTACTTGCGGTAGATCTCCTCGCGGTACTCCTCGTCGATCCGGAGGACGGTGCGACAGCCGTAGTGTTTCGCGACCATACAGGCGACGAAGTTCACCGAGAGGTCACCCGTCAGTGCCCCCAGCGCGTCGGCGCGCTCGAGGTCCGCCGAGCGCAACACGTCCTCGTCGGTCCCGTCGCCCTCGATCACCTCGTATCCCTCCGCGCGAGCGCGCTCGACTTTCGTCGACTCGCGCTCGATGAGGACCACGTCGTGTCCGCTCTCTTCGAGTGCCCGGGCGGTCCGGAGGCCGACCCGGCCGGCACCCACGATAACGAATCGCATGGTAACCCGTACGACGAGCGGGGTGAATAAAGTTACCTCCGGTGCCCCGTGGGGACAATTAAGGCCGAGCGACCCCTCTGTCCGGGTGTGCACGTACTCGTCACGGGGGCCACCGGGTTCGTCGGCGGTCACCTCGTCCCCGCGCTGGTCGAGGCCGGTCACGACGTCCGCGCGCTCGTCCGCGACCGGACGAGGTACGACCCGCCGGTGGACGTCGAAGTCGTCGAGGGAGACCTGCTCGATCCCGACAGCCTCGACGCCGCGTTCGAGGGGGTCGAGGCCGCCTACTACCTGGTCCACTCGATGGGGTCGGGCGACGATTTCGAGGAGCGCGACCGGCGGGCCGCGCGGACCTTCGCCGACGCCGCGAGCGCGGCGGGCGTCGACCGCGTCGTCTATCTGGGCGGACTGGGCGAGGACGCCGACGACCTCTCCCCCCACCTCAAGTCCCGCCGGGAGGTCGAGGGCATCCTCGCCGAGGGCGACTACGACCTGACGACGCTCCGGGCGGCGGTCATCGTCGGTGCCGACAGCGCCAGTTTCCGGATGGTGCGCCAGCTCGTCAAGCGCCTGCCGGTGATGGTCACGCCCCGCTGGGTCGACAACGAGTGTCAACCTATCGCCATCCGGGACGTCGTCGCCTACCTCGTCGGCGTGCTGGACGCGCCGGCGACGGCCGGCGGCACCTACGGCATCGGCGGGCCCGACGTCCTCACGTACCGCGAGATGCTCCTCCGGACGGCGAGTGCCGCGGGCCGGATGCGGCCGCTGATCGTCTCCGTCCCCGTCCTGACGCCGAACCTCTCCTCGTACTGGGTCGGGTTCGTCACCGACGTCCCCGCCAGCGTCGCCCGCCCGCTCATCCTCGGCCTGAAGAATCCGGTCGTGGTGACCGACGATAGCATCCGCGACCACGTCCACGTCGAGTTGACCCCCTTCGACGACGCCGTCTGCCGGGCGCTCGACCGCCTCGACGAGGGGCCCGGTGCGTCCGACCCGCCGAGCGCCGCCGAGCGCGGAACCGGCGGCGGGAACGCGGATATCGCGAGCGGACCCGCCGACCCCACGGGGGGCGAGGGCGACCGATGAGCGCGGGGACGGACCAGCACGCGGGCGAGAGCGGAGCGGCGAAGTCCGGCGACCAGGACGACCCTGGCGAGGGGCCCGCGACGGCCGAGGCCGTCGAGTACGGCGAGACGTGGGTCTACGAGAGCATCATCGGGGCCGTCCCGTTCGTCGACGTCTCCCGGCGGGCGGCCTTCGCGATCCAGTTCGGGCTCTTCGAGGCCGGCGTGCTCGTGCTCGCGGCGGTCTACGGCGTCTGGCAGGGGGCGCTCGCGGGGACGGTCGCCGTCGCACTCGCGACCGTCGGCAGTTTCGAGATGCTGCGCATCAGCGGGCTCGTCCGCCGCGCGGACCTGCCCGCCGACTACCGGGAGGCCGTCTTCGGGTCGAGCATCGAGGTCGTGCTCGGTCTGCTGGCCTTCCTCGCGCTGTTGACCTACCTGTTCGTCGTCGACCCGCGCGACGGGGCCTCGCTCGTCGCCGAGTTGCTCGGAGAGACTCCGCCCGCGCCGGCAGTGTATCTCCTCATGCTCGTCGCGTGGGACGTCTGTTACCGCATCGGGACGGGGTGGTGGGCCTGCGTCGTCGGGCTCTGGCGGTCGCTCCGGTACAGTTTCGGTCCGGAGCGCCGGCGACTCCTCCAGCGTGCGGACCTGGAGACTCTGGGGTTCGCACTCCTGCAGCTGGTGCTCGCGCCGTTTCTCGTCGGTCATCCCATCCTCTTTTACGCCGTCGTCGGCCACGTCGTCGCCGTCGGCGTCGTGACGGGGCTGTCGCTGGCGGCGCTGTCGGTCAACGGGCAGAGTGAGGACCGCGTCAGGAAGTTATCTCCTTGAACTGGTCGAGGAGTTCCTCGGTCGACTCCTCGCCGTCGTAGGTTACCTCGCCGTGATACTGTGTTCGCGTGTCGTCGTCGCTCGTGTCGACCCGACTGTTCTTCCGCTCGCGACGTTCGTGTTCTTCATCGTCGTATGCGCCCATCGACATTGCTTACCACACCCATGCTTGTCAGTATGTACCTAAGAGTTTAACGGTCGATCGGCCGGTATCGCAGTTCTGGGGGCAGAGAGCGCTGAAAACGGCCGCCTTAGCCGTTTCGCCGGTCGCAAAAACCGGAACGGCCACGAGCCGGATTTCAGCCGGGAGTGGCGATCAGCGGGACGGATACGACATCTTTCCGTCGAGAGCATCGTTCGGTCGACGACACCGGACAGTTCCGGAACCGCCGGGCAACCGCAACACGTGTAACCGTCGGGTGTCTTCCCACTCGTGTGGCAGGTCCAGTCAGGTTCAGAGTGTCGACCGAGCCGTGGGACGAGGCGCGGGTCCGCCGGGACCTCCTGAAACCCCTGGACGACCGCTTTGGCGCGCGACTCGTCGACCCCGAGATCCCGCCGCCCCCCGAGTTCGCGGCGGCGCGCATCGAGATGGACAACGGCGACCTCGCGCTGTTCGCCTGGAACGGCCGGGCCTACTGGCTGGGCAACACCGAGACGCCGGAAGCGCTGTGGCGCACCGACAAGGAGACGTTCGAGGAAGCCCCGTTCGCGCTCTCGCGGTGGGCCCAGCGCGAGTTGCTCGCGGATCTGGAACGCGAGGAGTCCTGGGTGGCCGAGTTCGACTACCTCGCGTGGTTTTTCCTGCCCGTCCTCGTCTCGAAGGACGGCCGCGACACGACGAGAGACTTCTTCCGGGACGACGCGTCGGGCTTTCCCGACGCCACCCGCGAGGCGGGACTGGCCTTCTACGAGGAGTTCCTGAAGACGGGCGTGCTGGAGGCCCACCGCTACACGATGGCGGCGAAACTCGGGACGAGCGAGTACAACGACCTGGGGCGGATGCGCGCGACCATGGGCGAGTTCGACGCCGCGAAACTGCTCACCGAGGCCGGCTACGAGGTCGTCCCGGAGGTCGAGCGCGACTCCGGGCACGCACTGGATTTTCTGGTCGACGGCGTCCTCGTGGAGGTGACCCGGCCACTCGCGCCGCGCAACCGCAGCGCCGGGACGGCCGTGAGCGCACTCAGACAGACCGCCCAGTCCAAGACCGGCGACCAGCTCGCCGCCCACGGCGACGCGCTCTTGCTCGTCGACTGTACCTCGTTCACCGACGAGGACTGGAACTCGATCCGGAGCGAGAAGCCCGACCTCGCACACGAACCCGCCGTGGTCTTCCGGTATCGCCCCGACGGTCACTGCGAGGGGTATCGCTACGGCGACGTCCCGCTGTGGTTCGGCGACGCCATCGAGTGGGTCTAATCCGCCCCGGCGACCCCACAGCCGAAGCCGTCAGCCCAGGAACGGCAACCCGCCGTAGCGGAGATACACCATGTCGGCGATGAGCAGCAACTGCATGAGCCCCTGGACGCCGCCGAGTCTCGCGTTCTGCTGGCCGATAGCGGAGATGACCGACGCGTCGGGGTTCTCCGAGATCATCTGGGCGTAGATCCGCAGTTCACCGGGCAACAGGAAGCCGAATCCCTGGACCGACAGGACCGTCACGATCCCGAGCGCGAGCATGACCGCCGGTTCGGTCAACTGGAAGTTTCCGATGGTGAGCCCGACCCACGCCAGCGACGCCACCGAGAGCACGGCGGCGGGGACCTGCCAGCGCCGGTCCCGCCAGGCGTTCAGCCGCCACCCCAGCAGGAGCAGAATGGGGATCACGTTCGCCGCGGTGAAGAGCGCGAGCCACGGCCCCGAGTGGGGGAAGACGCCGATACGCTGGGCGAGCGTGAGCCCCGCCGTGATGGTGACGAATGCCAGCGACGGCAACAGGAAGAACGTCTTGGGCGTGAGTCGCTCGAAGACGGCCGCGCTCTCCTGTTCGTCGAGGCCGCCGATGACGGGCCCCAGCACGGCGCCGATGAAGATGTCGATGCCCGTCCAGAGTACGCCGGCCATCACGTGAACGTACGTGTGTTGCTGGACCGTCGCGACGGTGTGTGCGAAGCCGATCGCCACGAGTGCGACCACCACCACCCCGGCGGCGAACGCCGGATTCGCGCGCTGTGCCATCCCACCGATAGTGCCACGGACCGTCATCCACGCCGGCCTGGGACGGGCGTGTTGTAAAAACTGTCGGCAACTGTGGGTACGACGCGATTCAGTCGCTCGTCGCGGCGTCGGCGTCGGGGTCGCGGGAGAGTGCGCTGGCACCGAAGCGCCGGTCCCAGAGAACGAGGAGACTCGGGAGGACGACGACGCTCGCGAGGAACGCGTAGACGATGGCGGTGCTGGTGACGAGGCCGAACCGCTGGAGCGAGGGGACCAGCGCGAACAGCAGGACGCCGAACCCGCCGGCGGTGGTGACTGCGCTGGCCAGCAACGCGCCGCCGGTCCCGCCGACGGTGGCGTCGAGGGCCGCGAGCGCGTCGCCCGTCCGCCGGCGTTCCTCGACGAAGCGTTCGCTGACGTGGATGGCGTAGTCGACGCCGATACCGATGGCGATGCTCGCGATGATCGCCGTCTCGCTGTTGAACGAGATCCCCAGGAGATACATCGTCCCGAGGATCCACGACAGGCCGAACACGACGGGGACCATCGTCACGGCACCGAGCGAGAGCGTGCCGTAGCGCCGGTAGAAGATAGCCGTGAGAAAGGCGAGGATGACGCCGAGCGTGATGAGGAACGTCTCGACGAGCGTCCGCAGGAGTCCCGTCTGGACGATCTCGGTGACGACCGGCTGGCCGGTGGCGGTCACCTGAAGGTCGGTGTCGCCCTCGACGGTCGTCGCCACCGCCCGCATCTCCTCGGTGACGACGCCGGTATCGGACCCGCCCGTGATGGCGACGCTGACCCGGAGCGCCCGGTACTCGCCGTCGGTCCGATAGATGACGGCCGCCGCGCGGTCGGGCGCGGCGTCGTAGAGCGCGTCGTAGACCGTCGCGAGATTCTGGTCGGGGATCCCGTTCCCGTCCGCGTCGTTGCGCTCGACGACCGCAGCGACCGTCTCGTTGGTCGCCGCCACCTGTTCGACGAGCGCGAGCGGACTCTCGACGCTGGGTTCGCCGCTGGCGAGCGTGACCGCCGTCTCGCTGTCGGCGACCCGGTCACGGCCGGCCGCGAGTCGCTCCAGCGTTCGGTCGTCGGTCACCGACCCTTCGACGAGTATCTCTGCCGTCGACCCCTCGCGCGACTGGACGAAGTTGTCGTTGAGGAAGACGACGTCCTCTCGCAGCGAGTAGTCACTCGGCGCGAACGGTTCCGGCAGCGAGTCCATCCACGCCGGAGGATCCGATGGCAGGAAGTCGACCTGATTCAGCGAGGTATCGATCTCCGTCGCGGCGTAGCCGCCGCCGGCGCTCACGACCAGCGCGACGACCACGATGGCGACCGGGACTCGGCGTGCGCCAGCGGTCCCGACGCCGACGACTCGCTTCGCGACGCCCCCAGTCCCGAACGCCTGCTTGCGGCGGTCGAGTCCGACCCGTTCCAGCAGCGCGTCGAGTTCGACCTTCACCACCGGAAGCAGGCCCGCGAAGACGACGAACGCGGCGACGATCCCGGCGGCGCTGACGAGACCGAACTCCGCGATAGAGGTGATCGGGCTCACCGTGTTCGAGAGGAACCCGACCGCCGTCGTGAACGTCGTCGCCGCGAGCGCCACCGTGACGCCCGCGAGTCCAACTCGCATCCCCTCGCGGGGCGTCCTGTCGGGGTCCTCGGTCCGGGCCTCCCGGGAGCGCATCACCACGTGCAACGCGTAGTCGATGGAGAGCCCGATGAGCAGGAACGGGACGGCGATGATGATCTGGGTCACACCGATCCCGGCCCATCCCATGAACCCGCCCATCCAGACCAGCGTGACCGCGACGCCGACCAGCGCGAGGACCACGTCGAAGGGGTCGCGATACGCCACGGCGAGGACGAGCAGGATGAACGCCAGCGCGACGGGCGAGATGACGGCGAAGCTCTCGCCGGTCGCCTGTCCCGAGACCTCGTCGACGATGCCCGCGCCGAAGACGAACGTCTCGTCGCCCACCTCGCGCTGGGCGGTGTCTCGCGTCGCGAGTTGTCCGTCGACCACCGCCGCCGGGAGCGAGTCGCCCGTCTCGTCGACCCGCTGGAAGACGAACAGGACGCGCGCCGGCGCCGTCGTGGCCCCCGCCTCGTAGTCGGTCGACAGCAGCGTGTACGGGTCGACCGGCCCGGACTGTGCGCGGTCCGGGTCGAGTACCGCCGCGACCACCGACTCGACCTCCGCCGCCGACATGGACTCGAGCTGTGTGATCTGCGCGTCGAGCGTCGGTGTCTGTGGCGGTCCCCCCTGTCCCTCGCCGCTCGCGTTCCCGCCGGCGCCAGGTGGACCACTGGACCCCTCCCTGGCGCGTTCCTCCTGGATCGCGGCGACGGCGACCAGGTTGGCGAGTCCCGCGGTCGCACCGTCGTCGACGAGCGTCGCGTTGACCGTCTCGTTCGCCCGGAGCGCGCGCTGGAAGCGGAGCGTCTCCAGCAACGAGGTCCGCGAGAGCACGTTCTCGCCGCGCACGACCACCTGCATCGCGGTGGTGTTCTCGTCCCCGGTGGAGAAGTTCTCCTGGACGTAGGCGAGTTTCTGTGCCTCCGTCGAGTCGCTGCCGAAACTCGCGATCGTCAACCCCGAGTCGACCTCGGTCACGCCACTCCCCACCAGAACGGTCGCGAGCAACAGGACGACCAGCACCGGACGACTGTACCGCATCAACAGCGAGGCGTATCGCCCCGCGAGTCCGTCGGCCATGATATCTCCGACCAGCGCGGGATCTATCTTAAGTGTTTGTAGATATCTACAATAAATATATGCGGCTGTCGGCCACCGTGACGGGGGAGACAGGAACTGACATACTCGGGGCGGACGAACGGAGGGACAGGGAATGAGCACACACGAGGCGGTCGAGGCGTTGCGGGAACTCGGGCTGTCGAACTACGAGGCCCGGGTGTTCGTGGCGCTCCAGCGACTCGGGAGCGGGACCGCACAGGAGGTGAGCCAGGTGTCGGACGTGCCGCGCTCGCAGGTCTACGGCGCGGCTGACGACCTCGCCGCCCGCGGACTCCTCGAGGTCGTCGAGTCCTCGCCGAAAGCGTTCCGCCCGGTCGACCTGTCGACCGCTCGCGACCAGCTCACCGCGCGACTGGAGCGCGAGCGCGAGCGGGCCTTCGAGAACCTCGACGCCGTCGAGGGGGAGCGAGACCACCACGAGAACGGCGGGTCCGTCTCGACGCTCCGCGGGACCCGGCCGATCCGCGAGCGAGTGGCCGATCTCGTCGCCGACGCCACCGAACAGGTGGTCGTCGTCGGCGCCGACGAGACGCTCCTGACCGGGACGGTCGCCGACGCGCTCCGGGAGCGCGCGACGGCCGGCGTGTTCGTGATGCTCGCGACGCGCGACCCCGCTGTACGGGAGCGATTCGACGACGACCCCGTCCGTGTGATGCTCGTCCCCGACGCCCACCACGGCGGCTTCACCGGCCGGACCGTCCTCGTCGACGACGCGACCGTCCTCCTGTCGGTCCCGACCGAGGACGGCGCCGGGGAACCGTTCGCCGAAGTGGCGCTCTGGACCGCCGGGACCAGCATCGGCCGGATACTCGCACGGTTTATCCACGCCGGGATGCAGTCCGGTCTCGAAGACTACCCCGCAGACACCGCCGGACTCGACCGCGATTCGAGCTGAACCCGCCGTGACACTGCCCCGGATGACTCACTGGTCGACTCTCGTCTCGACGTCCCCGGTAGAAGCGCCCGAGGCGGGATTGTGAGCCCGAGGCAAGCGCTCGCTGCCGCTCGCGTTTGCGTGATTCAAATCCCGCGACAGCGTTCACCGAACTCAGACCGCGGCGCGATGAAACCCGCCGCACGGGAATCGAGTTCGGAGAAGCGCCCGAGGCGGGATTGTGAACCACGGTCGGAGCAGAGCTCCCCCCTAGTTCAAATCCCGCGTGACGCGATTCCTCGCCGTCACGCTCCTCACTCGGTGATTGGCGAGAGAATACGCCCGAGGCGGGATTTGAACCCGCGTCACGACCGTGACAGGGTCGTATGATGGGCCACTACACCACCCGGGCACGCACTCATCGCTTTGCCGGAGACAGATTTAAGACTTTCTAACCGACGACGGTGTGCCCTCCGCTCACATCCACCGCCCCCGAATCGACAGCGAGCCCCAATTATCGGTCATGAGAACACTTGCCCAATCTACTTGTCGTTCGAATCTGACGTACTAGACAGAGAGCGATCCGTGCATCTGGAAAGACAATATGAGTGTTAGATCGAGTTCAGACGGAGACGAGAACAGTCAGCCATCCAATGTGTTGCTGGTGACTTCGACCGGCGACAGTTGCGAGGGCACGGCGTGTCGCGAACTGTCCGAGCGGAACGCACCGGCACAGTCACACGTGATACTGGCGACGGGACTGGGGTCGGCGTCGGAGCGACTCGCCGACTGGGACGCCGAGGTCGGGGTCAGACCCGCGGAGACGACCGTCGTCGACGTGGCGACGGCGACGCGGTCGGTCGCCGCGACGGCGGCTGGGAGCGAACACGACACCTGGCCGGGCGTGACGGTCGACCACGTCGACGCCCGCGACCTGCTGGGTCTGAGCGAGACGCTCGACAGGGCGCTCACCCGTTCCGACCGCCCGACGACGCTCTGCGTGCGCTCGGTCAGCGACCTCCTGCAGTCGGCGGACCTCGAGACGGTGTTCAAACTCCTGGAGGCGCTCACACGCAACGTCGAGCGGACCGGGGGCGTGGCTCACTACCACCTCAACGCCGACGTCCACGACGACGAGACGCTGGACACGCTCGCGGTGCTGTTCGACGCCGTCGTCGACGTGAGCGACCACGGCGGGGCGGACCACTGATCCAGCCAGGCCAGCGATGACTTCGAACGACACGACCGACGGTGGAGCGGTCCCGGTCTTCCGGCGCGGGAGCGACACCTGCCCGAGTCACGTCGTCCTCGTCGCCGACACGGACCCCGCGGTCGTCGACGAGGTAGCCGACGCGCTCGAGGGACAGTACATCGTCCGGACGGCCACCACCGCCGAGGACCTCCACGACGCGCTCGACGACGCGGTCAGTGCCGTCCTGCTCGACCCGACGCTCCTCGCAGACGACATCCTCGACTGCCTCGCCGACGACGGCGACTCCCGGGTCGCCGCACTCGTCGACGACGAGACGGCCGTCGACGACCGCTTCGACGACCACGTCCGCAAGCCCGTCTCGCGGTCGGCACTCCGCGCGACTGTCGACCGCCTCTGTCAGTGCGTCGCCTACCGCGACGCGCTCGACCGCTATTTCGACCTCGCCAGGCGTGTCGGCGCGCTCTCGGAAGGCGACCCCGAGTACGACCGCCTGCGGGAGTGTCTCGACGACCTCGAGGCGGAACTCGACGACGCCGCGACGCCACTCGACAGCACGGAGATCTACGAAGCCGCGCTCCGTGGCGAGTAGCGTCTGACACTCAAACGGCCGTTTGACCGTTCGCTGCCTTTTGGGTCGTCCCGGTCGTCTGTCCACGTGCATGTCCCCGCTCTGGCCCCTCCGCCACCGCCTGCGCCCTGCCGACGCCGACGACCGTCCCGGTCCCCTCGCTGACGCACTCGCCACCGCCGCCCACAGTCTCTCGGCCCTCGCCCGAACGGTCGCGTTCTGGCTCGGGATCGTCCTCCCATTCCTCCACGTGCCCCTCCTCTTTCTCGTCGGATTCACCGACGCGACCACGCCCGCACTGGTCGGCCTCTGGGGAGCCAACGTCGTCGCGCTCGCCGTCGGCGCCGACCACGACCCCGACCCTGGCGCGACGGTCAGTCCCGCGAACTGACGCTCCGCCGACCCGCCCGCCCACTCCGAACCCACAGTCCACTCGAACGACCGACCGCTCGTCCGGAGAGCAGACTGCCGACCCAGCGTCGACCGCGCGACAGCGGTGCGAGGGGAGAGTCTTCTTGAGGATCCCAGACGTAGTCACAGGTATGACCGACCTCGACGGACAGGACCGACTCGTGTTGACGCGAGCCTACGCCGACCCCGACCTCACCCCGGCGGAGATCGCGGCCGACCTCGACATCGACGAGGCGAGAGTACAGGAGATCCTCGACGCCGAAGACGAGAGCGCGGTCGTCGAAGCCGCCGAGGCGACCGACTGGGACGACCCCGAACGCTGTCCGTTCTGTGGCGCCGCTCTCGCCGACCCCGGCGCGGGCTTCATCACACACATCGAGGAGAGCGAGCCCTGCAAACTCGGGTTCGAGCAGTGGCGCGAGAACGTCGTCGGCGACGTCGGCGGCGAGTGGGGCGGGTGACTCGCCCCGGCGACCGAACCCGAACTAATCACTCCAGCGGCTGGACGTACTCGACCTGCTTCGGCCGAAAGCCAGCGTCGCGGTAAAACCGGCGTGCGCCCTCGTTGTGCCACTCACAGCCGACTTTGAGGTGGTCACAGCCGCGTTCACGGGCCAGTTCTCTCACCCGCTCGACGACCGCCGTGCCGTGGCCCTGGTTCCGGTGGGCCTCGTCGATCGCGAGGTCCACGATGCGGAGGTACTGCGAGTACTCCCGCGAGGGGTGCTCGCCCTCTCGGACCGTCACGTACCCGACCGTCTCGTCGTCGTGGACGACGAGGTACCACGTGACGTTCTCGTCGTCGAGCTGTGCGCGGAAGGGTTCCTCGGGGACCGCTGCGACGTCCGCGTAGACGAGCGCGTTCAGGTCGTCGTGCGACTCCATCGCGCTCGCGAGGTCGTACCACCGCTCGACGAGCGCGTCGACGTCGTCGGCCGTGGCTTCGACGAGTTCCATACCACCACGTGCCCGGCAGGGACACTTCAGCGTTCGCTCGGCGTGTCAGGGCGGCACGTGAACGAGGGACAGTTGTGTCCCCACCCAGTTCACGGAGAGTCCACGACGATGGGGGCAGAACGCGACGATCGAACGATAGAGAGAGCCTAGGCCGGAATTTGAATCCGGGGTCTCGTCCTTACCAAGGACGCGCTTTACCGCTAAGCTACCCAGGCGCGTCTCGTCAGTAACCGCGATTCGTCTTTAGGGGTTTCGATCTGCACCGGGGTCAGGAATCGACCGAACGCGCGACGTCACTGCCGGACGTCTCGCCGAGTCGGGCGGCCAGTTCGCCCACGGTCGCGTCCGTGACGAGTCCCTCGGCCACGGGCAGAGTCTCGCCGGTCGCGGCCATGTCCGTGACGTGCTCGCGCAACCCCGACGAAGCGCTCCCGCCGACGGCGGTCGTCCCGGCGACGACGGCGAGTTCGAACACGTCGACCTCGAGTTCGCGGTCGAACGACGCGTCGCCGGTCGTCCGGCGGTTCGTCTGGTCGCGACCGAACGCCTGGACGGTGGCGACGGCGTCTTCGGCGGCCTCGGTACGCGCGAGGAGGTAGAAGCCGCGGGCGACGAGGATGTCGGCGACGAGAATCGCCATGTCGGCGTCGGTCAGGTCCGCCGCGTCGTGGCCGGGCACGTCCTCCGGGCGAGCGGCGGGGTCGGCCGCCTCGGCAGCGTCGGCCGGCCGGCCGGCACCGTCGGTTCGCGTGGCGCGTTCCCAGGGCGGGTCCTGTGCGAGCGAGCGCGTGAGGCGGAGGCCGGAGTAGATGAGAAGGACACCGGCGCCGCGCTCGGCGACCGCCTCGAGCGGAAAGTCGTCGTCGGTCTCGCCGCGGGACTCGCGGACGGCGCGGGCGCTCGACACCGCGAGTACGCCGGGGGCCAGCGACCCGTCGTCGAGGTGGTCCCGGATACGCTCCCGCAGGCCACCCGGTTCGACGTCGTCGACCGCGTCCAGCGCGGCACGCCGGACCGCCGCGACTTCGTCCATCGCCCCCGACTAGCGGAGGGAGGGGCAAAGACCTTTGGAAACGACCCACCCACCTGCCTCCATGGACCACCGCGCGACACAGCACCCGCGTCCCCCGGACTGCCCCCGGAACACCCGTGTTCGCCGGCCACCCGACCGCAGGCCGGACTCCGGAGCACCGCCCGAACGGCCGCCGTCCGGGTCGTGGTCCGTGTGATCTCCGTCGAGACCGACGGCGACGTCCGCGTCGTCACGCTCGACCGGCCCGACCGACGCAACGCGCTCACCCCCGCTGGCCTCGACGAACTGGCCGACGCAGTCACGGGTGCCGAGACGCCCGTGGTCTATCTCCGGGGCGCCGGGTCGGCGTTCTGTGCCGGTGCCGACCTGGACGCCGTCGCGGCGCTGGCCGACCGCGAGGCCGCCGAGGCGTTCGTCGAACGCGGCCAGCGGACGGCACGAGCCATCGCGTCCTGCGACCGGGTGGTCGTCGCGGGCGTCGACGGGGCCGCGCGGGGCGGCGGCGTCGAACTCGCACTCGCCTGTGACCTGCGGGTCGCCACCGGGGACGCGTCGTTCGCCGAATCGGGCGTCGAACACGGCCTGTTCGGCGCCTGGGGCGGGACCGTTCGCCTGCCCGCGGTCGTCGGACCGAGCGACGCGACGGATCTCGCCCTCTCGGGCCGGGTCGTCGACGCCACCGAGGCCCGGGCGATGGGGCTGGTCTCGCGGGTCGTCGACGACCCCAGGGAAGTCGCCCACGAGGTCGCCGACAACGACCCGCTCGCCGTCCGAACGGTGCGAGCGCGATTACGCGACGACGCCGACCGCGAGACACGAGAGCGACGCGAGCGCGAATCCTTCGGCGCACTCTGGGAGCGCTTCGAGCGATGAACGCTCCAGAATCCCCGTGCAGCGCGTGACACGACCGAAACCGGTCAACTACCCCGCCCTACTCGGCCTGACGGCCTCGCTCGTGAAGGGTGGGACTTGTCCGTGAACTCGGCCTCGAACCCATCAGGGTAGGGGGTGAACTACCCCACCCTACCGCTCGCCTGACGGCTCGCGCTTGAGGGTGGGGCTTCCTGTTTCTACGACGCGCTTTGCAGATACCGAGGTATCCACAGGGAGCGCAGTCTCCACAGGCGTTGATTCGGAGCGTCCCGCTCCTAACCGCGTGATACCGCGAGAAAGAATGTTCCACGCCGCGTTCGCATCTCTATCCGCCTCGAAACCGCAGGCAGGACAGGAGTGTTCGCGCACCCACAATGGCTTTTCCGTCGAGACGCCACAGGACGCACACTCTTTCGTCGTTCCGCGCGGATTCACCGCGACGAAATGCGTTCCTTCGCGTTCGCACTTGTATTCGAGCATCCGCAGGAACGTTCCCCACGCCGCCTCCGCTCGGTTCCGTGAGTTGCCCGGTAGTTCGACTAAGCCCTTTGCGTCCAAGTCCTCGACGGCCACGAGGTCGTATTCGAGGGCGTAGTAGTTCGAGAGCTTGTGGAGGAAGTCACGGCGCTTGTTCTTCAACTCGGCGTGGCGTTCGGCTACGACCTTCCGCTGTTTCTCCCAATTCGCAGACCCGTGCTGTTTCCGCGAGAGGTTACGTTGTGAGCGTTCCAAGCGTTCGCGTTCGTCTGAGAGGTCGAGCGATTCGACGGCGGTTCCGTCGGTGTCGTGAGCGTACTTGAGAATCCCCACGTCGATGCCGACGCACCGCTCGGGATTCTCGGGTTTCGCAGGCGGGTCGTCAGGGGTTTCGACGCCGAGGATAGCGTACCACTCCCCGGTCGGTTCCTGTTTGACGGTGACGGTCTTGATGTCGGCGTCGTCGGGGAGGTCGCGGTGGAAGGTGAGCGGAATTTCTCCGAGTTTCGAGAGCCACAGTCGCGTCCGACCGCTCGTGTTCTTGAGCTTGAAGCCGGATTGACTGTAGGTGAAACTGCGATACTCGTCCGGTGCCTTCCACTTGAGGGTGCCGACGCGGTAGCCGTTCTCTTTGCGACCGCGAAGCGTCGAGAGGTTGTCGTACAGCCGTTGTACGACCTTCTGTAGTACCTTCGAGTGAACTTGTTTCAGGTCGTTCCACCACTTTTTGAGACTCGGCAAGAGTTTCTGTTCGCTGTATGCCGAGGTGTCGTCGGTGCGGTTGAGTCGGTGGAGGAAGTGGTTGTAGACCTGTCTACAGGTATCGACAGTCCACGCTAACTGCTCTTCGAGTGCGTCGGACGGTCGGAGTCGATACCTGTAGTTGTAGTTCATCTACGAGCGTTCTTCGATGAGTTCGTCGAGTTTCTCTTGGACGAACGACGAGAGGTTGAGGTGGTTGTCCTCGACCCACTCGGCTTGGTCGTCGCGGATAGAGATGTTCTTTCGCTTTGCCACACCACAATATACACAAACTACACAAATAAGAGTTGCGATTGCGTGGGCCTGTGGGCCGAGCGTCGGACGTGTTTGAGAACTGTGCGGCGCTAAGGCCCCTCCCTACTCACTCGCTTCGCTCGTTCGTTGAGGAAGGGGCCTTAGCGCCTACTTTCAGTAACACTCCATTCGTCCGAATCGAGGTATTGGCGCTGGTAGCCATCGTCGGCGTCGGGAAGGTCGAGCGGACACCGAACCCGGCTCTCCGTAGTGGAGAGAGATACGGTATCATCATCGAACACTGTCATCGTCCGTGTATCGTACTTCACGGTCGGCTTGCTGACCTTCTTACCGTTCGACCGGCGTTCAATACAGCCGGTGATGGCTTGTGCGGCCTGGTGGGTGGCGAGAATCGCGTGCTGACTCCCGAGGTCGGTATCTTCGCGCACAGAATCGTAGGCGAGGGGTTGCACATCGCTTTTGACGTTGCAACGCTCCCACGCGAGGTCTGTGGCGATTTGGCACCCCCGGTTCCACTCGGAGATGGTATCTTCGAGCAACTCGCGTTGCTCACCGTCTACCGAGAGGCGGGTGATTGCCGTCCGGCGCACGTAGTCGTCTGCCACGTTTTCAATGTGGTATGGTGGCTATTTATAGGTGGCAAGAATGACCGACTATACGAACGCATTTCTCCCATCCCCACCGCTCGCTTTGCTCGCGCTTGGGGGAAGGGACTCCGCGCTACCGTTTAGTTGAAACCCCCGACCCCCGAATAGGGGGCAATGGAGGAGTGTGACTACTGTGGGGAGTCGTTCCCCGACGAGGACGCCTACCTCGACCACCTGGCGGCCGAACACGAGGGGGAACTCGGCCGGATCGACCGGCGGCGCGTCGCCAGCCACGACCCCGGCGACGACGAGGGGTTCGAACTGGGCCCCACGGTGCTGGTCGCCCTGCTCGTCCTCGCCGGCGGGCTCGTGGTCTACGTGACGTTTTTCATGGGCGGGGGCGGCGGGAACGGCGGTGACGGCGGCGCAGCCCGCGAGATTCCCGACGACCCGCTGCTCGCCGACGCCGAGTCGTTCCCCTCGAACGGTGCCAGCCACGTCAGTAGCGGCACCGACATCGACTACGAGCAGATGCCGCCGCTGTCGGGCCCCCACTACTCGCGGGCCGCCAGTGGCGGCTTCTACGAGGAACGACTCCCGCTGGGGAACCTCGTCCACTCGCTCGAACACGGGCACATCGTCGTCCACTACGACCCCGACGCGCTGTCGGCCGAGGCCCGCGCCGACCTGCAGAACCTGACGTCGACGTACGACGACCCCTGGGCGAGCGTCACGGCTGTCCCCCACCCCGAGGACGACCCCGAGACGCCGTACGTCCTCACCGCCTGGCAGGTCCGCCTCGCGATGGACGAGTACGACCCCGAGACGGTCAGCGCCTTCACGGACGCCTTCCGCGGTCGTGGCCCCGAAAATCCCGTCCGCTAGGCGCCGGTCTCGCGTCGCCGGCTTCCTGTCGCGTCACTGTGCGACCCCGCTCGCCGTAGCGCCTGCTCCCGGGCGTCAGTCGAGAGAAATCGGGGAACGGTGGAGGGAAAACCGGGGAGCGGGGACCCGGGCGGCGTGAGGTGGGCAGGGGTGGGGTGGAACGAGGTGGACAGGGTTGGGTGGGGTGGAGCGTCGACACCCCGGAACGGGACGGCTGACCGCAGGGAGCGAAACCACCGTCGGGGTGTCGGGTGCCGACAGCGTCGACCGGCGGCCGTGTGGGCCGCGGTCGGTGCCGTCGACCGCTGGTGGAGGGCGCGTCGACAGGGCGGCTGTCGGCACTCGACACTATCCCCGGACGGGAAAAAGGACTACCGGACGCTACAACGCACGTTTGAGTTTGGACGTTGTTCACAGGGCGCCGGTCGCGACAGGAATGAGGGCAGGGCGGGGCAGACCGAGTCAGTACAGCGGGTCGGGACCCGGCGGCGCCGCTCGCTTGTGTTCGCTCCGTTCGTAGAGCGTCCGGACCTGCTCGACGGCGGACTCGTCGACGCCGATCTCGCGTGCGGTCGCGCTCGGCGAGAGCGGGCCGTCGACGTGCAGTGCGAGGATGGAGTCGAGGGTGGGGTAGTCCATGCCGAGTTCCTCGGCGTCGGTCTGGCCGAGCCACATCTCGGCGCTGGCGGTCTTCTCGGCCAGGTCCTCGGGGACGCCGACGTGTTTCGCGAGTTGCCGGACTTCGCCCTTGTAGAGGTTGGCGATCGGGTGACAGTCGACGGCGCCGTCGCCGTACTTCGTGAAGTAGCCCACGAGCGCCTCGCTGCGGTTACCGGTGCCGATCACCAGGGCGTCCTCGTGGTTGGCGACGAGGTAGTTCAACACGGCGCGAGTGCGTACCCGGAGGTTCCCGGTCGCCAGCTGGTCGTCGGCGGCGTCGGGGTAGGCGCCCAGGACCGTCTCGACGATGGGTTCGATGGCGACGACGTCGTACTCGATATCGAGGAGGTCGCTGGCGACGCGCTCGGCGTCGGACATGTTCGCCTCGCGGTTGACCTCGCTCGGCATCACGAGCCCGTGGACGTTCTCGGCGCCGACCGCCTCGACGACCAGGTGACTCGTGAGTGTGCTGTCGATGCCCCCCGACAGCCCCATCACGGCGCGGTCGACGCCCGCCGCGTCGAGCTGTCCCTCGACGAAGTCGGTGATGTGTTCGCGGTACGCGTCGAGTTCCGCCCCGGAGAGGGTGAAATCCAGCGGGGCGTCCGCCCGCACGAGTTCCTCTGTGACGCTCATACACGAGTGATCGGTTTCCTCGGACTAATACCCTCGTTTCGGCGCAGTTCTGTGGACGCTCGTTCATCGCTCGCTCGCGCTCGTGCGGACTCGCGAAAGCGCTACGTTCAAGTGAGCGGGCCCGCGATTTAGGGTGCGGACTGGGGCCGCGCTGTGCGGCGCGCGCCGTTGGTCCAGTGGTAGGACAGTGGCTTCCCAAGCCACTAGCCCGGGTTCAATTCCCGGACGGCGCAGTTCTGTGGCGAACACAACTGCGAGCACCGCGTAGCGTGTGCTCGCAAACGTGAGCCACGACTGCGGTACGGGAATTGAACCACGCGAGACGAGCGAAGCGAGTCTCGCCATCGGGTTCGATTCCCGGAGGGTGCATCCTGCGGTGAACGGTACGGCAAGCACCGCGTAGCGTGTGCGTGCCACCGTGAGCCCGCTTCTGCGAGGACCGGTCGATCAGTCGGCAGTAACGCCCTCTTCGTCCCGGTTCCTGACGTCGACGCCGCCGGAGAGTTCCGTGTTGGGATAGGGCATATCGATCCCTTCGGCGTCGAAACGCGTCTTGACCGCTTCGACGAACTGGGCGCGGACAGCGCCGTACCCGTGCTCGTCGGGGTCGATCCAGAGTCGGCCCGAGAGGACGACGGCCGAATCGCCGAGTTCCGTGACGGGGGCCGCCGGTTCCGGGTCGGCGAGGGCGCCGTCGACGGTCGTGGCCTCGTCGAGGATGGCTTCCCGGGCGTGTTCGATGTCGTCGTCGTAGCCGATCCCGAAGCCGACCGACACGCGACGGCGGTCGTTGGCCACGTTGTTCACCACTGCGGCGTTGGCGAGGGCGCTGTTGGGCACCGTCACCAGTTCGTTGTCGAAGGTGTCGAGTTTCGTCACCCGGAGCTGGATCTCGCGAACCACGCCCTCGTTGCCGTCCCACTCGATCCAGTCGCCGACCTCGAACGGTTCGTCCTGGATGATGAACACGCCGGCGACGAAGTTGGCGATGAGGTCCTGTGCGGCGAACCCGACCGCGAGCGCGAGCGCGCCGGCCAGCGTGGCGAAGGCCGCGAGGACGACGCCGAACCCGGCGACCGTCGCGGCGATCGCGACCGCGACGACGGCGGTGACCACGACGGTCGTGCTCAGGACGAGTCCGACGATCGTCTCGTCGAACCCGCGGCGTTCGAGGCCGCTCCGCACCGCGCGAGTCAGGAAGTACCGACCCAGCAGATAGACGAGCACGAACACGACGACGAACAGCACCACTGTCGTGACCGCGCCGACGACCGCCGGGACGTACGCCTGTGGATCGACCGGGATACCCTGCTGTATTGGTAACATAGCATATGAACGTTCACAGAGCTGACTCTTAACTATTCACCAGTGAAATGACCCCGCCGAACCGTCACAGCCCCCGCCGCCGAGGCAGTCGCGCCCCGGTCGACGCCAGCCAGTCGTCGAGTCGCCGCCGCAGTTCCCGCCGGATCTCGGGCCGCTCGCTCGCCAGGTCCTCGGTCTCGCCGACGTCCGCGCGGAGGTCGTAGAGTTCGTCGCGGTCGCCCTCGTGGAAGTGGTGGAGTTTCAACCGACCCGATCGCACGACCGACACCGGCGTCGTCCGGAACCGGCCTCTCGCGCCGGCGGCGAGGTAGGCGGGGAAGTGCCAGAACAGGTCCCTGTCGGGTGAGTCGTCTCGCTCGAAGAAGGGGACGAGACTGTGCCCGTCGACGACGTGGTCGTCGGGGACGTGCTCGCGGGCGTTCGCGAGGTCGACGAACGTGGGGAAGAGATCCGACCCGACGACCGGCTGGGTCGAGACGCGACCCTCCAGAACGCCGGGCCAGGCGACGACGGTGGGGACCCGGATCCCGCCCTCGTAGAGGGTGCCCTTGCCGGCCCGGAGCGGCCCCTGCGAGGTGACGTTCGGGAACGTCTCGGAGAGGTACTCGCGGTCCCGTCCCTCGACATTGGGGACGTCGTAGGGCGGGAAGTAGCCGTTCGGGAGTTTGCCGAAGTGGTCGCCGCCGAGGTTGACGTCGAAGCCGCGAGCGGTGGGGCCAGAGTCGGTGCCGGCCGCGCCGAGGTCCACTTGCCGACCAGGGCGGTGTCGTAGCCCGCGTCCGAGAGTAGCTCTGCGATCGTGGTGTTCTCGGTGGGGAGCGAGAGATTGTTCTTCGGGGGACTCAGCCGGCGCTGGCCCGGGAGCACGTTCGAGGGGTCGCGGACGGTGTACACCTCGTGACGGAGGACGTACTGGCCGGTGAGAAAGCAGGCGCGACTCGGCGCGCAGTTGGGCGCGTTGGCGTAGCCGTCGGTGAACTGGACGCCGCGCCCGGCGAGGTCGTCCAGATTGGGCGTGTCGTAGTAGCGACTCCCCTGGAACCCGGTGTCGAACCACCCCGGTCGTCGGCGTAGACCACGACGAGATTCGGACGGTCGGGGAGCGAACCCACGCCCTCGCCGGGAGTCGTGGTGTCCTCGAGGTCAGGGGGTTCGGCGGAGCGGCCGAGACAACCCGCGAGCGCCAGGCCGCCTGTGACACCGAGTCGCCTGAGCGCGGCCCGGCGGCCCGGGACCGGACCAGTCGAGGGCATACCAGCGTGAAACGCCGCCGTCGACATGTAGCTTGAGGGTGCGAGCGGGTGCCGTGTCGCGCTCGCTGCACCGCCGTGTGAACGAGTGACGCAGATACCGAGATTTATGCGACTGCACACGAAACGGGGGGCAATGCCAGGGAGACGACGGGCCAGGGGGTGCGACGGGCCCGGCGACGACACGGTTCGGGGTGACAGCTGGAGTGTGAATGGGTTGACCGGCGAGCGAGTACGTACCGACGGCGGGCAGCGACTGGACTACCAGTTCGAGACGGTCGTCGACCAGTTAGCCGAGCCGGTCTTCCTGAAAGACCGCGACGGCGTGTATCGGTACATCAACGAGGCGGGTGCGGAGCTGTTCGACTCGACCCGGGAGGCCGTCGTCGGCAAGACGGACGCCGACCTCTTCGACCCCGGGGAGGCGCGGGCGGTCCGCGACGACGACGAGACGGTCCTCGAGACGGGCGAGTCCCTGACCGTCGAGCGGCCACACACCACCGGCGGGACCGAGCGGGTCTGGCGGACGACCAAACACCCGTATCGCCCGGACGGCGAGATCGAGGGCGTCGTCGGTGCCTCCCACGACGTGACCGAGCGCGTGCGTGCCGAAGCCGAGCGCGAGCGCAACGAGCGGGCGCTGCGAGACCTCCAGCGGCTGGCCTCCGACCGGAGCCTGGACGTCGACGAGAAACTCGACCGGGCGCTCGCTGTCGGGCGCGAGCGACTCGGCCTGTCGTTCGCGTTCATCACGCACATCACCGACGACACGCAGGCGATCGTCGCGGCGAAAGGCGACCACGAGGCGCTCCAGCCCGGGTCGGAGACCCCGCTGTCGGAGACGTACTGCCGGCGGACGGTCGAAGCGGAGGGGTCGCTGACCGTCGCCCACGCGAGCGATGAGGGCTGGACGGACGACCCGGCCTACGAGCGGTTCGGGCTGGAGTGTTACTTCGGCGGGACGCTGTACGTCGACGGCGACCGGTACGGGACGCTCTGTTTCGCGGACACCGACCCCCGCGAGGGCGGCTTCACCGACGCCGAGGAGACGTTCATCGAGTTGCTCACCGAGTGGGTCAGTTACGAACTCGACCGCCGGGAGCGCCAGGCGGAACTCGAACGCTTCGGGACGATCGTCCGCGCGGTCGACGACGGCGTCTACGCCGTCGACGACGAGGGTCGATTCACGTTCGTCAACCCCGCGATGGCCGAACTGACGGGATACGACCCCGACGCGCTGCTCGGCGAACACCTCTCGACGGTCAAAGACGACGACGAGACGGCGGCGGCACTCGACGCGTTGCTCTCGGGCGAGGCGAGCGAGCGAACCGTCGAGGCGCCGGTTCGGCGGGCCCGCGGCCGACCGGTGCCCTGCGAGGACAACATGACGCGACTCGACGACGCCGAGGGACGGGTTCTGGGCGTCGTCGGCGTCGTCAGGGACGTCACCGAGCAGCGCGCCCAGCGGGAGATGCTCTCGGAACTCGTCGAGTCCTCGCGGTCGTTCATGGGCGCCCGCGACCGCTCGGAGGTGATGCGGATGGTCGCCCACGCCATCGAGAACGTCCTCGGGTTCGAGCTGAACGTCGTCCGGCAGTTCGACCGCGAGGGCGAGCGACTCGTCCCCGCCGGGACGACCGACGCCGTCACCGAGCGACTGGACGACCCGCCGACCTACGACCTCGACGAGGGCGGTCCCGGCCGGGCGTTCGTCGACGGCGAACCCGTCGAGATCGAGGACACGGACGCGGTCGACGACGACCGCGACCGCGAGGTCGTTCGCTCCGCGTTGCACCTCCCGATGGGCGTCCACGGCACCATCAGCATCGGGGCCGAAGAGCCCGACGCGTTCACCGACGTCGACCGCCAGGCGATCCAGTTGCTGGCGACGAGCGGTGCCGCGGCGGCCAACCGCGCCAAGCGCGAACAGGAGGTGCGTCAGGCCCGAGAGCGCGCAGACACGCTCGTCGACCGGATCAACGGCCTCATCGAGGACACTGTCGAGGTGCTCGTCCAGGCGGGCACCCGCGAACAGCTCGAGCGGGGCGTCGTCGAGCAACTCGTCGCGACCGACCCCTACGCCGTCGCGTGGGTCGCGGCCCCCGACGTCGCCGCCGACACGCTGGAGGCGACGACGTGGGACGGCGAGCCCGACCTCTCGGCGGCCCTCGCCGACCTGACGCTCGACCAGACCGCCGAGGACCCCACCGCCCGGGCGTTCCGCACCGACGAGATACAGGTGCTGAACGACCTCGACGACCTCCCCGAGGAGAGCCCCCACGCCGCAGCGGCCGCCGCGGGACTGGGGTCGATGGTCGCCGTCCCGCTCACGTATACGGGGACGAGTTACGGCGTCCTCACCGTCTACGCCAGCGAACCGGAGGCCATCGCCGACCGCGAGCGCGTGGTGCTGTCGGCGCTGGGCCGGGCGGTCGCCAACGCCGTCAACGCCATCGAGAGCGGGCGCATCCTCACGACGAGCCGCGTCATCGAGATGGAGTTCACCGTCCGGGACGCCGACCTGCTCTTCGGCCGTCTCTCGGGCCAGACCGGCGCCGAACTCACGCTCTCGGGGTCGGTCTACCAGTCCGACGGCAGCCTCCGGGTGTACGTCACCGCCGTCGGCACCGACGAGGAGTCGGTCATGGCCGTCCTGGAGGGCGACGACGCCGTCCGCGAGGCGACGGTCATCACCGACCACGACGGCGAGGTCCTCCTCGAGGCGGTACTGGAGGAGTCGCTCATCGAGGTGCTGGCCGACCACGGCGCGGTCACACAGGCCGTCAGCGCCGAGGAGGGCGTCGTCCGCTACACCATCGAACTCCCACAGGAGGCCGAGGCCCGGGAGATCTTCGAACTCGTCGAGCGTCGCCACGAGGGGACTGACCTCGTGGGGTATCACGAACACGAACGGTCGGCCCGTACCCGCCAGGAGTTCCGCGAAGCGGTGCTCGACAGGTTCACCGAGCGCCAGGAGACGGCCGTGCGAACCGCCCACCTGGGCGGGTTCTTCCAGTGGCCCCGCGAGGTCGACGGCGACGAGCTCGCCGACTCCATGGATATCTCCCGCCCCACCTACCACCAGCACCTGCGCGCGGCACAGCGCAAGGTCTTCGAAGAACTGTTCGACCACGACGGCCGATCCCCCTGACCCGGCGCGACGGTCGATGCTCTCGTCGACGTTCTGTACAGGGCAAAGACCTAGCACTCGAACGTCCGCCAAGTGACCGAAGGGAACGAGGCGGTTCACCGGACGCAAGCGAGCGGAGCGAGCGCGCCGTCCGGCCTTTTTCACCCATGTTTTTGCCGCGAGAGGTGCCCGCAGCGAGCGAAGCGAGCGAGGACACCCGAGCGGGAAAAAGATGGTTCACACTACAACCAGAACGACGGACCGGACGACCCGGTCAGATCGAATCGCCGACGGGGACACCGGTGAACTCGAAGCGCGCACCGGGAGACGACGTCTCCCGAGCCCC
>Ga0207770_100228_pt1 | contig 38728 bp, 34 predicted proteins | sample A23E2SouthBayCA_FD_187729 | JGI IMG/M metagenome (GOLD analysis project Ga0207770, IMG submission 187729) | Aerobic enrichment media microbial communities from Eden Landing Ponds, California, USA - A23 E2 (SPAdes) | ecosystem: Environmental > Aquatic > Marine > Unclassified | place: Emeryville... | reverse complement strand
GCGCTCGTCCTCGGTGGCGTCCTGTTGCTCGTCTACGGCCTCCCGCTGGCGACGCTCGTCGTCGGCCGCTCCCCCGCGTCGCTCCTGGCCTCGATACGAGATCCGGCGGTGACGAACGCGGCGGCGACGACCCTGCTATCGGCGACGGTGAGTACCGCGGTCGCAGTCGTCCTGGGGGTCCCGCTGGGCTACTGGCTCGCGCGGACGGATTCCCGGGCGCAGTCGGGGCTGACGGCCCTCGTCGCGTTCCCGCTCGTCCTGCCCCCCGTAGTCAGCGGGATGTTACTCGTCGCGGCTTTCGGCGGGCAGGGACTCGGTGGACTGGTCGGATTTTCGGCGACACGGACCTTCGGGGGGGTCGTCCTCGCACAGGTGTTCGTGGCCTCGCCGTTCGTCGTGCTCTCGGCCCGGAGTGCGTTCACCGGCGTGAACCGCACGGTCGAGGAGGCCGCGGCGACGCTCGGGGCCTCCGAGTGGCGCACCTTCCGGCAGGTGACGCTCCCCCTCGCCGGTCGGGGGATCCTCGCGGGTATCACGCTGGCCTACGCCCGTGCCGCGGGCGAGTTCGGTGCGACGCTCATGGTCGCGTACTTCCCGCGTACGCTCCCGGTCCAGATCCGCGTCGCCTTCCAGACCGGCGGTCTCGATGCCGCCTTCCCCGTCGCAGTCGTGCTCGTCGCCGTCTCGCTGGTCGCGCTGGGGGCGATCAATCTGCTCGGCGGGTCGCGGCTGGTCGGCGTCTGAGCGCCACCGGGACCTGCGGGATCAGAACTCGCCCAGCGAGGACTGGGACGCGCCGCGACGATTCTCGGGTGCGACGTTCGTCGCGATGATCTCGTCGACCTCGTCGCGGTTGTCGGCGTCGCTGTTGATCGCTCGCGTCGCCCCCACGCGCTCGACGAAGAGCCCCGCCTCGCTGTAGCGGTCGTACGTGACGCCGCTGTTGCTCACGACGACGTGGACCCCGCGCTCGTCGAGGCGTTCGACCGCCGCACAGAGTCGCTCCTGGTCCTCGCGGTCGAACCCGTCGGCGCTGTACTCGGTGAAGTCCGCGGTGGGACTCATCGGCTCGTAGGGCGGGTCACAGTAGACGAGGTCGCCACGGTCTGCGTCGTCGAGCACCGCCTCGAAGTCACAGTTCGAGATAGGGACACCCACGAGGGCGCGACTCGCCGCGCGGACCCGGTCTCGCTGGACCCAGTCGGGGTCGGCGTAGCGTCCGATGGGGACGTTGAACTCGCCGTCGGCGTTCTCGCGGTAGAGACCGTTGAAGCAAGTCCGGTTCAGGTAACACAGCAGCGCGGCCTCCTCGAGTGGGTCGAAGTCCTGGCCGTTCGGTCGGCGGTTGAACAGCGCCCGTTGCTGGTAGTAGTAGTTCCCGATGGAGTTGTCGTCTCGGTCGGTCTCGGCGAACTCGCGGACATCGTCGGGGTCGGCCTCGGGGTCGCGGTAGGTCTCGAGTCGGTCGAGGAGGTCGTCGGGTCGGTCCCGGACCTGCTCGTAGCAGTTGACCAGTCTCGGGTTGGCGTCGTTGACCCGCGCCGCGTCGGGTTCGAGGTCGAAGAAGACGGCGCCGCCGCCGACGAACGGTTCGTGATACGTGTCGAACGACGCCGGGAAGCGGGCGTAGAGCTCGTCGAGTAACTGGCGCTTGCCGCCGGCCCACTTGAGTACCGGGTCTGCCACGACCGGTGGGTCGCGCTGTCGGGGCAAAAACGCGGCGTTCGCGTCCGGAGGTCGTGCCACCGTGTACGACGAAACTGTGTAGAGACCGCACGAACGGTACGCTACGCGGATCTGGCGATGTCACCCGGAAAAGCCGGGAATTATATGGCTCGTTGCCCTGAACCTCTCACGTAATGAGTACGGGTATCACGATGGCGTCTATGTCTCGCTACGCTATCCTGGGCTGTGGGAGCGTGGGGCACGCCGTCGCCGAGGAACTCGAAGCCGAGGGGAAGGAGGTCGAGATCATCGACCGCGACGAGGGACGCGTGGAGGCACTGCGCGACCAGGACCTGGACGCGAACGTCGCCGACATCCGCGACGAGTCGGTCGTCGACGCCGTCGCGGACTGCGACGTCGTCCTCATCATGTCTTCGGACGTCGGCGCGAACACGGTCGCCGTCGAGAACATCCGCGAGCGCGGCGGCGACCAGTTCGTCGTCGCGCGCGCCTCCGACCCCGTCTCCGCCGACGAACTCACCGAGGCCGGCGCGGACGTCGTCATCAACCCCTCGTCGGTCATCGCCGACTCGGCACTGCGGGCACTGGAGACGGGCGAACTCGAGTTCAAGGCCCGCAACCTCGCCGAGGTCATCGACGCCACCGACGACGGGATGGCGATCCTCATCCACCGCAGCCCCGACCCCGATTCCATCGCCAGTGCGGCCGCCCTCCAGGAGATCGCCGCCAGCCGCGACGTCGAGGCGGACATCGTCTACGAGGGCGAGATCGGCCACCAGGAGAACCGCGCGTTCGTCAACCTGCTCGGGATCGAACTCACGCCCGGGAGCAACGTGGACTTCGACGACTACGACACGGTGGCGCTGGTCGACTACGCCAAGGGCGGCGAACCGCCCGCCATCGCCGAGATAGACATCGTCATCGACCACTTCGAACACGGCGACGAAGACGTCGAAGCGGAGTTCACAGACATCCGGCCGAACGTCTCCGCCACCTCGACCGTCCTGACCAAGTACGTCCAGGAGCTCGACCTCACGCTGAGCCAGGAGGTCGCGACCGCACTGCTGTACGGTATCCGTGCCGAGACGCTCGATTTCAAACGCGACACGACGCCCGCGGACCTGACCGCCGCGGCCTACCTCTACCCTTTCGCCGACCACGACACGCTCGAACAGGTCGAGTCCCCCTCGATGTCGCCCGAGACGCTGGACGTCCTCGCGGAGGCCATCCGCAACCGCGAGGTCAGCGGGTCGCATCTCGTCTCGAACGCGGGGTTCATCCGCGACCGCGACGCACTGGCCCAGGCCGCCCAGCACCTCCTCAATCTGGAGGGGATCACGACGACGGCGGTCTTCGCCATCGCCGACGACACCATCTACCTCGCCGCGAAATCGAAGGACATCCGCATGAACATCGGCAAAGTGCTGGAGGACGCCTTCGGCGAGATGGGCGAGGCCAAGGGCCACTCGACGGACGCCTCGGTCGAGATCCCACTGGGTATCTTCACGGGTATCGAGGCGAGCGAGGACAACCGCGAGACGCTGCTGGAACTGACCCGGGAGGCGGTCAGGAAGAAACTCTTCGACGCGATGGGCGTCGACTCGGCGAGCGAAAGCAACGGGAGCTAGCTCACCGGCTGAGGAGTCGACGACGGTTCCGACTCGTCGGGACCGCGGATCGGCGACTGCCCCTCACAGCGGAATCTACTATAGTTCGTGAATACGATAGATCGACCGGCGCTTCGACCACCGTAGTGGTCGTCAATCGTTCTAACAGCCCGATCCTGATCTCGCAGACCAAGCAAAATTATTAATATCTGATCTCATAGACAGGTACTGTGGGGTGAACGTTGGGTGACGCTATCCGGGCCCTCCTCGTCTGCGGAGACGGGCCCACGGCCGAACGTATAGTCGGAGCAGTCGAAACCGAGAGCGAACGGATCACCGTCAGGGCGGTCGAGACGACAGACCGCGGACTGACGAGACTGGATCGAGAGCCGATCGACTGTGTCGTCACACGGTGCGACCTTCCCGACGGTGACTGTCTGGCGTTGCTCGAACGGGTTCGCGAGGGGTGGCCGGAACTCCCCGTTCTCCTGTACGCGGCGGCGGGACCGGTAGTAGCGAAAGCCATCGCCGCCGGTGCGGCGGGCTTCGCGCCGGCCGACGACGACGTCGACACGGGAGTCGTTCTGGCGAACCGAATCGAAAACTGCGTGGACCGGCGTCGAAGCAGGCGGCCGGTCGATCGGTCGTCGGCGACTGACGGGGGCGACAGACCAGGTGGAGACGAGGTGGAACCGAGCTGGATACTCGACCAGTTGTTCACGCAGGTTCCGACACATCTCTACGTCAAGGACACCGAGGGGCGGTACCTCTACGTGAGCGGGTATCACGTCGACGACCCCGGGGCGCAGATCGGCCGGACGGACCGAGAGATATACCCGGACCCGATCGGATCGGAGGCATACGCCGACGACATGCGAGTTATCCACACCGGCGACCCGATCATCGAGAAAGAGGAGTACGCGGCGTTCCAGAACGAGTGGAACCTCACGTCGAAGGTGCCCTGGTACGACCGGACTGGAGAGGTCGCGGGGGTGGTCGGGGTGACGCGCCGGATCACCGAACGTAAAGAGTCCCAAGAGCGGTTAGAGCGGCAAAACGAAAGGGTCGAAGACCTCGTCGAGGCGGTCAGTCACGACCTGCGGAACCCGCTGACCGTGGCGCAGGGGCGTCTGGAACTCCTCCGAGAGGACTGTGAGAGCGACCACCTGGACGCCATCGAACGTGCACACGACCGCATGGAGACGCTGGTCGAAGACGTGCTCGCACTCGCACGGGAGGGCGGCGCGGTGACCGACGTAGAACTCGTCGACCTGGTCGAGGTGTCCCGCCGCTCGTGGAAGACGGTCGCGACAAGAGAGGCATCGCTCGACGTCGAGACGGACCGGACTATCCGTGCGGACGAACAGCAGTTACAGCAGTTGTTCGAGAACCTCTTCCGGAACGCCGTCGAGCACGCCGGCACGCGAGTGACGGTGACGGTCGGTGCGCTCGAGGACGGCTTCTACGTCGCCGACGACGGCCCCGGTATCCCCGAGGCAGAGCGCGACCGGGTGTTCGACCGAGGGTATTCGACGTCGGAGGACAGCACCGGTTTCGGACTATCGATCGTCGCTCAGATCGCCGACCGGAACGGCTGGACCGTCGGCGCGAGTGAGAGCGACGGCGGTGGCGCTCGCATCGAGGTCACCGGTATCGAGGACGACGGGTGACTCGTCGGTGCCGTCGGCGAGTGGCGGGGCGGTCGGTGGTGTCGGCCGCCGCGCTCGCCGAGCGGAAACGCTGATACGTTGGACGGTCGAACCCGAGTGTATGAGCGACAGCGACAGCGGGTGGACGGACATGGTGGTCGCCGAGCGGATGCAGGTCGACCAGGCGTTCAACGAGAAGGTCGCCGCCTCCCACTTCACGAGCCAGCAGTGGAACCTCGTGATGACCGCCATCGAGTTCGACATCGAGAACCCCGACGACCCCCAGAAGGCACGCATCGTCCCCGATACGAGCAAGGTCGAGACCATACTGCCGGAACTCGAACGGGTCAAGAACCAGCGGAGCATGGCGAGTGCCGGCAAGGCGGGCGAGCCGGGTGACTCGGGTGGGTCGGGACTCGTCAGCGGTATCAAAGACGCGCTGGGACTGGGTGGGAGCGACGAGGCCGACCGCGAGCAACTGGCGGCCGCCGAGGAGATGACACAGATGTACGCCGACGACCTGCAGGCCAAACTCGAGTCGGTCGGGAAGTGGGAGTCGGTCTGCGAGGCCGCCCGGTCGGAGTGAGGCGTCACGCCAGCGAGACCGACATCCGCGTTCTCAGGGTTCTTCGACTTCGATCGTGACGGCCTCGCTGTCGTCTCTGCTGTGATTCGTCGAGAGGTCCCGGAGCGCGAGCGCGAGGTTGCGGTCGTTGGCCCGGAAGAAGAAGTCGAAGACGGTGCCGGCGACCGGGATCGACCCGACGGCGAAATCCAGCGAGAGGTTCGCGATCATCCGCACGAGCGTCTTCGGGCCGACGCCGAGGTTGGCGGCTTCGAGGACGATGTAGACGGCAAAGCCCGTAGCGACCGCATCACCGACGACCGGGACGACGCTGAGCACCGGGTCGAACCCGAACCTGACGTTCGTGCCCGGGACGCGCAGGCAGTCGTCCATGACCCAGGCGACCGTCCGCATCCGGTTCAGCGCCTCCCTGTCCAGCGTGTCCGGTATCTCACCGTCGAACGCGCCGTCGAACGCCTCGTGGACGTCGTCCATACGCCAGCCACGAACTGCGACGAAATAAAATCGACTGACAGCTATGCCGGTACGCGGAGAGCAGTGACGCCGGTCAGAGTACGGAGAGCAGTGACACCGGTCAGAGTACGGAGAGCAGTGACGCCGGTCAGAGTCGGTCGACGACTGCCTCGGTGACCGCCTCGGTGGAGGCGTCACCGCCGAGGTCGGGTGTGCGCGGACCGTCGGCGAGGACGCTCTCGACGGCGGCGCGGACGTCGTCGGCGGCGTCGCCGTAGTCGAGGTGGTCGAGCAACATCGCGGCCGAGAGGATCATCGCCGAGGGGTTGGCGATGCCCTCGCCGGCGATGTCGGGCGCGGAGCCGTGGACTGGTTCGAACAGCGCGTTGTCCGGCCCGACGTTCGCGCTCGGGAGCAATCCGAGGCCACCGACCAGGCCCGCCGCGAGATCCGAGAGCATGTCGCCGGCGAGGTTGGGGCAGATCACGACACCGTAGTCCTCGGGGTGCATCACGAGGTGCATCGCGAGCGCGTCCATGAGCGCCGTGCCGTAGTCCCGGCCGAGGTCGTCGCCGACCGCCTGTGCGGTCTCCAGGAACAGGCCGTCGGTCTCGCGCATGACGTTCGCCTTGTGGGCGATGGTCACGTCGTCGTAGCCGTTCTGGCGGGCGTATCTGAACCCGAACTCGGCGATCTCCCGGGAGGCGTCCCCGGTGACCACTCTCGTGAGGGTCGTGACGCCGTCGGCGATCTCCGACTCGATGCCGGAGTAGACGCCCTCGGTGTTCTCGCGGACGAAGACGAGGTCGGTGTCGGGCTGGACGGCGTCGAGGCCGGGGTACGAGCGGGCGGGACGGACGTTGGCGAACGAGCCGACGACCTCACGCAGGGGGAGGATGACGTCGGCGGCGGTCTCGCCCGCAGCGCCGAAGAGCGTCGCGTCGGCGTCGGCCGCAATTTCGCGTGTCTCCTGCGGGAGCGCCTCGCCGGTCTGGGCCTTGACCTCGTCGCCGGCCTCTGCCGCGACGAAGTCGAAGTCGACGTCCACACTCTGGAGGACCTGGACGGCGGCGGGCGTCACTTCCTGGCCGATCCCGTCGCCCGGGATCACCGCGATCTCGTGAGTCATGTCCGAGACTGTCGCGGGCGGGCAATCAGACTGTCGGTCCCGGCCGGGAGACGCGGGGCCGATCGAACACTTCGGCGAACGAAAAGGTTGATAGCGTGTCCACGAGGAGGGCCCACGACGAGCGACGACCGTGAGACGGCAGCCGACCGCCCTGACTGCCGGGTCGTCACACTTCCAGGGAGACCCACTATGGACGCATCCGACCGCAGACGACCTCCAGCGGACGAAGAGGGTACCGTGACGGAGACAGAGAGCCCTCGGCTCCTCGCGGACGGCGGGGACGACGGGGGCGGGAGCGACGACTGGCGCTTCGACGGCGATAGCGGTGGCGGCGGACTGTTGCCCGACGGCGTCCCGTCACCCGGCAGCCGAACGGGCGTCCTCGTACTCGTCGCCGTGGTCGTCCTCGTCGTCGTGTGGCTCCTGCGGCCGTTCTTCCACGGCTTCGTCTACGGACTGTACTCGACGCCGACGCTGGTCCCCGTCCTCGTGGTCGGCCTTCTCGCAGTCAGAGTCCTCTGGGGACAGACCGACCCGAAGACCGCCCTCCAGGGCGGTGCGATGGTCGCGGTCGTCCTGTTTTTCGCCCTGTCGGTGCCGGCGGGCTACTTCGCCGGCGAGAAACTCGGCAAGACCACCTTACAGGACAGCGAGACTGTCGACGCGCTCGACGAATCCGACGCCGAGAACCCGCGGATAGTCCCCCGGAGCGTCGCGAACCGCTTCGCGTCGAACACGCTCAACTTCCCGCAGTACCGCGTCGGCGACAGCGACGTCACCGTCTACAACGGGACGCAACACTGGTCGTATCCGCTCTCGCCCGACGGCGCGTTCAACTACTTCACCAAGCGCCAGCACGGCACCGTCCTCGTCGACATGACCGAGAAGAGCGCGACTGTCCGTACCGTGGAGGGCGACATCGACCGCGGGATCGGCACCGCCCCCTACAACAACTACCGCTGGAAGCTGCTCCGCCAGGGCCAGTACCTGGTGAACTACCAGGACCCGTTCATGGTCGTCGAGGGCGGCGAACAGTACGTCGCGGTGCCCTACACGAAGCCCAACTTTCACTGGCTTCCCCTCCCGCACACGACGCCCGAGTGGGGCGGTGTCGCGCTGGTACACCCCGACGGAACGGTCGAGAACCTCTCGCCGGCCGAGGCACGCGAGCACGCCGCGCTCGAAGACCAGCGGCTCTACCCCTTCGAGTTGACCCGCCGCAGCGTCGCCGCCACCAAGTACCGAAACGGCATCATCAATACCTTCACCAGCCACGAGGGCGAGATCGAGGTCGCGCCGGTTCCCGGCGAGGACAACGACCAGCCGTTCACCGTGATGAGCGAGGACGGCCTCCAGTACGTCGTCGCGGTCGAACCCTACGGCGAGGCCCAGGGCCTGCGCGAGGTCTGGACCGTCGACGCCCGCACCGGCGAGTACGAGCGCTTCCCCGTCGAGCGCTCGCTACTGGGCCCGCGCAAGGCGACCGACTTCGTCCGCCAGGCCGCCCGCACGACCGACTGGGACCGCTTCGACCCGAGCGAACCCATCCCCGTGGTGGTCGACAGCACGTTCTACTGGGAGGTTCGCGTCGTGCCGACCGACAGCAGCGGCATCTCCTACATCGCGTTCGTCAACGCCGAGTCCAGCGACGTCACTGAAGTCGAGACCACCGCCGAGGTGTCGGCATTCATGCGCGGCGAACGCGCCGAACCCGGCCCGGGCGACGGCGGCGACGGTCCCGGGCAGCGGGTTCCCACGGTCATCGTCCAGCGCGTCGCGCCCAACGGGACGGTGATAGGCGAGATGGAAGTCTACGGCAACGAGAGCGTCCGGATCGTCCAGGGGAATCGGTCGGGCGGGTGAGAGCTCGCGGAAGCGTATCATTACCCACACCGCTGTCAGGCGAACGAGTCAGTAGGGGAAATCGACCTCCCGCTGTGATTCGACGTCGATCTCCGTGAGTCGGTCGAGCAGGCGCTTCCGGTGGTCGGCGACGACGTCGGGGTGGTCCCCGGAGACGTCCCGATACTCGTGGTACTCGGCGGTCAGGTCGAACAGTTCCTCGCGGCCGTCGGCGTGGAGCAGGTATCGGTACTCCTCAGTCCGCAGCGCCTTGCCGTTGACGTCCTCCACGAGCGCAGCGTCGCGTCCGACCGAGCCAGTCCGGGTGAGTGCCGGCAGCAGCGACTCGCCCAGGAGGTGGGGCGGTCGCTGGATGCCGGCCGCGTCGAGAATCGTCGGTACGAGGTCGACTGCCTCGACGATGTCGTCGACCCGGCGGCCCGGGTCTTCGACGCCGTCGGGCCAGCGGACGAGACACGGCACGCGCGTGATCGCGTCCTCTGCGGGCCAGCCTTTGGTGTACCGGAGGAACTCGCCGAGCCAGTCGCCGTGGTCGGACGTGAACACGACGAGGGTGTCGTCGGCGACTCCCAGTTCGTCGAGCCGGTCGAGGATCCGCCCGACGTGGTAGTCGACTTCGCTCACCATCGCGTAGTATCCGTGTCGCACGGCCCTGATCTCCGCGTCGGTGAACGTCTCGGTAGTCGGGTCGTCCGCGTGTTCACGCTCGGCGATTGCCTCCCGCTCGGCTTCCACTTCGGGCGGGAAGTCGGGCACCGGGACCTCTTCTCGGTCGTACAGGTCGAGGTACTCCTGGGGCGCGACCCACGGCGAGTGTGGCGAGTAGAACCCGGCGACGGCCAGGAACGGTTCGCGGTCCGCGCGGGACTCCAGATACTCGATAGTACGGTCGGCGACGAACGTGCTGTGGGTGAGGTCAGCGTCGGCCGGGAAGGGCCGTGGCTCGGTCGTGTAGCGGGGGTCGAGATGGTCGATATCGCCGACGCCCGTGTCCCGGTGGAAATCCCTCGCGGCCGGCGGCACCCCGAGGCTCACGTCGTCTAGAGCCCCGGGATCGCGTTTCTCGACCCATGCGCGGTAGGCGTCGGGATACGGCCCCGGTTCGTCGCTTATCTCCAGCCTGTCGAAGCCGTACTTCGGGTGGGTCTCCCGGTGGTCGCGATTGGCGTGAGTGAGAAAGTGGAGTTTGCCGAGGTTGGCGCTGTGGTAGCCGTAGTTGTCGAGGAACTCGGGCAGAGTCGGCACAGATTCGGGGAGTTCGATGCCGTTGGTGTAGATGTCGAGTTGCGAGGGGTACTGTCCGGTGAGGTAGCTCTCTCGACTCGGCATACACAGCGGGGTGTTCACGAAGTAGTGGTCGAATGCGACGCCCTCGGCCGCCAGACGGTCGAGGTTGGGCGTCTGGACCACGTCGCTGCCGTTCGCACCGACCGCGTCGTACCGGTGCTGATCGGTGTGGATCAACAGGACGTTCGGGCGCTGGTAGGGCACGACCCGTCGGTCGGGGGCCGTCGGCATAGGCTATCGGGTATGGGTCAGTTCGACCGCTGCCGGTCCATTGGCGTCGACCGTCTCCCGTTCACCGCTCGATCCCGAATTCGGTGGTGAGAACGTCTTCCCACTCGCTTTCGTCGAGTTCGCGCACGGTCTCGTCGCCGTCCTCGACCCGGTGTAGTTCCCGCCCGGTGAGTTTGACGTGACCACTCTCCGTGGCGATGGTCGCCACCGTCGACCCCGTGAAGGTCGATTCGGGCGCAGTGGTGAGGTAGTCACAGGTCGCGGTGAAATAGTCCATCGCTCGCGGTTCCTGCGTGAAGACGTACCTGTCCGTCCAGGTGTCTGCCTCGGCGCTGCGGCACTGGACCGTGTAGTCGACGTCTGGCCGCTCGTTCGCCGTGACCCGCCAGACGGTGCCGGCGTCGCCCTCGACGGCCGTCCCGTCCAGGGGGACTGGGCGGCGTATCTTCGGCGACCCCATCCCCACGTCGGCGATATATGTGCGGTCGAGTTCGACCGTCGGAACCAGGTGATTTGCCGGAAGTTCGATCCCCCCGTCGCCGACGATCCGACCCGCGTTCCGCGTCGCCTCGAAGCCGAGTTCGTCGAGTAGCGCGACGAAGGCCCCGTTGAGTTCGTAACAGAACCCGCCCCGCTCGCGGTCGACGATCTTCGCTTCGAGATCCCCTGTCGCGAGCGAGACGCCCGCACCGTCCCGTCGGTCCCAGGGGTCGCCCCCGATGGACAGGTTCTCGAAGGGAACCGCCTCGACGTGGGCGTGCTGGAGTCGTGCCAGCGTCTCCCGGTCGAGCGACGTGACGGTCGACGGGTCCAGACCGATCCGCTGGAGGTAGCGGTCGCCGTTCATCCGTCGGTCACCGCCCGGAAACGACAGGATTCTGCCGGGCCAGACGATAGACCGGATGCCGCCGGGCCAGACAGGAGACGCTCACTCGAAACACTACCCGTTCCACGTTCCATCGTGTCTGACGAGACAGGCGCGGGAGGGAAAACAGTTCGCTGAAACTGATTTCTGTCACGGTGGTGTCTGATCGCACCAGGGCGGTCGAGAACCGGGGTGGAGTTCCGGGAACTGGAGATTTTTCACGGCGGCTGTCGCGTTTCGGTCATGGCCCGTACCTGGCATCCCGTCGAACTCACCTTCGAGGCCGAGGACCCGCCCGACGACCCGTATGGCGAAGCGTGTCTCGACGTCCGATTCGAACACGAGTCCGGGCGAACAGCCACCGTCCCGGGCTTCTGGGACGGCGGCGACACGTTCCGCACCCGCTTTGCCCCGCCCGAAACTGGCACGTGGGCCTGGGAGACCATCGCCGACGATCTGGGACTCGATGAGACCGGGTCGTTCGAGGCCGGATCCGGCGACAGCGAGTCGGCGCTGCACGACCACGGCTACCTCGTCGCCGACGAACGGGCACTCCGTCACGCCGACGGCGAACCGTGCTTCTGGCTCGCAGACACCGCCTGGTCGGCGAGTACGCGCGCTACCACCGACGAGTGGACCGAGTACCTCGACTATCGCGTCGACCAGGGATTCAACGTCGTCCAGGTCAACGCCCTCCGGCAGTTCGACGGCTCCCGGCCACACGACCGCATCCCCTTCGAGGACTGGGACATCTCGCGGCCGAACCACGACTACTTCCGCCGACTCGACGACCTGGTCGCGATGGCTCACGAACGTGGCGTCGTCCCCGCGCTCGTCGCCCTCTGGTTCGACTACGCCGGCGCGAACGAAGACTGGGGCGTTCCCGAAGAGTACCGCCACGATCACACCCCCGAACAGGCCCGCACACTCGGGCGCTACCTCGGCGCGCGCTACGGTGCCTACGGCGCGACCTGGCTCGTCTCCGGCGACTCGGAGTTCGACGAGACCGTTCTCCCCGTCTACCGTGCGGCCGCCGAGGCGCTGGGGGAAGCGTGCCAGTACCCGTTACGGGCCGCCCACCAGCCCGGCGGGCAGAACACGCCCGCCATCGTGAACGACGAGGACTGGCTCGACTTCCACGTGTACCAGTCGGGTCACACCCACGACCGTGGAGTCCCCGAGAGCCAGGCGCGCGTGAACCGGGCGCTCCACCCGGCGCGACCGGTGCTCAACGGGGAGCCGTGTTACGCGGACATGGAGGAGTACGGGGGCGACGAGGTGTTCGACCGCGAGACAGTCCGCGCGGCGGGGTGGCTGAGTGTTCTCGCGGGAGCGAACGCCGGCCTCACCTACGGCGCGCTCGGGATCTGGCCCTGGCACCGTGCGGGCGACACGTTCGAGGCGGCCGACCGCTGGGGCGACCCGAAGCCCTGGGACGAGGCGCTCACCTTCCCGAGCGCCGACGACTACGGTCGACTCGCCGAACTCCTCGACGGCAAGCAGGTTCACGCGCTCTCGCCCCGCCCCGACCTCCTCGACGAGAGCGAGACGGGAGAGGCGGCCGCCGTGACGCCGGAGGCAGTGGTCGTCTACCTGCGAACGGGCCGCGCAGTCACGCTGACCGACGCGCCGCCGGTCGCGGACTGGCAGTGGGTCGACCCCGCCAGCGGCGACGCGAACGGCGTCGAAGCGAACGAATCCGACCGGCAAACGGACGTCGAGGCCCCGCCGTTCGACGACGACGCGCTGCTAGTCGGCGAGCGAAGCGACTGACCGGAACTGGCCGTGCGGGACGAAGTGAACGGGAGACGTGACGCGAAAACGGGAGACGTGGCGAATCCGACAGCCGGTCAGTCCGCGAGGTACGGCAGCGAGTCCGCAGTCTCCTGGATGGCCTGCTGGTTGGCCTTCATGAGCGCCGTCGTGTCCCAGATGCCGTCGACCAGTGCCTTGCGCTGGCCGTCGTCGACGGTGACGCCGATCTCGTTGCCGCCGTAGGTGACCGTCTCCGCCTCGACGTCGATCTCGATCTCGCCGTCGGGGTTGTCGTCGACCCACTGCTGGAGGGCGTTGATCGTCTCGTGGTCGGCGGTCACGGTCGGGATGCCCAGCGCCAGACAGTTCCCCGCGAAGATCTCCGCGAAGGACTCGCCGATCAGCGCGTCGATGCCCCAGCGCATGAGCGCCTGCGGTGCGTGTTCGCGCGAGGAGCCACAGCCGAAGTTGCTGTTGACAACCATGATGTTGGCGTCCTGGAAGCGCTCCTCGTTCATCGGATGCTCTTTGGGGTTGTCCTCGTCGTCGAAGCGCTGGTCGAAGAACGCGAACTCGCCCAGGCCGTCGAACGTCACGACCTTCATGAAGCGCGCCGGTATCACCTGGTCGGTGTCGATGTCGTTGCCCCGCAGCGGGAGCCCCGACCCGGAGACGTGCTGGACTTCCGGAATGTCCTCGGTAGCGTCAGTCATTGGGTCACCACCTCCGCTTCCTCCAGGTCGCGAACGTCCGTGACTTCGCCGGTGACCGCCGCGGCGGCGACCATCCGCGGGTTCATCAGGACGGTCCGCCCGTCCTTGCTCCCCTGGCGGCCGACGAAGTTGCGGTTCGACGACGACGCACAGGCCTCGTCGCCCTCCAGCTGGTCCTCGTTCATGCCGAGACACATCGAACAGCCGGCGTTGCGCCAGTCGAAGCCCGCCTCACGGAAGATATCGGCGAGGCCTTCCTCCTCGGCGGCCCGCTGGACGCGCTGGCTGCCGGGGACGACGAACGCGCGCACGTCGTCTGCGACCTGCCGGCCCTCGACGATCCGGGCCGCGCGGCGCAGGTCAGGCATGCGAGCGTTCGTACACGAGCCCAGGAAGGCGACGTCGATGTCGTAGCCTTCCATCGTCTCGCCGGGTTCGACGCGCATGTGCTTCTGGGCCCGCCGGGCGGTGTCCTGCTTGTCCGCCGCCAGATCCTCCGGCTGGGGGATCGGGTCGTGGATGCCGACGCCCTGCCCGGGCGTGGTGCCCCACGTGACGACGGGGTCGAGTTCGCTCGCGTCGATGTGGACGACGTCGTCGTACTCGGCGTCCTCGTCGCTGCGGATCGACTCCCAGTAGGGTTTCAGTTCGTCGAACTTCCCGGGGTGCTCCCGGAAGTAATCGGTCCCCTCGAGCCACTCGTAGGTGGTCTCGTCGGGGTTGACGTAGCCCGCGCGGGCGCCGCCCTCGATGGACATGTTGCAGATGGACATCCGCCCCTCCATGTCGAGATTCTCGATGGCCTCACCGGCGTACTCGTAGACGTAGCCGACGCCGCCCTCGGTGCCCAGGCGGCGGATGATCTCCAGGATGATGTCCTTGGCCTCGACGCCCTCTCCGAGTTCGCCGTCGACCTGGATCTTCCGGACCTTCTGTTTCTCCATCGCGATGGTCTGGGTCGCGAGGACGTCGCGGATCTGCGACGTGCCGATGCCGAAGGCGAGCGCGCCGAACGCGCCGTGGGTCGAGGTGTGGGAGTCGCCACAGACGATGGTCTTGCCGGGCTGGGTGATCCCCTGCTCCGGCCCGATGACGTGGACGATTCCCTGGTCACCGGTGGTGGGGTCCGAGAAGTCGATGCCCGCGTCGCGGACGTTCTCCTCGAGTTCGGCCATCATGTTCTCGGCGGCGTCGTCCGAGTAGGGCCGGTCCTGGCTGGCCGTCGGCACGATGTGGTCCACGGTGGCGTGGGTCAGGTCCGGGCGTGCGACCTCCAGACCGCGTTCCTGGAGCATCCCGAACGCCTGCGGGCTTGTCACCTCGTGGATGAGATGCAACCCGACGAACAGCTGGTCCTGCCCGTTCGGGAGCGTCGTCACCTTGTGTCGGTCCCAGACCTTGTCGTAGAGCGTACCCGAACTCATACGCTATCCACCCGTTCGTCACCCTCGCCACTCTCGCCCTGGCCACGGGCGAAGACGCGGTTCGCCTCGTCCGCGTCGTCGTGGGGATGCTCGTGGTCCACGTCTTTCATCGTCTGCGCTTCTTCCTGTTCCTCTTCGGCACCGGCCCGCCCGCCGTCCGCAGCCACTGCAGGGCCGCGTTCGAAGGCCATCTCGTCGCCGAACGTCTCGCCGGTGTAGGGGTTGGAGTGGCTGAACTCCCCCATGGTCGCTTTCGGTGCCGATTCGTCCACTGTGTTGGTTCGCATCTCGTCTGTCATTACTGTCTCCCGTTTCGCTCGTTATTCCTCGTCTTCCGACCAGGCGAACAGTTGCCGCAGTTCCGCGCCGACCTGTTCGATCTGGTGGTCTTGCTCGGCCTGGCGGTACTGCTTGTACGCCGGCCGGTGTGCCTGGTTCTCGTTGATCCACTCGCGGGCGAACTCCCCGTTCTGGACTTCCTCGAGGATCTCCCCCATGCCCTCCCGGTCGATGACCGCCTCACCGCGGGTGAGCCCGCCGTACTCCGCAGTATCGGAGACGGAGTTCCACATGCCCATGTGCCCACCTTCGTACATCAGGTCGACGATGAGTTTGAGCTCGTTCAGGCACTCGAAGTAGGCCATCTCGGGCGCGTAGCCCGCGTCGACGAGCGTCTCGAAGCCCGCCTTGACCATCTCGGTGACGCCGCCACACAGCACTGCCTGCTCGCCGAACAGGTCGGTCTCGACCTCCTCCTGGAAGGTGGTCTGGACGATGCCCGCGCGGGCACACCCGACCGCCTGCCCGTAGGCGAGGGCCTCGTCTTTGGCCTCGCCGGTTGCGTCCTGGTAGACCGCGACCAGCCCGGGCGTCCCCTCGCCGCGCTTGTACGTCCGCCGGACCAGATGGCCCGGGGACTTGGGCGCGACCATCGTCACATCCACGTCCTCCGGGGGTTCGATCTGCCCGTAGTGGATGTTGAACCCGTGGGCGAACTGGAGCGTGTCGCCGGCGTCGAGTCCGTCCTCGATGGCCTCGTAGACGGCGGGCTGGACCGTGTCGGGCACCAGCATGACGGTGATGTCGGCGTCGGCCACCGCCGCGTCGGGTGTGGCGACCGCCAGGCCGTCGGCTTCCGCCTCGGCGCGGGAACTGGAGCCCTCGCGGAGGCCGACGACCACGTCGACCCCGCTGTCGGCGAGGTTCTGTGCCTGCGCGTGGCCCTGGCTGCCGTAGCCCAGGATGGCGACCGTCTTGTCCTCGATGTGCGATGCGTCCGCGTCCGAATCGTCGTAGACCGTCGTCGATAGTTCAGTCATCGGTAGCTGTCTCGGCAGTGCTCGCCGCTGTGGTATCAGTCCTGCGTTCGGCTTTCAGCGTCTCGGCCCCGCGGTCGATGGCCGCCGCGCCCGTCCGCACCACCTCGCGGACGGTGAACTGGTCGAACGCCTCGATGGCCGCGTCGATCTTCTGGGCGCTGCCCGTGACCTCGACCGTGATGGCCTCGGGCGACGCGTCGACGACGTTCCCGTCGTACATGTCCGCCACCGCGTTCACGTCGTCGGGTTTCTCGCCGTCGACCTTGACCAGGATCAGCTCGCGCTGGACGGCCTCGGGTTCGAGTTCCTCCACGGAGATGACCGGGACGAGTTTTCGCACCTGCTTTTTCGCCTGGTCGATCCCCGGTTCGGGCTCCTCGATGACGATCGTCATCCGGGCCACGTCGGGGTCGTCCGTCGCGCCCACGGTGAGCGACTCGATGTTGAACTGCCGGCGGCTGAACAGGGCCGACACCTCCGAGAGCACGCCCGGTTCGTGTTTCACCAGCGTCGACAGCACCGCCCGTCGGGGCTGGTGTGTCGCCTCCGCTTCGGGGTCGATTCGGATACCCTGCGAGTTCCGTCGGCCCGCCGGCCGCATCCGGTCGTCCGGATGTGGGCCGTCGATTCCCTGTGTCATCTATATGTCCTCCAGCTGGTCGTCGTTCAGTGCGAACAGTCCGTTGTCCCCACCACTCGGAACCATCGGGTAGACGTTCTCCGCCGGGTCGATGATCGCGTCGACGACGGCCGGTCCGTCGTAGTTGCGCGCTTTCTCGATGACCTCGTCGACGTCGTCGTAGTCCTCCAGGCGGAACCCGCGCGCGCCGAACGCCTCGGCGAGCATGTCGAACTGCGGGATCCACGGGTACTCCGAGGCCATCCGGCGCCCCTCGTAGAAGCCGTCCTGCCACTGGCGGACCATGCCGACCGCCTCGTTGTTCAGGACGACGTACGTGATATCCAGGTCCTCTCGCACCGCCACGGAGAGCTCCTGGACCGTCATCAGGAACGACCCGTCGCCGTCGAAACAGACGACTTCCTGGTCGGGCGCGGCGAGTTTCGCGCCGATCGCCGAGGGCACGCCGTAGCCCATCGTCCCGAGACCGTGACTGGAGACCCAGGTGCGGGGCTCGGTGTACTCCCAGAACTGGGAGGCCCACATCTGGTGCTGTCCGACGCCCGTCGTGACGATGGTGTCGTCGTCGGCCAGTTCGCAGAAGCGCTCGACGACGTACTGCGGTTTGAGGGGTTCGTCGTCGGGCGTGTCGTACTCCATCGGGTACTCGTCTTTCCAGGTCAGACACTGCTCGCGCCACTCCCCGTACTGGGCCGGCGAGGTGTCGGCCGCGTCGTAGGCGGCTTCCATCGCGTCGTCTAGCTGGCGCAGGACGTGTCTCGCGTCGCCGACCAGCGGGACGTCGGCCTCGACGTTCTTGCTTATCTCGGCCTCGTCGATGTCGACGTGGAGGATCTCGGCGTCGGGCGCGAACGTCGCGACGTCGCCCGTCAGGCGGTCGTCGAAGCGCGTCCCGATAGCGAGCATGCAGTCGGTGTTGGTGATCGCCATGTTCGCGTAGCCGGTCCCGTGCATCCCCGCCCACTCCAGGGAGAGGTCGTGGTCCTCCGGGAACGACCCGATACCGGGCATCGTCGTGATGACCGGGACCTCGTACTCCGTCGCGAACTGCCGGAGTTCGTCGCTCGCGTCGGCCTTGATCACACCACCACCGGAGAGGATGACTGGGCGCTCGGCCTCGGCCAGCGCGTTGGCGGCCGCCGCGACCGCGTCTGCGTCGGCTTCCGTCGGCGGGTCGAACGTGTCCGGCCCCTCCGGCGTGCCTGGCTGGACGTCCGTCTCGCCTTTGGTGACGTCCTTCGGCAGGTCGACGAGCGTCGGGCCCTGTCGGCCCTGGTCGGCGAGCGCGAACGCCTCGCCGACGTCGTCGCCCACGGTGTCGGAGTCGTCGGCGAAATAGCTGTGTTTGGTGATAGGCTGGGTGACGCCGACGGTGTCGGTCTCCTGGAACGCGTCGTTGCCGACGAAGTTCGTCGGAACTTGACCTGTGAGCGCGATCATCGGGTCCGAGTCCATCGACGCGTCGGCGATGCCGGTGACGAGGTTCGTCGCGCCGGGGCCCGACGTCGCCAGGGCGACGCCCGGCTTGCCCGAGACGATGCCGTAGGCGTCGGCGGCGTGGGCCGCGCCCTGCTCGTGGGCCATCGTAACGTGTGTCAGTTCCTCGGAGTCGTACAGTGCGTCGTAGACGGGCATGATCGCCCCGCCCTGCACGCCGAAGAGCATCTCGGCGCCGGCGTTCTCCAGCGCCCGCACGACCGACTGTGCGCCGGTGGTCACCGGCCGGTCCTCTGCTCGCTCGTCTGCTCGTTGGTCCAGCGTCTCCGCTGTCGACTGTTCGTCTCCGTCTGTCGTCTCGGTCTCCGTCTCCGGTGAGACCGGTGCTTGTTCGCTCATGGGTGGTGTGTGTCGGGAGCGCGGGTCCCGTCCGCGTCGATTCGATGCGTCCGCCGAGAAGGATCTGATAGTGTGGGGCCTAACCGGCCCGTACGATGCGGACGCGAACGCCGCTGCTCGGCCCGAGTGCGAGCCCGGACGACACAGCGGGTCTCATCGTAGGAGACCCCTGTACGCCGCCGATAATAAGGATTGCGTGTCACGTCCGCGCGGACGCCGGCCGTGGCTGCGCGAGTGCGGGGCTCTCGGTGCCTGAGTGACTCCGGTACCTGCCGCTGGCGGGCGCACGCGGTCGGGAAACCGGGCATCGGCCTATACCCGGACCTCCTCGTCTTCGACCTCGCGGTCGACGCCGACGTCCCGGGCGAAGTTCTCCAGGACGTCCATCGTGACGCGGTTTTTCTCCGCGCCGTAGTCCTTGACGCGACGGGTGACTTCCCGGACTTCCTCGTCCGTGGGCGCGTACCCGGCGTCGTTCAGGCGCTCGCGGACGGAGTGCTGGCCGGTGTGTTTGCCCAGCACGAGTTCGCGCTCGGCACCGACCATCTCCGGCGTCATCACGCCCGGTTCGAACGTGTCCGAGTTCTCGATGACGCCCGCGGCGTGGATACCGCTCTCGTGGGAGAAGGCGTTGGACCCGACGACCGGCTTGTTCGCCGGCACGTCGATGCCGCTCTTCTGTTCGATCAGCCGTGAGATCTCGGTGATGTGAGAGGTGTCGATGCCGGTCTGGACGTCGTACAGCGACTCCAGGGCCATCACGACTTCCTCGTAGGCGGCGTTGCCGGCGCGCTCGCCGATGCCGTTGACCGAGACCTGTGACTGGGCGCCGCCGGCCTCGTAGCCCGACAGGGCGTTGGCGGCGGCCAGTCCGAAGTCGTCGTGTGTGTGGACGTCCACGCGGGCGTCCGTGCGGTCGACGACCTTCGCGATCAGCTTCTGGAAGCGACTCGGCGTCGCCACCCCGCAGGTGTCGGGGACGTTGATCCAGTCGACGTCCGCCTCGGTGACGGCGTCGACGACCTCCATCAGGAACGCCTCGTCCGTTCGGGTGGCGTCCATCGGGGAGAACATACACTCCACCCCGGCTTCCTTGACGCGCTCGACCGACTGGACGGCGCGCTCTTTGGCCTCCTGGCGGGTGGCGTGCATGGAATCTTCCAGTTGCACGTCGCTGGTCGAGACGAACACGTGGACTAACTCGACCCCCGAGTCCAGTGCCGCCTCGACGTCTTTCTCGACGACGCGGGCCAGCCCGCAGGTCGTCGTGTGTGTCGCGTCCGCGATGTCGCGGACGGCCTCGAACTCCGCGTCGGAGTTGACCGGGAACCCCGCCTCGATGACGTGGGTGCCCATGTCGTCCAGCAGCGCCGCTATCTCGCGTTTGTCTTCGTACGAGAACGACGTGCGTGGTGACTGTTCTCCGTCGCGCAGCGTGGTATCGAAAATTCTCGCCTCGTCGATTTCAGAGGTACTATTCAGAGTACCCTGGAAGAACTCGATCCGCCGGGGATTCCGACGTGCCCTCAGTGTTGGACATGAGTACCTGTACGGTGTTCTTCGCCCTATATAAACGCACCGCTCGGGCCCGGGATGAGTGACGAGTGAGCACGGAGACAGCGACGGATCACGGGGTCCCGCTGTCGCGACCGGCCGCCGGTGGGGTGGATTTTTGCCGGTCGGGGGTGGAATGCGAGTATGAGCGGGATCGACCTGGACCTCCAGACCGCGGAGGAGGAACTGGAGGACACAGACGAGGGCGACGACGGGGACAGTCGCGTCGTGCTGGGAGTGCTCGACGGCACGACGCCCGACGAGGAGTGGCTGGAGATCGTCGGCGACGGGAACGCACTCGTCCTCGACGTCGAGGGCGACCTGAACGAACTCGCCGCGGGCTTTGCCCGCGACGTCTCCGAGGCCGGCGGCGACCTCATGCACTTTCGGGGCTTTCTCGTCGTGACACCACCCGACGTCTCCATCGACGCGAGCCGACTCCAGTGAGACCACACGGACTTCCGCGTGTGGAGCGGCGCTCCGCAGTTGTGTGATCGCGTCGCACACTTCTCGCTGCTTATCACGTTCGCGCCCCTGGTACCGGTATGCCAACCAAAGGTTCCGGCGCAGCGACGGCCTGGCAGGAGATAGACGAGTGGGAGGGTGGTATCGGCTGGATCGCCTATCCGGACGAGGACCTCCAGCGGGCGAGTCACGCCCTGCGCGGCGAAGACGGCCTCTATCTCGTCGACCCCGTCTCGTTCCCCGACATCGAGGAGTTCCTCGCCGAGCACGGAGAGGTCGCGGGCGTCGTCCTCCTGCTCGACCGCCACAAGCGCGACGCGGCGGCACTCGCCAACCGCTTCGAAGTGCCGGTCTACGTCCCCGACATCATGTCCGACGTGATCCGGAATCTCGACGCGCCGGTCGAGCCGATCCACGGCGAGTTGCCCGGGACCGAGTACGTCGTCCACACGCTCCACAACAACCCTTTCTGGAAGGAAGTCGCCCTCTACGGCGAGAACTCGAGGACGCTCGTCGTCCCCGAGTCGGTGGGAACGGTCGAGTTCTTCCGGACGGGCAACGAACGCCTGGGCGTCCACCCGGGCTACAGACTCGTACCGCCGAAGAAGCTCCTGCGACTGTCGCCCGAACGGATACTCGTGGGCCACGGCCCCGGTATCCACGAGGACGCTGTCGCCGCTCTCGAGGACGCGCTCTCGAACTCGCAACGGCGCGCACCGCAGTACTACGTCGGACTCGCGAAGTCGATGCTCTCCTGAGCGGGGTGGGCCCGTCCCCGCGAACCGGATAGTGAGCGTCGGGGGACACGATGATGGCCTGCGGGGAGCGCGATGATGGCCGACGGGGTTTTGAACGCGGGGTGCCCAGTGCCGGTGTGGTCTACGCGACGCGCGGACTGGTCGAGTCGCTCCTGCGGTCGGCCGCCGAGGCCGACCCCGACGAGGTGAGCATCGCCATCTCGGTCACCCCGGCCGCGGATCTTCCCGACGCGGACCTGCCACCGGAGACGCCGGTGTTCACCCACTTCTACATGCCCGAGGCCGGCGGCTCGGTCAACTTCGTCTTCGGCGTCGAACTCGGGACGCCCGCCGGCCAGACCCAGGGCCGGTTCGTCTCGCACCCGAACGGCGAGTTACGGGTGCGCCAGACGGACGATTTCAAGGAGCTCGTCTTCGTCGCCGTCCCGCCGTGGGACACCGACTCGGTCGCCGTGTTCGACCGCCGGAGCAACGAGCAGCCCCTGGAGCTCCTGGACGTCGAACCGCCCGAGGAGTTTCCGGAGTAGGCCCGGTACTCCGTACTCTCAGTCCAGATAGCCCAGGTCTTCGAGCTGGTCGGCGATCTCGGAAAACTCCGCCTCAGTGAGTTCGCCCTGCTGTTCGTGCTGGATGACGATACTCCGGAGCAAGAACCGTACGAGGTCGCTCGTACTCGAAAAGCTGGTCCCTTCGATGGTCTCCTCGACGCGGTCTGCCAGGTCTTTCGGGATGGAGACGGTCGTGTAGTCGGTCATATCCCAGGGGAGGCAGGGCGGGCGGATATGCGTTGTGTCACGACACTGCGCCAGCGGGGACGATACTGCGCCAGCGGGGACGTGGGGGACGGTCAGGGGACGACCGGTCAGGGGAGTAACACGCCGTCGATGGCGTGGACGACCCCGTTGGAGGCCTCGAGGTCCGTCGCGACGATGTCGGCCTGTCCGTCGTTCAGTTCGGTGCCGTCGACCGATATCTTGGCGCCGTTGAGCGTCGGCAGGGACTTCGCGTTCACGACCGAGGGTGAGTAGCGACGCCCGGGCGTGACGTGGTAGGTCAGGACGTCCACGAGGAACGACTGGTCGAACGTGTCGACGTTGTCGACCGTGATCCCCGCCGCGTTGAACGCCGCGTCCGAGGGGGCGAACACCGTCAGCTGGCGACGCCCGCTGAGCGTGTCGGCCAGTCCCGCTTCAGTCACCGCCGCGGCGAGGACGCCGAATCCGTTCTCGACCGCGAGGTCGACGATCGTGCCCTCGCCGCCAGCGCCGCGACGCTTGCCCCGACCGCGTTTCGCGCTGGCCACGCCTACGCCACCGAGCGAGAGGAATGCACCCGCGCCACCGATCGCCTTCAGCACGTTCCGCCTGCTTTCGTTGACCATGATTGCGACCGGAGAGACGTCGAGCGGTGATATCACCGAACTACACGACTGGTTCGGTCGGGAGTAGCACAGGCCTATCCGGCCACAGGAGATCCGTGCTCGATGGGACGCGACCCGACTCGACCTGACGGGCAGAGAGGAGAACGGCTCAGACCACGAGGTCGACGGGGTAGTCGGTCAGGTTCTCGTGGCCGTCCTCGGTGACGACGACGATGTCCTCGATACGGACACCGCCCACTTCCGGGTCGTAGAGCCCGGGTTCGATCGTGATGACGTGTCCGGGTTCGAGTTCCTCCCCGCCCGGGCTGACGTGGGGGAGTTCGTGGACGTCCAGCCCGACGCCGTGCCCGGTCGAGTGGAGAAAGCCCGTCTCGGCGCTCTCGTCGGCCCGCAGTGTCGGGAGCCCGGCGTCCTCGTAGACGTCACAGGCCGCGTCGTGGACCGCCTCGCCAGTCACACCGGGTTCGACGGCCGCCAGGGCTGCCTCCTTGGCCTCGTCGGTGATCTCGAACCACTCCCGGACGGTCTCAGAAGGGGCGCCCCGGCAGAACGTCCGGGTCATGTCCGCGTGGTACTTCGTCTCCTTGTCCTGCGGGAAGATGTCGACGATGACCGGCTCTCCCGCAGCGATCGGACCGCTCCCGCGCTCGTGGGGGTCGGCGGCGTCGGCCCCGCAGGCGACGATCGTCTCGTCCAGCGCACAGCCATGGCGCAGGAGCGTCACCTCGATCTCGGTCTTGACGGCCTCGCTCGTCAGCGGGTCGCCGTCGTGATAGAGCGTGCCGTCGCGGACGTCCGCGCCGGCGATCAACTCCTCGGCGGCGGCCATCGCCGCCTCGTTGGCGCGCTGGGCCGCCCGGACGTGCTCGACCTCGGTGTCGGTCTTGGTCGCTCGGATCTCGGTGACTTTCCCGTCGCGGTCGGGCGAGACTGTGAGACCGCGGTCCCGGAGGCCGTCCGCGACGGCGAGCGGGAACCGCGGTGGGACCGCGACGGAGTCCACGCCGTGACTCTCGAGGAAGTCACGGAGGACGTACGAACTCGCGTTCTCGCGGCCGTGTTCCTCGACGTAGTGGGTGTGGTCGAAGTCGACGTAGCGCTCCACGGTGGCGGCGCGACTCTCGCGTTTCGCGCGGGCGAACTCCAGACTCCGGGCGAACAGCAGTCGCACCTCGCCGTCGTAGAGCGTGACGAACGGGTCGGGCGCGTCGAACCCCGAGAGGTAGTACTGGTCCGAATCCTCGGAGTCGGCCTCGATCAGGTAGGCGTCGTGGCCCGTCTCCGCGAGGTATGCGTCCAGCGCCGAGAGGTCGATATCCATGCCCCGCTCTAACGCCGGTACGGACCTAAAACTCCCGGCAGGTTCGTGAACGGCGACACGTTCGGCCGGCGGGACGGCGGCCGTGTTCGACCCGCGACGGGACTGTCGGCTCGACAGAACAGGTGTGACCGGTTTCCCGCGCTGGGCGGTCGGTCGTGACCATCTCTCGCGGTGACGGTCGGCCGTGGCCGGTTTTCCACGACCCGAACAGTCCGGTACGCTATTGTCGGGGGCCGTCCACTCCGGGCGTATGGACGTCACACTCAGGCCGTCGTCGGTCGGGGGTCGGGTACGCGCACCGCCCTCGAAGAGTTACACGCATCGCGCGATCCTCGCCGCGGGCTACGGCGGGGGCGCGACCGTCCGCAATCCCCTGGTCAGCGCCGACACGCGCGCGACCATGCGCGCCGTCGAGGCCTACGGCGGCGAGACGGGCCTCTCGGACGACGGGTCCGAACTCACCGTCGAGGGCTTCGCCGGTGACCCCGGCGTTCCCGACGACGTGATCGACTGCGGGAACAGCGGCACGACGATGCGCCTCGTGACGGGGACGGCGGGACTGGTCGACGGCCTCACCGTCCTCACCGGAGACGGCTCGTTGCGCTCGCGCCCGCAGGGTCCCCTGCTCGACGCGCTCGAACAGCTCGGGGCCAGCGCCCGGAGCACGCGGGGCAACGGCCAGGCCCCGCTGGTCGTCGAGGGTCCCATCGAGAGCGGGACGGCCGCCATCCCCGGCGACGTCTCCTCGCAGTTCGTCACCGCGCTCCTGATGGCCGGGGCGGTCACCGACGGCGGGATCACGGTCGACCTCGAGACAGAACTCAAGTCCGCGCCGTACGTCGACATCACGGTCGAACTGCTGGCGGCGTTCGGCGTCGAGGCGAGCGAACTCGACGAGGGCGACGGCTACCACGTCGACGGCAGCCAGTCCTACGACCCCGGCGGGGCCTACGACGTGCCCGGCGACTTCTCGTCGATGTCCTATCTCCTCGCGGCGGGCGCGCTCGCTGGCGACGACCCGGTCGTCGTCGAGGGCGCCCAGCCCAGCGCGCAGGGCGACTCCGCCATCGTCGACATCCTCGAACGCATGGGCGCGGACGTCGAGTGGGACCGCGACGCCGGCGAGATCACCGTCTCGAAGTCCGCCCTGTCGGGGGTCGAGGTGAGCGTCGCGGACACGCCCGACCTCCTGCCGACCATCGCCGTCCTCGGGGCAGCGGCCGAGGGGACCACGACCATCGTCGACTGCGAGCACGTCCGCTACAAGGAGACCGACCGCGTGACCGCGATGGCCGAGTCGCTGGAGGCGATGGGTGCCACGGTGCTCGAAGAACAGGACCGACTCACGGTCAGAGGCGAGGGGACCGACCTCCGGGGAGCGACGCTGCCCGGCCGCGACGACCACCGGATCATCATGGCGCTCGCCGTCGCGGGCCTCGTGGCGGAGGGCGAGACGACGGTGACGGGAGCCGAGGACGTCGACGTCTCCTTCCCGGGCTTTTTCCACGTCCTGGCGGGAATGGGTGCCGACGTGGCCCAGTAACACGACCGGGACGGCGGTTCGCCCGGCGTCGCTTCACTCCGAGAACGGTGACCCCGCACTGTCGGGTTCGTCGCCCGGCCGGGCCACGAGGTTCCCGCGCCCGATGTCGACGCGGGTCACCTCTCCCGCCTCCTCCATCGTCGTGAGGACGCGACTGACGGTCGCCTTCGACCAGTCGGCGGCCTCGACCATGTCGCTCTGGAGCATCCGACCCCCGTTCTCGTCGAGCAGTCGCGCGACGCGCTCCTCGTTGGTGAGCACCGCGTCGTCGGGGAGTTCGTGGACCGCCCCGACTCCCGTCTCCGCTTCCCCAGAAACGCCGGCATCGCCCGCCCGGGTGACGTGCGGGCCATCGACGGTCGACTGGCCGCGTTCGGTCGACGGGGCTTCGCCGTCGTCCCCGGGCGCCGGACCGCCGTCTTCCGGGCCATCCTGGCGGTCTGCCGTCCCGTCCGAGTCGGTCGGAGCGGCCCGACGGGCCGACACCAGCGCGTCGCCGACGTGGTCGATCGAGACCCAGTCAGAGAACCGCCAGAGGCCGAGACCGACGACGGTCAGGACGCCGAGGGCACCGGCAAGGCCGGACAGGAGCGGCCGGTCCTCGACGAACAGCGAGAGAGTGGTGACCGGACCGGGGTCGCCGGTCGAGGTGGCGTCCGTCGGGTCGGACCCGAGTCGGACCTCGAGGCCGTCGTCCTGTCCGTCCCCGTCCGTGTCGGCGACGAGGGGGTCGGTGTCGTACTCGTCGACCTCCTCGCCGTCGGTGAGTCCGTCCCCGTCCGTGTCGGGGTCCGTGGGGTCGGTGTCGTACTCCGTGACCTCGGCCCGGTCGGAGAGGCCGTCCCCGTCCGTGTCGGTCCGCGTCGGGTCCGTATCGTAGAGCGACACCTCCGCGCCGTCGGTGAGTCCGTCGCCGTCCGTGTCTTCGGCGGTGGGGTTGGTCCCGATGTCGACCTCCGCACCGTCGGCGAGCCCGTCACCGTCCGTATCCACGGAGGTCGGGTCGGTCTGGTAGGTGTTCACCTCCGGGCCGTCCTCGAGGCCGTCGCCGTCCGTATCGCCTCGCGTCGGTACCGTTCCGAGGTCCACTTCGCGACCGTCGGCGAGCCCGTCGCCGTCCGTGTCGTCGACCAGTGGGTCGGTGTGGTAGGTCTTGACTTCGAGGCCGTCCGAGAGCCCGTCCGAGTCGCTGTCGTCGTCGGTCGGGTCCGTCCCGTGGACGCGAATCTCGAGCGCATCGGAGACGCTGTCGTTGTCGGTATCGGGGTTACGAAGGTCGGACCCTGCTTCGATTTCGGCTTCGTTCGTGAGTCCGTCGTCATCGAGGTCGCCGTCGCGGTCCAGAACGGTCACCGTGAGCGACCGCTCCCCGAGACGTTCGCCACTTTCGCGGCCCCTGACGACGGCGGTGACAGTCCTCCCGCCGGTCAGGTTCGCCGGCCAGGTACCGATCCCGACGGTCACAGTTCGACTGTCACCGGCCGCCAGCGACACGTTCCGACAGCCCAGATCTCGCGGGCCGGCGCTCGCGTTCGCGTACAGGCAGACCGACGTCTCGTGTGCGCTGTCGGTACCGAGCTCAACCGCGAACTCGTGGCTGTCGGACTGCCAGATCGTGAGCGAGCGGTCCGGCGTCGTGACGACGTCGTCGCCCCCGTAACTCAGCGATTCCACGGTCACGGCTGCGGCCCCGACGCCCGACACTGACGCAACGGTAACGAGGAGCAGACAGACGACGACCGGGGCGTGACCGCGTCGGAGTGTCATCGATCGAGAGGGGCAGTCACCCGTTCTTACACCTCGGGCCGGCAAACCCTTTCCGGTTGCTGGAACGGGCGCTTACCGGCTTCAAACCCCGCTTGAAACGCGGTGAAACACAGTGAAACACTGGGAAATCGGGGAAAACGGCCGGAACGCGTGGAACGTGGCCCCCGGTTAATAACCCTCCCGTCACACTGTCTACCCGGCCGCACAGTGCGGCCCAAGGGCAGGCCTCGACCCGGTGCCCGGATCCCAGACCACCCACCCCACACCCACCCACACCCAACTCCCTGCAGCCCACATCTGTACGGGCCCACGGGGTTCTGCCCACACCCACCCACACCCTTTCGTTCTCACACCGACGAGCGATGCGACTGGCCGTTCCTGCCAGAACAACTGCGAAAACGAGACCCGCGTCTACTGCCCGGCCGCCGCGTCCGCGAACTTCTCGCGCACCTTCCGTACCTTGGGTTCGGCGTGGAACTGGCAGTAGCGGTCGCCGGGGTTCTTCTCGTAGTAGTCCTGGTGGTAGGCCTCGGCCTCCCAGAACCGCTCCAGGGGTTCGATCTCGGTGACGACCTCGTCGTTCTCGTAGCTCTCGAAGTCCCCCGTGTCGAGTTCCGCGACGAATCGCTCGACCGTCACGCGTTGCTCGTCGTCGTGGTAGTAGACGGCCGAGCGGTACTGGCTCCCCACGTCGGGCCCCTGGCGGTCCTTCGTCGTCGGGTCGTGGATGGTGAAGAAGACGGCGAGCAGGTCCTCGTAGGCCAGCACGGCGGGGTCGTAGACCACCTGGACGACCTCTGCGTGGCCCGTCGTGCCCCGACAGACCGCCTCGTAGCTCGGGTTCTCCACGTGCCCGCCCGCGTACCCCGACGTGACCTCGACGACGCCCTCCAGTTCTTTGAACGCCGCCTCGATACACCAGAAACAGCCGCCGGCGAGTGTCGCCGTCTCGTAGTCTTCGGTCATAGCTCCCGGTAGGGACCGAACGCGTTTGAACCCAGCGACGGACACGAACCGGAACAGCCGAGCGACTGCATCGGTGTCCCCACCCTCGCACACGCTCGCGCGAGGCGTGTGGCATCTACAAGCTTCAAATGCCCCCGTCACTCAGGGACTGGTAATGAACGGCAACCAGTTCGGTCGGCTCTTCCGCTTTACCACGTACGGCGAGAGCCACGGGGAGGCGATGGGCTGTACGGTGTCGGGCTGTCCGGCCGGCGTCGAGATCAGCGAGGAAGAGATCCAGTACGAACTCGACCGGCGCAAACCGGGCCAGTCGATGATCACCACCTCTCGGGGCGAACCCGACGAAGTGTCGGTCAAGTCGGGAACTCTCGAGGGGTACACCACCGGCACGCCCATCGGGATGGTCATCCAGAACAGGGACGCCCGCTCGGGCAAGTACGAACCGTTCGTGACCGCGCCGCGTCCCTCCCACGGGGACTACACCTACTCGGCGAAGTTCGGCACGCGCAACTGGGGCGGCGGCGGCCGCTCCTCGGCCCGCGAGACGGTCAACTGGGTCGCCGCCGGCGCCGTCGCCAAGCAGGTACTGCGCCAGTCCGACCACGACGTCCGCGTGAAGGCCCACGTCAACCAGATCGGCGACATCGAGGCGCCCGAGGTCACCTGGGAGGAGATGCTCGAACACGCCGAGGACAACGAGGTCCGGTGTGCCCACCCCGAGACGGCCGAGGAGATGCGCGACGCCATCGACCGCTACCAGCAGGAGGGCGACTCCATCGGCGGCTCGATCTACTTCGAGTGTCGCGGCGTCCCGCGCGGGCTTGGCGCCCCGCGGTTCGACTCCTTCGCCGCCAGGATGGGCCAGGCCATGTTCTCCATCCCGGCGACGACCGCCGTCGAGTACGGCCTCGGCCGCGAGGCGCGGTCGGTCCGGGGGATCGACCGCAACGAGGACTGGGAGTTCGACGACGGCTCCCGCGAGGACGTCGTCAGCGACGAGGGCGATCCCGTCCCCGTCGGCAACGACCACGGCGGCCTCCAGGGTGGGATCACGACAGGCGAGCCCATCTACGGCGAGGTCAGCTGGCACGCGCCCGTCTCGATCCCCAGGACCCAGCAGACCGTCGACTGGGCGACCGGCGAGACGAAGGAAGCGCAGGTGGTCGGTCGCCACGACCCGTCGCTCCCGCCGCGGGCGGTGCCGGTCGTCGAAGCCATGCTACGCGTGACGATCCTCGATTTCATGCTCCTGGGCGGCCGGATCAACCCCGACCGTCTCGACGACCGGCCCGGCGAGTACGACACGCCGTACCACCCCGAGAGCCCGCAGAACGACCCCGACGACGCCGACACCGAGACGCGAACCATCGACGAGGAGGCCGGCGGGAGCGACGGCGCGGGCGGGAACTGACATGGACGCCCGACAGGACGAGGCCTCGAACCCGTTCGGGATGGACGAGGACTGCACGAACTGTCCCGACCTCTGCGAGACGCGCTCGCAGGTCGTCCACGGCTACGGCGACGTGGGGGCCGATTTCGTGGTCCTCGGGGAGGCCCCCGACGCGGGCGCGGACGAGACAGGTGTACCGTTCACCGGCGAGGACCGGCTTGTGCTGGACGCACTTGCGCGCGTCGGCCTGGTCGAGGACCCGGCCGCCGACGAACCCGACGTCGACGACGTCTACCTGAGTTACGTGACGCGGTGTCACCACCCCGACCGCGCGGCCACCGACGAGGAGGTGCGTGCGTGCGAGGGGTATCGCAGCAGCGAACTCCGGATGATCAACCCCGAGATCATCGTCCCCGTCGGCCAGCGGGCGCTCGAATCCCTCGCCTTCCAGTACACCACGAAGAGTGCCGAGGACCTCGACGTCGCCGAACTCCACGCGACGACCCTTCGGGGGCGCGGGTTCGAACTCGTGCCGATGCTCGCACCCGAGGACCAGGACCCCGCCGACACCGAGGCGTTCGTCGAACACTTCGCCGACCTCCTCGGGACCGACTACCGCCAGACCAAGGGCCGACAGGGGAGCATGGAGAGCGGTCGCGGTCCCGAGAACGCCGACGACATCTGACGGGCGATCACTGTCACGAAACCGGACGTTCGGCCACTGCAGAGACAGATAGTTCGGTATACACGTGCGTTCAGGTTCACACGAGGGCATAGATCAACAACCGCGTCGGGGGGACCGTGCAGTTCGAGATCGGAGACGGCGACGAGGGCAAACCCGGGGAGTTCGTCGACGACGGCGCAGAGAACCCCGACGGCGCGGAGAACCCCGACGGCGTCACGAACGTTCGAACCGACGAGGACGGCGTCGCCCGGGTCATCTACCAGGCCGAGGACACCGTCCCCGAAGACAAGACGGTCACAGTGACGGCGACCATCGTCGCCGGAGAGGAGGATCAGGACTCCGAGAACCCACCCGATCCGTACAGGGTCACCTTCGAGATTCCGGTGACGACTGGCGATTCGTCCGAAGACCATCGGTGTTCGGTTAAGCATTAGACGGGCTCATGTGCAGCGTCAACGGCGAGACGTTCACCGAGAGTTACTTCCTGCAGTTCGAACAGGGCGGTGGCAAGAACTGACCGCTACAGGCGGAGCAGGCCGAATGCTTCGGGACTCGACTCCACAGTACTTCACGCATCACCTCACACAGCTCGGCTACGTCTATTCATTCCCGACGCTCACTCGCTCATATCTACCACGAGCACGGGCAGGTCGACGCTCTCGACGACCCGCTGTGTGACAGACCCGAGGTTGGCGACGCGGTCTCGACCCGTCCGGCCGTGCGTGCCCATGACGACGATCTCGACGCCCGATTCCCCCGCGTAGTCGACGATCTCTCGGTGGGGGATACCGTCGCGGCGGACTGTCTCGACGGTGAGGCCGTTTTCTTCCAGCCGAGTGCGCGCGTCGTCGAGCGCGCGGTCGCCCTCCAGTTCGAGTGACTTGCGCACCTCGGCTTTGGTGTCGCTGTCGGCGGCGCGGTACCGGCGCTGGTCGACCACATAGAGGACGTGGACGACCGATTCCTCGCCGGCGATCCGGACCGCGTGCTCGACCGCCTGTGAGCTGGGCGTGCTCCCGTCCGTCGGCAACAGTATCCTGTCGTACATGGCCGCCGGTTCGTCTCCCCACCAGATAGTGGTGACCCTTCCGGCGACCCGACACGCCGGACGATACGCTCGGCCGGCCCGATGCCAGACATCGCCCCCCCACAGCCCGACACCGGACGCGACGCCCCTGCGACCCGTGGCTGACCTGTCGGGGTCGCGCTGGTACCCGTTCGTCCCGTTTTATCCTGTGATAAACTGAGATATATATCTCAAGAAGGTTTTTCCCGATAGGGGTTCATCGTAGAGTCCCGGCACACACCACCCATGTCAGACGAATCCACGGCAGGGGGCGTCCACGTCGAAGTGTACGTTCGGTCCCTGCCAGCATACGGAAGCACAGCGAACGCGGTGCTGGGGCAACTGTCGACGCTGGAGAAGCGGGGGCTGGTCGACACACACGAGGTCCTGGTCTGGGGGGACCGGGCCCCGACGTCGCCCGCAGCGGCAGAGACACCGACGGGACGGGAGGTCGCCGAGCAGGTCGCGCTCTTCCGGGAGTGGGCGCGGGGCAACGACGTCTCGCTCGGCCCGGCGATGCACGCGCGGACCGTCGAATCCACGATCAGAGACGAGGCCTACGAAGAGGTTCGACTGCCGGAGGTGCTCGTGGCGACCTACCGCAACGAGGACCTCGTGGCCGTCGCACCGCACAGACAGGACGACCAGGTCTGTACCGTCACGCTCTACCTCGACAGGTTCCCGGACGCCACAGACGGCACCGGGTTCGTCGCGGTCGAACGAGCCCGACCAGAGGGGCGACAGCGAGTCGCCGTCGAGGCCGGTCCCGGCGGCAGGAGCGAAACCCTGACCGAGTCGGTGGAGACCGACAACTCCACCGGGGACGATAGGGACGGGCGAGATTCGGAGAGCGATGGGACCGGTGGGGGCGTCGGCAGGTCGCCGCGTCTCTGAACGGCGCGGACGTCGGCAGGTCGCCGCGTCTCTGAACGGCGCGGACCGGTCCGGGTCGACCACCCGGACTCCGAACGCCCACAGCCCTTTTAGTGGTCGCACGAGTCGCGCCGAGCATGGTCTTCGGGGTGTCCACGGGCGTACTCGTCGTCTTCGCGCTCGTCTTCGTCGCGCTCGTCTTCTTCGTCACAGAGTGGCTCCCCCCGGACATCACCGCGGTCGGCGTGCTCGTGAGTCTGGCCGTCCTCGAACCCTACACGGGCGTGACGGCCGGCGAGGCCATCGGCGGATTCGCGAGTCGCGCGACGGTGACGATCCTCGCGATGTACGTGCTGAGTGCAGGGATCGAACGGACGGGCGTCGTCGAGTACATGGGTGCGGTACTCGCGGAGGTTACCGGGGGCGACGAGACGCGACTCCTCGGCGTGACCATCACGACGACCGGACTCGCGGCGGGCATCGTCAACAACACGCCGGTCGTCGCCGTCTTCATCCCGATGATCACCGGCCTCTCCGACCGGGCGGGGATCTCGCCGTCGAAACTGCTGATGCCGCTGTCGTTCGCGGCGATGCTGGGCGGTCGACTGACGCTCATCGGCACGGCCACGAACCTGCTGGCGAGCGACCTCTCGCGTGACCTCCTGAACCACCCGATATCGATGTTCGAGTTCACGCCCGTCGGACTGGTCGTCCTGTTCGTCGGCCTCGCCTACCTCATGACGCTCGGCCGCAGGCTCGTCCCCGAGCGGATACCCTCGACGGCCGATTTCACCGAGGAGTTCGAACTCGACCGGCACCTCTCCGTACTCGTCGTCCGCGACGGGTCACCCCTGGTCGGTCACACCGCCGCCGAGGCCGTCTCGGGCGACCCCATGACACCCGAACCCGTGGAGGAGGGCGCGGCCGACGGTGAGGTGACGGCACCACCCCGCGAGGCGGAGCAGAGCGAGCGGGGAGGTGCCGTTCGACCGGAGGAGGATGCCGATACCGAGCTCGAGGCCGGCCCGGGCTACGACGTCGACGTCCTGCAGGTCGAACGTGACGGTGAGGCGTTCGTCGGGAGCGCGACCGACGAACCGCTGGCTGTGGGGGATCGGCTGACCGTCCGGGGGAACCTGCAGTCGGTCAACGCCTTCGCCGACCGGTACGAACTCAGACAGCGCTCGCGCGAAGTCGTCACCGAGGACGAACTCGTCTTCGCCCCCCACGACGCGACGCTCGTCGAGGCGCTGGTCCACCCGGAGTCACGAGTGGCGGGTCGGACCGTCGCCGACCTCCAGTTACCCGAGCGCTTCGATACGACCGTTCTGGCGGTCCGGACCGGCGACGACCTCCGCCGGGAGGAACTCGAGACGGTCGAACTCTCGCGTGGCGACACGCTGTTGTTGCAGACGACGGCCGCGTCCGCGGACTACTTCGTCGAGGCCGGCTACTTCGTCGTCACCGAGCGCGTGGTCCGGTCGGCCGACGACGACGTCGAAGTCGACGTCGTCGACGAGCGACCCGCCGGAGCGACGGACGGGTCGCGACCGAGCGTCGACCGGAACTGGCCCATCGCCGTCGGAATCCTGCTGGGCGTCGTCGCGCTCGCGGCGCTGGATATCGTCCCGGTGACGATCGGTGCGCTCGGCGGGATCGTCGCGCTCGTCGCGACGGGTACCCTGACCGCCAATCAGGCCTACGACGCGGTCAACTGGAGCGTCGTCTTCCTCCTCGCGGGACTGCTCCCGCTCGGGATCGCCATGCGCAGGACCGGCGGGGCGGAGTTGCTCGCCTCCGGCCTCGTCGACGTCGGCGAGGCGTTACCGGTGCTCGGGTTCATGGCGCTCGCCTACCTGATCGCCGTGCTCGTCGCGGCGATAATCACGCCCGTCGCGACGGTCGTCCTGTTGATACCGGTCGTCGTCGACGCCGCCCAGCAGGTCGGCGCGGACGCCTTCCCCTTCCTGCTCGTCGTGACCTTCGGGGCCAGTACCGCCTTCGTCACCCCCATCGGCTACCAGACGAACCTCATGGTCTACGGCCCCGGCGGCTACAAGTTCACCGACTACGCGCGTGTCGGCGCCCCGCTGCAGCTGCTGCTCACGGTCGTCACCACGCTGGGGGTCGCCGTTCTCTGGCCGCCCTGAAGGTCACCGTTCTGTGACCGCCCTGACCGTCGCCGAAAAGACCCCTCTCGCCGCGGATCGCCGCCTCACTGTTCGTCTTCTTTCAGTTCCTCGAGTTCCGCCTCGACCTCGCTCTGTTCGATCTCCGCCTCGACGTCGACGTCTTCGGTGTCCACGTCGGCAGCGTCGACGTCGGAACCGTCGCCGTCGGACGACGAACCGCCCCCGTTCCCGCCGTCGTCGGCGGTCGTTTCGGTGGTCTCGGTCTCGGCCTCCGTGGTGGCGCCGTTGCTCGAGCCCTGTCCCATCTCGCCTTTGAGCGTCTCGAGTTCGGCGTCGACGCTGCTGTCCGTACTCAGCTGTTCGAGTTCGCGGTCGATCTCGTCCTGGTCGGAGAGTGCGTCCTCGAACGCGCCCGTCTCCTGGAGTTCGTCCAGCGCCTGCGACCGCGCCTCCATCTCTTCGGTGCGCTCCTCGGCGCGCTCGATGGCGCGGCCGACGTCCTCGAACTCGTCGCCAGCGCCCGTCATCGCCTCCGAGACTTTCGCGCTGGCCTCGGCGGCCTCGTAGCGCGCCTTCATCGTCTCCTTCTTGGTGCGGAACTCCTCGATACGGCTCTGGAGGGTGTTTTTCTTCTCGACCAGCGAGTCCTGCTGGCGCTGGAGTTCGGCGATCTGGTCTTCCAGACCCTCGATCTGGTTCATCTTCTGCTTTTTCTTCTCGAGGGCCTTGCGAGCGAGGTCGTCGCGGTTCTGGCGCACCGCCTCGCGTGCCTGCTCGTTGTGTTTCTCGACGTTCTCCTCGAGTCGGCGCTTCTGTATCTCGAGGCGTTTCTTCTGGGTGGTGAGGTCGGCGATACCCTGCTTGACGTCCTGCAACTGGTCTCGGAGTTGCTCGTAGGAGTAGTCGAGCGTCTCCTGGGGGTCCTCGGCCCGGTTCAGGATGGCGTTGAGCTTGGACCGGATGATGTAGGACGTACGCGAGAGGATTCCCATGCTCTGCCGTTGTGCCCCCAGGCTTTTAAATCGTTCAGTAGTTGACTGGTCACCGTCCACGGTCCGCCGGTCTCGGGACCCGGTTGCGCCCCCGCACCCGGTTCCGGGAAGACCGGTAGAGGAACGTTCTTGACCGAGCGTCCCGACCGACAGGTGTGAGTCGGATCCGGATCCCCGGGGCCAGGGACGTGCGGGCGACGCTCGACGGTCCCGACGACGCCGACGCCTGTGTCGTGGCCTGTCCGCCCCACCTGCAGTTCGGCGGGAGTCGGTCCGATAGCCGACTGCGAGCGGTCGGTGACGGACTCGCCGACCAGGGCGTCGCCACACTGCGGTTCGACTACGGCCCCTGGGACGAGGGACGGGGCGAGCGGGCAGACGCCGGGGCAACACTCGACTGGGTGAGCGGGCGCTACGAGCGCGTCGGGTTGTTCGGATACAGTTTCGGTGGGGCCGTCGCGCTCGTCGTCGCCGCTGACAGAGGCGACATCGCTGCACTCTCCGCGCTCGCACCCGCCAGTCGACTCGAGGACGGGAGCGACGCCTGCGAAGCGGTCGCAACGGTGACCTGCCCGACGCTCGTGGTCTGCGGTGAGCGCGACGACACCGTCGACTGCCGAGCCGTCGCCGACCGGGCCCGGACCGCGGGCCACACGGTCGAGTCAGTTCCGGCAGACCACCACTTCGCCGGACGGACGGACCGCGTCGCCGATATAGTCGCCGCGTTCTTCGTCGAACGACTGGCCGACCGAGGGGCGAATCCCGGAGGGGTGGGTGAACCGGACCGGTGAGACCTTCAGAACCGCTCGGTCACGCTGTCGCCGACGACCGTCGTGAGCGACAGTGAGTCAGCCCCGCCAACGAGGGAACGTTAATGTGTGATCGCCACAACAGGTAACCATCGTCGCCGTGGCGGATCGGCAGGACGACAGACACCGAGACTGTGTAAGAATGACGCGAGACAGCGAACGAGTGGGTGACCGGTCCCGACCCGACGCGGCCGAACCGGCCCGGGGTCACGACCGCCCGGAGCGGGCGAACACGACGCCCCGACAGCTCCAGGACACCCTCGGTAACCAGACGGTCAAGCGGTTGTACGAACGGGGAGAACTCTCGACGAGTCTGGCGGTGAGCCAGCCGGACGACCCGCTCGAACGCGAGGCCGAGCGTGTCGCCGACGAGGTACTGCGGGCAGGTGACCGAGAGACGTCGACAGACGAGGGGGAGACGCCGTCGATTCGACGCTCGAGTCGGGGGACGGCGACGGAGACGGTCGATAGCGACGTGACGCGACAGATCGAGTCGCTGTCGGGCGGTGGGCGGGCGCTCGGGGCGCGAGAACGGACGTACTTCGAGAGTGCGTTCGGGCAGGAGTTCGGCGACGTGCGGATACACGAAGGGAACGACGCCGCGCGGGCGGCCGACGCCATCGACGCCCGGGCGTTTACCTACGGCACCGACATCGTGTTCAACAGCGGCGAGCACAGTCCGAACACGGACAGCGGGAAGCGTCTGCTCGCCCACGAGTTGACCCACGTCGCACAGAACGATACCGGAGTGAGAACGGTCCGCCGGCAGGAGGGGGACTCCGACGGGGGAGGAGATGGCATGGTCATCGAGGGGGAGGTCGACGCGGCGAAAAACGCCCTGGCGAGAGAGACGGCCGAGCGCATCGCACGCGTGATCCATCGGAAATACGGAGACCGCATCGACGAACCCGGACGCGGGATCGGGAAAGAGATGCTGGCACACGAGGTCGAACAGATCATCGTCGACGTGACCCGGGACACGTTCGCGGGGGAGACGAGACTCACGGTTCACGACGCACCGCTGTTACGATATCATCTCCAGCAGTACGAGGAGCGCGGCGTGACCGGCCTGACCGACAAACTCGCCATCCTGCGCAGGGAGGTCGGTGCGGCGGAGACGACGAACATCGGCGCGTATGCCGGGATCGAGCCGGCACCGTCCGGAGACTACGAGTACGAGATCGTCATCAGCGGGGCCTCGGGGGGTGCGTTTGCCGTCGCCGGCGAGTTCGAGGTGATGATCACGCACACTGGCACGTCGCGGACGAACGGGTGGACACAGGAGTACAAGTACGTCGCCGCAGGTGGGGGCGCGGGCGTCCTTCCGGCGACGGCGATCAGTTCGAGCGCCACCTTCACCACACCGGATTACTGGTCCCGGGACGACTTCCTGGGGAACCTCGAACTCGCGGGACTCACTGCCGGTGTCGGTGTGGGCTACTCCCTGTCGGTGATGACCATCAACGGCGACGGAACGAACCCGCCCGTGACGTTCGACGCCAGTGGCCAGGTTACGATGTCGCCCAACGCCGAGGTGTCCTCGATGGTCGGCGAACTCGACTACCCGATTCACGGGGACGAACCCGAGTCGGAGGAACCCGACCCGGAGAGTCAACCGATCTATCAGGACCTGGACCACGACGACCAGACGAAGGTCACGTTCGAGACCGACTCCGCGACGGTCGGGACCGAACAGCGGACCGCGATCCGGGCGTTCGTCGACGAGTACGCCGACGTCATCCGGTCGTCTGACGGCCGGGTATCCCTCCTCGGGGCGACCAGCCGTATCGGCGACGAGGGTTACAACCAGACGCTCTCGGAGCACCGGGTCGAATCGGTCAGGGCGGCTATCGAGTCGGAACTCGGTGAGTCGCTCCCGGACTCGAAGGTGGACGAACAGGCGGTGGGTGAACGGATGGCGGACCAGGTCGAGGGGACCACAGAACGGTCGAATCTCGGGAAACACCGTGCCGTCTGGATACT
>Ga0207770_100227_pt1 | contig 38783 bp, 26 predicted proteins | sample A23E2SouthBayCA_FD_187729 | JGI IMG/M metagenome (GOLD analysis project Ga0207770, IMG submission 187729) | Aerobic enrichment media microbial communities from Eden Landing Ponds, California, USA - A23 E2 (SPAdes) | ecosystem: Environmental > Aquatic > Marine > Unclassified | place: Emeryville... | reverse complement strand
CGACGACGAACGCCTCAACGCAAATCCGGCCCGGCCGAACCGAGTGAAAGAGGCACTTCCCGAGCACCACGGCGACCACGACCGTCAGTTCTGGTCTGCCGAGGCACGCGACGCGCTGCTCGGGTTCGTGAACGAGCGAGCACACGCCGCACTCGACGAGTCTGCAGACGATCGTGAGCGAGCCTTCCGCGACCGAGCTGTAGTGACGATGCTCGCACTCACGGGGGCCCGCGGCGCAGAGCTGTTCAACGACCCCCGCGATGACCACCGCAACGGGCTTCGGTGGGCAAACGTCGACCTGGACCGTGGTATCGCCCGAGTCTTCGGCAAGACGCGCGAACAACAGCCGATCCCCCTGACCGACCGAGTCGTCGAGAGTCTGGCGCGCCATCGCACTGTCCAGAAACCGGCTACCGATGACTGGCCTGTGTTCCCGTCGCGACATCACCCGTCGCTTGCTCGAGCCGCCGAGAACGGGCTCAGGGAACGAGGATGGGACGATGAGGCCGTCGAATCAGCATTGGACGATACGACCGCTATGGCAGTCCTTCGAGAGCATGAAATCGCCCCGCCGGCGCTCTCGAAGAACGGTGCCCGAACAGTGATGAAACGGCTCTGTGAGAGCGCCGACGTCGAGATCGATGGCGAGTACCTGAAGCCCCACGGCGGACGAAGAGGCCTCGGTAGCGATCTCTACGCACAGGACGCCGAGCTTGCCCAGGAAACCCTCCGACACGAGTCGATCGAAACCACCCACGAGTCCTACCGCGAACAGAACGTCATCGAGCGACGCGAGCGACTAGAGCAAGTACTAAATGAGTGAACTCAAGTCGTCTTTCGACGGAGTCTGACTTCCCGTGAAATCACGATCCTTTCGTACCCGCATCTATTCGTTCCCAAGGTTCGACAGCCGAGACTGAATCTCATCAGCATCCGCATCAGCGAGCGCCTCAAGGCCAAACTGTACGAGTAGAGGGTAGAAATGGCGGTTCTTCTTGAACTCATCCTGGCCAGCTTTTCGTAGCTTCAACTGCGATTCGAGGTACGTATCCTCCATCTCATCGAGGATGCCGTCCGGGATGTAGATCGTTCGCCCGTTCCATTCGTCCTTGATGTTCGTCTTCGTTTCACTCGTTCCGCTCGTTTTGCTCGTTGAATTCGATTCAGGCGTTTCGGTCGATGAATCGGTTTCCACTGCTTCGTCCACTTCACTCGTTTCGCTGGATTCGGCCTCATCATCCTCGTCCTCGTAGTTTCCTTCAATGCCAGAGGCATCTCCCCAGCCCTCGGTCATGCTTTCACTTCCTCAGGTGCGGTCTTCTCGAACGTCTCGTCGAACAGGTCGGCGATCTCGTTGAACAGGTTGCGAGCATCTTCGACGCGTGCGTTCTCCTTCCCAAAGCCGAATATGGACACGCCTTCGCCGATGGATTGAGAGAGATCAGTACGTTTCGGAATCTCAAAGATCGGGAGAGAGTACGCTGACTCGATTTCTTCGATGGTGTTGCGGTGTTCCGCGTTTCGCTCCACTCGGTTGCACACAATCGCGAGACGGTTGATGTCACCATACGCTGGCTCAAGCGATCCCAGCTGCTTCGCGAAAATCTGGAGGCTGTTGGCGTTGAGTTTCTCGGGAAGGACGGGGATAACGACGTTCCCAGTCGCGACGAGCGCGTTATCGGTGAGGACGTTTAGCGATGGCGGCGTATCGACGATGATGTAGTCGTAATCACTGTCAAGCTCGTCGAGTGCCATCCCCAGTCGCTCTCGGCTTTTTGGCGCTTCCAGCAGTGTCTGGATGTTCTTGTTGTTCGCGAGCTTCTCGCTGGCGGGGAGGATATCGAACTCCTCGTGCTCGACGATGATTTCGTTCACCGATTCCATCTGATCGAAATCCAGGATGTCGAAGAGCGTCGTACGGTCGGTGTCGTAGTATAGTTCGTCGTAGCCGAGTGAGCAGGTGAGGCCTCCGTGATAGTCGATATCGACCAGGAGTACGTCGTGCCCTCGAGCGGAGAGTGCGCCGCCAGAATGAATGACATCAGTCGTCTTCCCCGCGCCTCCCTTCTGATTCGCCACAGTGATTCGTGCAGTGTTAGTGTCAGGCATAAGTTCGTTTCTATCGTTGAGTTCGTTTTATTCGTTTATTTCGTTTGGCTCAGTGCGTTCGATGAGGGGTTTCACTGGATGAAAGGAGCACAGGGATGTTAAAACCAGCTATTCGTTTTGTTCGTTGAACTAAATTCATTCGTTTCTATAGTTTTCCTCGTTACGAGGGTTTTCCTCGTTTTGTTCGTTTCCAAAAGGGATTGCAACCCCCTTATGTAATGCCGGAACTGTATGGATGTCTGTTGAGAAGACTGCTGCAGACACTCTCAAAGCCGTCTTATTATAGGCATCGAAGAGATGGGCAAACAGAGCTTCTCAAACCTTGTTCTGACTCCTCTCAGATTTCATAACGCACCTCTACTCGGTCGAATAAATACCCGAACTCAACGATAGAAACGAATGGCTTTGTTGAAATCCTCAGAGAGTTACAGGTTCGCCCGGTAGTCTGACCGGATGGAAGCCCTTCCGAAGTCGCGGTTACTCCGGTTCGTTGAGCAAGCGATGCACTTGGCTCGGCGAGCTGCCGCTCGTTACTCATCGAAATTCTCGAAACGGCGGTACACACTTCATCAACACATCGTCCTCCTCTGTCTCAAGGTTCGGAAGAATACGACGTACCGGACGCTCCTTGACGAGCTTATCGAGATGCCCCGAATTCAAAGCGCCCTCGATCTTGAGGAAATCCCGTCTCCTTCGACATTGTGTAAGGCGTTCAACCGCCTTGACATGGCTGTTTGGAGAGTTCTTCTCAATATCTCAGTTACACTTCTCCCGACCAACGGTGTCGTCGGGATCGATGCCTCTGGCTTTGACCGCAGTCACGCCTCGAAGCACTACACGAAACGAACGAAGCTGACGATTCAGAAGTTGAAAAATGCTTGATGGATTTATCTCGGCCACCGCTTGCCATCAGCGAGACGGTAACTGAGAAAATCAGATCTATCAAATCCTCGTCCGAACCCACGTCTTCAGGAATATCCGTCCACTATCGGTTATCGAAACTGTTTTCGACCGTCCATCTTTGGTTGAATCAACAAAACCCTCTGATTCTAAACTATCGACATGGCGTGCGATCGTACTCTTCGACTTCCCGAGCTCGTTTGCGATCTGACTGATAGATAGCGGGGTCTCCAGATTAGCAAGATCGTCAAGCAATCCCGCCTCGGCATCCGAAACGTTCCCCCGGAGGTTCAACAGGGGGATCCGACGAACGCTACTGTCGATGTCGCCGACCTGAAGGATTGTATCCACGTCGTCGGTACTCGTGAACGTCGCGACGGTAAGTGGAAGGAGGAGTTCCCGGGCCCCACCGCCCAGAATGACGATCGTTTCACCGTTGGCCGCCGCAATGAGGTCGGTGCAGTACAGCGTCGTCTCCACGAAATCGGAGTACGGTAACGTGTCGGTTTCTAAGTCGAGATCCGCAACGACCTGGGTGAGGACGTCTCTCACGTCTCCCAGTGCGTCTTCGCCACGGTCCGATCCGGTGGCAGGTTGAAGGAGGACGACGCGGTCACCTTCCTCAAGGCCCTCGCTCAGAACTGGCCGGACGACACGTCGACTGTCGAAGCCAAGTGGCGCCAGATAGGTGCGCATACCCGGACCGTACTACCCGTTCGCCCCTTACTGTTCCGGAATAGTGCAACAGTACGCATGAAATTCGCACAAAAATCGGAACGTGTGCAGGTTGCATGGTCCACGCCTCCACTAGACCGGGATACCGTTCCACACCACTGCAATGGTTCCCGATCTGTTCCACTGCCGATAGTTATAACATCGTTGCTGGATTATGTATGTTTGCTCACCTCTCCCGTCACCGGGCGACCGCGTCGTCCGGACGGGGAGAGGTATCTATGCTCATGTAAGTTAATCGACAAGTTTAAATCAATCGACCCTCAAAGACGAACCATCGCATCCGGAACGAGAAACGTTCACACGGGGAAAACGCTCCACTAACGCGACCCCTGTGTCGGATGTGTCAAACCGGCGTCCATCCCACATCGGCGCCGAAGCAACTCCCAAGCAACCCACGACGATGACAGACCCCCCACACACAGTGGCTCCAGCGATAGCGGAGTTCGTCGGTACGCGAGATCAGTTTCTCGTGATCAAAGACCCGCAACTCGCGAAGACCGGAACGCAAGCGCGCGCACAACTCAGGTCGCTACCGCTGCTAGCGCAGTTCGAACTAAACACCATCGCACACCCTGCGATCTACGACAATGGTTTGCGACTGGTCGAGTACGACCTGATAGCAAACGAGACGTTGCAGGACAACGGCATCGATGACGTTTCTTTCCCGCTCGTCCATTACGTCAGCCAGCAGATGCTGGACGGTGAGTGGTGGGAAGAAACGCGTGCCTACGACGACCAAGACATCGTCCGGCAACTACTGCGGGCCCGGCCCGACGGCGCCCCTTATGTACTCGTCAGCGACACGAATACGCCCGAGATGCCGAGAATCACGAAGAAACGGGGCAAGTCGTTCGTCGACGAGTTCGAGTGTACCGTCGCAGACTACAAGCCGCTGTTGAAACGCTACTTGCAGTACAACGTCGACTCGGGTCTCTCGATATCGGCGACCCAGAACCTGTACTTCCACCAACTCTCGGCACATCATAGGGCCGCCGGACGCGAGGCCGGAACCATCCCCGAGTTGTTCGATTACACGCAACTCCCCGCAGACAGCCCCGCCTGGGAGCCACTGTACTATCTGATCCGTGAGGACGTCGAGAACGTCCTCGAAGCGTACTCCGAGCGAATCAGGGAAGCACTCCGGTCATGGACCGAGCGCGGGCCGACTCAGGAGATCGCCAACCGCATGCTCGACATGCTAGAGCGGGTGGAGTTCGAGGAAGCACGACTCGACGCCTATCGGAACCGCCATCACGAGGATATATGAATATGACAGACACGTACACGCCGGCGAGCAGCAAGCCAGACAAGTTACTCACCGGGTTCATCTCGGTGCGAGCACCGGAACTCAAACACGTCTACCGCTCTCTACGGGGACCGACCAATGTCTCCGAAGTCACAGGCAAGTTCGGACGTCCGACGGCGAGTGGACCGAAGACGGATCACGTCGAAGACACGATCCGATTCCTCAACGCCGTCGACCTCGTCGAGAGCCCGAACGGCGACATCAGGGACACTGTCGAACGGATCAACGGAAACCTCTTCGAGGGACTCCCGTTCGAGACGCGCCTGCTCTACCACTGTAACCAGCAGTCGGATCGCCAGCGACACTTCGCGGACGTCCATCGCGCCCTGATGGCAGAGGGAACCAGGACCGTCAGTGCCGACCGCGAGGACGTTCGCACCGTCCTGAAACGCGAGACGGACTACGACTTCAGCTGGACGGACGAGAAGATAGACATGTGGTTGACGCTGTGTGAACAGGTGGGGCTCGTCTCCGAAACCGAAGACGGCATCGTCCTGAGCCCCTGTCGGGCCCTCCTGTACGACGCACTCGTCCTCGCTCCACCGAGTTCCGGAGTCGACCCCGCGTACGACTCTCCGGTCGAGACTGGCGAGTTCCGTCGTATCCTCGACTGGATCCAGGAGAACCTCTTCACCGTCTATCTGAACCGGGCCGGGACAGCCCGGGTACATCCCGCGGTCGCCGACGTCCTCCGGAACGCGGAGGCCGACGAGGTCATCTCCATGTCCGCGCCCGGTGACGCGAAAAACGAAGTCAAACTCCCACAGGAGAACCTCGAAGAGGATTCGCGCGGTTCCCGGCGGAGCGTCACACACGTTTCAGTCCACTCTCGCCCGACTGAAACGGCGTACCAGTACCCCCTCGAGCAACTCCTTGTCCACCAATGAGTCAGCAAACCCCCGAATCACCGACCCCTGCATCGATGCCGCGATACTGGGATGACGACCAGGTCGACCACTACATCACCTCGGAAGCCCACACGAAGAAGAAGACCCCCGAGCAGTTCAGGGAAACCCACGTGGACATCGACCGGATCCACGCCGACACCCTGACCCCACTGGGCATCGCGAACGAGTTCGTCTCACAGGAGCAGGTCCTCGACGCTATCACGCGCTCGAACCTGGACGACCCCAACCGCATTTTCATCCTGCGGGGCGAGCCCGGTTCGGGCAAGAGCCAACTCTGCGAGTGGACGAAGTACCAGATAAACGGCTACGGAAACGACGACACGGGTGTCGAGGACTACGCGGCGTTGCACGTCTCCCGGAGTCAGACGCGGATGGACGATATCGTCGACGTCCTGACCGAACCCCTCGACGTCGACCCCGACGTCGGGAACATCGAAGACCTGGATCCCGAAGACGCTGCGAGCGCCATCGTCGAGTATATGCGGGGGATCTGGTCCACTGAGCATCTCACCGACGACGAGAAGCAAGAACTGACGGCGGCCCGCGGGGACGAGAGCGACCTGCGGACGATCTTCGCGAAGAATATCGAAGAGTACCAGCAGGCGCTCGACTCACGCGACGAGAACCCGGACTTCAATCTCCTGACGCGCAGCGACTTCCGGGACCTGCGACTCGCGCTGAGTTTCGGGAGGAAACTCACCGAGAACAGGGACCTCATGTACCCGGTGCTCAAGAACGAGGCCCACGAGTACCTCTCGCGCAACCTCGTCGGCGACTTCAAGGAGCAACTCCAGGAGTACTCAGAACTGTACCAGGACAAGGGGATCCGTCCGGTGCTCATCTGTGAGGACCTCACGACGTTCAGCGTCCTGAAAGAACAGCTCCTGGACCACATCTTCGAACTCAGCAGCAGCAACTACGACATCGTGCTGGGCTGGACGGTCGGCTGGGAACAGGACAACATCGACGACGCACTCGCCCGGAGCGACGCGGCGACGTACATGAAGGGGCGTGCGGAGGGGTACCTGACGATGACCGACGAGGACGGCGAAGCGTTCTTCCTCGACGAGGACGCCTCCGTCGCACTCGCCAGGTCGTACATGGACGCGATCAAGCGAAACTCCACCGGGAGTGGCGTCCCCGAAGACGTCGAAGCAGCGTTCGACGACCTCTATCCGTTCACCGACCGCTTCGTACAGACGGCGTACCTGCAACTGCACGACGAAGGGAGCAGCCGAAAGACGCCTCGCCTCCTGCTATTGCGGGTGGTGAAACACTGTCTCAAGTCGACGCTACCACCCTACGAGGCGATGAAGTCGAACTCGTTCGTGGACACACCGGCCCCCAACATCGCGATGCGGTACGACGAACTGTACCTCGACATCGCCCGCTGGTACGGCGTCCCCGTCGACGGAGACGGTAATGTCGTCCGCTCCGGGGAAATCCCGCCGGACGGTGGGATCGGCGTCCGGACACGGGTCCTGGAGACGTTCGGCGTCGAACCGCCGGAAGACGCCCCCCAGCGCGGAGGATACGTCGTCTTCCAGGAAGGCGAGGCCTCCAAGATCATCTCTACGATCGTCCAGCGAGGCGGCGGCCGTGGCACCAAGAAATCTGCCGAGAAGGACGACGAGACCGGTAATGACGAGACCGGCGACGACGGGACCGGTGACGACGGCGGGGAGGCTGGCGACGACGATGACGACGACGATGACGACGACGACGGTGATATCCGAGCCACCGAGACGACCGAAGAGGAGAAGAAGATCCAGGAGTTCCTCGATTGGATCAAAAGCGGTGACGAGTACCCCAGCGCCGACACGCTGCACACGGGAGCGCTGGCCACGCTCAACCGGTGGCACGAACCGACACGACTGGCGAACCCCAACGCGTCGACGAGCGGTGCCGGGGCGATCTACTACGCTCGTGGCGACGAGATCCCGGTGAGCATCCAAGGCGCTCTGGAACGCCAGGCGAGCATCGACGTCACCGTCGAGTGGGGAGAGGACAACGTCTCGCTCTACCGCCCGATGGTCGAGTACGGGTTGCTGGGCGAGTTCACCCCTCAGACGACCAACTTCGACCAGCTCCGGGCGTGGGCCGACACCACCGTCGCCCAGTTCAAACAAGAGATGCGTGGGGCCATCGAGGACTGTTTCCCTCCAGGAGATCCGCAACTCACCATCGAGAAGACGCTCGTACTGGCACAGTTCTTCCTGGTAAACGCCGCTCGCGGATACGAGATTGAGGACGAACGGATCCCGGCGGAGGTCGTCTTCGAGGACTACGACAGCGACCAACCGTACGGGAAACCCCTCGCCGAGAACTTCGAGGAGGACAGTGCGTTCGGAGAGGCGTTCAACGACCTGGCGATGTCTTCGAGCGACATCGACGACCTCGTAGAGGGCTTTTTCCTCCTCAAGTCGAACGTCGTGGACTACGAGCGTCTCTCGGATGCCCGCCGGGCGATAGCCGAGGACTTGGAAGGCCACATCGACGCCGCGATGGCGATCGACACGGGCGAACTTGCCGAGGCCTTCAAAGTGGGAACGACCCGGAGCAGGGCGAGCATGTCGGTGGCGGCCCTGTTCGACCGGATCGCCGACTACGCAACTGAACTCCAGAGACTCACCACCGAGGAGGACGCCGCCCACGTTCAGGAGAAACTCGAGCCGGTCGATCGGTGGTACGACAGCACCCACACCGCCGCCGATCTAGCAGACTGGTTCGAGACACTGGAAGCCTGCCGCGGCGTGATGGACGTAAGCGACAGGAACAGCTACGAACGGGCACGAGAGCTTCTCGGCCTCGACGAGGAAGACGGTTCTCCGACTGACCTCGGCCTCGACTCGTTCCGGTCGGACATCGAGCTGTTCCGGAACATGGACGACGCGACCGGGGTGACGCTGGTCGCTAGACTCCACGACTTCGCCCGGAGTCGCCACGAGCAGGACGCCTGGCAGGTCTACGAAGCGTTCGACGAACTCATCGGAGACCTTCAGGCCGAAGACCACGCCACCGGGGCCGACCTCGAACACCGCATCAGGCAACTCGACGAGTACAGTGACTACGAGGAGAAACACCAGGAGATCCACTCCATTACGGAGGACCTCTAATATGTCCAGTTCACAATCGTTACCGACGGTCGTCGACGCACTCGAGGGAAAGGCGAGGGAACACAAGCAGGCACAGAACACGCAGTACCATGTCTCGGTCGCGGAACACAACATCCGCGAGTTGAACGGCGAACTCGACGACCTCGCCGACAGCCTCCGCGAGCTGCGATACTACAAGACGGTCCTGGAGGACGCATTCGGCGGAACGGCGCCGACGGCGATCGTAGACGCGGTCCAACTGGCCGAGAACGCCGCTGACGTGTCACAGGAGCAACTCCTGGCAAACGTCCAGAGCGACGACGTGGGTCGGGAAGCAGTCGACCTCGAGGGAGGGAATACCGAGAGCGGTGGTCGAGTGGCAGTAGAACTGACCGACGAGGTCGAAACGCAGATATCCCAGATCCAGGCGGCGAAAGCTCAGGTCGAACGGGCGACCGAGAAGACCCAGGCCCTGATCGAATCGGGTGGTAAGGGCTGGCAGGGTAGCGACGAGTGGCAAGAGAAGATCCAGGCTGCCGAAGAACTCCAGTCGATCCTCGGTAGTCAGAGCACGGAGTTCAACAGAGCGCTCAACCAGATCAGGCGGTTGCTCAACCGCGAGTTGATGGAGTCGCACACGGGTGCGACGAACTTCGTCGGCGAGTGGAAGCGAGCGACCAGCGACTGGGAGAAACACCAGTCGCTCCAGAGCTTCGACGCCTTCCAGGAGAAACACGACCTCTCCGACTCGACGGTCGAAGATATCAAGAAACTCAGCAAGTCGGAACAACTCACACTGGCCGACGTCTCGCTCGACTCGCTCGAGGAGTTGAAAAGCGTGGACGAACTTGCGTCTGCGGTCAAGCTCAGCCTCTGACCATGGACGACCCCGTCACCCGGGCGGAGGAGATGCAGGCGGCCTACCGCGACTACTTCGTCGGTCGGGGCGGGCGTGCCGCCCGAAGCGTCGAATCCCGACTCGCCGACGGCGAAAACGGCGTCACGGGGATGCGTGGCCCGTACCTTCAGGCGCTCGACGTCCCGAACTGGAGCGACCGGTCGTGGGACACGTTCGCCCGAGCGGCCCAACTGGAGCCACACATTCGGCGCGCGTTCTCGAAGATCGGCTTCGAGCGACTGTACGACTTCCAGGAGCGCAGCATCGAAGCCATCCTCGACGGCGACGACACCGTCATCACCGCCGCGACGGGACGAGGGAAGACCGAGGCATGGCTCATCCCGATCCTCGACCGAATTCTCGAGGCGAAGCGTCGCGGGGACGGTGAAGAGAAAGACACCACCGTCAAAGCCACCCTCATCTACCCGACGAAGGCACTGGCACAGGACCAGTTGAAGCGACTCCTGCAGTATCTCTACCTCATCAACAGACAACTGAAGTCCAAACACCAGATCACCGTCGGCATCTACGACGGCGACACGCCGCGAAACGTCGGCGAGTCTGGGGCCGAGGGGTACCTCAACGCCACGTTCCGGCACTTCGAGTGTCCCGGGTACAACGATGACTTGGCGAAGTGCCAGGACTGCCGTGGTGGAGTTCGGATCCGGAACCTGGGAAGTCGCTTCAAACTGATCCCCGAAAAGGCCGATTGTGAGGACGACACGCCGAACGACGTCCCGCTGGACTTCCTCCAGTTGACGAAACACGAGATCCTCGAGAACGGAGTCGACATCCTGCTCACCAACCCCGACACGATCAACTACCGACTGATCAACACCAACGCTGAGGACGAACACGAACGGTTCATCTATGAACCCGAGTTCCTCGTGTTCGACGAGGTCCACACCTACGACGGCCTGTTCGGGAGTTACACGTCGATGCTGATGAAACGCGTCCAGGAATTGCGTGAGGACAGGGGAGTCGACGACCTGCAACTCGTCGCGAGTAGCGCCACCGTGGAAAACGACGTCGAGTTGTTCCAGAAGGTGAGCGGCGCCGTCGACGTCACACAGGTGAGCGAATCGCCACGGGAACTCCCCGGGGGGACGCCCTCGACCGTTCCAGATCCGTTGCGAACCGGTACGCTGACTGTCGACCGGATCCTCAAAGCGGCGGCCGACCCCGAGGACGGAATTCCGGGCCTGAGGGCGTTCGACTACACGCTACCGGACGCGTCGCGATACGACCGTGCACGGCGAGAAACGCTTGTGGCAGACGCACTCTTCGACCACCTCACTGAGGAAAGCGACGACCCTGGCGTACAGGTAGTCCAGTACGTCCACCAGTTACTGTACGAGGAGCCACGGACCCGGCAGGAACTCCACGACGAACTGGCGTCCACACTGAGACTCGAAGATTCCGAGACGGAGACGCTGGTCGCCAACGTCCGCAGGCTCGGGGAGTTCTCGGGGATCCTGGAGAACCGGAGTCACGTCTTCTCCTGGCCGGTAGACGGCTTCTACGCTTGTCCGGCCTGTGAAGCCGTCTACCGGACCCCACAGGACGACTGTCGGGAGTGTGGGTTCGGTTTCGTCACCCGGTCGACCTACTGCCGGCACTGTAGCGACGAACACCTCGTCGCGTGGTACTGTCCGGCCTGTGACCAACTCGAACCGTACACGCCCACCGAGCACGGGTCGGTCAGACGCGACGAAGTACACGTCTGCCAGCGCTGTGAGACCGTCCGCGAAGAGGAGGTAGAGATGGTCCGGACGACGTTCCAGCCGTCCCTCCGGTGTCGCGACTGTGGTCAGGTGACCGAACGGACCACGACCCGGGAATGTGACGACTGCGAGGCACGGACAGTCAGGACGGATCCGGAGACGTTCACCTGCGTCAACCCCGTGTGTGAATCGACCCATCGTGCCGACCGGATCTGTCAGTCCTGTGCCGGCAGTGACTTCGAGGTCCTCACCTGTGACGGACGTTTCGACTGTCCCGACTGTGGGACGACCTACGAGCGGTCTGACGAGACGTACGACCGGTGTGTCCAGTGTGGGTCGGTCTCCGGATCGACGCGATACGTCCCTTGGGTCTGTACGAAAGACAGTTGTGACCGAGTCCACTTCAAGGGCGAACCCGAGCGATGTGATTGCGGTGCGACTACGTTCGTGAAACGCGGGCTGTTCGAGATCCGTCGGGACCAGCACTGCCAGTCCTGTGACACCGCGTTCCTTGGTTCGGAAGGCTGTGACTGCGACGACCCGGAAATCCACCTCCGGACCGGTTCTCACCAGGCCTACAAGACGCTTGATACGCGGGGATGGGTCCACACGATGAGCCACCAACCGTCGGCCGTTCCCTGTCCCCACCCGTACGCGAGATACGAGCTCGACCGACGGTTCGATGAACTGATGCGGAGTCCAAACAACTTGGCGGCGACGACCTCGCAGTACCTGTTGCGGGCGGTTGCCGACGACGAGGGCCAGCAGGCGGCCAAACTCCTCTCGTTCGCGGACTCGCACCGCGACATGAAGGAGCTCAGTCGGGACTTCTCGGAACCGGAGGTTGAGACGTTACTGGACCAGTTGCTGGTCCGTGGCGCAGCGACGGGCGACGATCAGTGGGTGACCTTTGATGAGGTCCTCGAGTACGCCGAGAACACGGTTGGGGAGCTGAACGAGACGCTCGAACCGCCCCGGGTGGCACAGAACGTCGAGTTCGACCTCATGTCGCGGCTGAAGAATCAGCCACGGAAGCGGTGGGACGACGACGACGCGCTGCGAGACCGACTCGCCCGGCGTGCACTCTCGTACGTATACAGCCAGCGATTGGGCGAGCGTGACAACCCGCTGTCGGCGGTCGGCCTCCTCGACGTTCAGTTCGCGCCCGGACTCGAGGAACTCTCGGCAGACGAACGGGCGATCGTTCGCGAACTCGTCGACCGGGGCAACGACTATCGCGTCGAGAACTTCGACGACCCGAGCGCGGAGAGACCCGCGGGAGCCGTGGTCGAGGAACTCGTCGACCGCGACGTCCTCGCCTACGGCCACTCCGAGGACTACGTCTCCTTCGACCCCGCAGCGCTCTCGGTCACTGTCGCCGGGAAGGCCGACGGGGTAGGGTTCGACCCCGACACCGAACGATACTACACGACACTCCAACAGCAGTTTGGACTGGATAGCGCGGCGACAGTCTCGTCGAACGCGTCGCTCTCGGAGCGTGCTTCACCGTCCCACCCACGCTTCACACAGCGCGCTCACCGGGTCGAGTACTCCGGGACGCGGATCCTCATCTCCGAGGAGTACCTCGGAACGACCAACAAGCGAAAGCGCCGGGAACTGGAGTTCCTCTTCCGGGAAGAGAACTACCCACACCACCTCTCCTCAGGACCGACGATGGAACTGGGCGTCGACATCGGGGCGCTCGACGCACTCTTGCTGTACGGGACGCCGCCGAACATGAACGCCTATCTCCAGCGGGTCGGTCGGGCAGGTCGGAGTTCGCACTCGTCGCTGGTCCACTCGGTGAGTCAGCGCAACCCCATCGACTACTACTACTACGACCACCCCGACGAACTCGTCGACACCGAACCGACACCGGTGCCCCTGAACGAACACAACGAGGAAGTCCTGCGCGTCTCGCTCTCGTGGGCCGTCTTCGACTACGTGGCGGCCAACTTCTCGATCCCCTGGGACGTCAGTCACCACGGCCAGGCGCGGTCGATCGAGGGTGGCGACACCTACCATAGACGCAGTGCCCGCGACGCCACCGACCGCGAGAACGCGAGCAAGTTGACACACGTCATGTCCCTCTCGGCCGACACACTCTCACTGGGCAACGACGAATCGAAGTTGGCTGTCCTGGGCGAGGTTGTTGACGACCACCGGGCGGACGTCGACGACCATCTGGACGCACTGCTCGACTACCGGTATTGCGAGGACTGCGAGCGCCGGTACGTGGCCGACAAAGACCGGTCGATCTGCGAACGTGACGATTGCGACGGCCGAGTCCTGCACGCCGGCGACCGGTTCGGGCATCTCGTCGAGGACGTCCTCGATCACTTCGAGGGGCGCTACGTCACCCACTTCGGGGAGTACGAGCAGTCACTGGAGGCCGAACTGGCCGACCTGCGGCGCCGCAACAGGCAACTCCGGCGCGAGATGCAGCGTGCCGGCAGTGACAACCGTGGTCGGGTCATGCGTGAGCGACGCGGCCTCCAAGACCGGATCGACGTCCTCGACGACTATCTCTCGGAGCTCGGGGAGTCGAGTTACTTCGACTTCCTCCGGGAATCCAGGGAATCGAAGTACGATTTCTCGATGCGTAGCGTCGCGACGACGGCCGGCCTGACGCTCGTCGACGAAGGGTACGACCGCCGGACGATCGGTGACCAGAGCAGCGGTCGAGCGATGCGGATGGCCCTCTCCGAACTCCACCCGGGCGCGGCCTATCTCGACGGTGGGGAAACCTACACCGTCGCCCGCGTCCGCTTCGACGAAAAGTCGGGGTCGGACCTCCGGGAGACAGTGGACGCGACGGGAGATGACCAAGAGCAGATAGCCGAGGAACTGGTCTGTCCCGCCTGTCACGCTACTTTCGGCCTCGACGCGGCGGGCTGTGGCTGCGAAGCAGACGTCCCGCTGAAATCTCGCCGACTCGCCGTGCTGGACTCGGTTGACGCCTATCACGACAACCTGCAGTTGACCTCGGAAGGCGACGAGGCACGGTATCTGCACGAGGAACCGAACCAGGAAGTCCAGAACACCTACGCCGAACGCGAGACGTCGATCCTCGAGTTCGATGCCAGTCGGACGTTTGAACTGCGAACCGACGACGGCGATCTCCTCGGAACCCTGGAATATGGCGACTACTCGGTGCTTATCCACACGGAGGGCTACCGGACGAAGTACAAGTCCGGCGAAGTCGACGCCCGGGAGACGCTCTTCGAGGTCTGCGGCGAGGAGAACTGTCCCGGTGTAATCTACTGGGACGGTGACGACGAACGACGGTGCAGTGCCGACCCCGAACACTTCCCGGACGGCCGGGGAGCGGACTCGGAGTTCGTCCGACTGGGGTACCGGTACGACACGCAGGGCGTCCGGATCGACCTGGAGGATCGTGACCTCTCGCACACACTGGCCCACGGACTCCGTGTCGCACTCCAGTACCTCGGTGGCGTCACCATCCGCGAACTCGCCGAACACGTCGGCGAGGATCGGGTTGACGTCTTCGAGTCACAGGAAGGCGGGTCCGACGTAGCCCGACTCCCCTTCGAGCGAACCGACGGAGCGTACCGGGCCTTCAACCGCGGGGTCGAACTCATGCGAAGACAGTTCGACTGCGACTGCGAGGACGGTTGTCCATCCTGTCTCTACCAGTACGGTTGTGACGTCAGGAACGACCAGCGGTCGTTCGACCGTGACGGGCTCGGGGAACTCCTAGAACAGCGAGATCTCTCGCTCCGGCCGGTCGAGGACCCCACTGCAGGCGAACAGTTCACAGACTAACGACATCCCAAACATCCCACAGTACCACCGATGGAATTCGACCCACTCGAACTCGCGGACACGATGCAAGAATCGTACGCCGAACACTACGCCAGTTCGCCGTCCCAGCGGGCCGTCAAGGAACTCATCTCCCGCTATCATGCGGGGACCGGCGAGTCGCTATCGACGGACCTGCCGGAGTTCATCCGGACGAAGGGGCCCTACCTCCAGGTGCTCGACCTGGCCCGGATGAGCGACACACCCTGGGAGACGTTCGCCGCAAACCACGGTCTTCACGAGGACGTCACCGGGACGTTCACAGAAGCGGGCTTCCGGTCTCTCTTCGAGTTCCAAGAAGAGGCAGTCGAGGCGGTTCTCGACGACCACCACACTCTCCTGACAGCGGGGACGGGCCGGGGGAAGACCGAGGGGTGGCTCATCCCGATCCTCCAATTCATCTGCGAGGCGAAGGCCGGCCAGCACGAGGCCCACCCACCGGACAGTGTCAAGTGCGTCCTCACCTACCCCACGAAGGCACTCGCACAGGACCAGCTCAAACGCCTGATCGAGTACCTCTTCACGCTCAATCGCGGGCGTTCGCCCAGGGAGACGATCACTGTCGGCATCTACGACGGCGACACCAAGCGCCGCGACCCGGACGAGTTGTCGTACCTGCAGACCACGTTCCAGTACTTCGACTGTCCCTGCGGCGAGTGTGACTCGTCGCTGACCGTTCGGCGGCGCGAGGACGACTCGTTCGTCGTCGAACCGCTGGTCGACCACGAGGAGGACCTCACCTTCGAGTTCATCAAGGTCACCCGGGATGCGATCGTCGAAGCCCCGGCGGACATCCTCCTGACCAACCCCGACACGATCAATTACCGTCTGTTCAACGTCAACGAACACGAAGAACAACAACGCTTCGTCGCTGAACCGAAGTACTTCGTCTTCGACGAGATCCACGAGTACTCAGAACTGTTTGGGTCGTTCACCTCGGCACTGATGCGCCGGTACGTCCGGGAGCGACAAGAACTCAACGGCTACGAGAATGAGGCTGACGACGACCTCACGATTGTCGGGGCAAGCGCTACCGTCGAGAACAAACGTACCGTATTCCAGCGCATCAACCCGTTCGTCGATCCCGACGTCGCCGTCGTCGAGGAAGACGAGCGCACACTCGACGCTCCTTTCCCCGAAACAGTTCCGTCGGTCTTCACTGCAGCGGAGTTGACCGAGGATGAGTTGCTGGCAGGAGAAACGGAAGCCGCGGGGCGGGTTCTGTCGGCTGCTGAGGTGGAACATGAGTCCGACGAAGAGAGCGTCAGCGACGCGCTGTACGACCACCTCGTGGAAGACGACGGTGGGCCGCTCGAGTTCGTCCGGGGCATATACGCCACGTTGCACGAGACACCGCTTCGACCCGACGAACTCCAGGAACGACTGATGGAAACCGCAAGGTGCACCGAACGAGAGGCTGAGACAGTGGTGGAAAACTTCGTGACTATCGGCGAGATATCGGGGATCCTAGAGCGACGGGCCCACCTATTCAGTTGGCCCCTAGACGGGTACTACTCGTGTCTCAATTGCGGAACTGTCTACGACACGCCGCAATCGTCCTGTAGCGAATGCGACCACCACTTCGTCACGAAACTCTCACTGTGCAACCAGTGTGGCGAGGAGTCGCTCGAATCATGGTTCTGCCCGAACTGCGAGCGACTCGCGCCCCACACCGTCACATCCGAGGAAGGACGGTTCGAGTACTTCCAGCGAAAGGAGTGCCACTGTGAGACCGAAGCGGGCGAAACCCCCGAGATGGTACGGGTCTATTGGCGCCCGTTCTACGAGTGTACAGACTGTGGCGAACGCCAAAAGATCGACCGACAGCAGGAGTGTCCGTCCTGTGAGGCCCCCATGGTTCTCGACGACCCGATGGAGGCCCACGTCTGTTCGAATCCCGAGTGTACTGAGCGAGTGCTGGTCAAGGACGCCCGGGATCCGACCTGCGACGCCTGTGATTCCACCGACTTGGAACCGCTGGCCGACGAGCACGTCCAGTACTGTGCCGAATGTGGGGAATACTACGAAGATCCGGATGGACAGGAGTGCACTGCTGCAGATTGCGACGGCGGCTTACAACCAAAGCGATTCCTCGGATGGACCTGCAGCGACCAGGACTGTGACGAGGTGTACTTCGGTCGCCCCCCGTCGACCTGCGGGTGTGGCAAACAGCGGTTCGTTCGGTCTGCGTTGTTCGACGTGCAGATGGTCGACGAGTGCCAGTCCTGCGAGCAGGTCTTCCTGCCGAACGGTGAGTACGACTGCAACTGCGACGACACCGACCTCGCCCGGCGAGCGAAGGGTTACAGCAACTTCCGCCTGGTCGACGACAACGGCCGACTGCGCGGGGCAAGCAACTTCCCCGGCGGTCTCCCGTGCTACCACGAAAATCGACGGGAAACCTACTCGAAGAGCGGCCGATACGACTCGATGCTCCGTGGGCCGGCCAACGCAGCCGTGACGACGGCGCGATACCTACTCCGATCGCTGGCTGACCGTGACGATCCGTCGACGTTTGGCGAGTCGAAGATGCTCTCGTTCGCGGACAGTCAGTCCGACATGAAGGAACTGGAGCGGAACTTCCGCGAACCCGAGGAGTCGTTTTTCTTCGACCAGTTGTTCGTCGACACCATCAGGTCCGTCGCGGACAGCAGCGGGTGGGCCACGCTCGTCGATGTCGTGGAAGCCGGGAAGAGCGACGCCCAGACCTACGAAGCGGACCTAGAAGGTGAGACCGGGAAGCATCCGGAAGTCTTCGAGAAACTGACCGCGTACGACCAGTCCGTCGAGGAATACCTGACCGAAGAGTTCGTCTCGAGGGTCCTACCCGGGAAGTACAGCACGCGCTATCGCAGCACGCAACTCTCCGGCGAGGGCCTGATAGACGTTCGGTTAGCTGCGGAGGCCGATGACCTCGCGCCCGAGGAGCGGGAACTCCTAACCGAGTGCGTCGGGCAGAACCACCGTTACGAACCAAACCTGGTAGACGAAGTCGAGGCCGGTCACGATCACCTAGAGTCTCTGATCGATCGGGGACTGCTTCGTCGCGTCGAGGAGGACGGGAGTCGGTACGTACTGGTCGAGGAGTCGGCGGTCGAGTGTGCAGTCGTCGACGACAGGACTCCGGTGCACTACGACCCCAGGCGGGAGGAGTTCTTCACCTCGCTGATGGCGGACCTGGGAGAAGCCCCCGACGACGCCGTGGCCTTCACCGCGACTCTCGAGGACCGCGCCGACTTCTCGCACTGCCACTTCTCGCTGACCGCCCAGCAGGTCGCCGCCTCGGATCCGATGCTGTTGCTCGCTCGAGCGTACTATGGACAGACTGACCGGAACGAGCGCCGGAAACTCGAATATCAGTTCCGCCAGGGCCGGTACCCTCACTTCCTCTCGTCGGGCCCGGCGATGGAGCTCGGCGTCGACATTGGCGACCTCAACACGCTCTTACTGTACGGGACGCCACCGAATGCGAACTCGTACCTCCAGCGGGTCGGGCGCGCCGGACGGGCGTCCGGGAACTCGCTCGTCCACTCAGTGAGCCAGCGCAACCCCATCGACTACTACTATCACGAACACCCCGAGGAACTCATCGCCTCGGACCCACAGCAGGTCCCGCTCAACGAAGTGAACCGGGAAGTTCTCCACCAGTCGCTCACGTGGGCTGTCCTCGACTGGGCCGCGACGACCCACTGGATCCCGTGGCGTCACGACCCCAGCGGCCTCGACGACTTCGTCGTCTGTCAAGCAGATCCGACCCCCCGGACCGAACCGCGACCGAACGACGTTCTCAGGTTCACCGGACTGCTCTCGTCGTCGAACCTGGCGGTCCAGTTCGAAGGCGACGACGCGCCGCTCGAAGTGTTGCGTTCGCTGGTCGAAGAGCACGAGGACGAGGTTCGAGCATGGCTCGAGGATGTGCTCTCGTTCGGCGTCTGTTCGGCCTGTGGTCGAAAGCACGCCGAAGGCTACGAAGGCACATGCCACAGAGACGAGTGTGACGGAACAGTCGAGTCGGTAATGGAGCAACACCCCGAGGCGATAGACGGTGTACTCCGTGGAACCGAAGACCACCAGGACTTCCAGGAAACCATCGTCGACCTCTACAACGACCAGTGGCGCGAGATCGACGGGGAACTCGAAGAGATCGACGAGGAACTGGCCGACATTCGCCGTGAAGAGCGGCGGACGAGAGACCGGGAGCGCAAGCAAGAACTCCGGGAGCGCAAGCAACAGGTCCGACGCCGCTCCGACCAATTAGACGACTATCTCCGCCGTCTGGAAGAGATGGACTTCGGCCAGTACCTGAAGCGAGAGAGTCCGTCAGCGTTTGGACTCCGGTCGGTCGGGGCATCTATCGATTACCAGCTCGTCGGCGAGGACTTCGAGAACGTCAGTGACGGGTCCCGCGCCCGACGGATCGCGCTCTCGGAACTGCACCCCGGTGCGGCCTACTTGCACGACGGTGAGTCGTACGTCGTGACCCGAGTCTCCTGGGAACCCCTCGAGACGGCACGCATTAGCGAGCAGTTCGAAGACGCCGCTATCTGCACGACCTGTGGGAGCGAATTCGACACGGACACGACCAACTGCGAGTCCTGTGGGACCCGACTGAAGAGACTCGTGACGAAGGTCCCCGAGCGGGTGACGGCCTACCGGCACGACCTCCCCCTGAGTTCAACGCCGAACGCACAGCAACTTCGGCCGTCGAGCGTCTACCAGGCCGACGAGGAGATACAGAGCACGTACGCCCCGGTCGATACGGACTCTGGCGGCACGTTCGAACCGGAGGTGTCCTACGACATCGTCGACGAGGACGGAACCGTCCACGGTCGGTTCGAATACGGCGACGTGACTCTCGTCGCGTCGACCAAACAGTTCTGGGCTACCTACAAGAACGGTGGCTCGGACCCCCTGCCAAACGTCTTCGAACTGTGTGGTGTCGACGGATGTAACGGCGTCGTCGCGAGCGTCGGCGACTCGGCGTACTGCACGAACAACGTCGAACATCCGGTCGACGAGAGCATCGCAGTGCGACCCGCGACGAAGTTCTCGACGAAGGCTGCCAGGGTCCGGTTCGACAGCGAAGAACTCGAACACGGCTTCGCACACGGACTACGGGTCGCGCTCCAGTACATCGGTGGGGTCAGCGTCCGGCAGGTCCCGGAGACGGTCGAAGACGACGGAACGCTGGTGTACGACTCCGACGAGGGTGGGAGCGGGATCACCGTCCTCCTCAGCCAGGACGACGGTGAAAAGTTCGAACGTGCGACGCGGATTATGCGCGAGACGTTCTCCCCTGACGAGTCCAAGTGCAACTGCGAGAACGGCTGTCCGTTCTGCATCTACCAGTACGGTTGTGTCGAACAGAACGATCCCGACTCGTTCGACAAAGACGAGTTGCTCGAACTGCTGAGCCACGAGCTCACCCTCGAGGCGAGAGACGATGACTGACCGAAACCTCACGAGTATCGCCGAACGCCTGCACACTCGGTCCCCAGAGCGGCTCTGGGGGCTCTCTCCGGGGAGCGTCTACACCGCGCTGGCGGCACGGTCAGCGAACGACTCACTCACCGGGCGACTCTCACCGCACGTCAGGGCAGAACTCCTCCGGACGAACGACGAACGCGACCGAGCGGACGTCCCCGCGGTCCACGACTGGATACTGGAGGAGTTCACCCTCGTAACAGCCGACGACCCGACGCTGCTCGGGACGGTCGTCCTCACGGCCGACGAACCGAGACCGCTTGTGCGAGCGATAGCCGTGTCACGTCTCCGAATGGCCGAGACGGTACTTCGGTCCTGCACCGAAATCGAGGGATCGCTTCCGCGACGGGAGTTCGACAGTCTCCTCGCCGACGACTGGGATGAGACAGTCCTGGGGCCGTTACTCGGGTCCCTGGGCTTCGTGACAATCTACCCCGACAGCGTCGAACCGCATCCCCAGCGGATCGAATCGGCACTGAAAGCACAGCACGAGATTGCCGAGGACACCGCGACTACCGAGGCCTACAAACGGGTCCTACCTCACCTCGTAGACGTAGAAACGGAGCGGTCTCTCGAAGACGTCCTCGAACGCATTACCGGAACCACGCCAGACGAGGCAATCAGTGGGGCCGAAGTCGTCGCGACGCTCGCTACTACATCCCCGGTAACCGTCGATCCGGACGAACTCGCCGACGCGATCGATGAGCAGCGGGAGGAATACGAATGGGAGTTCCAAGTTCTCCGGTCACTTCTCGCTCCGGCAACCGAGTCCACGCTCAGCCGCGTCGATACGCCCGAGTCAATAGATGCGACAGCCCTTCCGAACGATGAACTCGACGACGGGATCGAGTTCCTCGTCAACGTCCTCACTACGGTTTCCGCACATCCTGAGTTCGCGAGGTTCGATGTCCAGTTCGTCGCCGAACGGCTCTCGACGACACCCTACGCGACCTACCAAGCGCTCTCTGCGATTCCCGGCGTCGACTGCGAAGTACGAGACCATGGAGTGATTGAGTTCGACTCTATACCGGCGACGGTCGACGGTGACGACCTCCGGGAGGAGTACATGGCTCACCTCATCGAACGGTGTTCGATCGCACGGCGTCGGATCGATGCGCTCTCCGACGTTTCAGTGTCGGTAGCTCCCGAAGCGGTCGCTTCGGATCGGATCGTCGCCGAGGACTACGAATCACTGGAGGACGGCGATGTCGCTCCGACGTACTTCACCTACACGCTCGTTGATCCAGACGCTCTCGGGGAGAAGAAAATGGACGCCTACGTCGGCGACTCCCGCCCATTAGGTCGCGAGCGAGCGAGACTCCGCCGCTGGCACGAGAACCGATCGTCCGGGTTGCGCTCTTATACGGCGATGACCGACCGGTTGTTCAGTCTCGGACTCGAACGGGAACTCAACCACAAAGTCCTGCGGATCATGACCCCGTTCGACGACGACACCTTCAACGCGTACGTCTCCCAGGTCCGGCGCCTCCTCGAACGGGGCTTCGAACTACGACTACTCACGCGTCACACGAAGGAGCCGTGGGAGTGGCAACGACTGCAGGAAAACCTCTTCAGCGAGATCAAAGACCACCGTGATAGTGTCACCGTCCGCACCTACTCGCGGTTCAAAGAACACCAGCAGGTGCGGCCCGGGATGAACTTTCGGGACCTCGAAGAGTTCGGTATTCACGGGAAGCTACAGACGATCGGCCGGCCAGGAGAGGGGGCCGCGCTGCTCGGGTCGGCGAACTTCCTGGAGAACAGCTACGACTGGAACCCGGAGTGTGGCATCTACACCGAACGAACCCAGTTAGTCGAGGCCGCAGTCGAATTCTTCGACATCGTCTGGGATGTCTCCAAGGCCGACGAACTCTCAATCGAACGCCTCCAGGAGATCCCGGATCGTCAGTTAGTACCGACGTATTACAGTTGATCCGAGAGGACTGTTCGGCCGTAGTTTCTAAGCTGAATCTCTATCGGGTACAGAAAGGGAGGACTCGATTACCACCGATGGAGGATGGCAACTCCCAAGCCCCCCAATGTGGACGACGAAATCGATCGGGACACGTCACGCATCCCACTACGTGACGAGTCCGCCGTCCACTCCTTGGTAGAGAATGATGGTATAAAGGTATTCAGTCCCTGGCCCAGGGTGGTGCAGTAACGATTGGTTGAGCTTCAAACCTTCTTCACTCTGACCGTGTCGCGGATTTACGCCGCCACCGTTGCTGCCATTCCAGGCAAGTTCGGGCCAGTCGGTTCCGACTGGCCCATCACATCCTCGTAGCTGAAGTCGCTGACACGGTGAGCGAAACTCGTCTCTGGACCACCGTTCCGGAAGACATACATCGAATCTTGGAGCGCTACCAGAGCCGTACGCGCGAGTGCCCCCTGGCACCGCGCGTACGGCGTCCGGAGCTCGTGTTTCAGCCGCCAGTTCCCTCCTTCGATGGCGTTCGTACTTACTGGACCGGTGAAAGTCTCCGACTCCTCATCCCAAAACGCGGGATACTGTTCACCAAGAGTCGCAGTTCGAGCCGCCCACTCATTCTGATACAACTCTTCGAGATATCGACTCAATCCGTCAAGATCACCGCTCTCTCTGAGGGCCGCGACATGCTCGTCCGAACGGACGAGCTGTCGCAGCTCATGCACCAGACACGCTTCCTTGTTAGGAACCGTCCCGTTGTAACTGGGCTCACCGTCAGCGATCCAGTAATCAACACCTGAAAGTGGTCTGACGAGCGTGGCTGCAAGCAGCCACGCGAAGTCCGTGTTTCGGCACTGAAGGCTCCCGAAGCAACCCAGCTGAGGCAGGTACGCACTGGCGAGACAGAAACCCTCCGGGTACGGTTTCTTGGCTTCTGCAGCCGCTTTCCGGCGGGCGTTTTCCTCACGGAGTGCTTTCTTTGCGCCTTTCTTAGCGGGGTAGGTCTCGTCGGCGACTCCGACGAGACCGGCGATGTTCTCGTCGTTCAGTTCGTCGGTGTACTCTTCGCGGAACTCCTGAACGGTCTTGGTCCCAAACAGTGCTGAAAGGAAATTCACCGAAAGCGGTTCACCGGCGACCGTCACGCCGTGACGGTCTTGGATGCGATCGGCGAACAACTCGGCGTACCGCTGGATAGTGTCACGATCGACCTGAATCCCGTAGTGGGTGTGAAGAATCCGTTCGACGCGGTTGAACGGATTCTGGGCGGCATGATACAGACACAGGTCGACGATGGGCTTGCCGTAGAGACAGTCGTCGTAGAACAGCTCAGACATGTCGGCGTCAACCGGTTTCTCGCAGTGTTTGCACCAATACCGTTGGACGGTGACCGGAACCTCTTCGAAGCCGTCCTCAGTGATAAGGACGGCGAAAACACGCCTGCGCGTATCGTGTTTGTGGTAGTCGCTGTTTCCGCAGGTGGGACAGGGACGCGGCTTGTCGAGCCGCGTCCCTTCGTAACTCCGCAATCCATCGTGAATCGAATGGATGAACGGTAACGGCACCAGAGCGTCCAGTTCTTTCTCCGATGTGTTCTTCATACTCACCAGAGGGCGTCAGAGAATATCCCCGTTTCCACCAACAGTGCAGACAGCACCCTGGCCCAGCAGTCTAAAGAAGAGGAGAAAGAACGCCAATCCCGAGTGTTCTCAGACGTAACTCGGTCGTTCCGCATACTCTATTGGATCGCGATTTCCGACCTCCTGAAACGCATTAAGACGGAAAGCGCATGCATCACACGTCCCGCAAGCGGGTGCCTCGTCACGATAGCAACTCCACGTCGACTCGTAGGGTACCTCAAGTTCTAACCCTCGACGTGCAATGTCGGTCTTCGACCACTCGACGAATGGCGCCTCAATACTGATCGATGTCTCGTCTTTCGTCCCGACGTCGACGACCTGTTGAAATGCCTCGAAAAACTGAGGCCGGCAGTCAGGATACCCCGAGAAGTCCTCGGAGTGGGCGCCGATGTATACTGTCCCGCAGTCGTTGGCCTCGGCGTAGGAGACGGCCATCGAGAGGAGGTTCGAGTTCCGGAAGGGGACGTACGAACTCGGTACCTCGTCGCTGTCAAGGTCGGCATCAGCGACGTCCATCTCCTCGTCGGTCAAACTCGACGCGCCGATCTTCGAGAGGTGATCGGTCGTCAGGTGCAGGAAATCCGCCGCGTCGTAGTGTTCTGCCTGCGCCCGAGCGCATTCCAGTTCCTTCGACTCCGTCCGCTGACCGTAGGACGTGTGGAGCATATAAAGGTCGTTTCCGGCGTGCTGTGCAACTGCTGCTGCGGTCGCGCTGTCCATCCCGCCCGACGCGAGGACGACAGCTTGTGAATCGTCAGTCATGAGTTCGAATTCGTTCATTGAATCGCCCGCGTTCGCTCTCGGTCAGGTTGCCGACGGTCGCTCTCGTCGTCGTCTCGGTGGCTGTCTCGACACCACGCATCGCCTCACAGAGATGTGTCGCCGATACCTCGACAGCGACTGCTTCCGCGCCGATTTCGTCCGCCAACCCGTGGGCAATGTCCGCCGTCAGTTGCTCTTGCATCGTGAGACGCCGTGATTGCCAGCGGACGTACCGCGGGAGTTTGGAGAGACCCACCACCTCACCGTCCGGTCGGTAGGCGACGTGAGCAGTCCCGTGATACGGGAGCAGATGGTGTTCACACAGACTGTAGATTGGAATCCCGGTCTTGATCACCAGGTCGTCACCGGTCGCCTCGAACGTCCGGAGTGTCGGTTTCTCCTCGGCGCGGGTACCCGCTGTCAGCGTCTCGAACGCCTCCGGGACGCGACGCTCCCACGTCTCCCTGAGTCCGTCGGCGTCCGGATCCTCTCCGACGGCTTCCAGCAGGAGGTGAACGCCCTCCTGTGCTTTCGACCGGTCGATCGCGTGATCGTCGGGGTCAATACTGTCGACGTGCTCGACTGCGTCTGTTCGTACGTCATCGGTCATGGTCAGGTTCCAGAGGCGTCGTTCCAGAGGTCGACGTGCAAGCGTGGCGTGTACCGAAAGCCGTGCTCCATCGCCAACTCGGCGGTTACTTCACGTGTCTCGTTCAATCGTTCGCGCGTCGCGCCCTCCGGCATCAACAGCACGTCGTCGTTTCGAATCGTCGCGCCCGTCACGGGGCGCAACTGTTCGAGAAGTGCCTCGATCTCGTCAACGTCCGACCGGTCGGTGACGACGAACTTCAACTGAAAGTCGTATGCCTCGACGAGGTCAGCGAGTGCGTCGATATCGAGCCGTCGCTGTTCGTGTTTCCCTTCCCACTCGCCGTCACCCTTCGGATCTCTCTCAGGAGTAGGTGTACTGCTAGCGAGTTTTGGACTGATGCTGGCGAGGTTGATGGGGGCGTCACGATAGATGGTTCCGTTCGTTTCGACCGTGGTGTGATAGCCCGCATCCGAGAGTCCGGTCAGCAGGTGCTCGACCTCGTCGTGGATCATCGGTTCACCGCCAGTCACGACGACGTGCTCACACTGGTCGTGGGAGGCGACGCTGTCGACGATCTCGTCGATGTCCATCCAGGCGTGAGTCGGTTCCCACGAAGTGTGATACGAGTCGCAGAACCAACATCGGAGGTTACACCCGCTGGTCCGGACGAACACCGACGGGACTCCGGCTAACGTTCCCTCCCCCTGTATGGAGTAGAACAGTTCGTTGATCGGGAGGTCACCCTCGGCGTCGAAGTCACCGTGGTCCGTGACCTCTGCGTTGACCGGCATAGTCTACGGAGCAGCGCAGAGTTCACTGGTTTCTCGAACGGAGACGGATACATCCGAAACAGTGTCGGGGAGCTCGTCGAGCATTCGCTCTTCGAGTAGCACGGCCATCACCTCTGCTGTGGGCGGGTGATCGAGTACGACGACCGCGTCACTGTCACCGCTCTGTTCGAATGCTTCTATAAGTGGGTCACCCTCTTCGAGGAGGAATCGGTGATCCCATTCAGATATTACTGAGGTAATATCACTTTTGTCGACGACCCACCCCTCCTCAGTAAGTTCGCCGATAACACTGACGGAGACCTCGTAGTTGTGGCCGTGGGGGCGACTACACTTGCCGTCGTGGTGGAGAATCCGGTGACCTGAACTGATTCGCATCGGTCGGTCGTCGCCGACTTTGAGCTCTCTTTCACCCGCATCAGAGAGGGTACTGTCTCTGGCTCCCTCTACTGGTACTCCCATAGTCATATCCGAAGAATACCCGGATATGTCTTATAGATGTGCCTCTCGGCGAAACTAAAACCGACTACTCACACCAGCAGCGGACGGGTCCCTCGTTGTTCTCCTCACCGTCGGCAGGAATCTCGCACGTGAAAACTGTTTCCGGTCGAATTTCGAAACGATCCTCGTCGACGTTCACGACACTATCGACGTCTTCGACCTCCCAGTCGGCGTCTTCTCGTCCGTTCCACGTGTAGTACCCGTTCTCCCCCTCGACGGCAAAATCGAGCGTTCCCGTTCCGCTCCCGAGAATATGTTCGACGCGGTCCAAGACGATTTTCTCGGTGACGAGTGGCATACTGTTGGTAGGTGCTTCCGAGCTTAAGTACTTGACTTCGCACGTTAGACGAACATTCCCTCGACCTGGTGCATTAGCTCGTCGGTGCTTCGGTTGGGGCTGTTGAGAGCCCAGGAAAGGAGATTCTGGACGCTTTCGCGGAAGGACCGTTTGATATCGTTCCGAAGCGATGTTGCTCGGGCGAGGATCGTTCCAAGAGCGCTGGTTGCAGCACCGAGCTTGAGGAGACTGTAGGCCAGCATCAGCAGGTGCCAGTGCCGACTGGCACCTGCGGCGTGCCGGAGCTCGCAGTCTCCAAAACCGAGGTCCTGCTTGGTGTCTCTGAAGAACGTCTCTACCCGCCATCTCATCGCGTACAGCGTGATGAGATGGCTCGCCGTGGCGTCGATTTTGTTCGAAACGATGTACTTCACGCTCGGGTCATCATCGTCCTCGCTCGATTCTTTCTCCGTGATCAGCAGCTTGACCTCGCCGAGTCGGTTGACCTCACGCTTCTGGGTCCAGATGTGGTAGGTTTCGTTATCGATCGTTCGAGGGGCCGTGTCGATGCGCTCGGCCAGCGCATCGACACGGATGCGTTCGCCACCGTACGTGACGCTAGCGTCGCTTTTGACCGCTGAGACCCACTCTTTGCCGTATCCTTCGAGGAGTGTGACGAACTCCTCAGAACAGTAGCCCATGTCGAAGAGATAGGTGTCCGCCGGGACACCTATCTCGATGAGTTCCTCGACGAGGTCACTGGCGAGTTCGATGCGCGTTTTGGCGTCTTTCTCGTAGAGTCGGAACCCAAGCGGGTAGGTGGTCTTCTCGTCGGCGTAGAGTGCGTAGATGAGATTCTGTCCGAAGATGTAGCCAGGAACAGTGTGGTCATAGAATTTCCCTGCATTAGGGATCTGTGCACCGGTTTTGTGCGTGAAGGTGTCGTCAATGATGACGACACCGTCACTGCTCCAGCGCGTCTCATTGGTTTGCTGGAGAAGGTCCAGTCGTTCCCTGTTCAGTTGCTGTTCATCCCACTCATACTCGGTGAGAAACTTGTTGAGAGCGCGTTCGCTCTTGGCCGGAAGCACGTGCGTCGAGATGCCTTCGACGGTCTTGTTGCTGGCCGCAACAAGACCTGTCACGTAGGTCTTGGCGTGGTGTTTCTGCCGCGTCGAAAAGCACCGCAAGTCGTCGATTGGTTCAGTACACGATAGAAACGAAGTGATTGGGAGCATCGCATCTTCACACTCTCTTTACGCGCTCTACCAGCATAAGGTGCGAAGTCAAGTAAGTAAGTACGGACACTCGGTGAGACTGTTGTAGATCGCTACTCCGCTTGGGTTTCGAGAGCCCAGATATCCGTGGACGGGTCAAGTTCCGATTTGGTCCCGGTTCCACGCTCGGTCAGGAGTCCGACGTGATAGAGCATCGCCTTGTACTGGAACGTCGTGTGTGTCGAGTAGACCTGCCCGATGTCGAACGCCGAGGAATCGACGACTTCGTCGTCGCTATCGCTCAACACGCGTTCCCGGTCTTCCGACCGCGTACTGACGAACAGGTCCAGCGCGAAGTTCGGGTGTTCGGATGCGACTGCCCTCGCCACCTCGGCTAGACTCGGTCTCATGTTCCCCGCGCTTGCCAACTCACCCAGCGTATCGATCAGTTCCTGCGTCGGTGGGTACGACAGGAGCACCTGCCGGACGACGGTGCCCATTACGGGACAGGCGTCGATAAACCGGCGTCCGCTCCCGGTGAGGTCGTCGATCCGTTCTAGTGCCGGTTCGATCCCATCGTGGTGATATCTCACTGTTCGGACCGCTTCCCGACCGGAGGGCGTGAGTTGCGGACCGTTGCCTGACTTCGAAACCAGGCCCAGAGCCATGGCGTCCAGTCGGGCGTCGTCGACCGAATCGATCACGTAGTTCCTGAATACGTCTTCCGTGGTCCCTGGATGCTGTAGGGTGAGCGCGTAACCGAGTGCGTTCTTCGGGTGGTTCTTCTTCAGACTCTCGACCGCGGTGCCACCGAGTCGTGCGTGAAAGCGGACGGTCTTCGCTGACGGAGTCGTCTCCGTCCCGACGAGGCGTGATCTCTCGACAACCTCGATGCCCGTCTCGTCGATAGCCAGCAGGCCGATGTTGAGTTCCCTTGCGAGCGAACGGTCGTTCTCCGAGATGTAGTCGCTCGGAACTGCAGCGAACCCGACGTTGGCCTCGGGCAAGTGGCCGTGGGCCTGTGTGATCGCGACGCGAGTCGTGTTTTGATTGTTGTGTTCGGTTTCCCCTTTGGCTTCGATGACGGCCAGTGGGAGTGCAGTGACGGCATCCTCGATATCGCCGCGATAGGTTCCGGGTTTCGGTGGTGCGAGTACCGCATCTGGGTGGCCACCGGAGAGTCGGAGCGAATTGATGGGTTCCAGACGAGCGCGGATCGATGATTCGATCGGTTGGCCACCCCAAGTGTTCGCTTTGAACTGGGCGTCGACCACGGCGAAACCGTATTCTGAGTCAGCCGGGAGGAGAAAGTCCTTCGCGTCGGCAAGTACGTTCGGCTCGATCAGTGCACCCATCGGTCACAGGAGGGACGATCTCCACGCTGATAAACTCTCGTCTCAATCAGAGGTGAAACTCCGCTCGCGTTCGATGGAGTCAACACTATAAACGAGAGCGCGATACACCGGTATGGTGACCGTCTAACTGTGAGGTTCTACGTGCCGGAGTGGGACGACGCCGTGGACGCAGGCTACGATTTCGAGCACGACGAGTTGTCGACACTCGACCGGCAGGAGCGCGCCTTAGACTATATCTGGGACATCTTCGAGAAAGACGAGACGCCTATCGACGGCGTCCTCATCTCTCGGGAACAGGTCGAATCGACCCAGAGTAAAGCGGAGCGACTCGCAGAGTACGGCGTCTACGAAGATCCGATCCTCTCTATCCCCGACTGGCTGCCGACGATCAGCGACTGTGGCGCCTGGGGCTACAAATCGCTCCCTTTTCCCCCGTACGGCAACGCCGAGATGCTCGATTTCTACGAGACGCTCGAAGTATCCGTTGGCGTCACTATCGACCACCTCGTCCTCGGGTCGGGTAAAGAGAAGGGGCGCCTCTATCTCGACGAACGCGCCTTCGAGGACGGCTTCAAGAAGTCCGACATCCCTTCGGATGTTACGGACGCCGTCGATCTGATGATCGACGATTGGCCCTCCGAGTGGCCGCCGTACGTCGAGGAGTACGAATCGTCAATCTGTGACATTGGTGGGGAGGACGTGCGTCCGTTCACTGACGCCGATTTCGAGGGCGGTGTAGAAAGCGTTCTGGAGAGACTCAACGACGACAGCAGAGTGGTCTATCGACAGGACGACAAGCAGTTCCGGTACGAACTGACCCTCCAGAACGCTCGGGAGATCCGTGAACTGTACGAACAGGGTGACTACCCGTTCCGGTTGATGGTAGCGATCCAGGGGTGGGACTCGGAGTCCTATACCAGCGCCGCCGCGGAGGTGCTCGAACTGGGCTACGATTACGTCGGTATCGGTGGGGTAGCCGGCAGTCCCATCCACGACGTCCGCAAGATCGTCAAGGACGTCGGCAAGACGATCAAAGGATACGAACGCGAGCACAATACCCGGGTCGACACTCACGTCTTCGGCTTCGCAAAGTCCGAAGCATTCGAGACGATCGGTCGCTCCGGGATGGCGAGTTTCGATAGCGCCAGTATGCTCCGCTCGGCGTGGACCGGCGGCGAAAACTATCGCCTCGACGCCGACGAGCGCTACGACGCTATTCGCGTCCGCTATCCGAGCCACGGAGCTGCGGTCGAAGACGCGGTCGAAACCGCACTTCGGGGACGCGAAACCCTCGAAGCGCTCCGGGCCTACGCCTCGGGCGAGTCGATCGTCGACGCACTCCAGGAGTGGGTTTCGGTGGCCGAAACGACGCTGAGCGAGACCGGTGAGTATCTACGCGAGCACCGGCACGACGAGCAGTTCGACGCGTCTCGACTCCAGGTGGTCGAATCGAGTCTCCGGGAGGACTTCCAGTACGCACGAAAACTGCGTGCCTACTTCAGCGAAGACCTGCGTGACCAGATCGTCAAACTGCTCCGTGAAGACAATCCCGAGAACCCACTCCCGTTCGAGAAGTACGCGACACTCCTGCAGACCGCACGTGAGACGTTCGAGCGGTTCCCTAGGATGGCGGACGTACTCGCCGCCGAGAGGGCGAAGTCCGACGGGATGGACCAATTCGAACAGATCTGGTTCGTCGTTCAGGACTACGCTATCTGGGCGGGGGACGAGGGCCTCTTGGAGGCGTATCGAGAAACACTGGCCAACGAACCGTGGAAACGATGTGAGTGTCCGATCTGTGAGGAACACGGCGTGGAAGTCTGCATCTTCCGCGGAAACGACCGCAACCGGAGACGCGGATTCCACAACACCGACCGATTCTACGACGAGTTCGACGATGCACTCCCGAAAACACTGGTCGTGACGAAAGGCGGTGCCTCGCTCAGTAACTACGACACCGTCGAAGCGTATCTCGCTGACGAACTTCCTGATTTCTGGGAGTCGGTTCACGACTTGCCAGTCGCCGAAGTCGGCGTCGTTGATGCCAATGGTATCCACGAGTGGTGGGAGGAAACGCCCGATACCGTCTCTTTCGCGCCAGGGAAGATGGCGGACACGCTCACAGACCAACTGAGTCGATACGACCGTCTCTACGTGTACGACTCCGGTACGCTGTCTGCAGGCGTCGAGGAGTCGGTTCGAGACGTCGTGGAAGAGGTCTCTGTTTCAGAGCAGGGGGACGGGTTGCGTGAAACCCTCCTCGAGGACCTCGGTGGGAGTTACTCGGTCGGTCGTGACTTCCTCCCGCACGCTCCAGTGCTCGAAACCGGTGAGGGACTGGACATCCTCGTTATCGACCAGTGTTCGGGTTCGAAGTACGTCCCCGACGGGATGCGTGTCTTCGAGGCAGACGAGATCGATGGCCGTTCCCGGGAGGAACTCTTGCGTCGTGACGGAGTCCGTGGGATCGCGGCATCCGACCTCTACACCGGTCGACAACAGGAATTCGTGGGTGAGGCGGTTCGACAGCTCAGAGACGAGGGGCACGAGGTCCAGCGGTACTTCATCAGCGCAGGTTTTGGCCTGGTCGAAGAATCCGAACCGCTCCCGCCGTACGAAGTGACGTTCAGCAGTATGCGGGTGGCCGAGATCAGAGACCGCTCCGAACGACTGCGTATCAAACAGGACGTTTCACGACTTCTCAGTCAGGCCGAGTACGATATCGTGTTCTTTGCGCTGGGGAAAGACTACTACACCAGCATTGACATCGACCAGACCGTTCAACTGGTCCAGCCCGGCAGAATTGGCGTGGTCTTCAACCGTGACCTCGTCGACGAGCAGTTCGAGAACGTCGTCTCCGTTCCGGCACGGACTGAAGACGCCAAAAGACACGGGACGATCGTCGTTGGGCTCAAGGGACTCTATCTGAAGCATTTCGCCCGAAACCTCCCACAGGCGGAGAAAATCGATCCGGAGACGATCGAAACTCTGTGCAGATACGTCGAAGACGATCCCGTCCAGGCAGCCTTCGAACAGTTCTAGACGTCTTCTGAGAGGATAGCTTCGAGTGTTCGTGCCTCTTCGAGGAATCGTCTGCCCTTCTCGGTGATTCGATACCGAACGTCCTTCTTGCTGACTTCGTTCCGTTGGAGCAGTCCGTGACTTCTTAGCACAGAGAGCGACTCCGAGATGGTATCGGTGGATGTCTCGACCTCGGCTTCGACCTCGGAGTAATTTCGGACGCTACCGTCCGAAAGATACTCCAATATCTCCAGTGTGCGCTTTCTCCCGAGAATCTCGCGCACGCCGTTGGAACTCATCTACAGACACTACTGATACCCCGAACAAATTGTCTGTGGTCCCGTCATCGAAATGGCTTTGCTTGGACAAAGTTTTAAACCGGAGCCGAGCTAATCACAGCGCGTCACGATGCTGTACAGACAACGAACGCTCGACACACCCCACGGACGGTTACAGACCCCCGTGCTCTTCCCGGTGAGCAACATCGGGAAACGTTCGAGCGACAATACACCAGAATACACCGACAGCATACCAGACCTGTCGACGGCCATGGTCAATGCGCGGGCCATTCGGAATCGGGAACCGCAGTGGAACCGATTACTGGCCGATGCCACACTCCGCGGGGAGATGAACGTATCGCCGGAGACTATCGTCTTCGCGGACAGTGGGGGGTTCGATTTTCAGGACGAAGAGGTTGATACCACCCCGGAAGATACGCTCGAAACGCAACGACAGATAGAGGCAGATATCTTCGGGACCGTCGACGTCCCCCTCTCCAGAGATAACCGACAGGCGGAGAATCAACGCCGTATCAGTCGAAGCATCGATCTGGCTTTGGAGGCCAGTGACCGCCATGAAGGCGATGAACTCCTGTTCGGGAGTGTCCACGGATACGACCCCGAGACGGTCCGAAACACCATTCGACACCTGGAACGAAACGGAGACTTCGACGGGTACGCCCTAGGGAGTCTCGTTCCAGTCCGAACCGACTACGAAAAGGTAACAAAAATTATACTATCGGCGAGGCGTGCGACAGACAAACATCTGCACGTATACGGATTGGGCGGTGTGACGTACCAGCCGCTGTTGCTGTATCTCGGTGTCGATAGCTTCGATTCCTCGGCGTTCATCCGGAGTGCGGGGAACCGGAATTATCTCATCCCGGGCTTCGGTGGTGAGCCGATGAAGAATATCGAGGAGTTGTCTCACCTCCCGTGTGCATGTCCAGTCTGCAGCGACCGGACGTTCGAGGAAGTCCGATCGGACCGGGACTTGCTCGTCCAGCACAACCTCTGGGCACTCGCACTCGAACTCAGGCGGTTCCGGTACATGGCTGCAGCAGACGAGGATTTAGAGGGGTATCTGGACCTTCGATTCCGCGGGAATGACGTCACAAAACGGGCCTTTCGGCTTGCGAAACAGCAGGTTCGGAGGCTGACATGAGTGACGAGCGACCAACTGTTAGACCAGTGACCCTCGCTCGCCTCGTGGAAGTCGCTCACCTCTGTGGTGGGCGCGAAAGAACGACCGAGGATGTAGAGGCGGAACTCGACGTCAGCCATCGCCGTGCTCGGTCGACAATACTGGAGGCGGTACGGATCGCACTTATCGAGGAAGTCGACGACGACCTGTACGACAGCACCGCTATCGGTGATTCGTTCGTCGAGGCTGTAAAAGAGCAACACTGGTCCGAAGTCAGTGACATCCTGGAAGTTCGGAGTCCACACTACGGAGCTTTCGTCGACGTCGTCCAGTCGTCCGGCCCGCTCACACTCGAAGCCACGCTGGACGAGCTCGCAGAGCAGGCCGAGTTCACACCCTACACCTACAACCAAGCCAGTGTCGAGGTACTCGGCGATTGGGCTGGAAGATTGGGTGTCGTTCAGCGGAACGCGTTCTCGGGTGAGTATTATGTGCCCGAACGGGAGAGTGTACCACCAGGTTTCGAACACGCGCTCTTGGACGTCTACGACGACCTCGAAGAGACTGCCGGTGTCGGGATGCGACAGCGATACCTCTCGATTCCGGAAGTCCGCGAGGAGTTGTGCAGTCGTCTTAGAGTGACTCGGGATGCCTTCGATACAGCTCTCGACGAGCTCGCCCAGCAGAACGTCGGACGGTTGGAACTTTCGGGCGCCCCTGTCGATACAGGCGCGAAAGAGGCGGCCTTCGGCATCAAGGAGATGGAACTCGCCGACCACGACGGCCTAGTATCCACATCACAGTCGACAGATCGAGTGATGGCCGGCATCGAACAGTTTGGAAAGCAGTACTACTACCTCACGGTACACGACCGCGACTTGACCTACACATAATCATGAGCAGTAACTTCACCATCACGGACGAACAGCGCGACTACTCGGAATTCGGTCTGGACAGCAACCCGTTCCCTTACAGTCCAGTTCCCAGTGACGACCCCCTGATCTACTGTGGACAGGAACACGTCACCGATCAGATCAGTAATACCGTATCGTCAGTCCTCAGTACGGGAAAGTCGAAACATCTGGTCGTAACTGGAAAGTACGGGAACGGGAAGTCCCACACGCTGAAATACACTCGATCACTCGTCCGCGACCGGGACGATGTCTTCGTCGGGTACGTAGCGCAACCGGGCGAAGGCTTCCTCGACATCTATCACGAGTTCATCTATGACGTCGGATTCGACCGTTTCCAGGAGTTGAGCTACGAATACCTGGCAGAGGTCACCCGCAACGAGACAGACAGGAACCCGATGAATGCGTCAGCGATGAAAGACCTCATCGACAACGGTGAAGTGCTTCTATCTGAGCTTGTCCCGACCGCAGTCCAGCAATTGAGCGACGTGACCAAGTTCGCCGATTTCGCGCGTGCAATCGTCCACCTCGTCTACGAGGATACGAATCTCTACGCGTGGCAGTGGTTGACCGCCGAGGGCCTGCGATACGAACAACGAAAAGAGATGGAGATCCATAGCGCTATCGATGACGACACGACTGCAGTGCGAGCGTTCACCGCGCTGAAAAACATGCTTCGTGACCTGGGATATACAGGCGTCTTCGTGTTCGTCGACGAGTTCGAGCGCATCGCTCGACTTTCGCCGAAAGACGAGCAAGCGACGTTGAACAGTATTCGTCATCTGATGGACCAGAATAGTGATGGACTCTGTGTACTCTTCGGTTGTGCCCCCGAGGTCTGGCAGGACGTGATGAGCGAATACCATGCGTTTTCGGAGCGAATCGGTCAGGAGGTTGCTTTGCGCCCGATGACCGAGGAACAGATCCATTATCTTGTAGAGGAGTATCTCGACCTCGCTCGAGTTAAGTCATCAAATGGGATCCAACCATTCACCGAGGAGGGCTTGCAGTATATCCTCCAGCGCTCCCAAGGGAACGTCAGGCAAATATTGAGCCTGTGCAGTCGCGTGTTGGATGCGACTGTTGATGATGGTACTCCCACCGCACCTATCGATCAAGAATGTGTGGCTGAAATAGTCGAGTAAACGGCTCTGAAAACCGGGTACCAAAGGACAAGTGACGTTCACTTCTATTTTGAATTGAACTGGTTACATGGCCCGGTAAGGATCTCTACATAGAATAGTACCATCGCTCTTGTGTAGCACATTGTTGACGGCTTGCTGTCTTGCGATTTCGTTCTGTCTCGGGTAAACTCTATTCGGCTTATAGAGGGGTTCAGATCAGTGGTTGTGGATACTGGTGAGAATACCGCGACCGTATCAACAATCTCCTACGTAAGAGCGTAGTACCATAGTTGTCACTCACAAATCATTGGAGTGTGTTACGTTGCATGCACTTTTGGAGGAGCGCAAGCACGCCATCGGACTCCAAGCGGACCTCGTACACGCCACCCTGCTGAAGGAGGGCAATATCCATCTCTTCTGACTGAGGTCGCTGTTCTCGTTTGATCGAGTTGCTATCGAGATAGGAGGAATCCGGTTGACCCAGTGAGGTTCGTGTTGTTGCCATACTTGTGAAAACGCGAAGGTATCAACCACTTGCCTTCCATCGTTCAAGGGAAAACTCCCCCTCGCGTTTCCGGGGGCGACAAATATAGATAGACTCAAATCCCCCCAAAACCCGCCACGTGAAGAGCAAGCGTGTGGATTTTCTGGGGAATATCACCAGCACCAGGAGTTCACTATATCTCCCTATCACACGTAAGGAGATCAGAAGTCTAGATCGAGGGGATCAGACTGTTATCATGCCGTACCTTGCAATGCGTCCCGATGGAAAGCAAATCCTCCCGCTTGACGTCGAGGCAGATGAGACAGTCCGTTGTCCGCTGTGCGAGGACCGCCTTCGTCTCCGACGCTCTCACTACAATCGAGGGAGCTTCGTCTCGAGACATTTCGTCCATCCAGCAGGGTCGTCTTGTTCTGGAGAATCGAATCTCCATGCAAAGTTGAAGACGATCGCAGCGATGAAGCTCCGAGAGCTGTTCACGACCGCGACGGTTGAGCACGAAAAGAAGATCCCGGGAACGAACAGAATTGCAGATGTCGTCGCCACCTTCGACGAGCCAATCTTCCCGTTTGGAAAAGGAATCGTCGTCGAGGTACAGCACAAGAACCACGAAAAGGAAATCGGAGCAATCTCGGGAGAGGTTCTCTCATCAGGGTACTCGGTCTACTGGGCGTATCAGTCCGATTTCGACGGTCACGACATGACCTTCGCGGAACACCGAGTCAGAACGACGTGGCCCGACGCAATCCCCCTCACTGAGGGAACAGATGGCTACGCTGACTGCGTGCAACAATTACTTGACCCCGAACCAGTCGAGTCTGTGGAGTTGGAGATCCCGATTCCGGCGGAGTATTTCAGAGCGCACGCTCTCGAAGTGATACCACCGCTTCGGGGATATTACCGCGAAGGGCAATCTCCCGAGGGGTGGGAGAAGTCCGACTCGGTTTCGATACACGGGAAAGGCCGCGAACGAGCGTGGGTGAACGTTCTTCGGTCCCCCTCGAACCACATCTTCCTCGAGTTCTGGAAGAAGGATACCAAGACGAGCAAATCGGAGTATCTCATCGTCCACATCGGCAGTGAATTCCCCCAGCGGTTCGAGGAATTCATGGGATCCACCCATCGATGGTTCGAAGCAGACGAGGCCAGTCAACAGGAAGACCACTGGATCCCCGGTGGGTCCCTGAGTTTCCGAGGGACAACCCTGTGTGAGAGTTGGATGTCAATTGCGAAGGTTCCAAGCGGCCCGGTGAAGATTATCGTCGGCCGACGGGACAAGAAAGGGAATACGCGGACATGGTCGGTCGACTATCGAAAGGGCGACCTCGGAAGACTGGCTGCATTACGACAGCCGATTCAGCGTATATTTGGACCTCTACCGTCTGACGAGATGGGTGTTCCTGACCCCGGTTCAGAGTTGGTCAAAACGGGAGAGAACCTCAATAAGACCAAGCGGGAAGAGGTCTAACATTTGTCCCATTCCGGAGGGGCTACTCGATGGTTCGATCCATCTGGACAAAGTGCGTGAATGGCCTCGAGAAGTGCTTTATCGAGATCTGTCCCAGCAGGTTCGCCGAGGCGACTCCCCGTCGCTTCCTCGGTCGTCTCTGAATTTCCTTCATCGCCAAGCGGCCGCTGTCCATCTTGCTCCTGTAATTCGGAGATGCGATCAGAGATGTATCGGACAATCCCCGGTCGGTCCATCGACTTGCGCTCATGGTCGAGATATAGTTCGAGGGTTTCCACCTGCCCCATCATCC
>Ga0207770_100224_pt1 | contig 39155 bp, 43 predicted proteins | sample A23E2SouthBayCA_FD_187729 | JGI IMG/M metagenome (GOLD analysis project Ga0207770, IMG submission 187729) | Aerobic enrichment media microbial communities from Eden Landing Ponds, California, USA - A23 E2 (SPAdes) | ecosystem: Environmental > Aquatic > Marine > Unclassified | place: Emeryville... | reverse complement strand
GATGTAATAACACCACCAAACAAGACTCAGCAAAAGAGAGTGTACTATACTCCGTTATTACTTATTACCAATGTAATAATCATAATAACGTTGTAGTAAGTAGTAACGTAGTAACGTACCCTACCGTTCTTCAGACGTACTTTACCGCCGATTCTCTGCTTCGCCTCTGTTGTAATAACGGTGTGAGTGTGGTAATAAGTAATACTCCGTCACAACACAGTCCTTTCGTTGCGGCCAATCGGGAGGTGCGTTGCTCGTGACCGAGTACGAGCGTACCACTGTCCCACTCAAGCCGGAACAAAAGGCTGCTCTCAAAGAGGCCGACCGTCCAATGTCGGAGATTATGCGGGACCTCGTGGAAGGTTGGCGAAAGCACGGCGCGACTCAGGAGGTGTTTGAAGAGGAGTTAGAGAAGGAAATTGATCTTATTGACTCTGAAATCTCCACTAAAGAGAGGCGAAAGGAGCAGAAGTTAGAGCAACTGGAACGGCTACAGAATAAGTCTCTCACTCCATCTGATGAAGAAGCGGTACAAGAGTATCTAAACAGGGATTTCGATGGACTTGTCCAGCTCAATCCCTCTCTTGGCATAGTAGAGGATTTTAGCACAGCTACACTTTCCGAAGAGGAGTTATTGAAGGAAGTTGCCAAGCGTGCAGAGCAATTGCCTATAGACTCTATGCTGAACAAATCTGTGGATGAGGACTCAGGCTGTATCTCGGTAGACCGCGTTCGTCCAAATGCCTTCGTTGCGAATCGATCATACCAATCTCCCCCGTCGAAAGAATTCATACGCGAACTACTGGAACTTCGGTATGAAACGCTACAGGATAGAAAGTCAGACGAAACGGAGGACGAAAACACTGCGGAGGTAGAAGTATAGACGACTAAAGAACAGCAGCCTTACTCTTCGGGAACATGAAGCAATGTGGCTTATCAGGCTCATGCCGCCAACAAACCCCCTGTTGTTTCTTCTCCAAAATCCAGCGTTGTCCACGGATTTTTACCCCAACTATTTCACTTTCACTGCGGCCTGCACAGTATTAATAAGATAACTGCGTCATTCATTGATGTCGGGTCGGGGCCCAAGCTTGAACCACTCGGGTTTTCACCGACTCCGCACACCTACAGCGATGAGTATAGAACACCCAATGCAGTCGAATGGAAAAGATGAAGCAGACGAACAAGATGAGCAGATGAGTAGTACATATCAGACAAAACTCCAAGTACATGAACGGGACAGATACAAATGCCTCTGCTGTGGCGAAGTCTTCGACGGGAAACCCTCAAAATTAGATGCAGATCACATTGTCCCAAAAGGAGCGGGCGGCTCAAATCTCCATACTAACATTGGCTCTCTCTGCCGGAAGTGTCATGAAGCGAAACACGGAGAACGGGAGATAGCGCCAACGATCCGGTTCATGTCTACCGGTGATATGAGTGATAAAGAGTTCCGGTGGTTCCGCCACTTTTGGGACGAGATATTCCCAGCACTGACGCAAATTGCAGTTAACCACAGGATTGAACCTCTAGTTGATATTGACGATAGCACCCCATGGCAAGGCCGGCACATTCCAATGGGTTTCGTTCGTTTCTGCGATAGGACGTTTGCAGATCGGGACGATATCAACTACGCATCAAGAGAGGCCCACAACTACTGGTGAGCACATAGCAACGGCTAGTTGAGATGATTGGGGCACCCAGTAATTCCGGGGCCCAAGCTTGAACCATTTGTCTATGTGTAGTAGGATCATATAAAACTATCATACGATAACTGATACTATCTCCCCCTCCTCAGATGATTAAGACCTCACTGACAGCATTGTTGATCAAAACTATTGGCAATCCTAACGTGCCTTTACTACGTTATGAATCCGTCTTGTGCGATTCTATGGAACAAGAAAATGTTCATACCGAACCAATAAAATGCGATATCATTGTAAAGTCGGGTTTGTTCACGACTACACGGGGTTGCACGTCTACGAAATCGCTTCGGCCAATATGAACACGACCGTCAAAATCCCGTGTTCATATTCAGCACTTGCCCGTCACTCAAGCCAGCTATACCCTAACCAGTCTAACACTTCGCCCCGTGTTTCCAGCCAAATAGCGGTTTGAGATAGGCGAAATAACTAGGGTTCTGGAAGCCGTGTTCACGAACATGGCCGATGATATTCCACAGAGTGTTCGGATTCGGACAGGCGACGGGAACGAATACCGCTACCACGCCGTCGAAGAGGCAGCAGAGTTCTACGATTGTAACCGGAGTGACGCCGTGGCCTACGCTTGCGACAACGTGCCGACGCTGGTGAAGGCTGTCCAAGCTGTCCTTGCCCGTGACGACCTAACACCAGCACAGAAACAGGAGATTGCACAGGAGTTCTCTGGTCGTGGGTTAGAGTTCGACGTTAATGAGCAGGTCAAGGTCGATCAGGGTTAGCTACAGAGAGACTGGATAACATCTCAGATGATGTTATTTTCAATCGAAAAGGCCTGAACCAGCCGCTCGGTAAGTGTGCTTACTGAGTTGTTTTAGTGTGATATCGTGGGTGGCCGGTAAAGACGGAACAGAATCCAGACAAAGAGCAACAGGATTCCTAATAGAGCTGGTTGTAAAAACGGGATCGCCGCGAACAAAAGGCCGTTGTCAATAACTCGCATCACCGGACCTGACATAAGAAGACGCAGTCCAACCGGATGAAGATGAACCAGTAATAGAATTCCGACAGGGACACCCAATTGACCATTAGCGGCCCGATATTCTATGACCCCAACTACAAGCATAGCCGGAAGAACAGTCATTAGAAGGAGAAGGTCCGGTGATGGTGCTGCTAGAGCGATAGCGGTAACTCCGAGAGCGAATATGAGTGACTCTGTAACGACTTCATCGCGTTGGCGGGTTACAAGCGTCGCTATAATGGTTGTGAGAACCACCGATACCTTTGCTATGAGCGCCCCGAACCCAAGGGAATAAAATGGAGCGTAAGTATGTCGGTTCCAAGTCGTTACCGGCTTGAATATACCCCATTCTTTCCCTCCCCCGTCAAGTACTTTTAAATACCGTATATTCTCCCCAATACCAAACACGAGAACACTGAATATAGCCAGTATAATCCCTGTTCCGAGGGCAGTATAAATTCGACGCCGATCACGGAGGAGAGTCACACCCGCCGGAGCATAGAAAGGCTTCACTACCGCCGGAAGTGTGACAAGAATGCCGTGAAAGCGGTCGTTGTGATCATGAGGCCGGAAAATTAAACCTGCCACGAGGAACAGCGCTGTGACGAAGAACCCCGTCACCTGCCCTAGATAAACCAGTGAATACGTCGGATAGTATAACAGTACGGCCAATAAGACTGCCCAAAGGAGGTAGCGAGGGCAGTTTGGTATCGACGCTCGCAAAAAGAATCTGACGCTAAATAAGAGAGCTAGCAGAGATATAGTAACCCACACCCACGCCGAGATCTCGAAAGGCAGCAACTGGAATGGAACAAAGATGACGGCTACAATAGGTGGATAAAGCCACGCATTTGCAGTATTAGGAATTCTATCCAAAGGAGTGTCATATAGTGGTTGGCCTTCTACAACAAATTGGCCAACTTGATAGTAGACACCAAAGTCAAAGAAGTTTGGCGGTTGAGAGAACATCAGAGTCGTAAACCGGAGTAGTGGTGTTAGAAAGAGAATGCCTACGGTCAGAAGGACTACTACTCGATTGAGACGGCTTAGGGCCATACTTGCTCAATGAATTAGTAGAGGTATACTTGAATGGTGTTAAGTTCCGGCACAGATCTCAGGCCGCTCTCTGTGGAACCTATATTGACCACTTTAGTCACTCTGGCACAGCTATCTGAGCAATTCTGCAAAACCTGCACGCTTTGCCGGTTACATGAAATCCTCAAGACTCGTAGGTTTATTGTGGTCGTTCTCGCGTTAGCGCGCCTCTTTTGAGTGTAGCAATCAATGTCGGATTATATGATGCAATCGACCTATCTAACACATTCCAAACAAGGGGAATCATCCAAATCTTACCAGCAATCGGCTATGGGATCAAACGCACTGCTGGATTCTAAGGAATTGTAAGTCGCTATGGTCCAATTCTGCGACGACTGTGGCTCGATGATGCACGCCGATGGTGACGAGATGGTCTGCCAGTCCTGTGGCGCGCGGGTCGCGAAAGACGAGGACCGCGCGGCGGCGTTCGTCAGCACGGACGAACAGAGCGACGACGAACTGATAGAGACCGAGGAGGGGTCGAACTTCGAGGGGAAGCCCACGGCCGACGACGTGACCTGTGAGGAATGCGGGCACGGCAAAGCGTGGTACACGATCAAACAGACCGGGTCAGCCGACGAACCGCCGACGCGATTCTTCAAGTGTCAAGAATGTGGCCACCGGTGGCGTGAGTACAACTAGAGCAGCGAATCTAGAATCCGGAGCTCTTCGTCCTCGGATATTTTCTCGGAGTCCATACACGCGTGGACAACCTTGTGGACGAGTTCGGGGTCCTGAAACGGGTCGGATTGCGGCGATCCGCCGCCATCCGCGATGGTTTCGACCTGCCCTTCGAGCTCGGCCAGTTGTTCGGAGAGGTCCTCAACAGTCGACTGGAACGTTGTCAGTGTGGTGTTCACCTCGCCGGCTGCTGTTTCGGCCGCCGCGATAGAGGACTCGGTGCTGTCGGACGCGGTATCTGGTTCTGACACCCGACTGTCGGCGTCATCTGGGGTGTCTGTTGACTCCGATGATTCGCTGTCGGATGCTGGGGTTTCGGTCTTACCGGAGGGGGTCGCCGACCCGGTCTCCTGCTCGCAGAACACAGCGTTTGCGAACGCCTCGCGGTTCGTCCAGTCGAACCCGTCGATGCCGTTGACGCGATTGCTCACGGTCGAAGCGGTGACGTCGAGCGTTTCTGCGAGATCTCGCTGGGACGCGGTGGGGTGTTGCTGAATTGCCCGGAGCGTCTCGCGCTCTGTCGACGAGAGGTCCTCGGGGGCCGGGTGCGACTGTGACCCCGCCGACGGTTCAGCCGGTGACTCGTCGGACGAGTCCGTCTCGTCGGTTTCAGCCGGGTCGCCGTGTTCTTCGAGGACCCGTTCGACCAGTTCCGTTGTCGCGCTCGGTACTTCGGCCGCAAGCTCTGCGATGGACGCCTCAGGGTTCTCGGCCGCTACGTCGAGTATTTGCTTGTGACGCATCGATTTGGGGGCCGTTTGGCCCTTCGTTGATTTGCTCATTGATATCACCACGTAGGGAAGGTGCCGCCACCCAATTCCCCCAACCTGATATACATTTGACCGAAAACAACGGAATTGTCAAAAGCTTTTGGTTAGACACAAACATTAATTAACATGTTATTTAATCAGACCGTGCCTGAATTTCGGTAACACAGACTATGCAAAGCGAGGAGGCAGGTGGGTTCCGGTCGAACGGGAAACGGTCGGTCAAAACAGAATCTGAGCCTTCTGAAGGCATTTATTCAGGGCAGGGCAACCCAGAGTCATGTACCGCTGTCGTGTTCTGGCACTCTGTGGACTGGCTATCATCGGTGCTGGATGTCAGGGTGAGACTGCTGACACCGAAACAGTGACGCCGGTCCGGTCGCCGGTCGTCAGCGAAACTGACACCGGGCCGCCGCCCGCGGTGACGGTTACCGACGCCGCGGTGATGCCCGGCGTCGTGGTCCCGGGTACCGACTCTATCACTGTCCAGCCAGCCGACGGCCAGTTCCTCGTGTTGACAACAACTATCCGGGGCTCGGGAGTAGACCGCACCGCGTTTTCACTCAGGTTCGACGGGTCGACGTACAGCCCCGAGACGTTTAGGAACGGCCTGTATCGCGATGGCGAGTGGGGCCGACAGTTCACCGAGACCGGTGGGCCGCTGGTCTTCAACCTCCCCGAAACCGGCTCAGCCAGCGATACTCAATTGTCCTGGCCCGGCGGGAAGTGGACGCCACCGGAGGCAGTTCGAGACCGACTCCAAATCCCGCTCCCCTCGTTCGATATCACGCTTGGCGGGCCAGAGCAGGTCACCGAGCCCGCCAAGCCAACGCTTTCGATAACGGTCACAAACACGGGCGACACCGCTGGTCGGTACGTCATTGCACTCAACCGAACCGGTCCACGCGTCGCCTACGCGCCAGTCGGCCGGTTTGACGGAAAACTGAAGACGGAAGAGACAGCGGTCATCACGCACGACAGTAAAACACCGTACGTCGACGATACGGAACCCCGCGAAGTCATCTACCGACTACGAGCCCCGAAAGACTACAACGACGCGACACACCGAATCAAGCCGGTCGACGAGGAAACCGCAACCGAATCGTAGTGCTCTATCGCGTTCGAAAACCGACTTTGCCTCGCAGAAAGTCACCAGACAGCCATGCGCTGGCGCAGAAGCGCCGCCTCAGACCCCTTCGAGGTCGGACCGGTACTCGTTGATCTTGTCGTCGGCGTCTTCGATGGCTTCGGTCACGTCGTCCGCGTCACCACTACTGAGGTCGTTGAGCGCCGACTGGATGCGGGCGAGTCGACCGTGGTCCGGGCCGCGTTCGTCAGTCGCAAGACTGTCAAGCTGGTCGGCAAGTTCGGCGAGGCGTTCGCTCGCCTCATCGCTGCCAGTGTCTTCGGCCGCCGATTCGAGCAGTTCACTCGCGGACGCGAGTTCGTCGCGTGTCATACGTGGCAATTTACAGATGGGGACTAAAACGATTCGGCTTACGCGAGCGGGTTTATTTAAATAAGCAATGGGTGTCCAACGGGCCGGCATGACACTCCTGCGTGCAATAATCGCGATAAGGATGACCTGCGGTCGGCACGACGGACAACGTTTACCCCGCACCCGCTCGCAGACGTGCTATGGCAAATTTCCTCTTCTGTTCGCTGGACGCAGCGCTCATCGGCGACATTGCGTGGCAGGTCACCGAGGAGGGACACGACGTTCGCTATTACATCGAGGCCAACAGCGATCAGGAGATCGCCGACGGGTTCGTCCCGAAAACTGACGACTGGCGAGGGGACCTCGACTGGGCTGATGTCGTCATCTTCGACGACATCTGGGTGGGCAGCGATATCGGTACCGGCGAAATCGCACGGGAACTCCGAGCCGAAGGTCACGCCGTCGTCGGCGGGACGCCCAATACGGACGCGCTCGAAGAAGACCGCGGCTACGCGATGGAGATACTCGAAGACCACGGTGTCAACACTATCGAGCACCACGTCTTCGAGGACTTCGACGCCGGCATCCAACACGTACAGGAGAACCCCGCCCCGTACGTCATCAAACCGCTTGGGGAAGTCCAGAACGTCAAGCGACTCCTCTACGTCGGGAACGAGGACGACGGCAGTGATATCGTCGACGTGCTTCGTGCCTACAAGAAGGCGTGGGGCCATCGGATGAAAGGATTCCAGCTACAGCGGAAAGTTGCGGGCGTCGAAATCGCCGTCTGCGGGTTCTTCAACGGCGACTCGTTCGTCGAGCCAGTCAACTTCAACTTCGAGCACAAGAAGTTGTTCCCGGGCAACATCGGTCCCTCGACCGGAGAGATGGGAACCTCAATGTTCTGGGCCGGCCGGAACGAACTGTTTGAAGAGACACTCGGCAAGGTGGAAGACTGGCTCGCCGACGAGGGGTACGTCGGCAGCATCGACATCAACTGTATCGTCAACGACAGCGGGATCTATCCGCTGGAGTTCACGCCGCGCTTTGGTTATCCGACCATAGCGCTCCAAGAAGAGTCGTTTGAATCAGAAACGGGCCAGTTCTTCCTCGATCTGGCACACGGGCGCGACCCGGACTTGAAGGTCCATCGTGGATATCAGGTCGCGGTTCGGGTCGTCCTCCCGCCGTTCCCGTTCGACGACGAGGAGACCTACGATGAGAACTCCCGCAACGCCGCGGTCGTCTTCGAATCCGACAGCCGTGAGGGCATCCACATCGAGGACGCAAAGCGGGTTGATGAGCAGTGGCGGGTCGCCGGCGAGAGCGGGATGCCGCTGGTCGTCACGGGCAAAGGCGAAACAATGCAGGCGGCCCGCGAGCAGGCCTACAAGCGCGTCGATGCTATCCGTATCCCGAACCGCTACTACCGCGACGACATCGGCGAGCGCTGGATCGACGGCGACGGGGATCGGTTGCAAGCGTGGGGCTATCTCGGCCCGGCCCTGTAAGGACAGAGTGCCTGCATTGTCTTGCACCGCGCCCTTTGGCACGCGCCGAACGGGGACCTTTATGTGTGTAACACATACTCATGGATGACGAATGGATGCACAAACTGAACGGTCGCCGCTACACGTCTCGCACACCGACCACGACGACGGCTGGACGGTCGCCGTCGACCTCGACTCACTTCAGGTTAGCGACGACCACGTGACAGTTGACATCATCGGAACGGAGGCTATCGTGGCCGTCGACGCCCCGCACCTCCAGACGGAGTTCGACATCGACCTGCCGGCCGCCGGCGCAGTCCAGACACTCAGGAACGGCGTGCTCACGCTATCGCAGCGGAGCTAGCGCTGTCGCGGACTACTTGTTCAGCCGCAGTTTCGTCGTTGTGATAGCTCCATAACACGATGGGACTCCACAAGGGATTTGAGCGTGATGCTGGAAGCGTTCAGTGATGACCACTCATCCTGACCGGGACCCAAGCGACCTGCCGACGATTCGGGGCTCGGTGCCGCCGCTCCGTGCGTGGCTTCGAACGTTTCTCATCGGCCTCTGTATGGGCAGTGCCGATGGCGTCCCCGGCGTCTCTGGCGGGACAATCGCGCTTATCGCCGGGGTCTATGAGCGACTCATTGCTGCGATTACCGCCGTCACCCCGGGCCGGATAGTGCAGTTCTTTCGCGCACTCGCTCCCGTTGACGGCGGTGTCGATGTCCGTGGCGCGTTCTCCGAACTCCTCGAAATAGATATCTGGTTCCTCCTCGCACTGGTCGCCGGCGTCGCCACCGCTGTCGTCATCGTGACACGAATTGTCCACATCGCCAGTCAGGAGACGCCGGCACTCCTCTTCGGATTCTTTTTCGGGCTCATCGCCGCCTCAGCGATAGTGCTACTGCGAAGTCTCACAGTCGACTCCCCATTCCAGGCCGGGGCCGGCGTCGTCGGCTTTCTGGTCGCATTCTACGTGTCCGGCGTCTCGAACGCCGCCACAAATGGTGGCGGCCTCGCACTGGTCTTTTTCGCCGGCATGGTCGGCGTCAGCGCGATGATTCTGCCCGGTATTTCGGGGTCGCTGTTGCTCATTATCCTCGGCCAGTACACCCGCATGTCGACGGCCCTCAGTGAGTTTGTCGACGCGCTCATCGCGCTCGTTACTGGCGGCCCAACCGAAGACGTGACCACGACCGCCGTGCCGGTCGTGACGTTCATTCTCGGCGGACTCGTCGGCTTGTTCACCATCGCGCGCGTCGTCCGGCGGGCGCTTGATTACAACCGCCGGGCCACGCTGGCCTTCCTCGTCGCGCTCGTCGTCGGCGCGCTGCGCGCCCCCGTCGTGGAAGTGCAGGACAAAGTGGGTTTTTCGACGGACGTGCTCATCGCGTTCGTGGCCGCTGGTGCCGTCGGCGCGGCCTTCCTGCTCGTGCTCGACTGGTATGCTGTCGACCTCGACCTCGATAAGGTGTAGGGCAGTCAGAAGCCCCAGGCGCGGCGATACTGCGGCGGCCCCTCTATTTCGTCTGTCGCGTCGAGTTCCTTCGCAGCAGTCATCGTGAAGTACGGGTCCCGGAGGTGTTCGCGGCCGACGATAGCCATGTCGGCCCGGTCATTAGCGATGACGGCTTCGGCCTGTTCGGGCGTCGTGATGCCGCCGACAGCGCCGACAGCAATGTCCGACTCGGTTTCCGCTCGAATCTGCTCGGCGTACCGGAGCTGGTAGTTCGGGCCGGCGTAGTCGGGGCGGGATTCGGGGTGGATGCCGCCGCCGCTCACGTCGATGAGGTCCACGCCGATGTCGGCGAGTCGGTCCGACAGGCGCACGGAGTCCTCGACGGTCCATGCGTCGCGGTCGGGGAGCCAGTCAGTCGCCGAGATACGGACGAACACCGGCTTGTCGTCGGGCCAGACATCGCGGACGGCAGCGGTGACCTCCCGTGTCAGTCGCGTACGGCCCTCGAAGTCGCCGCCGTAGTCGTCCTCGCGGTGGTTCGTCACCGGTGAGAGGAACTGATGCAGGAGGTAGCCGTGAGCGGTGTGGACCTCTGCAACCTCGAAGCCGGCGTCGAGTGCACGCTCGGCGGCGGTGCGGAACGAATCGATGACAGCCTCGATACCGTCCTGGTCGAGCGCTGTCGTCGGCGGTGCCTCAGTGTCCTCGTACGGCCACGGGTCGTCACTCGGGCCGACGACTTCCCAGCCCCCGTCGTCGGGCTGGAGCGGGTCGTGCCCATCCCACGGTCGTTCGATGGATGCTTTCCGGCCAGCGTGGGCCAGCTGAATGCCCGGGACGCTGCCCTGTTCGCTGATGAACTCCGTAATCGGTTCCAGTGCCGCCGCGTGCTCGTCGCTCCAGATACCCAGGTCCTCCGGCGAGATGCGGCCGCGAGCTTCGACGGCGGTCGCTTCGGTCATGACCAGCCCCGCGCCGCCGACGGCACGGGAGCCGAGATGTGTCCGGTGCCAGTCGGTGGCGAGGCCGTCGCGGGCGTCACAGGAGTACTGGCACATCGGTGAAACCATGACGCGATTCGGGACTGTCGTCTCGCGGAGTTCCAGCGGTGAGAACAATGCAGTCATCGCCGAGGATTCGCTGGCGAGACGGATAACCGCACTGGCGGCTGCAAGCATCGTCGTTAGTTCCGGCGACTGGTACTGACCGGCCCGCCGCTTGGCCCCTATTCAGTCAGCGACGCACCGGTGTTCCGGGGCGCGACAACGCGAATCGTTCCGTCGACATCGGCCGCATCGAGTGCCAGCACACCCGCGTCACGGGCCTCCGATTCGTAGTCCGCTGTCGTCAGTCCCCAGACGGTTGGCCCCCAAGAGCTCTGGCCGGCCCCGGAGATGACCGGGGCGCTCGCCAGTGAATCGACGAGTGCGCCGGCTGGCGGGCGGTAGACGCCGCCCTGTTCGTCAGCGTACCACGCGCCGTTGAGTCGGCCCAGCCGCGCCGCGGCCTGCCCGAAGTCGTCGTGGTCTCTGGTAGCAATCGCAGGAAGAACCCGGCGAGTCAGTAACGTCGAAATCTCGTCGGCGATGCCGGGGTCGGCGCGCTCAACGGCCTGCCGCATACTCTGGTCTTCCGCACTCCCGCTCTGCCCGGGGTCGGTATCCGGGATGACGATGACAAAGCGCCAGTGTGCGGGCACGTCGTGATGCGCCAGCACTGGCGGCACATCCCAGTCGCCTTCCGCTGGGGGTTCGGCCGTGAACCGCTCCGTTGGGTGACCGCCGTCAACGATGAATCCGCCCGACTCGAACGCGGCTACGCCGACGCCGCTTCGGCCGCCCCGTCCCAGTTGCGGCGCGTAGGTCCGTGCGTCAGCGGTCCGGTCGTAGGCCCGAACGACGGCAATGAGCGTCGCCAGCGAGAGCTGTGTGCCGCTTCCGAGGCCGACGTGTCGCGGGAACCGCTCCTCGACGGAGACAGCAGCGCCGGGAACGTCAAGCACGTCGACGACGCGCTGAACATACGGCTCGGTCGCCGGGTCGTCACACTGGACTGTGTCGGCTCGTGTCGCCTCGACGGTCAGCCGTGGCTCGTCGAGGGCAAGCCCGACACCGCCATAGAGGCGCTCGTGGGCGAGCGAGAGGTTCTGAAACCCGAAATGAAGTCGCGCAGCGGTCGTGACCGTCGGCATACCGCGGCGGAAGTTCCCGACGGAAAAGAACCTGCTGTCACCGGTGGGTTTCGCCGTGCTCTCATGTGGGACGTTAGCGTGAGTACAAGTTATTTAAGGTTGCCCATGGCCTCGGTGAAATATGAGCAATCAGGAGCGGCAAGAACGTCCGGAAAAAGACCCGGACCTGCGGAGTACCGAGGTGACGGAGGGATACGAGAAAGCCCCCCACCGCGCGATGTTCCGCGCGATGGGCTACGACGACGAGGACCTCTCCTCGCCGATGATCGGCGTTGCGAACCCCGCTGCCGACATCACGCCGTGTAACGTCCATCTCGACGACGTGGCCGACGCCGCCTACGATGGTATCGACGACACCGAAGGGATGCCAATCGAGTTCGGGACCATCACCATCTCCGACGCTATTTCGATGGGGACCGAGGGGATGAAGGCGTCGCTCATCTCGCGTGAGATAATCGCCGACTCAGTCGAGCTCGTCACCTTCGGCGAGCGCATGGACGGCATCGTCACCATCGGCGGCTGTGACAAGAACATGCCCGGGATGATGATGGCCGCCATCCGGACGGACCTGCCCAGCGTCTTCCTCTATGGCGGCTCCATCATGCCCGGCGAGCACGACGGGCGTGAGGTCACTATCCAGAACGTCTTCGAGGGCGTCGGCGCGGTCGCCGACGGGGAGATGAGCGAAGGCGAACTCGACGAGATGGAACGCCATGCCTGCCCCGGTGCGGGCTCCTGTGGCGGGATGTTCACCGCCAACACGATGGCATCTATCTCCGAAGCGCTCGGCTTCGCGCCGCTGGGGTCGGCCTCCCCGCCGGCCGAACACGAGTCCCGCTACGAGGAGGCCCGCCGGGCCGGCGAACTCGCCGTCGAGGTGGTTCAGGAACGCCGCAGTCCCTCGGATTTCCTCACCCGCGAGTCCTTCGAGAACGCCATCGCCCTGCAGGTCGCGGTCGGCGGGTCGACCAACGCCGTTCTCCACCTGCTCGCGCTCGCGGCGGAGGCCGGCATCGACCTCGATATCGAGACGTTCAACGAAATCAGCGCCCGGACGCCCAAAATCGCCGACCTCCAGCCCGGCGGCGAGCGGGTCATGAACGACCTCCACGAGGTCGGCGGTGTCCCGGTCGTGTTGCGGGCCCTGAACGACGCCGGCCTGCTCCACGGTGACGCGCTCACGGTCACGGGCAACACAATCGCAGAGGAACTCGAACAGATCGACCCGCCAACGGTCGAGGACCTCGATGTGGACTATCTCAACACTGTCGAGGACCCCATCCACGAGCGCGGTGCAATCCGCATCCTCTCCGGCAACCTCGCGCCCGACGGTGCGGTCATCAAAATCACCGGCGAGGACCACCTCCACCACGAGGGGCCGGTCCGCGTGTTCGAGCAGGAGGAAGGAGCTATGGAGTACGTTCAGGAGGGCCACGTCGAGTCCGGGGACGTGATCTGTATCCGCAACGAGGGGCCACAGGGCGGCCCCGGGATGCGCGAGATGCTGGGCGTCACCTCGGCTGTCGCCGGCCAAGGCCACGCAGAGGACGTGGCGCTGTTCACTGATGGCCGCTTCTCCGGCGCGACCCGCGGCTTCTCTATCGGCCACGTCGCCCCCGAGGCGTTCGTCGGCGGCCCAATCGCCGCTCTGGAGGACGGTGACACCATCACCATCGACATCGACGACCACGAACTGTCAGTCGACCTCACTGAGGACGAGATGGAACAGCGCCTCGAAGACTACGACCCAGAACCGACGTACGACAGCGGCGTACTGGCCAAGTACCACAATGATTTCGGCTCCGCGGCCAACGGTGCGGTGACGAACCCCGGCGCGAAGTGGGACTGAGAGCCTAACGACCTCAGGGTTTTTATCGGACCGAACAGCGCTGTCAGTCCGGCAGTACAGACTTATTTCCGTGTGACCGTGATGAGGCCCTCTTTGAGCGCCGCTTCGAACCGCTCGTCCAGTGTCATCTGGTCCCAGCCGTCCGGCTGGTTCTCCGTGGCGATTGTAGAGAGCGACTCAACCAGCGACCTGTGGAGGAACCGTCCGTTCTCGCCGCACTCGCTGCAGGTCCTGATGATCGACCGAACCTCGAAGTTTCGCTCGACGGCGTCCTGACATCGGGCGCACACGTACGTTTCGGACACACCTAGCTATACGCTGTCCGGATACTCGGTTGTTGTGAATCCTTTCATCTGACCATCATTACTGGCTATTGGCTGTCCCGTCGACGGCTCTTTCTATCGAACATCACCGTACGGTTCTCTGGTCAGGAGGCAGGTACCGTGCCATGAAATTGCTCCATAGTGTCCATTCAGCCCAGTTAACGGGCACACACAGAAGACGACCGGTCACTGCGAACACCGGTGTCCAGTATCGGTCGTAGAGGCTCGTCCCGTTGTTGCTTCCTGTCGCATCGTCATCATGACTACTAAACATATTTACAATCCCAGTACAAATCGTGGGCGTGTTGATGTCCCCGCCGACTGTCCTCCTCATCGCTACCGAGACTGCTGCCGGAGAGCAGTTACAGGCGGCACTTGAACAGGCAGCAATCGACGCCACGGTCGATACGGCTGAACCCGAATGCGTCGATACAACGCTGCTACGTACTGCGGTTGACTGCCTCGTCGTCCCGGTGACGTGTGAGGGGATGGCGGGCGGACATCTGGCGGAGGCTGCCACCGGCCTCTACCCGAACCTCCCAGTGATCATGTACGGCAGTGCGGCGGACCGTGGAGGCCATATTCAGACGGTTGCTGCCGACGATCTGGGTTCGCCGGAACTGGCAGCCGCAGTCGGTGAGGCGCTCGAAAACAGTGAGACAATGGCCGCACGACCGGCTTCCCGGCCGGAGACGATTCTCGCCACGATGTTCGAACGGAACTCCGAACACCTGTACGTAAAAGACACTGACAGGCACTATCTGCTGCTCAACGATTCCTCGTACGCACCCCCGGAACTGCTTGGCCGGCGAGACGAAGACGGACTCCCCGCCGGGGCGACGTATCTGGATGCAGCACGCGGCGACGACTTACAGGTCATCAACGACGGGACCGACATCCTCGACGTCCACGAGTTCTCACCGTCGATGGGGAAACACCTCCGAACGTCGAAGGTCCCCTGGTACGACGAAACCGACGAGCTGGCCGGCCTTATTGGCATTACGCAGGATGTCACCGACCAGAAGGAACGCGAACGCCTCCTCAGGCAGCAGAACGAACGCCTCCGGAAGGTGGCGTTGCTGGCCGCACACGAACTCCGAAACGAACTGCAGGTATCGACCGGCCATCTCTCCCAAATCGAGGCCGATGACGAGCACGTCGACGCAGTCGAGCGTTCTATCGACCAACTCTCCGGGATTGTTGATAAAGTCGTCTCGCTGGCCTCAAGTGATTCGCCGACGTTCGAACCCGAACAACAGTGGCTCTCGACGGTCGTCTGGGACGTATGGAGTTCGCTGTCGCTCGAAGCCGCGTCGCTCGAAGTAACATCTGACAGGCGACTGCTGGCAGACGCGGAGTCGATCCGCCTGTTTCTTGAGATTCTGCTCTCGAACGCTGTCGAACATGGCGGCCCCGACGTTGCGATACGCGTCGGGGCCACGTCGTCTGGATTCTTCGTCGCGGACGATGGGCCCGGTGTTGATGTCTCGCCACCGGAGCGGGTGTTCGAGGCGGGGTACGCATCGGAGAAACAAAACAGCGGGTTCGGACTCTACATCGCCAACCGGATCGCAAAAGAACACGGGTGGTCGCTGTCGGTCGGTGACAGCGAGAACGGCGGCGCACGGTTTACCGTGACCGACGTGGAACGACCGGATTAAAGCTCGAAGGTCTCGTCGCCGTCAAGGACGTGAACGTCGGCATCGCTTCCGGTGCCTTTGACCTCGTTCACGAAGTCTTGCGTCTCGATTTCGATGGGTGGGAACGTGTCGTAGTGCATCGGGAATGCGTGGTCGACGTCCAGCCAGTCGACAGCAACGGCAGCCTGCATCGGTCCCATCGTGAAGTGGTCGCCGACCGGCACCGCCGCGGCGTCCGGTTCAAGGAACGGGCCGATGACGTCGCGCATCTCCGTCATGAGACCGGTGTCGCCGGCGTGGTAGAACGTCGTCGACTCTGCGTCGCTGACCTGTGTCGGCTTCGTATCGGAGATGATGAACCCGCCTGGCATCCCGCCGCTCGCGCCGTAGCTGGTTTCCATGCCGTTCGTGTGGTCTGCCCGGTGCATCGTGACGAACGCGTCGCCGATTTCGACAGTGCCGCCGAGGTTCATCCCCATGCCGCCGACGGCGTTGAACTCGCCGAAGTTGTCCTTGCAGTACTCGACGACCTCCGGCGTCGCCACGAGCCCACAGCCCTCGTAGCGGTCCACGTCGCCGATGTGGTCGGCGTGGCCGTGGGTCAACAACACGTAGTCCGGGTCCAGTTCTTCGGGGTCGGTGTCTGTGTGTGGGTTATCGAAAAACGGGTCGATGAGCAATTCGGTGTCGTCGACTGTCACGTGCCACGTCGAATGGCCGTACCATGTGAGTTCCATACCGGATGGACGCTACTCGTGGCGTCTACTTAATATTACAGTGGACTGGCTCTGTGGTGTCCGAGCGAGAGACCGGTCCCAAGCTATCACCGCTGGCAGCACCCAGTCATGGTGATTATCCGAAGGGTCTTTCAGCGTGTTCCCAGTCTGTCCGTTTGACTGCACTGGCCCCACCGGTAGCCACGCTTCGATGGGAGCGTTCTATGGGACGGGAACCGAAGCCGTTTTATAATTTTTAGTCTAGCCTAAAATCATGTCGAGTAATTCAAATGACCAGTCGGAGCTGACACGACGCGAATACGTCACCTGCGGCGGGACGGTCCTCGCTGGAGGACTGTTGTCTGGGTGTACGGGAAGCAGCGGCTCAGACCCGTCGGACTCGGAGACTGCCACGGAAACGGCCACAACAACAGCAACGGAGTCCAAACCGGCGGAGACGGCGGCCACGGACAAGCCTTACCGCGTCACCGTCGAACCAGTGGGAGAGGTGTCATTCGAGACAGTGCCACAGACGTGGGTCGCAGAAAACGCCAGCTGGGCCGATATGGGCGTCGCACTCGGCCTGACCAAACCGAGCGCGGTCGTTCTCACCGGGGAGTACCGAACATGGCATTACGAGGACGTGCCGGGACTTTCACCGTCGAAAAGCGATATGACGTCACTGTGGCAGGACGGTATTTCGAAGGAACTGCTACTCGAAATCGACGCCGGTGTTCACTTCATCGACCCCAACTACATGGTGAATCTCATCCCGAACTGGGACCGGTCGGATGTCGAGGAGATGCACGAACGCGTCGGCCCGTTCTGTGGGAACACCAGTTTCTCGACGTACTCCTGGCATGAGGACTATCCGTACTACAGCCTGTACGAAGCGACCGAGAAGGTAGCCGCAGTGTTCCAGCGACAGGACCGGTTCCGGGCACTCTCAAGTCTCCATGAAGGGTTCCTCGACCGATTGCAGGAACGGCTCCCCCCGGAAGACCAGCGCCCGGAAATCGCGCTCCTCTCGCCGGGGTCGACTGAGCCGGAGACGTTCTATCCGTACCGGCTCGGGGACCGGACGGCGTACAAGCACTGGCGCGATCTGGGTGTGAGCGACGCACTCGCCGGGAGTGAGATCCAGAGCTTCACGTCCGACCGGGGGACGATCGACTACGAGCCGCTTCTTGAGATCGATCCGGAGGTGGTGTTGCTGTACACGGACACCCATCGGACGGATACAGCGTTCGAGGACACGTACCGCTCGTTTCTGCAGGACCACGACACAGCAAGCCAGCTCACTGCCGTGCAGAACGGCGCTGTGTACCCGGCTGGCGGGATGTATCAGGGCCCGATTCTCAACCTCTCGAAGACAGAGCGCGCCGCAAAACAGCTGTTCCCGGACGAGTTCGACGAGGACGAGACGCTGTATGACCGCCAGCGAATCGCGGACATTCGCGCCGGCGATATCTAACCGTCGCCGCTCTCCGGCCGGATCCGCGAGAGCCGCATCGCGTTGCCGGTCACGGCCGTCGTCATACCCGCGTCGCCTGCGAGCACGGCGATCCAGATGGGGACGTAGCCGAACGGAACCGCGAGCGCGAGGCCGGCCTTGACCGCCAGGCTGGCCCAGATGTTCTGCCGGATGACGCCGTTCGCGTCGTTCGCCAGTTCGTACAGGTACGGGAGCTTCGAGAGGTCGTCACTCATCAGGGCGATGTCAGCCGTCTCAAGCGCTGTGTCCGTGCCAGCGGCCCCCATTGCGACGCCCACGGTCGCGCTCGCCAGTGCCGGCGCGTCATTGATGCCGTCTCCGACCATCGCGACGTTTTCGTACTCGGCAACGAGGTCATCGATAGCGGCGACTTTCTCGTCGGGCAGGAGTTCGGCCTGATAGTCGTCGATTCCGACCTCCCGGGCGATAGCCCCCGCAGTGCGTTCGTTGTCACCGGTCAGCATCACCGTCCGCTCAACACCCAAGTCCCGGAGCCGTGAAACGGTGGCTTTCGCCTCAGGGCGCACCTCGTCGGCGACGGCGATGATGCCCTCTATCTCTTCGTCCGTGCCCACGATGACGACCGTCTTCCCTTCGGCCTGAAGCTCGGGGACGGCGTCTTCCAGCAGGTCCAGACAGTTGTTGCGCTCACAGAGCTGCTGGGCCGTTTTTGTGACGACGCCGCCATCGGTAGTGGCGTGAACGTGTGAGAGGTCGAAGCCGAGCTCCTCGAACAGCCCCGGCTTCCCAGCGTAGTGGGGCGTCCCGTCAAGGTCCGCCCGGACGCCCTTGCCGGTGATACTCTCGAAGTCATCGACGTCGGCGCTTTCGACGCCGGTCGTGCCCGCCTCCGCGACGATGGCCTCGCCGATGGGGTGTTCGCTCCGCTGTTCGAGCCCGCGAGCGCACTGCAGAACTCCTTGTTCGGTGTTCCCGTTCAGCGGAACCACGTCGGTGACGGTCAGTTCACCTTTCGTCAGCGTCCCCGTCTTGTCGAAGGCGACCACGTCGACATCACCCATCGCTTCGAGGTGGTTCCCGCCCTTGATGAGTACGCCGTTCTTCGCGGCGCTGGTGATACCTGAGACGACCGACACGGGCGTCGAAATAACGAATGCGCAGGGACAGGCAAGCACCAACAGCGTCAGTCCGTGCACGACCGCGGTCGACCACGCCACCCCGAATACGGCGGGAGACGAAAGCGTCACAAGAACGGCGAAGGCGACGACGACCGGCGTGTAGTACGCCGAGAAGCGCTCGACGAACTGCTCGCGCTCGGTCTTGTTCGACTGGGCGTCTTCGACCATCTGAACGATGCGCGAGAGGGTGTTGTCGCTGGCCGCCGCCGTGACCTGCACTTCCAGATACCCCTCTTCGTTGATGGTTCCAGCGTACACCTCGTCGCCCTCGGTCTTGTCAACCGGGACGCTCTCGCCGGTAATCGGGGCCTGATTCACCGCGCTGGTTCCGTCGATGACCTCACCATCCATCGGAATCTTTTCGCCGGGCCTGATGACGACGACATCGCCGACCTGTACGTCATCGACAGGCAGGACCTCCTCGGCTCCGTCACGTTTGACCGTCGCTTCGTCGGGCGAGAGGTCCATCAGTTCCGCAAGCGAGTTCCGCGCGCGGTCCATCGAGTACCGCTCTAACAGTTCCGCGATGCTGAAGAGGAACGCCAGCGTCGCGGCCTCGAAATACAGCGCCTCGCCGAAGGCCAGACTGGCGGTGAGCGCGCCCAGAATGGCGATAGACATCAGCAGGTCGATGTCAAGATTCCGGTTTTTCAGGGAGTAGTAGCCGCCACGCAGGATTTCCTGGCCGCCGGTCGCTACCGCGATGAGAAACAGGATATCGGCGACGTGGAGCGGCGAGCCGAGCACGCTTCCCACCTGCGCGTTCGCGCCGCGCAACAGGAACTCGAAGAGGAGGCCGAAGGCCACGAACACGCCGCTGGCCCACGTCTTCAGCGCTCTCGAACTGGTCCAGAGCGAGCCGCTTTCGTCCGGCTGTCTGGTCCCCGTGTCGTCCTCGCCCGTCGTCTCCGTGACCTCGTAGCCGGCGCTCTCGATAGCCGCCACGAGGTCTCCTTCCGTCGTCGCGTCCCGGTCGTACGTGACAACGACCGTCCCGGTGGTCGGGCGTGTTTCGGCGCTTCTGATGCCGTCGACCCCACCGAGCGCGCTTTCGACCTTCCCAGCGCAGGAAGCACAGTCCATCTCCGGAACGCTGAATCGCAGCGTCTCGCCGCCGTCGTCTGGGACGGTGTAGCCCGCCGCCTCGACGCGCGCCGCTATCGCATCCACGTCCGTCTCAGTCTCGTCGTACTCAACGGTGAGTCGACCCGTTGCTACCTGTGGGTCAACGGCCTTGATGCCAGACAGTTCACGGACGCTCGACTCCACCTTTCCCGCACAGGAGGGACAGTCCATCTCCGGGACGGACAGCTGTGCGACGTGGGGCCCATCGTGCGAGTGCGTTGCTGTAGGGGGACCGTCGGCACTCGCGCCGCCACACGCACCGCCATCCGAACAACCGTCGGACTCTGTCATTACCGGGGCTAGGCTACCCTGTCTTATTAATTCGGCTGCTAAAAACAGGTCCAACGGTGCAATAAGTTAATAAAATTTTCTGGTTTGGATATTAAAACGGGCAGTATCGACTCTACATCTAGCCGGGGCGGTCGCCGCTCTCAGTCGAACGGCGTCGTCCGCGTCGGCTTCCCCTGTGCGTACCGGATCCAGCGCCGCATATGCCGGCCGACTGCCCAGAACAGTACCACTGTCATTGCCAGTAGCGCCGACAGGAAGACGATTCCCAGCCGTATCGGTTCCTCGGTCGGGAGGCCGATGAGCAGGACAATCGTCCCGACGAGTGCCATCTCGACACCACATCGCAGTCCGGGCAACACGAACCCCGGTGTCGGCGTGTTCGTTCCCGATGAATCCTCTGCCATGCGCCCCCGTATGCAATCGGGACGATTGTAGTTTGTGCCCGCTTGCGGGCCGAACTGAGAGTCAGCGCGCACGGCAATCAGGCACTCTGGTTGCGGTAAAGAGTTCTGACCGTGCCTTTTTCGCGGCACAGACCCACGCCCCAGTATGAAACAGTCTCTCACTCGCCGGGCGATATTAGGAGCCCTCGGGACAGCCGTCGCAGCCACGGCCGGCTGTCAGAGTCCCGGGACCGGCAGCGACTCAGGCAGTGACACCGGAGAGCAGCCGGAGTCAGCCGACGCGGTTGCACAGTCCGACAGCGTCTACACCAACGTGTATCAGGAGGTGGCCGATGCCGTCGTCTCGATCAGGGTGTACGCCGAGGACTCCCGTGGTGGGCAGGGGAGCGGCTTCCTCATCGACGGCGAGCATATCGTCACGAACGAACACGTCGTTGCGGGCGGGGACGAGTACTACGTCCGCTTTGCTGACACTGGCTGGCGGACTGCCTCCGTCGTCGGCGCAGACGTGTACAGCGACCTGGCGGTCCTCCGCATCGGTGCGACCCCGGACGTGACCCCCCTCTCGTTCGTCGAGACCAAACCCACAGTCGGAACCGAAGTCGTCGCTATCGGGAACCCCTTCGGACTGTCCGGCTCAGTGTCCGCGGGCATTGTCAGTGGCGTCGACCGCACGCTCCAGAGCGCCAACAACTTCTCCATCGCCGATGCGGTCCAGACCGACGCGCCGGTCAACCCCGGCAACAGCGGGGGGCCGCTCGTCACGCTTGAGGGTGACGTGGTCGGTGTCATCAACTCAGGTGGCGGCGACAACGTCGCGTTCGCCATCTCCGCCCCGCTCACCCAGCGCGTCGTGCCGTCGCTCATCCAGACCGGCGACTACGACCACCCGTACATGGGTGTTGGACTCCGGAGTGTGTCGCCGCGAGTCGCCGAGGCGAACAATCTGGACCCCGGGTCGGGAGTGTATATCACTCGTGTGGTCAGTGATGGTCCGGCGGCGGGCGTTCTGCAGGGAAGCGACGGGGAGACGACGATTTCGGGGACAGCAATTCCCACTGGCGGTGACGTGGTCAGACAGATGGACGACACCCCGACGCCGACGCGGCAGGCGCTGGGGAGCTTTCTTGCACTGGAGACCAGCCCCGGCGAGACGGTCGACGTACTGGTCGAGCGCAACGGCGCACAGGAAACAGTCGAACTCACGCTCGGGACCAGACCGGAGCCGTAACGAACGTCGGCAGCCGAATCCGCTGTCCAGACCGCGGTTACTGCGTCTGGACCTCACCCTGTTCGCTACGGCTGCCACCGGCCACGAGGTAGCCGACGGCGGCAGCAAGCGGCAGTGTCACTGGAAGCCCCGCAATAAGCAGGCTGATACCGAGACTCCTACCGAGGACCACGTAGAGCCCAACGCCGGCCGCGGTGACCGTGACGAAGTCCGCAATGGTCGCCAGCGCTGCCAGCCGAAGGCGAACAGCGCGCCCGGAAACCGTACCGGCGGCCGCCTGATCGTGGTGCCACAGCAGGACGTAACTGGCAAACAGCGCGGTCAGGCCGGCCGACACACCCACGGGAAGTCCGATGAGCAGCGAGAACTCTATCTGTGGTTCGAAGCCAGCGGTCACCACGACGGTCGTGACAGCAAATACGAGTGCACCGAGGAGCAGGGCAACAACGATGCGGACGTGCGTGTTCATACGTATCAACTGAACGACTGTATATAAATAGTCCGCCGCTGCCGCAGAATGGGGTATCTAGCGGCGTTTCACACAGCGGCCCGTTCGCCCCCATCGCATCGGCTTATTCTAACGGCTCGGCGGCGTCCTGTTCGACCAGCGGGTTGGCGTTATCGGCCGGCAGCGTCACCACGTCGTCCGTCGAAAGGTCGTACTCGCGCTGGTCGACGCCGAATATCTCGCCCACGTCGTCCGTGATGCGGACCGTGCGCCGGTCCACGTCGGCGGCCCCCGTGTCAGCACTGGCTGGTGACTGCGTTCCGCCGTCAGCCTGCGTCGGGTCCGCCGCAGGGCCGGAGGTCGACTCAGCACTCTGTTCAGCTGGCGGGGCAGGAACGTCGTCGCCGGCCGGCACGTCCGCCGGGTCAGTCTGGCCGTCGGCCGTGGGGTTGCTGCCCGTGTCCAGCTCGGGTGGCGGCGTTGGTGCGTCGGAATCCGCTGCTGGCGGGGACTGGTCCCCACCGCTGCCCATCATGTCAGCCGCGTCAACGCCGGTGTCCGGCGTCGACTGCTCGGGCTCACCGGCTGTCGCCTCGTCTGCCGTCTGTTGTGGGTCCGGGTCAGGGGCCTGTCGCTCGCCCGAGTTCGGCTCGTCGCCGACCGCGCCGGTCGGAGCCTCGCCCGCGATCACATCGAGGACGTGGCCTCGGTTGGATTCGATGGCCTCAACCATCGTCTCGAACAGGTCTCGTTCCTCCTGTGTGAGACCGTCGTCCTCGGTCGGCATGTCCGCCGCGGCCAGCGACGCCATTTTGACAATTTTGCCCACGCGCCGTTCGTAGACCGCTTCGACGGTCTGTTCAGCGGTCTTGATATCGTCGGTCAGGCGGTTGACCTCGGGCGAGTCGAAGGGGTCCTCGGCGCGCTCGGCCGCGCGGTCGCGCTCCGACCGAAGCTGTTGAATGAACTGCCCGGCGTCCTCGTAGAACGTCTCGCGCAGCTGCTGGAGCTGGTCGGTCTGGCGTTCCCGCGATTGGACGGACTGTAGCTCGTCTATGTTCATTCTTTCCCCTTCTCGGCGCGGCCACGGGCCATGAGAAACACGCCCACGTGCTCTGGTACAGTCTGATTACCCGCCTCCAGTGTAAAGCTATCGCCATCCAGTTCGACGAGGCCGCTGTCGGTCACCTCAACGGTGATGTCGTGGCCCCGGAACGTCTCCGGGACAGGGTCGACCAGCGGGTCGAACGCATCGAGGTCGTCGCGGTCGATTCGTTGAACCTCCAGCCCGCTGCCGCCGTGGAGTGAGCCGGGCAGGCGGATGAGCCGGTTCGTGTCCGTCGTCACCGGTTCGTCGATCGGTGCGTTGTCCGCCGCGACGACCTCGTGGAGCAGAATCTTCGCCAGCTGGTAGAACGCCGGATGCACGTCGATGTTGCCGGCTTCCAGTTGCTCGTAGTTCGACCGGGCGGCGTTCAGTGCCGCCGTCGCCTTCCCCTCGCCGATGCCGTCGTACTCCTGCAGTTGTTCGAGCGCGTCGGCCTCCTCCATCGCGAGCAGGTCATCGACGACGGCGAGCATGTGTCGGTGGGCGCGGGCGCTCCAGCCGCCTTCCGTCGAGAGTGTCCGTTTCTGGGCCGGACTGGACCGACCAGCCGTGCCGGCGACGGATTCCTCGTCGACGAGTTCGTCGAACTCCAGCCCGATGCCGCGGACGTAGTCGACAACCTCCCGGCGCGCGTCCCGCTCCAGGTGGCGGATACGCTCGTCACGGACGTGGACGTGGTAGCCCCGGCCACCGGAGAAGACGATAGTCAGGTCATCGAAGCCGAAATCGTCTTCCAGAAAGTCGAGCAGCCTGCGCAACGCGTCCTTGCACTTTGCGAGCATCTCGGCGTAGCTGTCCTCGCCCAGCACTACGGAGGGTAGGTGGTCGGCGTCGAGGTCAAACACAAGGTCAGAGGAGCGCCAGCCCTTGTCCGACATTGTAGAGGCGCTCGGTTCGTCGTAGCGGCCCGCGGAGAAGTAGACGTGGCGGGGCTTTCGGCGGCCGAGGAAGTCCTCGATTTCGCCAAGGTCCAGCAGCGAGCGATGGCGGACCATCGTCTCACCGGGGCCTTCAGTCCATGGGATGAACCCCCATTCACGTTCGTTCGCGGCCGGCGGCGGCGTTACGGACGCCTGTCGGTAGTGATCGCCGAACCGGCCACGGAGGTACGCTCGGGTCCGCTCTTCCATCGGCTACCTCGTTGGGGAGGTCCCTTGAAAAGCGTTCGCTTAGCCGCGCAGGAACTTCGACAGCTTGTCCGTAATCGAGTCCTCGCCGAGTTTGAGGTAGTAGGCGTCGCCGCCGTCCTCGTAGTAGTTGTCGATGCGCCGCGTGATCTCGAAGCCGATGTGTTTGTAGAACCCGAGTGCCTCCCGATTCGTCGCCCGGGCGTGACAGGTCACGCTGCCGTAGTCCTCGGCGACGCGGGCCACCAGCCGCTTGCCGAAGCCGTGACCCCTGTACTCGTCACCGACTGCGAGAAAGAGAATGTAGCCGTCGCGTCGAACCGCGGCGAAGCCGATGAGGCGGTCTTTGGAGCGGTCGATGTAGAGATAGGTGGTCGACCGTCGGTAGGCGTCACGAAAGAACCCCCGTCGCTGCCGAAGAACGCCGTCGGACTCCCGGATGTCTTCCTTGAGCCGCCACGCCGCGTCGACGTGTTCGTCGTCCCCGCGTTCGACGATCTGTGTCTCGATGTTGACGCTCACTGCCGTATAAGTAGTGGAGGCGTGGATATAATTCCACCGCCTACAGAGAGGGGTGTCTAAGCGTCCAGTTTCACGGACCGGACGAACAGGATTAGGTAGATAGCGCACGAATTCTCAGGTATGGACACGCGTATACCGAGTTTTATCGGCACTGTCGCGCTCGTGCTCACGCTCCTTTCGCGACCTGCGGCGGCACACGTCGACTACGTGACGGAAGGGCCGGGCGAGGCCCTTGATGCAGTGGCGTTTGCGATATCCGTGCTATCGAACCCGGTGAATGCGGCCGTTTTCGGCATCTCGGGACTGGCTGTGACTGGCGGCCTCGCGGCGTATCTCTGGGTCCGACCGACGATTGCAGACATCGTCATCCTTCGGGACGTGCTCGTCGGCTACGTAGACCTCGTCCCGTGGATGCTCCGACTCAGCGTGGGGCTGCCACTCGTCGGTGCCGGTTTTCAGGGGTATCTGTTCGCCCCGACGGTGACGTTTGACCCCGCAACGAGCCCGGTCGTCCGCATCCTGTTTATCGGGCTGGGGTTCACACTCCTGTTCGGACTTGCGACCCGTATTGTCACGACGATTGGGCTGGTGACCTTCGGCTGGGCGCTGAGCGTTGACCCCGGTGTCGTGCTCGCCATGGAGTACGTGCCGGCCTTTCTGGCACTGTTGATTCTTGGCGGTGGTCGTCCGAGCGCGGACCATATGCTCCAGCGGGTCGCCAGCACTGACGGGACCTACTACGGTCGCGTTGACCCGGTGCACCATCTCAAGGGGTTTCTGGACACAACAACGGCAACGTATCGTGAGTACGTCCCAGTCATCATCCGAGTCGGCATGGGTGTGACGTTCATCTATCTCGGACTGTTCCAGAAACTCGCTGAACCCGGACGGGCGCTTCTGGTCGTCGAAAAGTACAATCTCACCGCCGTCGTCCCCGTCGACCCTGGCATGTGGGTGCTCGGTGCTGGCCTGACTGAGATGCTGGTCGGCCTAGTGCTGATATTCGGCTTCATGACCCGCGGAGCCGCGGCTGTCTCCTTTGTCCTGTTCACCACGACGCTGTTCGGCCTGCCTGACGACCCGGTACTCGCACACATCACGCTGTTCGGAATGGCCTCGGCGGTGTTCACGATGGGTGCCGGGCCGCTCTCACTCGATGACTGGTTCGGTCGGCCGGCACAGAGCGACCGGGAGAGCGTCGTTTCGGCGGACTGAGCCGGGTTGAAACGCTGACCGTGCTGGTCAGTTCGTGCCGTTCCACTGGTCCAGCCGGGTCCGATTCCCGCTCGCGTTATGATAGATCGTGATTGTGTCCTGTGCCCTCACCTGTTGCTGATAGGCACTCCCGCTGCTCAATTGCACAACATCGCCGGGTCCGACAGTTGCCTCCGAGTCTCGGCCAGCCACTTCTGCCCATGTAACCCGATTGTCAGGGCCCTGAATGTCGACGTTCCCAGCTTTGAACTCGTCGCCGCGTTCGTGTGTGACGATAAGGACTTGATTATCTGAGATGTAGTCGTAGCTGTAATTCGCCTGCGGGCCGCCGCCGTCGTCGTCCTCGATGACGAGGACGTTCAGCCCGACAATAGCTGTCACGAGTAGCGTCAGTCCGATGAGGACGGCGACGCCGATGCCCTCTGTCATCCCGACTGTCTCAGTCCTGAACTGTCCCATAGCCGTCTATCACTCCTAATGTGAGACGGCGTTAAATGCTGTTCGACGGCGAGGGGAAGACACATATCGGTTCAACTCACAGCCACCGGTATGATAGACGAGACTGTCGAGGAGATCTCGGAGATGCAGACCCACAGTTCCTCCGTGGTCGCAGTCAAAGCCGCCCAGGCGCTCCGGGACCTGACTGACAGGGAGTACCCGACGGTCGAGGATTACCTCCGTTCGCTCGACCGGAACAGCAGCGCCCTCCGGCGAGCGAACCCCTCACACGCCTCCCTCCATACGACCCAGCACCGGATCGTGAACACCGTCTCGGATGCGGAGCCCGACGACGTGGCGGCCGCCAAGGAACTGACCAACGAGGCTATCGACGACGTTATCGACTCGGTGGAGTCGTCAAAAGACCGCGCCGCTGCCCGCGCCGTGTCGGAGATCGCCGATGACGACGTGCTGTTGACGCATGACTTCTCCTCGACCGTCCTTGCGGCCATCGACGACGCCATCGAAGCCAGCCACAGCTTCGAGGTGTACGTTACGGAGTCCCGACCGCGCTTCCTCGGTCGAAAGATGACGCGCCACCTTTCCGACCGGGACGGGGTCGACGTGACGCTTATCGTCGACAGCGCCGCCGGGCACTTCATGCCAGAGGTCGACCGCGTGCTCGTCGGCATGGACTGCATCGTCGACGACACGCTGTACAACCGCATCGGCACGTATCCGATTGCGACGGCGGCGGCGGACAACGACGTTCCGGTGACGGTCGTCGGGGCCGCCGCGAAGTACGTCGACGGGGCCTTCGCCTTCGAAAACGAGATTCGGCCACTGTCGGAGGTGCTCCGGGAGCCGGCAGACGGATTCGAGGTCGCAAACCCGGCCTACGACGCCACGCCGACGCACCTGCTGGATACAGTTGTCACTGACGACGGGGTCCACGAGTACTGAGACTGCTGTACGTTCGTTCCGGCATCACTGGCCAGCAGGGCGGGTCCCGGCAACGGAACGCAGGTTCGAAGGTTCTTGTTGCTGGCAGTGAAGAAGCATATATGGACGACACTGCCCTCCTCCGTCAGACTATTCGCCGGTGTACCGCCGTGCTCGTTGCAACGCTTGCCACTGTTGGTGTGAGTCTGCAGCGTTCTTCAGGAGCGGGTTTCTTGCTCATACTGGCTACCGGCTCAGTGGTGTATCTCGTTGTTGGGTTCATCAAAGTGAATCCGCCTACCGAGAACGCCAGTCGTTCCTCGTCTACAGAAGACGAGGGGTAAGTACGTAGTCTACCGATGTTGGACGACGGTGTCACAGTCCGGACACCGGAGTAACAAACTGTTCTCGGTTGCTTCGGCTGTCCAGTCGCCTGTCACTGCGCTCTCGTGACCGCAGTCGGGACAGAACAGCGAGGTCTTGGACCGCGTCTGTGGTGGTGGGTCTGAGTCGACCGCGCTGGTCGTGTAGATTTCGGTGGAGGTCATCAAAGAAAAGAACGCGCTGTAGGCTCAAAAATGTGTCGGCAGAATGTTTGATTGTTCACGCACAATGTGGAATTAGTATAGTTTAAATCCCAGTAAATGTGGACACTCGTGCCAAATATTACCCTTCACATGTACATTCGGTCATCAGCGAACTGGTCGGAATCGGCGGCGTCCATCCGTTCTGCAAGTGCCTGATAGTGGGCCTCGATGTTCGCAGCGAAGTTCTCCAGTGGACCAGTGTCAATCTGGATCGAGTGGCTCTCTTTCAGCGCAGTGAGCAGTCTGATTGCGGCCGCTGCGTCGGGCGCTTGTGGGTGGGTTGGCGTCGTGAACACACCGGTTGGAAGCGACTCATCGATTCCGCGCGTGACTAGCTCGGCACTCAGTTCGTCGAGGAACCCGTTTCCCATTGGTCTGATGTCGGTGTCGTTGAGATACGATTCCTGATACATCGGCGTTGCAATGTAGAACGGGAGGTGGTCGTCCGGGCCGTGTGCGATGGGGACGCCGGTGAGCATCGTAATGTCTGAAACCCCCAGTTTTCTCCCCGCGGTCGCAATTGCGCCAGCGAGCGATCCGGCCTGAGCCGGCGGCACGAACCGCTCACCCACTAAGACAGCAAACGACGACGCCTCATCGACATACAGCCGTGTGTGATGTCTCGGGGTCCCGTTCTCGAAAGGGGTACTGAACGGCGGCTCCGACGTCCGCAGATGGCCGACTTCGCGCATCGAGTGCTGGTCAGCGAGATAATCGACGGCTGTGAGGCCGGTCAGGCCGTACTCAGAGACACCGACTGCCAGCGTATCTACCGATGGTCGGTCGTCTGAGAGGACCACCGAGATGTCATCTGAAGACATATTATCTCAAACGGAGTGAGATGGCTAAGTAGTTCGGGAGGGGAATCCTTTTCTCGTGGCAGGATTGATTCCATGTCATGCGTTTTGGCCCTGTCTGGCCGTTGCAGACACCCACTCCGACGCCGACCGAAGCCGCGACGGAAGTGGCGACAGAGGTAGCCACTGACATCGGTGGATTGCTGCCCTTCGAAATCCCGATATGGATTGCCAACATCGGGAAATCCCTGATCGTCATCGGGCTGGCAATTGTCGTTTCCCGCGTTCTCGTCCGTCTTCTGGGTCGGCGCGTCGCTCAGCAGTTCCGGCGGCCAAGTCTCACTCGAACAGCGCTTCGCGGCATCCGTGCCGGTGTGTACATTTTCGCGTTGCTGACCATTCTGGGCATTTACGGTCTGCAACTGGGTGATATTGCACTCTCCGTCACTGTGTTTTCTGCCGTGGTTGGTGTCGTGCTGGCCCCGATTCTCGGGGGCCTGATCTCTGGCGTCTTCTTGCTGGCTGACCAGCCATACGAGATCGGTGATATGATCGAACTCGCCGACACTGGCCAGCGAGGGTTCGTCGAAGATATCACACTCAGACACACCAAAGTGTTCACCCTTGACAACACGTTTCTCGTCATCCCCAACGGGGAGATTCGCCAGCGGGATGTCGTCAACTACTCGGCAGAGGACTCACGAACGCGGCTGTCGCTTGACGTAATGGTCACCTACGAGAGTGACATCGCCGTCGCGCGAAGCCTCATCGAAGCGGCGGCCCGGGAAGTGGACAACGTCATCTCCGGCGGGCCGGACATCCGCGTCGGTGCGGCCCGGTACCCCGCCTCGCCGACGGTGTATATCAACAATTTCGCCGACCACGGCGTGTTGCTGACATTACGGTACTGGGTGACCGAACCGTACAAGCTGCTTGCTGCCCGCTCGAGAGTCCAGACGAACGTCTGGCGGCGGCTCGAAGACGCAAATGTCGAAATCGCCTATCCACACTCCCACCTGTACTTCGACGACACCAGCGGGGAGATGAACGTCTCACTCACCAACGGATTGGGCGGGCTTGACGGCGTTGACCGGTCCCACACGGCCACCGGAGACGCGCCGGTCCCGCCGCGTCAGGATCCCGATGAACTCGGCGACGAGTGACGGCTGGACTGGGCATCCGGCTGGGCGGTGACGATTTCGCAGTCGAGTTCCTCGCGAAGGAACTGTTCGACATCGGGGTCGTCGACCAGCCGTCGGATCATCTGTCGCCAGCGACTCGCCTGTTTGCTCCCGATGACGACGATATCGGCGTCCTGTGCAGCGACCTCATCGAGGATCGTCTCTTCGACCAGCATCCCCGACCGGACGACGTACCGCGTCCGCGGGACGTGGCCGAACGCCTGCTCGACGGCGCGTTTGAGCTCTGTCCGGTCGACGTGGTGGCTATTCTGGTATAGATTTACGTGGAGGACGGTGAGGTCCGCATCTTCCGCGTCGGCGATCTGAATGGCCTCCGCGAGCGTGGCTCGGGAGTTCTCCGAGAGTGGGTATCTGACCGGGACGACGACCTGTGGCATCGGCGGAACGTACCGCGCCGAGGTTTAAATCGCTAGCGACGAGTGAGTCGTCCGTCGACCGCCGGGGCGATGTCCGTCTCGCGGACGTAGTCGGCCAGCGCCTCGTACTGTACGTCAGCGACGCTGACCCGGTGTGATTCAGTGAGGACGGGGAACTCCAGCTCAGTGTAGTAGAGGTAGTTACTCGTCGCGAGCGTGTACGTCTCGGTGTCGCGGACCGGTCGCCCGTCGACCTGCAGTCGCTCGATGATTTGTGTATCATCGTTCCAGACCAGTTCGACGCCGCTGAAATGGGCGTGCCACCAGTCCGGCTCGCCGAACGCGACCTGTTGCCCGCTCCCCTGTCGACACAGCGTCCGGAGCTCCGCCCCCGTCAGTTCGGCGACTGTCAGGGGTTCCTCGAAGGGGACGACAGAAACCATATCGGCGACCGTCAGCGCCCCATCGAGCGGAACCGTGTCGTTTCGGAGACCGCCGCTGTTCTGGAGGGCCACATCTGCGCCCGTCGCCCATCGGTACGCGTCCGCAACGAGGTTGCCGAGCCGACACTCGCCGCCGTAGGTCGTCGCCTGACTACGGTCGATGGGGTCGGCGGCGTGACCGATAACCTCGTGCAGTCCCGCTGCGGAGAGCCTGTCTTCGATTGCCGCCGCGACGCGGTCATCGAGAGGGCCATCAGCTGTCTCGCGGAACTGTGCAGTCGGTTCCGGTCCGGCAAGGTCGACCTCAACGACGGTCCGGCCGTTGGCTCCTGGTCTGGTGAGCAGCGTCCCGTCGAGACGGTCGATGCGGCGCTCGTGGACGTGCCCGCCGAGGATGACGTCCACGTCGCAGGCGCGGGCCAGTTTCTCGTCAATCCGGCCCAGATGTGAGAGCACGACAACAGCCTCCGCCCCGGCGTCCCGAAGCGCTGTGGCCGCCTCGCTGACAGCCTCGAACGGATCTGTGAACGTCAGCGTCGTCGCCTGTGGATTGGCCAAGGCCGTGTCCGGGCTGGTGACACCGACGAAGCCGACTTGCACTCCGTCGACGGTCCGATTCGCCCACGGTCGGGTCAATCGTCTGGCAAACCGCTCGCCGTCCTGTTCGACGTTCGCAGTCAGCCACGCCTGTGGCGACCGTGCGATAATCTCCCGCGTCATCGCGAGTCCGTGGTCGAAATCGTGGTTCCCCAGCGTCTCGAACGCGGGCGTCAGCGCGGTGAAGAGGTCGAGCGACTGCTCGCCGTCGGTGACCAGCGACAGCACTCCCGGACCGGTGTTGTCTCCGGTGCCGACCACCAGCGCATCCGGGCCGTCAGCGGCGGCGACTGTCCCCGCAAACCGCCCGATTCGCTCGGGTGTATCGTACGCTTTCTCCACGTCGGAGTAGTGGATGATCCGGGGACTCACACCCATAGTGCAGGGGAACCAGCCATTAATGGTTTCCGCAGTGATTTAGCCGCTGGCGCGTCATGAGTCCGTATGGACGCACTCGACGGTCCCGATGGAGAGACGCTGTACGTCGACCGGAGCGACGGCGACACCGGTACGAAAGGCGCGTTTTACGTCGTCTACCGCGACGCCGACCGCGAGCGCCGCTGGGGCTACTTCTGTAGCAACTGCGAGACGTTCAACAACGCGATGGACTCGATGGGACGCATCCGCTGTAACGACTGTTCGAACCTCCGCAAGGCCGAAGAGTGGGACGCCGCTCACGAGTAGTAGTCGGCCTGCGCGGCCGAACTGCCTACGTCGGCCACTGAGCTAGGTCTACCCCAACCCCTGTGCCGAGTCGAATCACCCACCAAGCGTCCCTGTCTCACTGGTAGCGCTGCCGATTTCGTTTGTTTCCCTGGCCGTTTCCCCGGGCGAACTGTCAACAGCATTGCCAGTGGGAACGTTTATCAGATAGCCAGTGGTACTGGATCTCAGATGGGGGCCGTTACCACATCACTCGACGAGCAGGCCCGGTCGATATTCGACGACCTCGGATACACCGTGTCGCGCACTGGCACCGAACTGCGAGCGGAACGCGACTGGCGCGTCGTCACTGTCTCAGTGCTCGACTCGCAGGACCCGATACCCGAGGGCGGCGACTTGCGTTGTTTCGTCACACGCACCGACGATGCGACGCACCTCAGCCGCCGCCTCAATCGGCAGGACGTATCCTATGACTGGGCTGTCATCGGGATTACTGAGGACGGCGACTACGAGGTGGTCCGCCACCCCGGCGATACAGCCATGTCGGCTGACGCCAACACTTAGGGGCCTCTCCCTTCACCATCCGGCGTGCAAGTCGGTGTCATCAATCAAGCGCTCGAACAGCTAGTTACGAACGTTGTTGACGCACTTCCGCGCCTCATAACCGCGTTCGTCTTTCTTGCGATCGCTGCGGTAGGCATCAAAGCGATCATGTTCGTTGTCCGGGCCGTTCTGAAACGGTCGCTGCCCGGCGAATCCCCCGTGTACCGACAGTTTCTGTCGGTGATCGTACTCGTGTTCCTGTGGTTCGGCGTAGCGCTGTCGTTCCTTTCTATCGTCGGCCTGACCGCCATCGCCGCGTCTCTTGGAACTGCGACCGGATTCCTCGCGCTTGGCGTCTCATACGCGCTCTCGGAGATGATCAAGGACGCTGTTGCCGGCGTCTACCTCCTCCGTGACCCCGATTTCAACCCCGGCGACACCGTCAAAGCCGGCGACACCACCGGGAAGGTGGCCGCCATCGAACTCCGGAAGACGCGGTTCCGCGTCGACGGTGACACCGTTGTCAGGGCCAACGCGGCCATCGAAGAACGCTGGACGAAAGTCGAGTCCGAGTCCTGAGCGAGGGTGAGGGCCGCGCTACCCGTTCACACGTGGTGTTTAAGCCTATCGACATCATATTCGACGTATGTTCGTCGGCCACGCGCTACTTGCGTTCGCCCTCGGCGCCCTCGCCGCGTGGTGGCTTGGGCTCTCCCGTGAGCGAGCGGTCCAGTTGGGCGTCATCGCCGGCCTGTTCGCCGCAGTTCCCGACGTTGATATCGTCTACGCCCCCTTCGGGCTACTCGTCGGGGCCGCCGAGAACCTGACGGCCGACGGCTTCTGGGAAACAGCAAACGTCGTCCACCGTGGGCCGACACACTCACTCCTGCTGGGGGCCGCACTCGCCATCGCGGCCGGCCTCTGGACAAGTAACTCACGGACTGGCCGAATCGGGTCGCTGTCCATCGGCGCCGTACTGACCGTTCTCACGGGCGCAGTCAGCGGTCCCATCGCAGGACTCGTGATGCTCGTGTTCGTTCTGGCCGTACTAGGTGTCGCCACAGTCGCACAGTCCCGCGATGTCAGCCCCCGGACGGTGACCGGGCTAGCGCTACTGGGACTCCTTACTCACCCGTTCGGCGACCTCTTCACCGGCGGCCCGCCCCCGTTCTTCTACCCCTTCGACGTGACACTCGTCGCCGAGCGGGTGATGCTCCACCCCGACCCGACCACGCACCTTCTGGCGGCGTTCGCTATCGAACTTGCGACGGTGTGGCTCGCCGTGTGGACGTACGTCCACCTCCGCGGCTACACGCTGACCGGGCTCGTCCGTCCGCGGGCAGCGCTGGGACTGGGGTATGCAGCAGCCGTCCTGTTCATGCCCGCACCGACGCTCGAACAGTCCGCGCACTTCGTGTTCAGCGTCCTCGCACTGGGCGTCGTCGGCGCGCCGACTCGGCCCTTCAGTGACGGTGTCGACTGGCTGGAGACCGTCGTGACGGGGCTGGCGGCAGTGTCCATCGCTGCGCTCGCGTACGCCATGGCGTACGGAGCCATCTGAAACAATCCCTCCGCCAATATCGGTCGATAGGGTTTTTCCAGTCGGGATGCACCAGCCAATATGAGCCGAGACGTAGCGCGGTTGCTCCGGGACGAGCGCGTCAACGCCCTCGCGGCGTGGTGCATCGTCGCTATGCTCGCGGCCGTGTCAGTGACAAGTGCCGTTCAGGCTGACCTGTTGTGGGCCGGATTCGCGGCGGCCGTTGCGGCGTTGGCGCTCTTTCCGCCAGTTCTATTGCGCAACCGGGACGCCATGCTGCCCTGGGAAATCCTCTTGCTGGCGGCGTCACCCGTTGTCGGCCGGCTGTTTGCGACGCTCTCGATGACCGGTAATCTCGCGACGTATCTCTCGGTTGCCGCCATCGCGCTCATTCTCGCCGTCGAACTCCAGCTCTTTACCCCTGTCCGGATGACGCCCCGGTTCGCCGTCGTCTTTGTGGCCATCACCACGATGGCTACCGCCGGCGTCTGGGCCGTCGTCCGCTGGGTAGCCGACCAGTTTCTCGGGACCACCTTCATCCTCGATCCGACGGTGTCCGAACACGTCATCGAGGAAGCGGTAATGTGGGAGTTCGTCGCATCGACCATCGCCGGCATCGGTGCCGGGGTGGTTTTCGCGTACTACGTCCGCCGGCAGGCTGGGACCAGCCGCGTCCCCGAGGAGGTCCAGCCTGACCTATGAGGGTCCGTGACCGCTTCAGCATCAGCACGACGACACAGCAACGGCTCTCGCGAAGTCTGTCACTGGCTCTCATCGGCCTATTCGCAGTTGGTATCGAGCGGGGCAACGTCGGCATCATCGTCAATTCGGGCGTCGCCATCCTCGTCACGCAACTCCCGGCGCTGCTGGAGCGGGACTACGGCATTGCACTCGACCCCGCGCTGACGCTGTGGATTACCTCGGCGGCGTTCTTCCACGCGCTCGGGACTGTTGGCCTCCCGGGGGCCGAGGAGAATTTCTACGTCACTATCTGGTGGTGGGACCACTTCACCCACGCCCTCTCGTCATCAGTTGTCGCCGCGGTCGGGTACACGACCGTTCGTGCGCTCGACGAGCACACTGACGAGATCTCGATTCCCTCGCGGTTCATGTTCGTGTTCCTCCTCCTGTTCGTGATGGCCTTCGGCGTGCTCTGGGAGGTCATCGAGTTCTCGATTACGCTTGCTGCCTCGGCGACCGGGAACGACACGATTCTGACACAGTTCGGGCTCACCGACACGATGCTCGATCTCGTGTTTGATACTATCGGAGCCATTATCGTGGCTATCTGGGGGACAGCACACCTCACTGACGTGGTCGGTCACGTCGAGACACTGCTGAACCGGCAGTCGCAGTGACCTGTCCGTACTTTTATCACATATCTGTGTGAACAAATAGCACGCAGATGGTTTTCAAAAAGATCACACTCATCGGGACCAGTTCGGAAAGCTTCGACAAAGCCGCCGACGATGCTATCGAGCGCGCGGAGGCCACACTGGACAATCTCAAATGGGTGGAAGTGGAGGAACTCGGCGTCGAGATCGCTAGCGTCGAGGGCCGCGAGTACCAGGCCGAGGTCGTCGTGGCGTTCGAACTCGAGGAGTAGCTACGTCCGGAAGGACTCGCCACAACCGCATTCGCTGACAACGTTCGGGTTCTTGACGTGGAACCCGGCCCCCTGCAGGCCACCCTCGTAGTCCAGCACTGACCCCTCGATGTAGTCGATGCTGGCGTCGTCGACAAACACGCGGAGCCCGTTGCGCTCGAACACCTCATCGTCTTCCTCGGGTGCGTGTTCGAACCGCATCCCATAGGAGAGTCCGGCACAGCCGCCCTGCTGGACGTACAGACGGAGCCCAGATTCTTCGACATCCATGCCTTCGCTTTCGAGGAGGTCCAGTGCCTCTCCCGCTGCCTGCTCGGTGACGGCGACGTCCTCGCCCCCGAGGTTCGGGTCGCCGTCGTCCGCTGTGCTGCTCATACACTTACGTGGACGCCCGAACGTGTTAACAGTGACGCCGGCACAGGGGGAACGCCCCCCATTCAGTTGACCTCGCTGTACAGCGTAACGATATCGTCGTATTCGAGCTTGCCGTTCTCGTTGAAGTCGTAGGCCGTCTTGTTGAGCGCGACGCTGTCATCGTCGAAATTGTCGAACAACAGCTGGATGTCGTCGTAGTCTACCCGCCCGTTACCGTTGACATCCTCAAACCGCCCGTCGCCGTCGGGATCGGTTGGCTCGGCACTCCCGGTGACCGGCGGCGGGCCGACGATGACAACACCCAGTTCCGTGTTCGCTACGAGCGCAGTACCACTGTCGTCATCAAGCCTGTCGACCGACACTTCGATGTCAGCCGTTCCGGCGCTCTGTCCGCGGATGTCGAGCGTGGCAAGTCGCGTGTCAGTGCCACCGACAACTGACTGGGCGTTCTTTTCCACATCGGCAAACCGGATATCGGCGGACGCTCCATCACTGGCAACGTCCGTCTCGGAGATACTGAATGAGTCAGCGACTGTCACACCTGTTATCGTTGCGATTTCGGGGTCAGAAATAGTGACAGTCATCGCTGCGCCTGAGAGTCCTGTATCCAGCCAGCGGCCGGTCAGTTCTGCCGTCCCGTTCTTACCGTTGCCGACGGCGATAGAGTCGGCGAGGATCAACGGGTTGTCATCGGGGATGCCGGGCTGGCCTGCGGTGAGTTCGACTGTTGCATCCGTTCGCATCGGCGCACCGGGTTCGTCGACGTACTCTAAGACCTGAAACTCCGTCGTCCAGTTGTCAGGCGTGACCGTACAGCGGACGTAGCCGCGCTGATTGTTGTAGTACTCTACGTTGTCGTTCTCTGTGACGACGTAGCGACCGAAGTCGTCCATGTCGGTGCCGTTCCCGCCCGACGAGATTGATGTCCCGACGAACTCCGCGCCAACTGGTTCACTGGAGCCGTCTTTGGCACTGATAAGCGTATTCGCCCAGTGAGAGTGGAAATCACCGGTGATGACCACCGGGTTGTTGGCGTCATCCTCAAACGCAGTTTTGACCAGATTCTGCTCGGGGACGTAGCCGTCCCACTGCTCTGTCCGGAACCCTTCTTCTGGCCCCTGCTTGAAGTCCATCGTCGCGAAGGGAAGCTGGTTCGCCAGCACGTTCCACGTCGTCTCAGTGGCCGAAAGATTCTCAAGCAACCACTCTTCCTGTGCGTCCCCGAGGATTGTTCGGTCCTCCTCGAAGCGCTCCGCACAGTCGACCTTGTTGAACACGTCATCACAGGCCTGGTCGGACCGGTAGAGTCGCGTATCGAGGACATTGAAGTCGAGCAGGTCACCGAACTCGTAGTACCTGTAGAGCTTCTGGCTAGCGTCGTCAGGCTTTTGCTCCATCCGGAACGGCAGATGCTCGTAGTACGCTTTCAATGCCGCCGCGCGGCGCTGTATAAACGCCTCAGTAGATTGCTTGTCGGGGTCCTGCGGAACGTTCCCTGCCCAGTTATTGTCGACCTCATGGTCGTCGCGAGTAACGAGCCACGGGGCGCTGGCGTGAGCGGCTCGCAGATTCGGGTCTGATTTGTAGAGGCCGTAACGGAGTCGGTAGGTGTCAAGATCCGTCGTCTCCTTCTTGTATTCCTGTGGGAGCGACTTTTCGCGCGGTGATTCTGAAACATCGATGCCGTACTCGTAGATGTAGTCTCCCAGATGGACGATGAGGTCAAGCTCGTCTTCAGCCATCTGCCCAAATGCTGTGTAGTGGCCATCGACCCAGCGGTTACATGAAGCAAAGCCGAACTGAAACGCGTCGACGGACGCGCCGGCGGCGGGCGCGGTCTTGGTCCGGCCAATCGGACTCGTCTCACCGCGGCACGCAAACTGGTAGTAGTACTCGGTAGCGGGTTCAAGCCCGTCTGCGTCGACGTGGATAGTGTGCGCGTGGTCCGGTTCGGCAGTCGCGGTCCCGGTGTTAACGATATCGCTCATCCCTTCGTCAGTGGCGACCATCCACTCGACGCTGAATGTCTCACTGGGCATCGCACCGTCCGCTTCGAGGGGGTTCGGGGCGAGCCGCGTCCAGATGATGACAGAGTCAGGGAGCGGGTCACCGGATGCGATCCCTAACGTGTACGGGTCCGATTCGAAGTTGCCGTCGTCGTCCACCATCGCACTGGCGCTTGTAGACAGTCCGAGCACAGCCGCCAGCGAAACGCCGCCAGTTCGCTGCATGAACGTTCGCCGGTTCTGTGCTGTTGTGTCTATTTCAGGGAGGTCCGTAGGCCTCATGCCTAACTGCCGCCCCAGACGCCGATTAAAATTTTATAATATTGATATGTTATAGTTGTATCTCTTCGTTCCGGGTATGTTGTTTCTGGGTTTCGAGTTACGCATACACCGGGCGCAATAGGTATCGATACCTGTAAAATCAAGCACCTTATGCTGCAGGCGGCACTGTCTAGTTGAGCGAGTTTGAGAAGCGAGGAGGTCGTAGCGAGAAGTGCCTATGCAACTCGCAGACCTCCTCAGAGTGCTGTGTTGAATAGCGGTCTCTAAGCCACCGTGAGACGATACCGATCTTGAGATCACTCGCGACGACCGCTAGCAAGCCGACTCAAATTTCGACTGCC
>Ga0207770_100222_pt1 | contig 39230 bp, 39 predicted proteins | sample A23E2SouthBayCA_FD_187729 | JGI IMG/M metagenome (GOLD analysis project Ga0207770, IMG submission 187729) | Aerobic enrichment media microbial communities from Eden Landing Ponds, California, USA - A23 E2 (SPAdes) | ecosystem: Environmental > Aquatic > Marine > Unclassified | place: Emeryville... | reverse complement strand
CTCCGAGCGCTCCGCGAGCGACCGGGCGAACTGCAGTCCTGCCGGTCCCCCGCCCGCGACGACGACGTCCGCACGCTCCGTCATGTCCCCCTCTCGGGGTATGAGCGACTAAGCCGTTGTGATAGTCGACGCTCGCGAGCGGGGGACAGCGAAGCAACGAGAGACGAGGCCGGGACGTACCGGGTGCGGTCAGTACTCGTCCAGGGGTTGCTGGCGGATCTTCGTGCGCAACTCCTCGAGCGAAGGGCTGTCCTCCTGGGCGAACAGCGCAAAGAGCGTGTGGACTTCCGACCGGGAGACCTTGACGTCGCCCTCCTCGATGACGTCCTCGGGGCGCTCTTCGAGTTCGCGGATGGTGCCGACGGCCAGCAGGAAGGGGATCGCCCACGCCGAGAGCGTGTTGCCCCGGATCTCGGGCATGGCCTCCAGCCAGGTCTGGGCGCCGTCGAGATACCCCTCCGCGCGGTCGGTGACGCGGTGGATGACGGGCACGAACTCCTCGCTCTTCTCGCCGTCCGGGATGTCCTCCGTGTCGAGGTTCTGGTCGTCGAGCAGTTCCTGGGGGATGTAGACGTTGTTCTCCTCGACGTAGTCGGTCGCGACGTCCTTGGAGACGTTGACCAGTTGCAGGAGCATCGCGAACGAGCGGGCGTTGTTCTGGAGCGTCTCGCCCACGGAGTCGTCGACGTTGCGCGCCAGCAGTCCGGTCACGAGCGTCCCGACGGTGCCGGCGGCGTACCAGCAGTACTCCTCGAGTTCGTCGAACGTCTGCAGGCGCAGTCCCCCTTGCTCGGCGTAGCGCTCGACGAACATCCCCATGCCGTCGACGAGTTCGCGGACGGGTGGACGGATCGCTCGCTTCGAGGACTCGTCCAGCGCCTCGAAGGTTCGGACCACCCGCGGTGCGGCGGCGACGACGTCCCAGTCGGCGTCGGGCTCGTCGGGGATCCACTCGTCGACCTCCTCGCGGAACTCGTCGACTGTTGTGGGGTCGTCCGGGTCGAGCACCTGGTTGTATCGGTCCAGTAACTCGCGCTGGCGTTCCGGCGGGATGTGGCCCGCGTCCTCGATGGTATCGGCGATGCGACAGAGGAGGTAGCCGACGCAGATGTCCCTGGACATCGGCTCCTCGAGTTCGGCGATGGTCAGCGCGAAGGTCCGCGAGACGTCCTGGACCGCGTCGTAACAGTAATCGAGGTCGTCTTGCAGCACGTCTCCAGCCTGGTTCCGAGACATTCCAACTACCGTCACCATATGGTTCGACAAGTAAAAAGTTCCCCTCTTGTCACCGTGCGTGTCACTCGCAAGGCACCCGGGCCACGCCCGGCGAGTACACGCAGTCCTGCGACCCCCGCACGCCCGGCGAGGACTGATCCCCGCAACAGGTCTGGTGCCCGACAGACTCTATCTCGACACCCTCTGTCCGGGAAGTTCCCGTCTCTCCGGTCGCCCGACCCACGACAGGTGTTCCCGGTGCACCTCGCATCTTTATGCCGCCGGCCGACCCACCCCCGGCACTGACCGATGTCGCAACGGTACAACCACGCCAGAGTTCAAGAGTACTGGCAGTACGTCTGGGACGCCGAGGAGGTCTTCGAGTGTCCCGACGACGCGACGGACCCGACCTACGTCCTCGGGATGTTCCCCTACACTTCCGGGACGCTCCACATGGGCCACGTCCGCAACTACGCCATCACCGACGCCTACGCCCGCTACCGGTGGATGCGGGGCGACGACGTCCTCCAGCCGATGGGGTGGGACGCCTTCGGGCTCCCCGCCGAGAACGCCGCCTACGAACGGGACACCGACCCCGAGTCGTGGACGCGCACCTGCATCGCCCAGATGCGCGAGGAACTGGAGACGATGGGTTTTGGCTACGACTGGTCCCGCGAGATTACCACCTGCGAACCCGACTACTACCGCTGGAACCAGTGGCTCTTCACCCGCTTCTACGAGGAGGGCCTCGTCGAGTACGAGGGTGCCCGGGTCAACTGGTGTCCCGACTGCGAGACGGTACTCGCCGACGCGCAGGTCGAACGCCCCGCCGACGAGGGCGAGAGTGACCCAGACACGGACGGCCCCGGCCACGCGAGCCAGGGGGTCTGCTGGCGCTGTGAGACCCCCGTCGAACAGCGCGAACTCGACCAGTGGTTCTTCACGATCACCGACTACGCGGACGAACTCGACGCGGGCCTGGACGAACTGGACGGGTGGCCCGAGAGCGTCCGGGACATCCAGCGTAACTGGATCGGCCGCCGCGAGGGCGCACGCGTCACCTTCGAGGTGAACGGCCCCGAAGACCGGGAGAGCACCGGGGACATCGACGATATCTCGGTGTTCACGACCCGCCTGGACACGATCTACGGCGCGACGTTCCTCGCCGTCTCGCCGGGCCACGAACTCGCCGAGGCCGCCGCCGCAGCCGACGAGGACGTCGCCGAGTACGTCGACCGCGTGACCGGCGCGGGCCGGGCCACCGAAGGGACCTCCGGTGTCGAGACAGACCTCACCGCTACCCATCCGCTCACCGGGGCGGAGGTGCCGGTGTACGTGGCGGCGTACGTCCTCGACGACGTCGGGACTGGCGCGGTGATGGGCGTCCCCGCACACAACGAGCGCGACAGCGCGTTCGCGGCTGCGCACGACCTCCCGGTCGAGCAGGTAGTCGAGCCCGTCGACGGCTCCGCGACCGGTCTCCCGAACGACCCCTTTACCGGCGACGGCATGCTCACGGGTAGCGGCGACTACGACGGCCTCGCGAGTTCCGCGGCCCGCGAGCGCCTGCTCGCCGAGGACGCGGTCGAGTCGGCCACGGAGTACCGCCTGCGCGACTGGCTCATCTCCCGCCAGCGCTACTGGGGGACACCCATCCCGATCGTCCACTGCGAAGAGTGTGGCCACGTCCCAGTCCCCGAGGAGGACCTGCCCGTCGAACTCCCGCCCTACCTCCGGACGTCGGGCAACCCTCTCGAAGAGAGCGCGGAGTTCGTCGAGACGGAGTGTCCCGACTGCGGCCGCCCCGCCGAGCGCGAGACGGACACGATGGACACGTTCGTCGACTCCTCGTGGTACTTCCTGCGGTTCCTCTCGCCCGACCTCGACGACGCACCGTTCGACTCCGAACTCGCAGACGAGTGGCTCCCGGTCGACGTCTACGTGGGCGGCGAGGAACACGCCATCCTCCACCTGCTGTACATCCGCTTTTTCACCCGGGCACTCGCGGATCTGGGACTGCTGGAGACGCGCGAACCAGTCGAGCGCCTCATCAACCAGGGCACAGTACTCTACGACGGCGAGAAGATGTCCGCCTCGAAAGACAACGCCATCTCGCCCCACGAGTACGGCGCGGAGACGACGCGCCTGTTCCTGCTCTCGGCGGCCCACCCCTCACGTGACTTCGAGTGGACCGCCACCGACGTCGGGTCGGTCTACGACTTCCAGCAACAGCTCTACGAGATGGTCTCGGCGGCCGAGACGCTCGCGACGGCCGACGAGCGCCGCCCGCAGGACGCCTACGTCGAGCGGGAGATAGACCGGACCGTCGCCGCGGTCACCGACGAGTACGACCGCTTTCGCTTCCACCAGGTCGTCAACGAGGCGGGGTCGCTGGCGGGACTCCTGCGACGGTATCGCGACTACGAGACGCCCAACGGCGAGACCTACCGGCGGGGACTGCGCGCACTGGCGCGCTTCGTCGCGCCGCTGGCACCGTACCTCGGCGAAGAACTGTGGAACCGCCTCGACACCGAGGGACTCGTCGTCGAGGCCGACTGGCCCGAACCCAGCGAGCCCGTGCCCGACTACGGGCTGGAACGTCGCCTGGTCGAGCGGACGCTGGACGACGTCCGAGACATCACGACCGTCGTCGATATCGACGACCCCGAGACGATCGAGGTGGTCGTCGCCGAACCCTGGAAACACCGCGCCTACGAACTCGTCCGGGCGGCCGACCCCGACGAGGCGGTCGTCGCCTCGGCACTGGAAGACGACCTCGTCGCCGACCACCGCGAGCGCGCCGGCGAGTTCCTCGCCGACCTGGTCGAACGCGGTGCCGGGCTCGAACCCGTCCTCGACGCCGACCGCGAACTCGCCGTCCTCCAGAGCGCGGCCTGGCTCCTCGAAGACGAGTTCGGCGCGGACGTCGCTGTCCGCGGGGCTGGCCCCGACGACGACCTCGCCGACAGCGCCGAACCCGCACGCCCCGCCATCCACATCTCCTGACGCCGCTCTCGCCGTCGTACCCCGCCCGCTATATTCCTAATATGTTCGTGGAATTTTCACTCGTGAGATCTACATGTGGTTTCGATATCTCACCCGAATCGGGGTTGCTTGGTCTACCAAGCGCGTTCAGCGGCCGTGGTTTCAGTCCTGATACTCCTTAAACAGTGATGGCAATAGATATTTAACTCGGTCTGAGAAACATAGAACCGAGGCAGTGGGTGACATGTTCAACGAAGCAGGGGTAGCGGGTGGTATCCGTGTCTGACTGGGCGAATCCGCGCGGCTCGGCGGGGTCGAAGACGTCGTCGACGCCGCGGGCGGTGATTCACAAGAAGATACTGGAGGCGGCCGGCGAGATGCCGGACGCGCCGATGACTGAAGTCGCTGGAGAGGTGAGCGGTGCGTCGACGGACCTCGTCGAGCGCGTCCTGCGGGAGTACGGTGACCCAGCGGCGGTCGAGTCCGACCCGGAGGAACCGACGGCGAGCGACGGCGGGTCGGCCAGCACGAACGGTCTGAGTCCGGAAGACGACCACACGCCGGTCGGCAGTGATGCCGCGGACATCGGGTCGCAGGCCGGGGCGACAACAGCCGACGCCACGGGCGGTGAGTCCACGGAGTCGGTCACCGATACGAGTGACCCGGGAACGTCCGGAACCGAAACCCGTGATCCGGAGACGTCCGCGTCCGGCGAGTCCGGCGAACCCGGCGAATCAGGAGCCGAGGAGCCAGAAGACTATCAATCCGGAACCGAGGAGTCCGAAGACGATCAATCCGGAGCCGACAGGGTATCGGCCGCAGTGACCGCTGCCGACCGGCCCGACGCGGCGGAGGAGTCCGCGAGCGAGGAGACGGGCGTCTCCAGTCCGGACGAACTGACCGAGAAAGAACGCGCGGTACTCCAAGTCGTCGCCGAGCGGCCCACTGCGACACAGCAGGAGGTCGCGGACGTGCTCGATGTCAGTCGAGCGACCGTCAGCAAGCGTGCCAGTGGTATCGAGGGGTTCGACTGGCAGCGCCGGGCCGCGTTCGTCGAGCGCGTCTTCGACTGCGAGGCGGCGCTGACCCGCGGTGCCGGCGGGCGTTCGACCGTCGACCCGGGCACGCTGGAACACGGCGACGCACGAGCCGACGGCGACCGTGTCCCGGCCGGCACTCCGTCCGATACCGACGAGTCCGGCGACGTCACGGCCGAAGTCCTGTCCCGTCTCGACCGGATCGAAGACCGCCTCGACGGACTCGAGTCCGACGACCAGAACGGGTCGAGCGGCGGGATCACCGACCCGAAACTCGCACACAAGGTCGTCCACGCCTGCATGGAGTCCGACCACGTCTCCGAGGACGAGGAGCTCCGGGTCGTCGCCGCCGTGCTGAACGGCACCACGGACGACTGACGGTCGGTCGAGACTGTCCCGGCCGACACCGGCGCCACAGTCATATCTGTTGCCCCCGATTCGGGAGTTGTGACGCCGACGCGACGGGCCGTCCTGGCAGGAGGGGTCGGGATTGCCACCGGGTTCGGCGGGGCGGTCGAGGGGCGCAGCAGGCGTGCCTGTCCCGCGACGGTCGACCGGTCGGCGGACGCGCGGATCGGCTTCGTCGGCGACGTCATGCTCGGGCGGAGCGTCGACGAACGCTGGCGCGACCGGGACCCCGGGGGCGTCTGGAACGGTCTCCTGTCCCGCCTCGACGCACTCGACGGCCTCGTCTGTAACCTCGAGTGCGCGATTTCGGGACGGGGCCAGCGCCGACCCGGTCGCACGTACTACTTCAGGGCCGACCCCGACTGGGCGATACCCGCGCTCCGGGCGGCTGGCACCGCGTTCGCGAGTCTCGCCAACAACCACCTGCTGGATTTCGGCCCGACCGCCCTCGCCGACACGCGCGCCCACCTCGACAGCGCAGGCATCGCCCACGCCGGGGCGGGCCCCGACCGCGAGACGGCGCTCGTCCCCGCGACGGTCGAGATCGGGGGGATCGACGTCGGCGTCGTCGCGCTGACCGACCAGTCACGGTCGTACAGCGCCGGCGAGTCGTCACCGGGGACGGCGTATCTCCCGCTGGACCACCGGCTCTCGGAGACGCGCCGGACGGTCAAGAGCGCGCTCCGGTCGCTCTACGAGCGGGACGTCGGCCTCGTGGTCGCCTCGCTCCACTGGGGACCCAACTGGGTCGTCCGGCCCGCCGCCGGCCAGCGGGCGTTCGCTCGCTGGCTGATAGACGCAGGCGTCGACGTCGTCCACGGGCACAGCGCGCACGTTCTCCAGGGCGTCGAAGTCTACAGGGGGCGGCCGGTCGTCTACGACGCCGGCGACTTCGTCGACGACTACGTGACGAAACCCGAACTCAACAACAAGTGGAGCGCGCTGTTCGAACTCGAAATTCAAGACGGTCGACTGCAGGCGATTCACGCCGATCCGGTGGTCATCGACGGCGAGACGGTCCACCCCGCCGACCCGGAACTGGTCCCGGAGACCGACGCCGACGCCGCCGCGTGGGTCCGCGAGCGCCTGCGGACGCTCTCTGCGCCCTTCGGGACGACCGTCGAGCGCGACGGTCGCGGGGTACGGATCCCGCTGGCTGGTTGTTCCGGCTGAGGTCCTCGGGTTCGATCTGGGTCGTTTTGTCGCTGGCGCCCGAACCCCCACTATGACGAAAATTGGAGTCGTCGGCGCGGGCGCTGCCGCCGCCGCGGCGACGTACGTGCTGGACGAGACGGTGCCCGACGCCGAGATCACGGTGCTGGAGAAGTCGGGTGGGGTCTGTGGGCGGGCCGCGACCCGGCGCAAGGGCGACGTGACCTACGACTACGGCGCGAACTACGTGAAATCCGACGACGAGCGCGTCGACGACCTCCTGACCGGGACGCTCGACGACGAGGGCCTCGTCGACGTCACCGAGCCCATCTACACGTTCGACGCCGAAGGCACAGTCTCGGAGGGGCGCGACGCCGACGAACACAAGTGGACCTACAGCGAAGGCCTGACCCAGATCGCCAAGCGCCTGTTCGCGGGGACCGACGCGACGATCCACCGGCGTACCCGTGTCGAAGGTCTCAGACGGAAGCCCGATGGAGACAGCGACGGCGAGGGGCAGTGGCACCTCACCGACGCCGAGGGCGAGACGCACGGCCCGTTCGACCGCCTCCTGCTCAACCCGCCGGCTCCCCAGACGGCCGAATTACTCGCCGAGGCCGACTGGGACGCACAGGCCCGCGCCGACCTCGAAGCCGCCGCCCGCGACGTCGAGTACCGGACAATCTGGACAGCGCTCCTGCACTACCCCTTCGAACTCGACCGGCCGTACTACGCGCTGGTCAACACCGACAAGGACCACGAGGTCGGCTGGGTCGCCCGCGAGGAGTGCAAGACAGGCCACGTTCCCGACGGGGAGTCGCTACTGGTCGTCCAGGCCAACCCCCGGTGGTCGGTCGACCACTACGACGCTCCCCCGGAGGACAACGTCGCAGAACTCGCCGACCTGACGGCCGACCTGCTGGACGACGAACGCCTGACCGACCCCGACTGGACCGACCACCAGGGGTGGCGCTACGCGCTGCCCGAGTCGGGCGTGCGCGCTGGCGCGGTCGAGGCCGCCGCCGACCACGGCTGTCACGTCCTCGGAGACTGGGTCGCCGGTGAGGCCCGCCTCCACGCCGCGCTCCGCAACGGCCTCGATACCGGCGAAGAGATCGCGCTGTCGCTGTCCTGACCGGACCCCACCGCCGCTACCGCTGAACGCTGGCGATCTCGCGGACGTCTTTCCCGGCGACGGCGGCATTGAGTCGCGCGGCGGCAGGTGACTCGCGGACGTCGGCGTCGTCGTAGCCCGCGTCCTCGAAGGCACTCAACAGCGCGCGGTCGTTCCGGAGGTTGTACTTCTGGTGGTAAGATTCGGCGGGGTAGAAGGCTTCGAGTCGCTCGATACGTGTCTCGACGTCGACGGGGATCTCGTCCAGTCGTGCCTCGATCGCGGCCCGCTCTGCGTCGGTCTCGTGGAACAGTACCGACTGGTACTGGCGCTTGCGAGGCTGGCGTCGGGGGTCGTGGTTCGCCACGGCGACGTCCACGAGGTCGGCGAAGGTGACGACGTCGAGGTCGTAGTCGACCTGTATCGCCTCGCTGTGGTCGCCCAGGTCGTGGTACGTGGGGTCTTCGTGTGTCCCGCCCGCGTACCCCACGCGTGTCCGCACGACACCCTCGTGGGTCCCGAACTCGACGTCGGGCCCCCAGAAACAGCCGAGCGCGAACGTCGCCGTCTCGGTTTCGTCGGGCGCTGAGGCGGCTTCGTCGAACGCGACGATGTCGTCGGCGTCGACCACGGCCATCACTCCTCGCCGTCGAATTCGAGCGCGAGGCCGTTGATACAGTAGCGCAGACCCGTCGGATCTGGGCCGTCCTCGAAGACGTGGCCGAGGTGGCCGCCGCAGTTACTGCAGAGCACCTCCGTGCGGGTACCGAGCAGGCCGTCGTCGGGGCGCGTGTCGACGGCGTCCTCCTCGGCGGGTTCGAAGAAACTCGGCCAGCCTGTTCCCGATTCGAACTTGGTGTCGGACTCGAAGAGGACCTGCCCACAGCCGGCACAGCGAAACCGGCCGTCCTCGTCGACGTGGAGCAACTCCGAGGTGTTCCGGGGTTCGGTCCCCGCCTCCCTGAGGATGTGATACTCGTCGTCGGTGAGTCGCTCGCGCCACTCCGCATCCGTCTCCGGTAGTCGCTGCTGATCGCTCATACTCCCGTCCAGGAGTCCGAGAGACATGAAGGGTCCGGCAGGACCGAGGACTGACGCTCCCGAAAGACGGCGAACCGTCGCGTCCGCCATCCCGGGCCCGTGGGGTGTATGTACCTGGCCGCGCTATGCAGTGGCATGACAGCCGACGACACCGAGGAACCGGTCACCGCGGAGCTACCGGACAGCCCCTTCCACACGACCGGGACCGACCACGTCACGCTCATCGGGAGCAACGAGGCAGACACGATCGAGTTCTACCGCGACCTGCTGGGAATGCCGCTGGTGCTCCGCCAGCCCAACCTCGACGACCCGGACTCGACGCACCTGTTTTTCGACAGCGGCGACGGTCGCATCGTGACCTTCTTCGTCACCGACGACCGCCAGTCGAACAGCACGCCGCTGCGCCACCAGGTCGGGTCGGTCCACCACCTCGCCTTCAGCATCGACCCCGAGCGTTTCGAGACGGTCAAACAGGCGCTCGACCACGACGGCTTCGGCTACAACGAGTTCGACCGCGGCATCTTCCACTCGCTCTATACGCGGGACCACAACGGACTGACCATCGAACTCGCAACGGACACGTACGACATCCCCGACGAACGCCGGGGCGAAGTGCTCGCGGCGACCCAGCGCCACAGGGTCAGCGACGGGGCGGAGTTCGCTGAAGCGAAACACCTCGAAGCGGCGCTCGCGGAACTCGGACTGGACGCCGACCCGGTCGAACTGCCCGACGCGCCGACAGGTGCTGGCGTCGACTGACGCTGCGACATCGACCCCTCGACAGCCATCACTCGTAGACGTAACGGCGGAAGTGTCCGGGGACCGTCTCGCCGGAGGGGCGTGACTCGAGTCCGTGGACGTTCTCGAGGAACTCGACGACCTGTCGCGGGGAGTCGCTCCGGATCTTCCCGAGCGCGGCCAGCATGAGGTCGGTGTCGGTCGCCCGGGTCACTGCCACGCCGCTGTCGGCCAGCGACTCGTCGGTGAGGGCAGGTGCCCCCTCACCGAACACGAAGACGTGGTCGACCCCGTCCGGAACCGCTCCCGGTTCGAGAAACCGCGTCACCCAGACCCTGGGCAGCACCTGGTCCATCGAAGGTCACTCTATACTCAGGGGTGAAAACCCTTCGCGTGATCGGCCCCGGAAGGCCGCCCGCGTGACCGCTTCCTCAAACGCTTTCCCGTCTCGGCTCCACCCGACAGCTATGGAGTACAGACGACTCGGTACGACAGGACTGCAGGTCTCACCCATCTGCCTCGGGACGTGGCGGTTCAACAAGGAGAGCGACGGCGTCGTGGAGACTGACCGCGAGGACGCCCACGAACTCCTCGACGCCTTCGAGGAACGCGGCGGCAACTTCATCGACACCGCCAACGGCTACGGCGGCGGCTACTCCGAACGCTGGATCGGCGAGTGGCTCGCGGAGCGCGACCGCGAGGACTTCGTCGTCGCCTCGAAGTGTTACTGGTCGGACGTCTCGCGCTTCCAGGAGAACCTCTCCCGGAAGAACGTCCGCGCCGAGGTCGAAGCCTCCCTGGAGAAACTCCGGACGGACTACCTCGACATCCTCTACCTGCACCGCTTCGACGACGAGACGCCCATCGAGCGCACCCTCCGCACCGTCGACGATCTCGTCAGCGAGGGGAAGGTCCACCACGTCGGCATCTCGACGTGTGACGCCTGGAAACTCACCAAGGGACTCTGGCAGGCGGACGTCAACAACTACGAGTCGTTCACCGTCACGCAGCCACTCTTCCACGCGGCCTACTACGAGGACGTCGCCGAGTACCTGGACGTCTGTGCCGACCAGGACCTGGCGGTGTGTCCGTACTCGCCGCTGGCCGGCGGTTTTCTCACGGGCAAGTACGAGCGCGTCGGCGACGGCACCTACGACATCGACGCCCCCGAGGACACCCGCGCCCAGTTCGACGAGATGTTCACCGACTGGTACGTCTCCGAGCGGGGCTGGCACGTGCTGGACGAGGTGCGCGCAGTCGCCGAGGAGGTCGACGCCTCGCCCACGCAGGTCGCGCTGCGCTGGCTGATCGACCAGCCCGATTTCACCTGTGTGCCCATCGTCGGCGCGCGGACCGTCGACCAGTTAGACGAGAACATGGGCGCCGTGGACGTCTCCATCTCCGACGACCAGTTCGACCGGATCTTCGAAGCGCGGTACGACGAGGACGGCAACCTCTACGAGACCAGCGCCTGAGTGAGCTGTCCCCGGTGGCTCGTCCAGCGCCTGAGCGGGCCGTCCGCGGTGGCCCGTCCGCCGAGACAGTGTCTCCCCCAGACCACACCCTTATCCGCGTCCTCGTCGAGTGGCGAGCATGGCCATCGAGACAGGCGACACGGTCAGTATCGAGTACGTCGGGCGACTGGACGACGGGACCGTCTTCGACACCTCACGCGAGTCGGTCGCCGAGAGCGAGGAGCTGGACCACCACCCGGGTCGCGAGTACGAGCCGCTCACCGTCGAGATCGGCGCCGGCGAGATCATCCAGGGCCTCGAAGACGGTCTGCTCGGCCTCGAGGACGGCGAGGAAGCGACGGTCACGATTCCCCCGGAAGAGGGCTACGGCGAACACACCGAGGACCGCGTCGTCGAGTACGCCACCGACGAGTTCACCGGCATGATCGGCGGGCAGACCCCCGAGGTCGGCATGGAGGTCCAGACCGAGGAGGGTCTCCCCGGAGAGGTCACCGCAGTCGACGACGAGACGGTCACTGTCGATTTCAACCACGAACTCGCGGGCGAGACGCTCGAGTTCGAGGTCGAAGTCGTCGCCGTCGAGTGAATCCGGTTCTATCGGGGCATCCGCCCCGCTCTCAGTTCTCCGTGACCGTCAGGTCGGCCGGTTCGGCGTCGACGACGGCGGCGTCGACGGCGTCGACGGCCTCGTCGCCGACGACCCACGTCGCGTCGGCCGGCGCGTCCACCTCGAGACGCTCGTCGCCGAAGTTGACGACCCACGTCAACCCGTCTCGGTGGACGAACCGGACGCGGTCACCCAGCGGGTCGGTCGCGGCGACGTCTGCCCGCTCCAGCAGGTCGGCGACCAGTGCGCCCGCCAGGTCCGAGTCCGGCCACGTCCCGACGTAGGTCACGCTCCCCTCGCCGTGGCCCGTCTCGACGATCGCTGCCTCCTCGTCCGCCCGCTCGCCCGCGTAGCGACCCGCGACCTCGGTGCGCTTGTGGACCGGGTGGAGCCACTCGTTCCAGACACCGGCGTCGTAGGTCTCGCCGTCGTAGACCACGTCGCTCGCCAGGTCCTCTGGGATACTCTCGTGGTCCGCGACTTCCGCGCCGACGAGGTCGGTGAGCGGGCCGGGCTGTAACACGTCGTGGAGTTTGTTGTGCGGGTCCTTGATCCCCGAGCGCATCGTGACCAGCAACTCGCCGCCGGCCGTGACGTACTCGTCGAGGTGGCCGGCGAGTCTGTCGTCGGCGAGGTACAGCGTCGGCGCGACGACGGCCCCGTATCCCGACAGGTCCGCGGTCGGCCGGACGATATCGACGGTCACGGAGCGTTCCTGGAGCGCCCCGTAGTAGGTTTCGAGGTGGCCCCAGTAGTCGAACTCGGGCGTGTTCGCCTCGATACCCAGCGCCCACAGGTTGTCGTACGAATGCAGGAGCGCGACGTCGGCATCGGGCATTCCAGCACTGTCGTCGTCCCCACCCGTTAGGGACTCGGCGACCGTCACGAAGTCGTCGGCGGCCTCGCTCGCGTCGTGGTACCCCTGGTCGGGCGATCCGTCCCGCTCTCGGAGTCCGGCGTGGTACTGTTCCTGGCCCATCTGACAGCGGCGCCACCGGAAATAGGAGACGACGTCGGCGCCGTGTGCCGCCGCAGTGTGGGCCCACAGACGCATCGCCCCCGCTGTCGGTTGCGGGGAGTAAGGCGGCCAGTTGATCTCGCCCGGTTGCTGTTCCATGACCCACAGCGGGGCGTCGGCGGCGCTGCGCATCAGGTCGTGGTCCAGCCCCACCTGGTCGGGGTCGCCCGAACGCAGTTCGCCCCGGCTCACCTCGTCGCGCTGGACCTGGACGTGTCCCGTCGGGTAGGAGTCCCACGACGCGAAATCCAGGTCCGCACAGACGTCGTAGGCGTCGAGCGCGTCGAACTGTGACATGAAGTTGTGCGTGACGAACCAGTCGTCGTTGGCCTCCCGCAGGATCTCGGCCTGCTCGGCGTTGAAGCGGACGACGCTGTCGCTGGCGAAGCGGTAGTAGTCGAGTAGTCGCGAGGGGTGGTGGTCGGCAGCGGTGTGGCGCGGGGGGTCGACCTGCGCGAAGGAGGTCAGGTCCTGACTCCAGAAGGCGGTGCCCCACGAGTCACAGAGCAGTTCGATATCCCCGTAACGGCCACGGAGCCACTCTCGGAAGGCCGACGCGCAGTCGTCGCAGTAACACCGGACAGTGCCGTGACAGCCGAACTCGTTGTCGGTCTGCCAGCCCGCGACGGCGGGATGTTCGGCGTAGCGCTCGGCCAGTGCGTCGGTGATGCGCCGACTCTCGCGGCGGTAGGCGGGGGAGTTGAAACAGTAGTGGCGACGGCCACCGTACTCGCGGACCGTGCCGTCTGCCTCCTCCTGCAAGATTCCCGGGCGGTCGTCGACGAGCCACTTCGGGGGTGTCGCGGTGGGGGTACACAGCACCGCCTGCATCCCGTAGTCGTCGATCAGCGAGAGCGCGCGGTCGAGCCAGCCGAAGTCGAACTCGCCGGGTTCGGGTTCGATGCGCGACCAGGCGAACTCGCCCATGCGAACGTACTCGATACCGGCCTCGGCCATCTGTTCGAGGTCGGTCTCGACGCGTTCTGCCGGCCAGTGCTCGGGGAAGTAACAGACGCCGACGTGCATGGCTCGTCACTCGTGCGTGGCGGTCAAAAAGGACCGGTTCCCGGCACGCGACGGGGGCCGGACCGTCACCGGGTCGGGACCGGCCCGTTCGGCGACGCGGCGCCACTCGCTCGCCGAACCGGCGGGAAAACGAGTAATTCGACTTAATTCGCGTCTAATCCGGCTTTGGCGCCGACCCGGTACAAGTGGCCGGGGCACCTCGGATCGGGTGCGATGACCTCGAACGAAGACCAGCTCCGAACCGCGTTCGGTCGAGACCGTGTCAGAGCCGCGACCAAGGTCGTACTCGGCGTCGGGGCGCTGGTACTCGTGCTCGCGCTCGCGTCGATGTTGCCGGGCGTCGGCCGGCTCCTCCCGGAGTCGCCCGTCGGCGTCCTCGCAGTCGCCGGCGCGCTGACAGCACTCGCCGTCGCCGCGTTACTCGTCTATCTCGCACGCGGCCTCGCGGCGCTCGTCCGCGTGAGCCTCGACGGTCCTCGCGAGGTCGTCGAGCACCTCGCCTCCGTCGTCCACTGGGTCGTCGTCCTGTTCGCCGTGCTCGTCGTCCACGCGGGACTGGGCGCCGTCGTCACGCCGGTCCTCGGCGGCCTCACGTGGCTCTACGACGTCGCCCTCCTGCTGGTGGCGCTGGTCCCGCTGACGGTCGTGGCCGCGCGCCTGTACGTCTCGCTCGACCCGGCGGCCGACCTGCTCGCCGACCGCCTCGACTCCGGTTCCCCGGAACTCGAACTGTCGGACCCGTCGTCCGGGGGAACCGACGGCTCCTGACCGCACCGGAACCCTCACCCGCCCCCTGGAACAGATCTCGGCCGAACCGGTCGAAATAGCGGCGCGTGAACCGTCTCGAACGGTTTTTAATCCGGGTTAAACGGCCTCAAACCGGTGTGACTGTCGGTCCGATACATGATGTCGTGGGTTCACAGTGGGGGGTAGATGAGTTCAGAGACGGATCCGGTCGGACGGGTGCTGGGAGAGGAACGGATCAGGGCCGCCAGCACGGTCCTCATCGGTGTCGCCGCGCTGGTGCTGTTGCTGGTACTCCTGTCGCTGTTGCCGGTCCCGCTGTCGCCGGCGGCGAGCGGGTCGGAGACGACCGCGCTCGGACTGCTGGGTGTACTCGGACTCGGCCTCTTCGGGTACATCGGCTGGGGCGTGGCGACGCTCGTCCACGCCGACACCGGACGCGACCGCCCGAACGCCGGCGAGCCGAGTCCACTGATCCAGTGGACCACCGTGTTGACCGTCATGCTGCTGGTCTACACCGGCCTCGGACCCGTGGTCACTCCGACCCTCGGTGAATTCGGCTTGCTCTACGACGTGGGGTTCCTCGTCGTCGCGGCGGTTCCCATCACGGCCATCGCGTCGTGCCTGCGCCGGTCGAACTCCGGTGAGAACTCCTTCGCCGAGACGGTCAGGGCGGTCCGGGAGGACCTGAACTCCGACTCCTCGGGCGACTCCGACGGCGACGACTGATCCCGACTGGTCTCTCGGGCCGACTCACTCCTGTAGCGTCTCGACGAACTCCTGGCTCGCGTCGCGCCACGCCGCGATTATCTCGTCGTCGTTCTCGCTGTCCCAGTCGTCGATCTCCGATTCGTCCATGAACTCGATGGTGCGCTCGACGCCCTCGCGGAAGGAGATGGTGTACTCGAAGTCGAGGTCGCGTTTCGCTTTGCTGTTGTCGAAGACCGTCGAGTACTGGAAGTGGTCGACCAGCGGGTCCGTGCGCTCGGGCACCGCCCGGACGAGTTTGTCGGTCGGGATGTAGACCAGGTCGGGGTCGGGCGCGTCCATGGCGTCGGCGACGTACTCGTGGTACTGGTTCCAGGAGATGACCTCCTCGCTGGTGACGTGGTAGGCCTCGCCGTAGGTCGTCTCGTTGCCCAGCGCCGCCACGAAGGCGCCCGCCACGTCGTCTCGGTGGCACGGCCCCCACAGGGTCGCGCCGTCCCCGTGGACGATAATGGGTTCGCCCTTTCGCATCCTGTCGAGATAGTACGTCCCCCAGCCCATCGTGTGAATGACGGGACCGCCCTCGCCGTAGGTGCTCCAGGGGCGGATCACGGTGGTCTGGAAGGCGTCTTCGTGGGCGTCCATGAAGATGTCCTCGCACTCGGCCTTGTCAGCGCCGTACTGGCTGACCGGTGGTTCGCGCGGGGCCTCCTCGGTCGCGGGATTGGCGTCCAGCGGGCGGTGGTAGACGTCCACCGTGGAGCAGAAGACGAACTGGTCGACGCCCGCGAACGCCTCGACGGCGCCCTCGGCCTGTTCGGGCGTGAAACAGACCATGTCGACGACGACGTCCGGGTTGACCGACTCGGCCGCGTCGGCGAGTTCGTCGGTCTCGTCCCGGTCGCCGTAGACGTGGTCCACGCTGTCGGGGAGTTCGGACTCGGTTTCGCCGCGGTGAAAGAGCGTCACGTCGTGGCCGGCGTCGACCGCCTGTCGGGTGATACCCGTGCTTATCAGGCCGGTGCCGCCGACGATGAGAACGTCCATACACCCTCGACGGCGACGGACCGGATAAAACGTCGCGTCGCGGAAGTCCGTGCGGTGTCTGGGGTGAGTCCGGGTGCGTTCGAGTCACAGAAGTTGTGTCTATCCGTCAGACGCACAGAGACACAAAGAGGGACTGAAGCCAGGACTGCTCTTTTGTTCCAGTCGTTTGAACGGAGCCTATGAGACCGACTCGATCACGGCGAAACTTGCTCGCTGGAATCGGTTTCGCTGGCCTTGCCGGGGTCGCTGGCTGTGTCCACGAAGCCGGGAGTAGCCGAGGCGCAACTGACGTACTCATTCAGAACGTAGCAGAGGTATCGCGGACAGTCGATGTGACGGTAACGAAGCGAGGTAGCACGTCACCAGATATAGAGACCAGTCTCGACATGAGTCCGCATTCGAGAGAGAAGATCAACAACGAGGTGATAATGGACAGTGACTACGACGTAGAAGTCACGTATACTGATAAAGCCAGAGAATCACCCTACTCGGAGACACAGGAGTGGAACGACGCCGGCAAACCGCTTCATATTCTGCTGAACGACCAGATCGTGTTTGCGGTTCAGATCGGCTAACTCGACAACTGCCCCCTGTTTTCCCGCCCGTTACCGTGAATCGGGTGCTCGGTCCGAGTCGTTCCTGTGGGAAATTGATCCTCCGTAGAGCACAAGATCTACCGAATAGTCGACCCACGCAACCCTCCGAGCACACGGATTTCCGCCTCGCGAACCCTTTTGCGCCGTCCGCGCGACCACCGTCCATGACCGACTTCGACCTGGGCGTCCAGAGTGTCGTCTATCAGGAGTTCACCCTCGAAGAACTGCTCGCCGAACTTGACGACGTCGACGTGGACTACCTCGAACTCTGGGACTACCACCTCTCGCCCGAAGACGACGAGGACGCCGTCGCCGACGGTCTTTCGGCCATCGACGACTCCGCCGTCGACATCTGTGGCTACGGCGTGATCGACCTCGACGACACCGGCCAGGCACGCGAGCACTTCGCGTTCGCCGACGAGCTCGACGCCGGGTACGTCACCGTCAACTACCCGCCCGCCCGCGACGACATCACCGAGGAACTGGTCGCGCTCGGGGCCGAGTTCGACCTCGACGTCGGGATCCACAACTACTCGTCGGTCCACCACGACGACCTCTCGCAGGTGTTCTCGACCATCGCAGATGTCCGCGACGTCCTCGACCGCTACGACGACGAACATCTGGGCCTGTGTGTCGACACCGGCCACTTCATGGTCGAGGAAGTCGATCCGGAGGCAGTCCTCGATGAACTGGGGCCCCGCGTCAACGGCGTCCACCTCAAGGACACCTCCGAGGCCGAGATCGAAGACTACCCCGGGGCCGGCAAACTCGACCTCGCGACCGTCCTCTCGCTCGTCGACGAACACACCGACCTCGACGCGCCCGTCGTCATCGAGTACGAACTCCCCGGCGACCGGGCAACCGACGCGCTCCGCGAAGCGGTCGCCAACGTCCGCGCGGCGCTCGACTGAGCGAGGGATCGCCGGATCCGCTCGTCGAACCCCGGCCGAATATTCGGCCGTTGTCGAATACAAATACGTCGTCTGTGGGGCACCTACACGGTCGTTCCCGGGGAATCGGTGCAAACAGCGACCCGGTTCCAACACCCCTATGTGGGCGACCCGCACAGGGCGGGTATGAGCGAGGATCTCAATCAGGGACTCGAGGGCATCACCGTCGCCGAGACGCACCTCAGCGACATCGACGGCGAGGCCGGCGAACTCGTCGTCGCGGGCTACCCCGTCGACGAACTCGCACGCAACGCCACCTACGAGGAGAGCGTCTTCCTGCTCTTTCACGACCGACTCCCCGACGCCGAGGAACTCGCCGAGTTCCGTGCCGACCTCGCCGGCCGCCGGGACGTCGACGGGGAAGTCCTCGCCGTCCTCGAACGGGCCGCGAGCGAGGAGAAACCCGCGATGGACGCCCTCCGGATGGGTGTCGCCGCGGCGACACTGGGCACCGACGACGGCGACCCCGAGACGGACGCCCGGCGAGCCATCGCGGTCTTCCCCACCATCGTCGCCGCCTACTGGCGCTACCGGCAGGGCGACGAGCCGGTCGAGGCTCGCGATGACCTCCGCCACGCCGCCAACTACCTCTACATGCTCCGCGGCGAGGAACCCGACGACGCCGAGGTTCGCGGCCTCGAAACCTACCTCAACACCGTGATCGACCACGGCCTCAACGCCTCGACGTTTACCGCTCGCACCGTGGTCTCGACGGAGTCGGACGTCGTCTCCGCGGCCACGGCCGCCGTCGGCACCCTCAAGGGGCCCCTCCACGGCGGCGCGCCCGGTCCCGTCCTCGACATGCTCCGGGAGATCCACGAGACCGGCGACCCCGAAGGGTACGTCAACGACACCCTCGACGCCGGCGAACGGCTGATGGGTTTCGGCCACCGGGTCTACCGGGTCCGTGACCCGCGCGCTGCAGTCCTGCAGTCGGCCGCCGAACAGTTCTATCAGGAGGCCGGCGACGCCGACTTCTTCGAGTCGGTGCAGGCCTTCGAGGAGGTCGCCGTCGAGGCCCTCGAAGACCGCTATCCCGACCGTCGCCTCGACACGAACGTCGAGTTCTACACCGCCGCACTGCTGGCCGGCGTCGGCGTCCCCAAGGAACTGTTCACGACCTGTTTCGCCGTCTCCCGCGTGGGGGGGTGGATGGCCCACGCGCTCGAACAGCTCGAGGACAACCGACTGGTCCGCCCACGCTCGCGGTACGTCGGCGCGACCGACCGGTCCTGGACCGACCTCGACGAGCGCGACGCTGTGGCAGACTCGCCCGACCTCGCCTGAGCCGTTCACGCCGGACACCGAGACGGTTCGCGGTCGCAGTCTGTGCTTCCAGTTCTATCCCGCCGCTATCCCGCCGCTATCTGGCGAATGAACGGTTCCAAATCCGGCTGAATCCGGGCAAAGGACTCAGACCGTTTAGGGGGATAGCGGACCAAGCCGGTAGTGATGCCCCCGCTCGAACGACCCGACCGCGAACCGACCGCGCGGACCGTCGTCGAACCCTCCGAGTCGACGACGGCCGCCCTCGTCCGTGCGGCCGGCCAGGCCGGTGTGGACCTCTCTGGACCGGGTGCCTGGGTACAGGACGTCGTCGACGGCGACGCGCTCGACCGGCTCTTTCTCGACCCCGAGAACGGGACGAGTGAGGGCCGCGCAGTGCTCGTGCTCGAACTCTGGGACCACCTGTTCGTCCTGACGCCCGCCGAGATCGAGGTCTACGAGACCGACCACGCCGAACCACCGTCAGTGCACCGAACGTAAGGCGTATCCACACACCCCACCCACTGGGAGTATGAGCCTCGACGACCTCACCGAGACCGTACAGGACAACTACGGCGACCTGGACGAGGAACTCGCGGTCACGACCGACCGCGAGACGCGCAACGAACTCGCCATGCTCGAAGCCGCCCTCGACCCCGAGGACACCGACGAACTCGTCCGTCGGGCCGTCCACGTGCTCTTCCAGTCCACCGTCGAGACCGGTAACCTCGACTTCCACCTGCGCACCGAGTACGACGTCACCTACGACGAGTACCTGTCGGGCATGACCTTCGACGAGATGACCGGCGCCGACCAGTTCCCCAACCAGGGCGACCCCGACGACCGGCGATACCAATTCTGAGACGACCTTTTTTCCGCTCGGATATCCTCGGGCCGCTCCGCGGCCCTGCGGGTACCCTCTCGCAAAAAAGCTCGGCCAAAAAAGCGCGAGCGCCGACGGCGCTCGCGTGAACCGCCTCGCTCACTCCGTTCACTCGGCGGACGCTAGTTCTTCCGCAAAATTCCGTCCAGCACCACCAGCACCGTCTCCGACTCCGCCTCCCGCGCCGTCTCACCTAGTTCGACCTGCAGGCCGGCGCCGTCGGCTGCCAGCCAGTTGACGAAGTTCTCGGGATGGGTGCCGCCGTAGTCACCGTCCGAGACGGGTTCGGCGGGGATCGACAGTGCGGCGTCGAGTCGGTCGGCGACCTCGGCCTTGATCGCGGGGTCGACGCGCCCGCCGACGAGTACCTCGTCGTCGCCCAGCCCGTGGATGCTCAGAACGGTCTCGAACCCCCTGTCGGCGATCACGTCCAGGAGGGGGTACTCGTCGGGGTCGAAGGATTTCGACGGCGGGTGCCACCGGTCGTAGGCACCCACCTCGTCGTCGAAGCCGAACGTCGCCCAGCACGCCGCGTCGGGCAGGCGCGTGGCGAGTTCGACCGCGAGTTCCCCCGTGCCGGGTTCGACGCGACCGGCGTGGGCCGCACAGACGAGAGTGTCGTCGGTCTCGTAGTCGTCGTAGAGGAACTCGGTCAGGTGGCCCGACCCCGTCTGTGCGATGGGTTCGGTCCTGATTCGGCGGCGAGGCACGACCGACGATCAGGACAGGGTCGTCTTAACTGGCCCGGAGCACCCGACGGGAGTGTCTCACCCGGGAGCACCCAGCGGGACGATCCAGTCTCGGAGACACTTACGCCGTCGCCTCGAACGCCTCGACCAGCAGGTCCGCCCCGAGGTCGATCTCGCGTTCGGTGACGTCCAGTGGCGGCAGGATCCGCAGCGTCTTGTACCCACACCCGAGCATGAGCAACCCTCGCTGCATCGCCGCCTCTATCACCACGTCGCGCCGTTCTTTCGTATCGCACTCGACGCCCAGGAACAACCCTTTGCCCCGAACGTCGACGACACCGTCGGGGTCCGCCGCCCGGACCCGAGACCTGAACTGCTCGCCGCGCTGGGTGGCGTTGTCGAGCAGGTCCTCCTCGTCGATGACGTCGAGCGTGAGCGCCCCCTGGAGCGCACCGACGATATCGCCCGCACCCCACGTCGAGGAGAGTCGTCCCCGTTCGTCCGGGAAGACGTCCTCGCTGGAGATGGTCGCACCCACGCGGAGCCCCTTGCCGGCGGCGATGACGTCCGGTTCGTAGGGGTAGTGGTCCGAGCCCCAGAACTCGCCGGTCCGGCCGACACCCGTCTGGACCTCGTCGGCGACCAGCGTGACGTCGTGTTCCTCGCATAACTCGGCGATCTCCGCGGCGAACGCGTCGCTGGGATACCGCAGGCCGCCCTCGCCCTGGATGGGTTCCATGATCACGTAGGCGAGGTCGTCGGGGTGGATCGACCCGCGTCTGGGGTCCAGCATTCGCCGGAGACGCGACCGGTCGCCCGAGAGAAAGCCACACGAGCACGTCTGGGCGGTGCAGGTCCGGTCGTCACAGAACGGGACCGACTCGACCTTGTCGATCTCGGGGAACTCGCGGCGGTAGACGGACTTCGAGCGGTTGAGCGAGAGCGCACCCAGCGTGCGCCCGTGGAAGGCGCCCTCGAAGGTGACGCCGTAGTCGCCGCCGGTGTGGTCGTAACAGACCTTGATGGCGTTCTCGACGGCCTCGGCGCCCGAGTTCGAGAGGAAGACGGTGTCGAGTCCGTAGTGACCCGTCAGGTCGGTGAGCCGGTCCATCAGGTCGGCGGGTGTGGGCAGGTCGTGGTCGTCGAGGGGGCCGCTGGCGACGTAGAAGTCCTGCCCGGCGATCTTCGCGGGGTCGGGCAGGTCGAACTCGGCCATGCGCTCCTGAAGTGTGGGGTTGTTGTACCCGAGCGGGGCGGCAGCGACGTGGGCGGCGAAGTCGAGCAGGACGTTCCCGTCGACGTCGGTACAGAACGGGCCGACGGCGGGCGCGGTGTGGTCCCAGACGAACTCGTAGACGTAGGTGCTGGTCGCGGCCGACTCGTGATGGTAGTCGACCCACTCGCGCGCTCGCTCGCCGGGCAACTCCGTGACCGACGGTTCGACGGTGTGCCTGTTCATGCCACGATCAGGGGACGACGCGGTGAAAAGTCATGCGCTCGACCAATCGGACCGCGAATACGTGACCACGACGCTCTCGGCCACGCACAGAGGGCCCTCGGCGGTCCGCGAACCGGCGACTACAGCATCGCCACCGCCGTGATCGCACCGGTCGCGACGAGGAGGACCGTACTGACGACGGCGACGCGGGTCGCGAACTCCCGGTCCGGGCTGGCGAAGGTCAGACCCGCCTTGACGACGATCGACGAGGCCGTCGCCAGCAGGATGGCGAAGACGGCCTCCTCGGCGGTCAGCGGACCACCCCGGTACAGCAGGACGGCTGACGTCGTCGCACCGGCCGAGGAGACCAGTCCCGTGAGCGCGGCGGTCACGTAGAAGCCCGCGGTGCCGAACTGGCCGGCCGCGAGACCCCCGACGACGACCACGACCAGGAAGAGGCCGCCGAATCCCAGGACGTTCCGCATCGAGAAGGGGCTCTCCAGGTCCATCTCCAGGTTCTCGTTCCAGTCCGCGGTGGCCGCGGCGATGGCGACACTCCCGAGGATCACCGCGCCGAGCGGGACGACCGCGCCGACGAGCAGTCCGGATTCTATCGTGAAGGCGATCGCGATAGTGAGGTTGCGCGCGGCCATCGCGGCGTCGGCCAGCAGGATGGCGGCGACGGCGTACGAGCGAGTCTCGGGGCGCTGGCGGACGTGGTCGAGCATCGCCCCGACCACCGCCGTCGAGGAGGCGAGGCCGCCGAAAAAGCCCGTGACTGCGATACCGCGACCGCCGTAGGTCTGGACGACGGCGTAGTTGACGATACCGATGCCCGCGACGGTGACGACGAGCAACCAGATGACGCGCGGTTCGACGGTCACCGAGAGCCCGCTCGACCCCAGATCGTAGCTGCCGGCCGGCAGCAGCGGGTAGACGACAAAGGCGATGATCGCGAACTCCGCCGCCGAGCGCAACTCGGCCCGGGAGAGCCCCCACGCGAAGGAGTGTAACTCCCGTTTGAGCACGAGCAACAGCGAGGAGATGACCGTCACCGTGACCGCCTCCAGTACGAACCCCTCTGCGACCAGCGCACCGACGCCGTAGGCGACCAGCAGGGAGACCGAGGTGGTCAGCGAGAGCCCCTCGACGTCCTCGGCGCGCATCCCCTGGACGGCGACGAGCACCCCCTGGACGATCACCAGTGCGCCCCCGACGACGACGAGCAACTCCATGCCGACGATAGTGAACACGGCCCCCAGAAGACTCGTCAGCGAGAACGTCCTGATACCCGCGGACTTGTGTGACCACTCCCGTTCGAGGCCGAGGAAGAGTCCCAGCGCGCCAGCCAGGAGTACCTGTGCGACCTCGGCGTCTAGCGGGAGTTCTGTCAGCGCCTGCACCCCACTTCCTTGACTGTCGAGACTCATAAATCGTCCAGTCGCGCCGGCGGGTCGCACCAGAACGCACCCCGACACCGGCGTGGAGTCAGACTTTTGAGGGGTCGGGGAGATTAGCCGGCGATGGTCTCGTTCGAGTTCGACGTCGACTGGGTGCGCACGGCGTGGGTGGGCTTCGGCCTGTTGCTCGCCGTCGTCGTCCTGTGGGTCCTCCACTCGTTCGTCGGTACCTTCGTCTTCGCCCTGTTCCTGTACTACTCGACGCGGCGGGTCAACGACATCGTGCTGGCGCGAGTCGGCCAGCGCACGGTGTCGGCGGCGCTGTCGCTGTTTCTGATCGCACTGCCCGCGGTCTTGCTCCTCATCTACGCGACCGCGATCGGGCTCCAGGAACTCGAACAGTTCTCCCGGACGACCGAACTCGGACCGTATCTGGAGTACGTCCGCCCCTATCTCGACGTCTCGGACGTCTTCGAGAACCCGCGGACCGTCCTGGAGCAGGCCGGCGGGCTCGACCTCCTCCAGCGGACGTTCTCCCAGACCACCGGGTACGTCGGTGTCGTCGGTACCGCCCTGTTGCACCTGTTCGTGATGTTCTCGGTCGCGTTCTACCTCCTCCGGGACGACCAACGACTCGTCAACTGGGCCAGAGACGTCGCCGTCGACTGGGGCGTCATCGAGACCTATACCGTCGAGATCGACGCCAGCCTCGAACGCATCTTCGCCGGCAACATCCTCAACGCCCTCGTCACGGGCACCGTCGGCGCGCTCGTCTACAGCGTCCTCAACCTCTTCGGGACCGACCCCGTGATGGTCCCCTATCCCGCGCTCGTCGGCCTGCTGGCCGGGATCGCGAGTCTCATCCCCGTGGTCGGGATGAAGATCGTCTACGTCCCGGTACTCGGATACCTCGGCGTCCAGGCGTGGATGTCCGGGACCGGGTGGACGTTCGTCGCCATCTTCGGCGTCGTCTCGTTCGTCGTCGTCGACGTCATCCCCGACCTCGTCGTCCGCCCGTACGTCTCCGGCGGCGGCCTCCACACCGGCGCGCTGATGTTCGCGTACATCCTCGGCCCGCTCCTCTTTGGCTGGTACGGCCTCTTTCTCGGACCGATGATACTCGTCTTCGTCACGCACTTCGTCCGCGACGTCGTCCCCGAACTGCTCCCCGAAGACGAGGCGGCGCCGAGCCGGACTGAACCTGCGTTCCGCCCGCGCTCGGGGCCCGCTGGGACGGCGTCACCGTCACCACCGCCGTCGACGCCCACGGGCGACGGCGGGACCGATGCGACCGCGGACGACGGTTCTGACCCACCGCCAGGGCCCGGTGGCTCCGACGACGAGTCCACGGACTACTGACCCGGACGCGGCCCACGGACTACTGACCCGGACGTGGGCTACGCGCGAGACTGCCGGGTGTCGAGAGAACAGGAGAGACGAACCGTCTAGAGGTCGACGTACTGGTCTTCCCACTCGCGGCGCGCTTCGATCTCACGACGCCCCCGCCGCGTGAGACTGTAGAAGTTCGTGCGGCGGTCGCGCTGGCCCTTCTCGACGAGCCCCTTGTCCACCAGAGTGTCCAGGTTCGGGTAGAGACGCCCGTGGTGGATCTCCTTCTCGTAGTACTCCTCCAGCTCTTCTTTTATCGCGAGACCGTGTGGTTCCTCTTTCCCGGCGATCGTGTACAGCAGGTCACGCTGGAATCCTGTCAGGTCGTACATCGGTTACTTCCAGTTGGACCTTCGTGTCGGATATAGATAAATATGACGGCCTGCAGGCGCATCCGGTGCAATATCGTCCTGTTCGGACCAGTACCGCGATGTCTGAACAACTAACGCCACTGATGGGTCCATCCCTCCCGTCGTATTCGTGTTGTTTCACGAGAGTCTCCCGACGTGTGGTGACCGCCACAGTACACCCGTCCGGTTCAACAGTCAACGTACTGGTACGCATCGGTCCGCCTCCCGCCAGGACCTGGCGGGAGGGGGTGCACCCCTCGTGCGCTGTCGGGCGACGACGCGCTGGGCGGGGGCGGTTTCTCGGAGGATCGCCCTGTGGAATCTCACGGGACTCTCGGTGTAGAGTAGTAGTCGGCGTCTCGAACTGGCCTCTCGGTCGTGACGCTCGTAGTGTCGACACTGGTCGAGTAGCGTCGAAAGGAATGGAAAGCGAGAGCGTGGGTGAAAAACCCACGCGCACGCTTGCCGCCCTGAATTGGTCCCCGCTGACGCTTCGGCCCTCCAAGCGAAGCGTCACCTGATACTACCCGGTGCGAATTACTTAAACTTACCGACCTCCCGGGCGCCGGTGGCTCCCGGTTCCCCGACTCTGGGGGGAATCGATCGGGCAGGAGAGTGCTCGTGGTGGTGCACGGGGATCCGTGAGGTGGCGTCGGCGCCCACGGCCCGCGGCCAGTTCCGACCAGACGGGTTTTGTGCTCGTGGGACGAACCCGCAGAGTATGAAAGTGCGCGGCGAGCGCGAGTGCAAGGACTGTGGTACGCACTGGTCGTACTACGACACGGGGAGCGTGGTCTGCCCGCAGTGTGGGAGCATCCGCAGCGTCGGCCTCGACGACCGGACCGAACACACCGCGACGACGACACAGCTGGACCTCTCTACCGTCCGCGGACTCGTCGACGAGGTCACACTCCCGGAACTCGCCGGCGAAGTCGAGTCCGTCAGCGCCGACTACGTCCGGACGGTCGGGTTCATCCTCGGCGGCGACCTGCTCGTCCTCGACGACGTCTACCTCGCCGCGAGCGAACTGCGCCACGTCGCCGCCGACGTGAGTCGCGCCATGCGCGTCTCCGACGCCGAAGAACGGTACTTCTTCGACCTGCTCGCCGGGGCCGACGAGGGCGACCGCACGGCCCCGGCCGAGGTGCCCGACTCGCTCCGGAGCGCGCGCGGCCTCGCCGCGGCCCAGGCGGTCGACACCTACGGGACCGAGGTCCGTCGCCACCTCGAGGGCAACCCTGACCGGACCGTGAGCGGACTCCTCGGGACCCTCGACGAACACCGCAAGCGCGTCGCCGCGCTCGACGGCGACGTCAGCCCGCGCACCGCCGAGCGACTCGTCCGCGTCGCACAGGACCTGGGCCGCGCCGTCGCCGAAGACGACGAGACCTCGCTCGCCCGCGCCCAGGAGCGCCTCGACGACCTCTCCGTCGAGGTCTGATCACCCAGATCTACTTGCGGATCGACACGTCGACGCCCGAGCGCAGACTCGCCGCCCTGACCGTGTTGTACAGGAGCATCGCCCGGGTCATCGGCCCGACGCCGCCCGGGACCGGCGTGATCGCGCTCGCTTTCTCCTCGACGCCCTCGAAGTCGACGTCGCCCGTGAGTTCGTAGCCCTTCTCGTTGTCGGCGTCGACCTGGTTGATACCGACGTCTATCACGACGGCGCCCTCCTTGACCATCGAGGCGTCGATCATGTCCGGGACGCCCGCGGCCGCCACGAGGATGTCCGCCTCGCGGGTCTTCGCGGCCAGGTCCGCCGTCCGGGAGTGACAGACCGTCGTCGTCGCGTTCCCGCCCGCAGTCTTCTGGATCAGGAGGTTCGCCATCGGCTTGCCCACGAGGCGCGAACGGCCCACGACGACCGCGTCTTTGCCCTCGGGGTCGACGCCCGCCTCCTCCAGGAGGACCTGGACGCCGTGGGGCGTACAGGGTTTGTAGCGCGTCTCGCCGGCCACGAGGCGGCCGATGTTCTCCGGGTGGAGGCCGTCGACGTCCTTCTCGGGGTCGAGCGAGCGCAGCACGCGCCCGCTGTCGACGTGGTCGGGCGTGGGCATCTGGACGAGGATGCCGTCGACGTCGTCGTCGGCGTTGAGGTCGTCGATGGTGTCGTAGAGGTCGTCCGCGGGCGCGTCGGCGTCGAGTTCGACGTCCGCCGTCGCGATGCCGACCTCCTCGCAGTCGTTCTGTTTCATCGAGACGTACGTCTCGCTGGCCGGATCCGTACTCATGAGGACCGTCGCGAGTCGCGGCGTGACGCCAGAGGCCTCGAGTTCGTCGACAGCCCCGGCGACGTCTGCCCGCACCGACTCGGCGACCGCGTTCCCGTCGAGTATCTCTGTCATGGTCGAGAAAGCGCCACCCATCCGTATGAATCTCCCGAAGACGTCGGGTCACGACCGACAGCGACGCCACCGTCGACAGCGTCGACACAGTCGTGGCCCGGAGTCCCGGCGGCCTCGCGGAGTCGCGGTCTGCAGTCCCAGCAGCCCCCCCGGCGTCCCGGTGTCTCTCGACGTCTCGGCGGCCCCCCGGCGTCCCGGCGACCCCGGTCTGCCGTCGTTCAGGACTCGACTACCTCGCAGGGTCGAACCGCCACTCGCTGCCCCTCGTCGAGGTCGCTCCCGGCGAGGACGAACCCGTCGGCGGCCGAGAGGCGCGCACAGGTCGCGACCCGGTGGGGCCGGAAGCGGTCGGGGTAGAGTTCGACCGTCGAGGACGGATGACCGAACGGGACGACCTGCGGGTCGGCCGTCGAGTCGCTGCCCGTGTCGCCCGCCTCGCCACTGTCGCCGCCTGTGTCGCCCGCCTCGCCACCGTCGCCGGCGCCACCTCCCCGCAACTCCACCGGGACGACGAACGTCAGGTCCCGGTCGGGCACCGGGAGGTCACAGGTCATCGTCCCGGTGACGGTCGGGGTCCGCGACGCGCCGACGAACAGCGGGCGTGCGAGGAGGGTCGCGCTCGCGAACGCCGCTCCGGGGGGTCCGGGCAGTGAGACGACGACCGCCGCCGGTTCGTCGAGCCAGGCGACCGTGCTGTTCGACCCCGGACGCACTGGCACGTCGCGCACTCGCACGTCGGTCTCGCCGAGCGTCTCGCGTGTCTCGTCTCTCCCGCTGACGCCCGTGCCGCCGGTGGTGACGACGACGTCGTGGTCGGCGGCGAGCGCGCGGACGCGCTCGCCCACTGCGTCGGGTTCGTCGGGGACGCTCCCGGCGAGTGTCGCGGTCCCGCCCCACTCGCGGACGAGGTTCGCGAGGAACGCGGAGTCGCGGTCTGGGTCGCGGCCCTCGAAGATCTCGGTGCCCGTCGCGAGCACCGCCGCCGAGAGTCGGTCGCGGACCGCGACCCGCTCGCGGCCCAGGTCCGCCAGGACCGCGGCGTCTCTCGGGGCGAACCGCCGTCCCTCCCGGAGGACCGTCTCGCCGGCTGCGACCACACTCCCGCGCCGGACCACGTGCTCGCCGCCGTCGACGGGCACCGCCGTGAGCGTCCCGTCCTCGACGGTCGTATCCTCCCGGGGAACCACGGCGTCGGCCCCGACGGGGACGGGTGCGCCGGTCGCGACTCGCCGTGCGGTTCCTGGCTCGTGGTCCGGGGGTTCGTCTCCGGGGCCGAGTGGGCCCTCCGAGAGTGCCAGCGGCGGGTCCTCGTCGGTGTCGAGAGCGACCCCGTCCATCGTCGCCGTCGAATCGGACGGGACGTCGCTGTCGGCGACGACGTCCGTGGCGAGGACGCGCCCGGCGATGCTGTCGAGCGCGACGGACTCGGTCCCTGTCCCGTCGAGCAACGTCGCTCGCAGGCCGACCATCGCGTCGACGGCCGCCCCCAGCGACCGGTCTGACTCTCCCATGCCATCCCGTTCGACCGACGGTTACTTGTAGGTTCGACGCACCTCGCCTGTCGCGACCGCCGGGAGACTCTCGGGACCGACCCCATACCGATCCCCGACGAGGACCGAATTGACAGCGAACCTATGAGAATGCTTAATGTTCTTACATCCGAGTTCAGGAGGTGAGGTTTCAGTGCACATATGACAGACGAACGTGACGACTGCCGGAAGGGGGGTTGACTCGTGGAGTTCGACGGAACGGTCTCCATCGAGGGGGTGACGCCGGACGAGGTGTGGCTGGCGCTGTCGGACCCGGTGATGATAAAGCAGGCACTGCCGGGCTGTCAGTTCCTGGTCGCCGTCGAGGAGGACGACCCCGACTTCGACGCCCTGGCGGAGTCGGCACCCGACGATGACCCGCCGACGCTCCCCGAGGCCAGTCCCGAGGACATCGCCGAGCGGGCGTTCGTCGAGGGCGGGCGCTACGCGGCGCTGATGGAGATCAGCGTCGGGAGCGTCTCGCCGAGTTTCGAGACGGTCGTCACGATCGACGAACGCGAGTTCCCGACGATGGTCGCCTCGGGAGAGGGGAGCGCCGCCAACTCCTCGTTCGAGATGTCCTCGTGGATGGAACTCGTCGAGACCGACGACGGCGTCGACGTCGAGTGGGGCGCCGAGGCCGACGTCTTCGGACGGATCGCCCAGATGGGACAGCGCGTCATCAACCCCGTGGCGAACCGCGTCGTCGGGCGGTTTTTCGACAGTATCGAACAGCAGATCAGCGACGCGAGCACCGACGATTCGAAGAGTCTCCGCGACCGCGTCTCGGGGCTGTTCTGAGACGCCGCCTTCGAGAGGACACCATGGAAGACATCACACTCACCGTAAACGGCACCGAACACGAACTCAGCGTCGAACCGCGAACCCTCCTGATCCACGCCCTCCGCGACGAGATGGGCTACACCGGCCCCAACGTCGGCTGCGAGTCGAGCATGTGTGGCGCCTGCACCGTCCACGTCGACGGCCGCGCGGTCAAGGCCTGTACCGAACTCGCGGTCCGGGCCGAGGGCTCGGAGATAACGACCATCGAAGCCCTCGGCGAGGAGGGCGACCTGCATCCCCTCCAGGAGAGTTTCCAGGAAGAACACGGCCTACAGTGTGGGTACTGTACGCCCGGGATGGTCATGACCGCCGCAGAGTATCTCGAAGAGGAACCCGACCCCTCGCGCGAGGAGATCCGCGAGGCACTGGAGGGGAACCTCTGTCGCTGTACCGGCTACCAGAACATCGTCAACGCCGTCGAGTCCGCCGCCGAGGAGATGTCCGCCGCGGTCGAACCGGCGACCGACGGTGGTACCAGGACTGTCGACGGAGGTGACTGAGATGGCGACCGAGGAACCCGAACAGCGCCCGGAGAGCGTGAAGACGATCGAAGCCGACGACGTCGACCCCGACGAACTGTTCGGGTCGGCCGTCGAGCGCCGCGAGGACCCGCAACTCCTCACTGGAGAGGCGCAGTTCACCGACGACATCACCGAACAGCGACTCGTCCACCTGGCCTTCCACCGGAGCCAGCACGGCCACGCGAACATCGAGTCGGTCGACACCAGCGAGGCCGAAGCGATGGACGGCGTCGTCGCCGTCTACACCGGCGAGGACCTGGCGGCGGGGTTGCCCTGTGGCTTCCAGCTGGAGGGGCTCACCGACCCCGACTTCCCGGTGCTGGCGAGCGAGCGCGTGAGGTACCAGGGCGACGCCATCGCGGCTGTCGTCGCCGAGGAGCGCTACGTCGCCCACGAGGCCGCCCGCGCCGTCGAGGTCGAATACGACCGCCAGGACGCGGTGGTCGACCCGGTCGAGGCCCTCGGAGACGGCGCGCCACAACTCCACGAGGACGCCCCCGGAAACGTCGCCTTCGAATGGGACATCGGGAACGCCGACGAGACCGAACAGGCCTTCGAGGACGCCGACCGCGTCGTCGAACTGGAGGTCGAGAACCAGCGACTCGTCCCGAACGCGATGGAACCGCGGGCTGCGGTGGCCGACTATCGCCCACGGGCCGACGAACTGGAGGTGACGATGACCTCCCAGAACCCGCATCTGCACCGCCTCCTGCTGTCGCTCATCACCGGTCACCCCGAACACAAGATCCGGGTGGTGGCGCCCGAGGTGGGCGGCGGGTTCGGCTCGAAGATCCACAACTACGTCGGCGAGACGGTCACCTCGTTGCTGGCACTCGAACACGAGCGCCCGGTGAAGTGGACGGCCACGCGAACGGAGAGTTTCCTCACGGACGCGCACGGCCGCGCCCACGTCACGACCGGCGAACTCGCGCTGGACTCGGAGGGATCGGTGACGGGCATGCGCGTCGACACCGTCGCCGACATGGGTGGCTACCTCTCGACGTTCGCGCCGCTCATCCCCACGTACCTGTACGCACCGCTGCTCTCGGGCCAGTACGAGATCCCCGCTATCCACTGCGAGGTGACGGGCGCGTTCACGAACACCTCGCCACCGGACGCCTATCGCGGTGCGGGCCGGCCCGAGGCCTCGTTCCTCATCGAGCGCCTGATGACAGAAGCGGCGAAGGAGATCGGGGAAGACCCAGCGGAGTTCCGGCGCAAGAACTTCGTCCCCGACGACGCGTTCCCCTACGAGACGCCGGTGAGTTCGCCGATGTCCTACGACTCGGGGGAGTACGGGAAGACACTCGACCGGGCCCTGGAGATGCTCGACTACGACGAGTTCCGCGAGCGCCAGGAACGAGCCCGAGAGGAGGGCCGCTATCTCGGCGTGGGGCTGTCGTGTTACATCGAGGCCTGCGGCGTCGCGCCCTCACAGCAGTGGTCGGACTGGGGCGCCGGCGTCGGCCACTGGGAGTGTGGTGTCATCCGGTTCAAGCGAACAGGGACAGTAAAGGTCCACGTCGGCACCTCGGGACACGGTCAGGGGCATCACACGACGTTCGCACAGATCGTCGCCAATCGACTGGGCGTGCCCTACGACAACGTCGAGGTCGTCGAGGGCGACACCGACGAGATCCCCGAGGGTACGGGCACGTACGGTTCCCGGAGTGCCGCCGTCGGCGGGAGCGCCCTCGTCCACAGCGCGGAGAAAGTCATCGACAAGGGTCTGGAGATCGCCGCACACCAGCTGGAGGCCGACCCCGAGGACGTCGAATTCGAGGACGGCGAGTTCCACGTCGCGGGCGCGCCCGAACAGTCTGTCGGCTGGGCCGACGTCGCTGGCGCGGCCTACCTCACGGGTGACGTCCCCGACGGGATGGAACCCGGGCTGGAGGCGACGACCTACTACGACCCCGAGAACTACACGTTCCCGTTCGGCACCCACGCGGCCATCGTCGAGGTCGACCCCGATACCGGCGACGTCTCCGTCGAGCGCTACGTCGCCGTCGACGACGTCGGCCCGCAGATCAACCCGAAGATCGTCGAGGGGCAGATCCACGGCGGCGTCGCCCAGGGCCTGGGCCAGGCGCTGTACGAAGGGGCCGAATACGACGAGAACGGGCAACTCGTGACGGGGTCGATGCAGGACTACAACGTCCCGAAAGCGTTCCAGATCCCCGAGATCGAGATGGACCACACGGTCACGGAGAGCCCGCACAACCCCCTCGGTGTGAAAGGCGTGGGCGAGGCCGGCACCATCGCCGCGCCACAGGCGGTCGTCAACGCGACGCTCGATGCCCTGGAACCCTTCGGCGTCGAGGACATCAAGATGCCGCTCACGAACGAGCGGGTGTGGCGAGCCATCCACGAGGACGGAGGTGACAGCTGATGTATCCCGACAACTTCGAGTACCACAGAGCAGAGAGCGTCGAGAGCGCGGTGAACATGCTGGCCGACAACCCCGACGCCGAACTCATCGCTGGCGGCCACAGTCTGCTGCCGACGATGAAATCGGGCCTCGCCAGTCCCGACGCGCTGGTCGACATCAGCGGCGTCGATGGACTGGTGGGGATCGAACGCGGCGACGACTCGACCACCATCGGCGCGATGACCGTCTACGCGGACATCGCGAGCGACGACGCCTTCTGGGAGGACTCGACCGTCCTCGCGGAGGCGACGAGCAAGGTCGGCGACCGCCAGGTCCGGAACAAGGGGACCATCGGCGGGAACGTCGCCCACGCGGACCCGGCCTCGGACCTGCCCGCGGCCGTCCTCGCCGCGGACGCGTCGATTCACGTCCACGGCGCCGACGGCGAGCGCGCCGTCGCGGCCGACGACTTCTTCATGGGCATGTACGCCACCGCGGTCGGTGCGGACGAGGTCGTCACCGGGGTCGAGGTGCCCCACGAGGACGACGACACCGAAAGCGCCTACGTCAAGAAGCCGAGTCCCTCGTCGGGGTACGCACTCGTCGGCGTCGCCGCCCGCCTGACGATGGACGGCGACACCGTCAGCGAGGCACGCGTCGCCGCCAACGGCGTCATGGACCACGGCGTCCGACTGACCGGGGCCGAGGACGCCCTCGAAGGCGAGTCGCTGGACGACGAGACCGTCGAGGCGGCCGCGGACGCCGCCGGCGACAGTCTGGACGAGTACATGATCATGGAAGACCAGCAGGCCTCCCAGGAGTTCCGGCTGCAACTCCTCTCGGTGTACACCGAGCGGGCGCTCGAAACCGTCGGTGAGCGGGCAGACGTGCTGTAAGGGCGTCTCGTACCGATTTCTGGCCTGTCACTCACCCGGCGAGGTCTCCCCGCGGACGTCGTCCCAGGAGCGACTCTCGTAGTCCCAGATGAGGTCGACGTAGCGCTTGAGGCCGGCGACGAACGCGCCGTTCTCGGTGATCGCGGCCTGGCGCATGTGGTTGGGGACCTCCTCTTCCTCGACGACGAGGATCGCCGTCCCCGACTCGTAGTCCATGCTCGGGTCGGCGACGTTCCCCCGGAAGGGGAGTTTCTCGGTGGAGAACCGTATCTCGACGGAGGGGTACTCGCGCTGGATGCGTTCGACGATGTCACGCTGGATCGCGGGTTCGTCGCGCGGGTCCGTCGAGAGGTGGGCCGGGTCGAGCATCAACACGGAGACGGCGACGCCGCGGTCGACGGCGTCGGCCAGTGACGACTCGACCGAGTCGAAGTACTCGAAGCTCTTCGAGACGACCCACACCTGCTCGTCGGCCTCGCGGTAGATCCTGCGGGTCTCTCGCTCGCTGGGTTCGCCGACGTCAACGACGTGAAAGAGTTCCTCTGCCGGGCGGATGTCCTCGCTGGCCTGCTCGAAACGGGACTCGAACTCGGCGAGGAAGTCCGGCCGGAACTCCTCGATGGCGTCCGCGAACGCCTGGTAGTCCTGGCGGTGGTTCTCGATCGCGCGGTCGAGTATCTCGTCGGGCGCCTTTGGCTGGTACTCCTTCGGCCGTCCGGGGATGACCTTGATGAACCCCCGGTCCGACAGCGAGTCGAGCACGCCGTAGATTCGCGCTTTCGGGATACCCGTCGCCTCGGCGAGGTTCGGCGCCGTCGTCCGCCCGAGCGTCAGCAGCTCCTCCAGCGCCGTCGCCTCGTACTCGGTGAGCCCCAGCCGGTCGAACCAGGCCGACGCGTCCTCGCTCATACGCCCGGCCTACACCGGGACGGACCAAAAGCCCGCCGAAAAGTATTTATCACAGTACCCAGTTACTCACGAATTGAGTAACTATGGCACGAGCAGACGACGGAGACGACGACCACCTGGCGGACGTCGAGGACGGCTGTGGCTGTGCGGAAGTGTGGGAGCACCTCTCGCAGCAGCGCGCGGACGACTGATCCGCGCTCGACGTCGGGCGCGCCGTCGCGTGGTCGAGTCTGGGGTTTCGCAGTTCGGAGACGGTGACGGACAGCGACGGGCGGACCACGAAACTTTTCCCGGGGAGGGGCGTATCGCCGCCGATGGTCGACCACGAGCGGGTCTGCGTGCTGATCCCGACCTACAACGAGGCCGAGACGATCGGCGACGTCGTCCGGTCCTTTCGCGACGAGGGCTTCGAGAACGTCCTCGTGGTCGACGGCGAGTCGACTGACGGCACCCGCGAGATCGCCGAAGACGCCGGGGCCCGTGTCGTCGACCAGTCCGGCGAGGGCACGGGGAATCTGAAGGGCCAGGCCGTCCGGGAGGGCCTGCACATGTCCGACGCGGACGTCGTGCTCATGCTGGACGGCGACTGGACCTACCGCGCCGAGGACGCCGAGGCGATGCTCGAACCCATCTTCGCCGGCCGGGCCGACCACGTCATCGGTAACCGCTTCGCCGACATGGAACCGGGCGCGATCACCCGACTGAACACCGTCGGCAACCGGGTCATCAACCGCGGCTTTCGCCTGATCCACGGACGGAACTACGTCGACATCCTGAGCGGCTACCGGGCGCTGACTCGCGATACGATCGAGCGCGTCTCCCTCACCGAGGACGGCTTCGGTATCGAGACGGAACTCGCCGTCGAGTGTGTGAAACACAACATCAGGACGGAAGTCGTTCCGATCCGCTACCGGCGCCGGCCCGACGATTCGGAGACGAATCTCGATCCCTTCCGCGACGGCGCGGACATCATCCTCACGCTGTACCGGATGGCCAAGACGAGCAATCCGCTCTTCTATTTCGGGAGTGTCGGCATCGCGAGCACCATCGTCGGGGTCGCACTGGGTGCGTACGTCGCCTACGACTGGGTCGTCCGGGGCATCTCACACGAGGTGATCGCCGTGGTCGGCTCGTTCGCCATCCTCTTCGGCGTCCAGTTGCTGATGTTCGGGGTCCTCTCTGATATGATGGTGACAGTCAACCGGGAACAGACTCGCCGGCTCGAGGACCTGGCCCGGCGACTGAGCGACGACGGGGCCCCCGGCTACTCGTCGGGCAGCGGGGCCAGTGACCAGGGTGGTTCGGCCGGGCGAGACGAACGTGCGACGAGCGACGTGACGCCGGAGGACGCCGGCGTCGTGGAGGCGGCCGACTCGACGGAGCAGGACTAGAAGGGGACCAGCGCGCGCAGCTGTGCGAGCAGGCTCGTTGAGGCGGCCTGACGCTTGCGCTCGAAGACGGGGTGGAGCGCGTTCAGCAGGTCCTGTTGCGAGTCGAACCGGTCGCGGTCAGCCTCGGCGAGTGCCTCGTCGACGGTCATCGTGTTCCCGGCCGCGTCGAACGGCACTTTCGTCCCGCCGAACTCGTCGACGAGTTCGGTAGTCGAAATCGGGTACGTCACCTCGGCGTCTTCCAGGCGCGCGTCCAGCGCGGCGATACCGAACTCGACGACGTCCGGTTCGTCGTCGACGTCGTTTGACGGTGGCCGTACTCCCATCGACCGACCCAACGGAACGAACCCCCGAAAATCCTGCGGGCCGCGACCGAGTATCCGGCCGGCGACCGCTCGAGTCACCGGCGGCCTCGACCAGTCAGAGACGATATCCACCGAGGGCGAACGCCCGACCGGTCGAATCCGGCGTCATGCATAACTACCCGCGTCCCGAGGGACACGGATATGCAGGCTCCGTGGGTGTCGGCCCTCCCGCTGGAACTCCTCCAGCGCCTCCTGCTCGTGAGCGCCGTCGCCGTCTCGCTCGTCGTCGCGCGCCGTCTCGCCGGCGGGTCACGCTGGGCCGACCGTCTCCGGCGGCGGTTCGTCCTCGGCGTCCCGTGGGGGACGCTGTCGACGATCTTCGGCGTGTTGCTCGTCTACTGGGTCGTCCAGGGCGGCTGGGCCACCCCCAGAGACCCCCTCGTCATCCCGTTCCGCTCGTGGTCGTACACCTACCCGGTCGGCGTCCTCGTCGCCGGGTTCGGTCACAACGGCGTCGGTCACATCACCGGCAACCTGCTCGCGACCGCCGCCTTCGCGCCCGTCGTCGAGTACGCCGTCTCCCACTACCCCCACGAGCGGGGCTCCCAGTCGTTCGGGTCGCTCGGTACCAACCCCTTCGCGCGGATACTCCTCGTTCCGGCGGGGAGTCTCCTGGCGGGGCTGTTCACCGGGCTGTTCTCGCTCGGCCCCGTGATCGGCTTCTCGGGCGTGGTGTTTGCCTACATCGGCTTCGCGACGGTGACCCGCCCGGTCCTCACGCTCGTCGTCGTCGTCGGCTCGAACGCGGTCAGTCTCCTCTACCGGGCGTTTCGCTACCCCTACATCACCCGGAAGGCCCAGCCCGGCTTCTTCTCGCCGTGGTGGGCCGACGTCGCCATCCAGGGCCACGCCGTCGGCATCCTCCTCGGCATCGTCCTCGGCGTGCTCTTCCTCCGCCGGCGTTCCGAACAGCCCGACCCGCTTGCGCTCTGGGTCGCGGCGCTGCTGGTCGCCGTCTCCGAGAACCTCTGGGCGCTCTATCGGCCGGTCGGCGCCGAGGAGTTCGGCCTCTTCCGTGCCGTCGGAACGGCGGCCGTCTTCCTGTTCGCGGCCCTCGTCACGGCGGCCATCGCCGCCTCGAACCGGTCGCTGGTGCCCGATCTCGATACCGACCGACTGCGAGCGATGGCGAGACTCCCCGGATTCGACCGGGTCGGCGCTCGCCTCCGTGCGTTCGGCGACGACCTCCCGGGACGCAGGCGGGCGGCCTCCCAGGCGGTCCTCGTCCTGCTTGTCGGGTTGAGCCTCTCGGCGGTGCCCTTCGGCTTCGCGAGCGTCGACGGCGACCTCCCCGAAGACGCCGAGACCGTCGAGGTGCGCGACTATACCGTCACCTACGTCGAGGGCGTCCCGAACCAGTACGTCCCCGGGATCGCGTTCTCCGTCGACCTGTTCGGCCGGGAGTTCGGGTTCGACGCTCGGGAGGCGTCGAACGTCCGCTCCAGCGGCGTCGTCGTGTTCAGCGAGCGCCGCGGGATCTGGATCGAGGCCGTCTCGAAGGGCAGACTGGCCTTCCTCGGACGGGCCGACGTGACCGTCGGGGGGATCGGCTGGCGCGAGGCGGTGTACGCCTCCCGGCGCGGCTGGTCGCTCCAGGGCAACGGCTCGACCTACCAGGTGTACCTCCGTCACATCGGCGACCAGCGGCGGCTCGCCTACCGAACCGACGCGGTCAGAGCGGAACCGACGGTCGCCGGTCGGAACGTCTCGATCCGTCCCACCGACCGGGGCTTCGACCTGCTCGTCACCCGTGGCAACCGGACGCTCGGGCGGGGACCGATCCCCGACGCCGGCAACGAGACGCGACTGGGCGGGCTGACGATCAACCGGACGGACGACACGCTGTTCGCGATACGGAATCGGACTCGGGTCCGGGTCGCACAGCGACAGGTTCCGCAGGCGCGACAGAACTGAACCGGCCCCAGTCCCCACAGGGCCGGTTGTGCGACCGGTGCGTCGGTGAATCGACCACTACCACTCGATGCGGAAGACCTCGACCGTGACCGCTCGGGAGTCCTCGTCGTGGAAGTCGAACTGCCGGGGGAGGTCGAGTTCGGCCTCGAAGGCGTGGGTCACCTCGCCACCCTCGTCGGCGGCGAAGGACTCGACGAACGATTCGCTCCCGGCGTTGTGGACGGAGTAAGAGACGTCGGCGATGTCGGCGGCGGTCGCGAGGAATCCCCTGTCGGCGTGTTCGTTGCCCGACTGCGCGCCGAAGGGAGGATTCATCAGGACCGTCGTCGGCCCCTCGGGACACAGCGGCGCGGCGGTCGCGTCGCCGAGCACCCACTCGACGTCCGTCGCCGCCGCCACCCGCCGCTCGTTCCGGCGGGCCGTCGCCAGCGGGTCGGGGTCGAGGTCGAGTCCGACGACCGCGTCTGGTCCTCTGAGGACCGCACCGAGCGCCAGCATCCCGGTGCCGGTGCCCAGGTCGACGACGAGACGGTCCTCGATATCCCCGTGGAGGTCGGCGGTGTGGACGAGATGCGCCGCCAGGTCCGGGGGCGTGCGGTACTGTTCGAGGTCCACGCGCGGGTCCTCGAACCCCGCGACCACTGCGAGTTGCTGCGCGAGCCGCGTCTTCGTACTCATCGTACCCTCCCGCCGGGACGTCCCGTCGCCTCGGGCGCTGTCACACGCCGACATTCTCACGACGTATCCATAAACGTTTGTGAATGCACAGGAGTAATCCGGTTTCCGGAGGCAGTTCCCGGTGTGGGGGACTCATAGTGCTTATTGTAGATTATTTCCGGATCGCGCCGACCCCGGGGTCGGCGCGGA
>Ga0207770_100220_pt1 | contig 39848 bp, 30 predicted proteins | sample A23E2SouthBayCA_FD_187729 | JGI IMG/M metagenome (GOLD analysis project Ga0207770, IMG submission 187729) | Aerobic enrichment media microbial communities from Eden Landing Ponds, California, USA - A23 E2 (SPAdes) | ecosystem: Environmental > Aquatic > Marine > Unclassified | place: Emeryville... | reverse complement strand
ATGGACTGGTCGCGGGGGCGCTTCCGGACGACCGACGGAGAGGTGTCGGTCGACGACGAGGCGGTCCGGATACACAGGCGGCCGAAGACGTACCTGCGCAGCCAGTTCGCGCGGTGGTACTCGAGCGGGTACGCCGGACGTGCAGTGGCCGCGTGCAAGGTCGGCCTGTTCCTGTCGATCCCCGTCCTCTTGTTCTCGCGGGTGTTCCTGGCGTCCGGGTCGGACGGCAGCGAACTGGCGTTCGCGCTGGTCGCGCTCGCCGGCGGATTGTTCACGGTGTGGCGTCGGTTCTATCGCCCGACGGAGATCCCGCTCGCCGACGTCTCGGACGTCACGCTCGACCCCGACGAGCGGACACTGACCGTCACCTTCGACGCGGGGGGTCGACTGTTCGGGCCCGGGGGACGAAAAGAGGGGCGGGGACTGAAGAGCTACTGGAGCGACGACCCGTTCAGGGGCTTCGAGACCGGCACGACCGAGCGCACGACGAGGCTCCCCACGGACGACGACGTGCGCGAGGCGCGGTCGGCCTTTCGACTGGTCGACCTCGACGTCGGCGACCCGCCGGCTGAGACGGACACCGAGTACCGCGTCGTCACCGAGAGCGGCGTCGTCTTCTGCGAGTCGTGTCGCTCGCAAGTGTCCCCGAGCGACCGGGCCTGTCCCGCCTGTGGCTACGAGTTACACGTCCATAGCCCCGTCGAACCCGACCGGCGAGAGCGGTCGGTCGAATACTGACCCCCGACGACCGGACGCCCCACGGAGAACCGACGAGCGCGAGGGTCACAGGCACAGATTCCCGTGTCGGTCACCGCTCCGACTGGTCCCACGCACTGGGTGCCACACCGAGCACCCGAACGATCGTCGGGTACGCGAGGACGACGACCACGACCACACCGAGTTCGACGGGAACTCCGAGATCGCCGACGAACCGCCGCAAAATGCCGATGGCGACGACGACGAGCACGAGGTTCACGACGTAGTGGGGAAGCAGTTCGAGATGGCGGGTCCAGTCCATACTCGCACGCGGTCTCCTATCCCTCGAGCCGGCGCTTGCGCCACGCCTCGACGTCGGCCGACTGGTTCATCGTGTAGATGTGTACGCCTCGAAGGTCGTAGTCGGGGTCGGTGGCGTAGGGTGCGAGCCCGTCGATCAGCCGGTCGGGTTCGTACTGCCCGCGCGAGCCGACGAGCTGGCGGACGAACCCGACGACGCCGGTCGTCTTCTTGAGGAAGTCGATAGAGTCGCCGACGCCGACCTTCTGTGCGACACCGATCAGTTTCTGGTAGTTCATCACACCGGGGATACCGACCTCGACGGGGAGTTCGACCCCGCGTTCGCGGATGGACTCGACCCAGGCCAGGATGTCCTCGTGGTCGAAACAGAGCTGGGTCGTGACGTAGGTGGCGTAGGGCGCTTTCTTCGCCATCGCCTCCTCGAGGACCGCGTCACTGAGGAAGTCGTGGCCCTCCGGGTAGCCCGTGATCCCGACGTCCGCGAAGTCGTAGCCCAGTTCCTCGAGCGCGACGAGGAGGTCGTGGGCCGATTCGAACTCGCCGGCCGGTTCCTCGCGGTCGCCCCCCGGCACGAAGATATCGTCGACGCCCGCCTCCACGATGCGGCCCGCCACCTCGTCGAGGTGGTCGGCGTCCTCGACGTACCGCGCGGCTATGTGCGGCACGATCTCGTACCCCTCCGCAGCGGCGTTTTCCGTCCACTCGATCGTCGCCTCGAGCCCCAGCGTCGGCGAGGTCGTGATCGCGACTTCCGCTCCGTCGGGCAGGTGCGGCAACTGTTCCCCGAAGCTGTCGAACGGCATCAGTTCGTACCGCGGCGCTGTGAGCAGCGCCCGCACGCCGTCGGTCGTCGGCTGTGTGTCGAGTGACATTGGTCGTGGGGCCGGGCCGCACTCGCTCGCGCGTCGCCGGCGTCTGTCTGGTTCCTCTCACGGGAGACACCGCAATTAGGTCTTTCCCGGCCCCGCCGAGACAGTGATCCCGACGGCGAACCGAGCACAGTACGAATTCGCCCTCCTGTGGCCTCTCGAAGCCGTATTCCACCGAACTGTCGACCACGCTCGCCCGACCCACACCCGCCGGGAACCCCCGTCGACAACTCCTGACACGCCACTGACCCGATGTGGATCCACTGCCGGGCGGCGCGTGGCCGGTCGCCCGGACGCCTGCCCTCCGGGAGTTCGACCTGCTGGCACGTCGCGGGACGACTCGCATGACACCGACCGACCCGTCCTTTGTTATCGCCCGCCGCGACGTATGAATCGATGACACACGCTGACCGAGACCGCTGTCCGACGACGGGTGGTGACCGATGTCCGTGATCCGCGACGGGAACGTCCTCGACGGGTCAGCCGTGAGCGACCGCCTTCGCTCTGAACTCGGGGCTCCTGTCGAGACGCTCGCCGACGCGGGCGTCGAACCGGGCCTCGCGACAGTCCTGATGAGCACCGACCCCGCGAGCGAGACGTACGTCTCGATGAAACAGCAGGCCTGCGCGGACATAGGCATCGAGAGCTACCATCGCGAGCTAGACACGGACGCGCCCGCCGAAAACCTGTTCGAGACTGTCGAACGACTCAACGCCGACCCGGAGGTCCACGGAATCCTCGTCCAGATGCCGGTGCCGGACCACGTCGACGGCCGCCGGGTCCTCCGGTGTATCGACCCCGCGAAGGACGTCGACGGGTTTCACCCGGAGAACGTCGGGCGACTCGTCGCCGGCGACCCCCGGTTCAAACCCTGTACGCCCCACGGGATCCAGGTGTTGCTCGAGGCGGTGGACGTCGAGACCGAGGGCGCGGACGCCGTCGTCGTCGGCCGCTCGGACATCGTCGGCAAACCGATGGCGAACCTCCTGATCCAGAAAGCGCCCGGCGGCAACGCGACGACGACGGTCTGTCACTCGCGCACGACGGACCTGGCCGCGAAGACCCGGGAGGCCGACATCGTGGTCGCCGCCGCTGGCGTCCCGGAACTGGTCGACGGGTCGATGGTCCGCGAGGGCGCCGCCGTGATCGACGTCGGCGTCAACCGCGTGGACGCCGACAGCGAGACGGGGTACGAACTGGTCGGCGACGTCGACTTCGAGAGCGCGCGGGAACGAGCGGGCGTCATCACCCCCGTCCCCGGCGGCGTCGGCCCGATGACCATCACGATGCTCCTCTACAACACCGTCAAAGCCGCCAGCGAACAGACCGGCGTCCCCGTCGACCTGCCCCGCTCCGTGCCTGGCGACACAGACTCGTAGTCGGCCGTCGCGCGCAGCGGTCGGTGACCTGGCACTCTCCCCAGGGTCGTCCGCCACCGGAACTGACCGAGAAATGATACCCACCTTATGATTCCTGTTTCGGACCTGTTTGTGGTCAGATTCGGCCGAAACGGGGCAGAAACACGGGCAGTGAACACGATTGGGGGTGTGGTTCGATTCGGGTACCCCCGAGAGTTATCAGTCCACTTTGACACCTAGTCACAGAGCGTCGCGGCGCCGGACCGTCCGGCGTCGGCGACGGGTGACAGACCATGGCACAGGACAGCGCGGAACGCGTCACGTTCGCCGACATCGAGGCGTCGCGGGAGCGACTCGACGACCCGTCGGTGGTCAAGGAGACGCCAGTCGAGCGCAGCACCTCGCTCGAAGCCGCGACTGGTGCGCGGGAGGTGTCGCTGAAACTCGAACACCTCCAGTGGACGGGGTCGTTCAAGACCCGGGGCGCGTACAACACGATCCGGCGACTGCTCGAAACGGACGACGTCTCGCGGGTCGTCGCGGCCAGCGCGGGCAATCACGCACAGGGCGTCGCGCTGGCAGCGACGACACTCGGGGTCGACGCGACGATCGTCATGCCGAAGGCGGCACCCCAGACGAAAGTCGAGGCGACCCGGGGCTACGGCGCGACGGTCGAACTCGTCGGGAAGGACTTCCGGGCGGCGATGTCCCACGCACGGGACCTGGTCGAGGAGACCGACGCGGCGTTCGTCCACGCGTACGACGACCCCGACATCGTCGCCGGACAGGGCACGCTGGGCGTCGAGATGTACGAGGACCGCCCGACGGTCGAGACGGTCGTCGTTCCCATCGGCGGCGGCGGGTTGATAAGCGGGATCGCGCTCGCGTTCGCAGAACTGTCCCCGGAGACGCGGATCGTCGGCGTGCAGGCCGCGGGCGCGGCGACGGTCCCTGACAGCCTCGACAAGGGCGTCCCGCAGACGCTGGAGGACGTCGACACCATCGCCGACGGTATCGCGACGGGGGGCGTCTCCGAGTTGACGCTCGGGATCATCGAGCGCCACGTCGACGAGGTGGTCACGGTGACGAACGGCGAGATCGCCGACGCCGTCCTGTTGCTCATGGAGCGCGCGAAACAGGTCGTCGAGGGGGCGGGCGCGGCCTCCGTGGCGGCGATCCGGGGCGACCAGCTGGACGTCACGGACGAACACGTGATGGCGCTGCTCTGCGGGGGGAACCTCGACATGACGATGCTACGAACAGTGTTGATCCACGCGCTGACCCGTCGGCAGCAGATACTGCGTCTCCGGGTGCGGATCGACGACCGACCGGGGAAGATGGCCGAGATCTCGGGGATCATCTCCGAGTACGACGCGAACATCCAGACGGTGCGCCACGACCGGGCGCTGGAGGACCTCGACGTGGGGGAGGCGTATCTCATCTTCCAGGTCGAGACCAGCGGGTCGAAACACGCCCGCCACATCGTCGACGCCATCGCCGACCACGGCTACAGAGTGGACGTGGTCAACCACCCCGGCGTCGAAGCCACGGGCCCCGACGCCGACCGGTCGAACTGACCGTGACTCATAACGACGGACGCCGTCACGTCACCTCTTAAACACCTACATAATTCCAGATGAACGTTTATGCAGAATCCTCGGGTTGAGTGTGGTGAGGGATTGTCTCGTGCTAACTGGTGGCATGGACGATGCCGTCGGAGTCGTCGACTGGTCGGGGTGGAGCGGTACGAACGACCGTGCGAACAGAGACGACGCGGACCATCGCGAGGCGACGGCGACCGACTCGGAGTCGCCGACCGGCGCGAGGTCCCGACTGACACGGAGACGCCGATGCACACGACACGCGCGACACTGACCGAACGGGAGGTACAGTATGGCTGACGGAGAGGAGACCACGGGCGAGATGTCGGACGGACTGCAGGTGGAGCTGTTCCATCCGGAGTCAGACCGCGAACCCGGGGACACCAACATCCAGCGGTGGGGGTTCGACATCCACCCGGTAGTGTTCCCGATCGCGCTGGTCATCATCGCCCTGTTCATCGCGTTGACCGTCTTCTACCGGACGCTGTCACAGGCGCTCGACTGGACGATGGTGACCACGCAGTCCGCCGCACAGGAGAACGGCTGGGAGGTGCTCAGCCAGACAGACAGCGGCGTCGTGGTGTATCAGACGGCAAACGACGCCTACACGGTGATTTTCGACTGGATCGGCGCGAACTTCGGCTGGTTCTACTTGCTGTCGGTGAACGTCTTCATCGTCGTGTTGCTGTATTTCGCGCTGAGCAAGTACGGCAACATCAGGATCGGCGGCGTCGAGGCCGAGAAGGAGTTCAGCGACTTCGCGTGGATGGCGATGCTGTTCAGCGCCGGCATGGGGATCGGCCTCATGTTCTTCAGCGTGCTCGAACCGGTCTTCTACTACACCAGCACCCCCGGGTTCTGGGGTGTCGAGTCGGGGACCGGTGCGGCCGCCGGGGCCGCGATGGCACAGACGTTCTTCCACTGGGGCTTCCACCCGTGGGCCATCTACGGCCTCGTCGGCCTCGGACTGGCCTTCTTCTCGTTCAACAGAGGCCTGCCGCTCACCTTTCGGTCGATCTTCTGGCCGCTGCTGGGCGAGCGGATCTACGGCTGGCCGGGCCACCTGATCGACCTGGTGACGGTGTTCGCGACGCTCTTTGGTCTGGCCACCTCGCTCGGGCTCGGCGTCGCGCAGGTGAACTCGGGCATCCAGTACGTCGCGGTCGACATCCTCGGCGTTCTCGGGAACGTCCCGACCGGAACGTTCCCGCAGATCGCCCTCATCGCAGGGATCACTCTCATCGCGACGCTATCCGTCGCGGCCGGGCTCGACGGTGGGGTCAAGCGTCTGAGCACGCTCAACCTCTACCTGATGCTCGCACTGCTCGGGTTCCTGCTCGTCGTCGGCCCCAGCATCTTCATCTTCGGTGCGTGGGTCGAGGGCCTGGGCACGTACTTCGCGAACGTCATCGGACTGGGCTTTTACCGCGGCGCGATGGGCTCCGGTGGCGGCACCGTCACCAACTGGACGGTGTTCTACTGGGGCTGGTGGATCGCCTGGTCGCCGTTCGTCGGGATGTTCATCGCGCGGATCTCGAAGGGACGGACCGTCCGCGAGTTCGTCCTCGGGGTCCTGTTCCTTCCGGCACTGTTCTCGACGATCTGGCTCGCGACGTTCGGCGGCAGCGCGCTCGCTCCCTCGGTCACGAGTGACGGCACCGGCGCCGTCGTCGGGGCCTACAACGAACTCGGCTACGGTGCTTTCGAGACGCTCGGCATGTTCGTGACGCTCGAACAGTACCCGCTGGGCGCCATCTCGGCGTCCATCGCGACGCTGCTGGTGATCACCTTCTTCGTCACGTCGTCGGACTCGGGGTCGCTGGTCATCGACCACCTGACCTCGGGCGGCAAGCACGACGTGCCCAGGACCCAGCGCATCTTCTGGGCGCTCACCGAGGGTGCCGTGGCCGCAGTCCTGCTGTACGGCGGCGGCCTCGGCGCGCTCCAGACGGCCGCGATCACCACCGGGCTGCCGTTCGCGTTCATCCTCTGTCTGATGTGTTACACGGTGTATCTCGGACTCAGCAACGAGTACGAGATCCTCGAATCCGAGGAGTTCGCCGAGACCATCGAAGAACTCACCGAGCAGGATGACGTCGACGTCGTCACGACCGGTCGCGAGACCGTCACCGACATCCAGGAGAGCGACGACGCCGCCGGCGACTGACGCGTTCGACTCCGAGTTTCGTGCGTTTCCGGTCTCGACGCCACACGACGAGCAGCCGCGGGTCTCGTCACGGTCGGCCCCCACCGGTCGTCGCGCGGCCGGCAACTCTCAGTAGTACTCCCACTCGTCGTCGTCACTGCCGGCGCGGACCTCCTCGTCGTCCTCCTCGCGGTCCTCGGGCCACTCGATGCCGTCGCCGCGCAGGCTCTTGTAGGCGAACGCGCCGAGCGCGACGACCATCATGACGAGCACGAGCGACGCGGCGAGACCGAGCGCCCCGCCGACCACCTCGGGGAGTCCACCGCCCGTCTGGAGCGTCGTCGGGTCCATGGCGAATCTACGGCCCCGAACGGCAAGTGTCGTTCGGCGGTCGAAACGTCCCGCGACCGACCGCACTGCTCACGACCACTGATCGGCGTCGACGCTGTGTCCGCTTTCCCGTCCCCGTTCGAGGGAGACGCCGTGTCCGCTTCAGGACCCGGTCTCGGCGGCGACGGTGCGTTCGCCGTGAAACCAGGTGCGGGTCGGGCCGCCCACGCCGACCGCCGCGACCAGTGCCCACACCACGATGGCCGCCTGCATGGGGAGGGTGAACCAGCCGACGGTACTGAGGACGCCACCGAGGACGAGACCGTACCACGGTCGTCGCGCGCCGTACAGGTCCGTCAGGAGCGTCCCGACGACCACGTAGCCCAGTCCGCCCAGGAGCGCCAGCCCACCGACGAGGAGGACGGCCGCGACCGCACCCAGGGGCGTTCCCACGAGGTCGAGCTGGAGCAGGACGGTGTTCGCGTAGAAGGCCACGAAGAAGACGAAGAGGAACGCGCCCAGACCGTAGACGACGGCGACCGACGGCCTGCCGAGGGTGTCGTCGACGGCGCTGTCGACGAGCGCGTCCCGGTGGACCAGCACCGCTCCGCCGCAGGTTCCGACGAGGACGAACGACGCCACTGCCCGGACGACCGGCGGGGCGTCGACGAGCAGTGACGCCTCCAGCGGCTGGACGGTCGCCAGGAACGAAAGCGCCACGAGCACGACGGCCCCCGCCAGCACTCGCTGGATGCCCCGAGGTACCATACACCACTCGACAGTCCGCCGGCGGGAAAACCTGTCGGCGGTCGCGTCCCGGCGGGTGATCGGGTACCACGAACGGTACCAACGCCGACGAGCGGTTTATGAGGTCACAGACCCAATCGCCGGTAGTGACGGGTCGCTTACAGGCTGTGTTTGCCCGGCTGAAGTGGGTCGGCGAGCGAGTAGTCGCACCCCTCCGGCGCAGCGACGGCCCGAACAAGTTCAGGCTCTCCAGCATGGACACGGCGACGACGACTATCGACGGTTCGGTCGGGTGGGGCAACCGCCCTCCGGCGTTCCTGGAGTGTGCGCAGTGCGGCGAGGAGGTCTACCAGCGCACCGCCCGCGACGAGATAGACTGCCCCCGCTGTGTTGCGACGTACGACGCCGAGGAGTTCACCGACCTGGAACTGTGTCACCTGGAGTGTCCGGTCTGCCGGAACCGGATGCACCACGGGCAGCGCCACCCCGAGCAGTTCGACTTTCCCGAGTGGGCCACCTGCGACGACTGTCGCTACCACTGGGAGTTCAGACACTCCTACGACCGCACGGCGTGACCACGGCCGCGAGACACGACCGAAGCCGCCCCGGACCGGGGCGTGGGTGCGTTCGCTGTCGCTCGCCCGTCTCGGACGCCACGGCTCCCGCCCGGGGAAACCTATTCGGTGTGGGCACGTCTCGGGAGAGCCATGGCCGACGCAGTCGCGACGGGACTCGCGGCGCTGGCAGTCGCGCTGATAGCGCTCGCGCTCTACTTCATGACCGCTGGACAGCTGACGGTCGCGGGGATGAGTTTCCTCGGCGCGAGCCTGGTCATCTACTTCCGCGAGACGCGACTGGGTGACGACGGACCGGCGGCCTGATACACTCGACTGGGTGCGGGCACCGTCGAACGCACACCGCACTCATAGTGATTATTGTAGCGATTTACCGGTCCGCGCCGACCCCGGGGTCGGCGCGATCCGGAAATAATCTACAATAAGCACTATCAGTCGTTGACCGTCATCCGGGTCGAGACGACCGGCACCGTCGACGAGCGGACCACCTTGTCCGACGTGCTCCCGAGCAGGTTCGGGAACCTGCCGCGGTACGCGCTGCCGATGACGATGGCGCTCAGCCCCTCGTCCTCGGCGTACTGGACGATCTCTTCGGCCGGGGCTCCGGTCCGGATCACGGCCTCGCAGTCGACGCCCGCGTCGGCGGCCAGTTCGCAGATCTCGCCCGTCACCCGCTCGCCGTACTCGCGGTACTCCTCGCGCATCTGTTCCTCGTCGTCACGGAGCGAAAGCGCCCGCGGTGTGCCCGGCAGGTCCACCACGTACAGTGCGTGAACCGACGCACCGACCGACGCCGCCAGGTCGATACCGTGCTCCGCACCCCGCCGCGCCTCGTCGCTCCCGTCGTAAGGGAGCAGGATCGTTTCGTACATCTTCGTGCCTCGATACCAATTCACATATCGGATAAATATAATTTTGGGACCGCCACCGTTCGGCCCCCCGTATCCGGGTCGTATCGCCGAAATAACGCTCGAAATACCGTGAAATGCACAAACGAGACACCGGACACAGGAGTTCCTCGTTGTGGTCGAGACGATAGAAACAATATCTACCAGAAAAAATATCATTCGTGGAGGGCTGGCCGCAGTGTGGTCACGACCCGGTACGGGCAGGCCCGATTCAGTCGGCGTCGGGGTCCGGGTCGGGGAGATCCGTGTCAGTGTCCGGAGTGTCGGCGTCTGGGTCCGGAGTGTCGGCGTCCTCGCCCGATTCTTCGGCGTCAAGCGCGCCGAGGTCGGCGGGGACGTCCTCGTCGACGACGGCGCGACCGAGCATCCGGCCGCCGATGACGACGGGGCTGATGACGCGGTCCGCGCCGACGCTGTCGAGTTTGTCGACGTGTTTCTGGTCGGCGGCTGCGGCGACGACGCGGACGTCGGGGTTGGCCTGGCGCGCGGCGAGGATGGCCAGAACGTCGCGGGCGTCGTCTTCGGTGGCGACGACGACGCCGTCGGCGGCGTCGATGCGGGCGTCCCGGAGCGACTCTGCGTCGGTCGGGTCCGCAGTGAGCACGCTGATACCCCGGTCGCGTAGCGCGGCGGCGACGTCGGTGTCTTCGGTGACGACGACGACGTCCGTCGACCCGGTGAGTTCGTCCAGTAGCGGTTCGGTAACCTCGCCGTAGCCCAGGACCAGCACGTGGTCCTCGAGCAGTGAGAGTTCGGATGCGCTCATGTTCCCGAATGCGCTCGATATCCGCGATTCGAGCGCCGGGATCAGAAGCGACCCCGACGCGATCGTAAACGAACCGGTCCCGAGCACGATGACCGACAGCGCGAACAGTTTCGTGACGTCCGTCGTCGGCGTCACGTCGCCGTATCCGACGGTGGTGCCGGTGACGACGATGTAGTAGAAAGCGTCGGTCAGCGAGTCGACGCCGGTGAAATTCCCGCGCATGGCGTAGGCACCGACGGTCCCGTAGACCTGGACGGCGACGAACGCCGCCAGCGCCGCCGTCTGAAACGGCGAGAGGTCGACCGCCGCGTCGAAGCGGTCGCGGTTTCGCACGAGGTGCGGGACGGCCACGAGACTCGCCAGCAACACGGGGACGTCGGTCGCCTCGGCGGTAAAGAGGGGCAACAGCCCGACCAGGACCAGCGCGACGACTGCCCCGTACCACGCCAGTTTCAGCCGCCGCTGGAGCCCGACCGCCAGCCCACCGAGCAGGAACGCGAAGAAGACGCCGTACAGCCGCAGGAGGTCCCCTGTCCCGGGAAAGAACCCGCCCAGCGACCCGTTCAGAGTCGTGGCCGGTTCGCTCAAATCGGACAAACCGGTGACGAACGCCACGACTGCCACCGTCGCGAGCAGTATGAGGGACGTCTTCGCCCCGGAGAAAGCCGACCACTCGACCAGTCGGACCCGCTCGGCGTGGTCGAACAGCTCCGCTAGCGCCGCGTCCGACCCGCGCTCGCCCGTATCACTCGCCACCCCCGTGGCTACGCCCGAACCGCATAAAAACGTGTGCCGCCAGTGACAGCCACCCTGAGCATCGGTCCGCAGAGAGTTCGGACGGATGTGTGTCGGCACCGGGGGGGTGAGACTCGTCGCATCAACTATCGAATAGGACGACACCGATAAGACGTGTGCCTCGAAACCGGGTGATATGGCAACACAGGGCGATAGCGCCGCCGAGCGCGTCCTCCGGCAGGCGCTCGTGCCCGTCTGTGTCCTCTCTGGGGCGCTCGTCGTCTCGGGGTTTTTCTTCCCGTCGTTCGTCGGCAACGTGGTGACCGGGCAGGGGTGGCTCGTCGTCTCGCTGCTCTTTTTCGGGGCGGGACTGGCCTATCTGGCGCTGTTGCCCGTCCGGACACCGGACACAGCCGACTCCGACGCCCACGGGCGGACGCCGCGGTACCTGCTCCGCGTCCGTCACGGCCACCTCCGGCGGCTCCTCGCCCCGTTTTTCGCCCGTCAGGACCCCGTCACGTTCGGCGTGCCCGTGGCCGTCATCGCGCTCTTTTTCGCCGTCCGCCTGTTCGTCCCCGGGCCGACGACGGCGGCCATCGAGGCGGTCAAGACGCTCCTGCTCGCCGACTTCGGCTGGGTCTTCCTGGGTGCGGTCCTGCTCTCGGTGCTTTCCTGTGCGTGGCTGCTCGTGAGTCGCTGGGGCGACGTCCGCCTGGGCGGTCCGGAGGCCGATCCCGCCTACACCTACCCCACGTACTTCGCGCTCTTTTTCACCGCCGGCATCGCCGCCGGCATCGTCTTCTGGGGGCCAGCCGAGGCGCTCTTTCACTACCGGACGCCGCCCCCCTATTTCGCCGCCCAGCCCCAGTCGGGTGTGGCCGTCGTCGACGCGCTCGCCTACGCCTGTTTCCACTGGGGCGTCTCCGCGTGGAGCCCCTATCTCGTGATCGGCCTCCCCATCGCCTACTTCGTCCACGACCGGGACGCCCCCCTCCGCGTGTCGACGCTGCTGACCCCGGTACTGGGTGTCGACGGGCTCGATTCGGCGCCCGCGAAACTCGTGGACGTGCTCGCCATCTTCGCGACCATCGGCGGCGTCGGCACCTCCGTCGCGTTCGTCAGCCAGCAGTTCCTCGCGGGGATCGACTACCAGTGGGGCGTCACCTACGGCACGCTCGGCCCGGTCGTCCTCGTCGGTGGCCTCACCGCCATCTACGTCGTCACCGCCCAGTCGGGTGTCCACCGGGGGATCCGCCGCATCGCCGGCGTCACCGTCGGCCTGTTCGCGCTCTTTACCCTCCTCCTGCTCGCACTCGGTCCCCGGGGGTTCGTCTTCGACCACGGGACGGCGGCTCTGGGTCGCTACGTCGCCCACTTCGCCGGTATGAGCGTCTTCCTCGGCGGGGAGTGGGTCGCGAACTGGACGGTCTGGAACTGGTCGTGGTGGTTCTCGTGGGCGCCCTTCGCCGGGCTCTTTCTCGCCGCGCTCTCGAAGGGTCGCACCGTGCGGACGGTCGTCGCGACGGCCGTCGGCGCGACGTCACTGGCGACGATGACCTGGTTTTGTGTCATGGGCGGGACGACCCTCGCGCTCCAGCACCGCGGGACTGCGGACGTCCTCGGTGCCGTCGACGCCTACGGGTCGGAGGCCGTCGCCGGGTTCCCCGTCTTCGCCGCGCTCCCGATGAGTCAGCTCTCGATGTTCCTCTTTCTCGGGCTCATCGTCGTCTTCATCACCACGTCGGCGGCCGTCTCGACGCTCGTCGTCGCCATCCTCGCGACGAGACGCGAGCACGCGCCCTCGACGGGGAGTATCGTCTTCTGGGGCGTCCTCCAGGGTGCCGTCGCCACCGCCGTCCTCGTCGTCGGCGGCGGCCGGTCCCTGCAGGACGTCGCCGTTCTCACCGGTGGCCCCTTCGCGCTCGTCTCCATCGTCGCCCTCGCTGGCCTCGTGTGGACCTTCCACCGGGCGGAACGCGACCGGGACCACCGCTCGCTGCCCGGCAAAGCCCACGCCGCGCTCGACGCCCGCGGGATCACCCTCCTCCCCGAGCGCCCGGAGTTCGGCGACGACGAGCGCGAGTGACAGGGGTCGCGAACGGGGTGAGCCCCTCGAATGGCGGACAGCAAAGCCGTGAGCGGTGCGAGACTGTCGGCGTGCACGCGGGCCGTGAGGCGGCGAGGCTGTCGTCGACCCCCTCCCTCGACGTGTTCGACAGCCGGAAAGAATTGGCCAGCCCCCCGTCGGCGGTACGTATTTGGGTCGTTCGGGCGACCCGGCGGGTATGAAGCGAACTGTCAGCACCGACGACGCGCCGGCGGCCGTGGGCGCGTACAGCCAGGCGACGACCACCGGCGACCTGCTGTTTACCGCCGGCCAGCTCCCGCTGACCACCGACGGCGAGTTGCTCGACGACGAACCCGTCTCGACGCAGGCCCGCCAGTGTCTGGAGAACGTTCGGGCCATCCTCGCCGCCGAGGGTCTTGACATGAGCGACGTCCTCAAGATGACCGTCTTCCTCGACGACGTCGACGACTTCGCCGAGATGAACGACACCTACGCGAGTTTCTTCGACGACGAACCGCCCGCTCGCAGTGCCGTCGAGGTGGGCGCGGTTCCGAAAGGTGCCGCGGTGGAGATCGAAGCCATCGCCAGTGCCGAGTGACCCAGAGCGAGTGTCGATTCGAGCTGTCACCGTTCCACGTCCCTGTTCCGAAAGTGAGCCGTGAGCGGGCGGGCGAGAGTTTCAGTGCACACCGTACGTTGCCGTCAGATCGGCCCCTGCCGAGCGGGGACGACGTGGACCGGCACGGGGGCGTGGGTGACGACGTGTTCGGTCGTACTGCCGAGGAGCCGCCGCTCCAGGTCGCCGCGGCCAGTCGTCCCCATCACCACGAGGTCGACGCCGTGATCGTCGATGTAGTCGAGTATCACCCGCGCGGGCCGCCCGAGTTCGACCGCCGTCGTGACAGACAGGTCGGCGTCCCTGGCCAGTTTCGCGAGGTCGTCGACGTAGCGTTCCCCTCGCTCGCGCAGGGGTTCGACCGCGCTGTCGATCGACGTGTCGTAGTACCGGGTGTTGATGACGTGCAGGACATGTATCTCGGCCCCATCCCGGGCCGCGAAGTCGATGGCCGCCGACACCGCCGTACTTGCAGTGTCACTTCCGTCGGTCGGCACGAGGATCCGGTCGTACATACCCGAATTACGTACTGTCTCGATATGAGTATGGGCTCGCTATCGTTCGGAGCTTCCATTACAGCGACTCGGGCTGATCGATCAGCGCCCCTCAGAACAGCCCGTGGACGGTGCCGTCGTCGTCGAGATCCATGCTGGCGGCGGCGGGTTCGGACGGCAGTCCGGGGAGCGTGAGCACGTCACCGGTAAGCGCGACGAGGAACCCGGCGCCCGCTGAGGGGTAGACCTCCTTGACTTCGAGCGTCCAGTCCTCGGGAGCGCCCTTGAGTTCGGGGTCGTCTGACAGCGAGTGAAAGGTCTTCGACATACAGACCGGGACGTCTCCGAAGCCCAGTTTCTCCATGCGCTCGATGTCGTCCTCGGCGTCGCCGTGGTACTCGACGCCGTCGGCGCCGTAGATCTCAGTGGCGACCGTCTCGATCTTCTCTTTGATCGGTACGTCGAGGTCGTAGATCGGCGAAAAGTCCGACGCCGACTCCGCAGCATCGACGAGTTCCGCCGCGAGTTCGACCCCGCCCTCGCCGCCGTCGCTGAAGACGTTCGACTCGGCGGCGGCGATCCCCAGGTCCGCCTCGCAGTGGTCGATGACCGCCTGGACCTCGGCGTCGGTGTCGCCGGGGAACCGGTTGACGGCGACGACGACGGGCACGCCGAACTTCTGGAGGTTCGTGACGTGCCTGTCGAGATTGGCGAACCCGCGTTCGACGGCGTCGACGTTCTCGGCGTCCAGTTCGTCGAGGTCGGCCGGCCACATATCGTAGCCGTGATATTTGAGCGCCCGGACGGAGGCGACGAGCGTGACGGCGTCGGGTTCCATATCGCCGAAGCGACAGACGATGTCCATGAACTTCTCGGCGCCCAGGTCCGACCCGAAGCCCGCCTCGGTGACGAGGTACTCCGAGAGCCGGCCGGCGACGTCGTCGGCCATCAGGGAGTTGGTGCCGTGGGCGATGTTGGCGAAGGGGCCGCCGTGGACGAACGCGGGGGTGCCCTCGATCGTCTGGACGACGTTCGGTTTCAGGGCTTCTTTCAGCAGGATGGCGACGGCACCGGTCGCCTCGATGTCGTCGATGGTGATGGGGTCGCCGTCCTCGTCGTAGGCGACGATGATACGGGCGACTCGCTGTTTGAGGTCGGCGATGGAGTCGGCGAGACAGAGGACAGCCATCAGTTCGGAGGCGGCAGTGAGAATGAAGCCGTCCTCGCGGGGGACGCCCGTGACGTCGCCGCCGAGGCCGATGACCGTCTCGCGGAGGACGCGGTCGTTCATGTCGATGGCGCGGGGCCAGTTGACCCAGTTGACCGCGATGTCGAGGTCGTTACCCTGCTTGACGTGGTTGTCCAGCATCGTCGAGATGAGGTTGTGCGCCGAGGTCAGGGCGTGCAGGTCGCCCGTGAAGTGCAGGTTGATGTCCTCCATCGGGAGGACCTGCGAGTAGCCGCCGCCGGCCGCGCCGCCCTTGACGCCGAAGACCGGCCCGAGCGACGGCTCGCGGATGGCGACGAGGGCGTTCCTGTCGATCCGATTGAACGCCTGCCCGAGTCCGACCGTCGTGACCGTCTTGCCCTCGCCCATCGGCGTCGGCGTCATCCCCGTCACGAGGACGAGTTTACCCGTCTCGTCGCGGTCGGCTTTGATCCGCTCGATTGCGTCGAGTGTCACCTTCGCCTTGTGCTCGCCGAACAGTTCCAGGTCCGACCGCGACAGGCCGAACGGTTCGACCACGTCCGCGATGTGCGATTTCTCGACTGACTGTGCGATCTCGTAGTCGGTGGGAAACGACTCCTCGCTCTCCTCCAGTGAAGACATACCCCGACGTTCCACCGACCCGCCCATCAATGTTAGCGTACCTATAGGTTCCCGAATACGACGTGTTTCCGCCCGCGGATCGACCAGTGATGGATCTCACGATATCGGCCGATGACCCGATTTTCGAACCGTCTCTGGCGATCATAGCACTCGTGTTCCGGACCCGTTCAGGTCGCTACAACTCACAACAGTACTCTTACACTCTGTGGTCTGCCGACGGTCGGTCAGTCGGCCGTGTGCTCGGCGACGAAGGCGGCGAGTTCGCGCGCTCTCTCGGCGTCCATCTCGGGCCGGTCGTAGCCGTCGAGCAGGTGCTCGACGCGGTCGTGGCCGAGTTCGAAGGCCGACCGGCGGCCGTCGTCGGCCCAGTCGCCGTGTGCGCGTTTGTCGACGACCGCCGGTCGGTGGAACGGCGTCGCCTCGCCGTCCGCGTCGTCCAGGAAGTGGCTGGCCGGGTCGGCGTCGGCGATCCGGTCGAGTGAGAGCGACTCCGCGTCGACGCTGACGCCCTCGCGGACGCGGTCGAGCGACCGCAGCAGTTCGCAGTCGAGGACGAACTTCTCCGGGGAGACGGCGGCGTAGGACTCGAGGACGCCGGCGGCGTTGAGGACGAAGTCGACGTCGCTGACCGCAGTGACCGTCCCCACGAACGCCGACTCGAACCCGCTCTGGTAGTCGACGGCTTTCGCGTCCGAGAGCGCACCGCCACCGCGCGACGGGAGGCCGTAGTGTCGCGCCAGCTGCCCGGCGAGCGCGACGAACAGTGCCGACTCCGGACCGCCGATCGAGAGCGAACCGTACCGCCCGTCGATCGTCGCCGAGGGGACGCCGTAGACGACCGGTGTTCCCGGGTTCACGAGTTGTGTGAGCGCGATCACCGCCAGGTTCTCCGCGTTGGCCTGTGCGAGCGACGCCGCGAGCGACGGCGGCCCGGACGCCCCGGCCATCGTGAACGAGGAGACGACCAGCGGTTGACCGTGGTCGGTGTAGGTCAACAGCCCACCGAGCGTCGCCTCGTCGACACTCCGGGGCGGTGTCGTGTTGACCAGCCCCGCCACCAGGGGCTCCGAGAGCCCGGGGTCGCCGGTGGCGATGCCGACCATCTCCAGACAGGCCTGTGCCCGGTCCGCACCGCGGGTCGGCCCCATCACCGGCTTGTCGGTCAGCCGCAGCGTCCGTGCCAGCGTCTCGACGTGTCTGTCCGCCCGCGGGACGTCCGTCGGGCGACAGATGCTGTAGCCCGCACACGTCATCGCGTCCTCGGCGTGTACGAGTTTGACGAGTCGCTCGTAATCAGCAAGTGTCGCGTCCCGCCGCTCGTAGGTCGCCCCACCGAGGGCATCACTCGTCCCGGGACCGCCCGTCTCGCCACCGGCCGTCCCGGAGCCCGTCGCACCGTTCTCGACCGTCGTGCCAGCGTCGCCACTGTAGGTGTGGACCGTCGCCGGGCCGTAGCTCGGCGCTCTGACCGGGAGGCCGTCGCCGCCGACGGTGACGCTCTTCGCGGGGTCGCGGGCGTGGAGCGTGAACGTCGCGGGCGCTCGCCCCACGGCCTCCATCAGGAGGTCGCGCGGGATAGTCACGACACCGTCGCGCCCGACCGACCCGCCGTGGTCGACGACGACCGACCGCGCGCGCTCGTGGTTGAACTGGATCCCCAGTTCCTCGACGATGTGCATCGAGGCCTCGTGGACGGCGTCGAGCTCCGCCGCGTCGAGGCCGTCGAACGGCGCGACAGTCGGTGTGTCCGAATTCGCCACTGCCCGCCCGTTCCCGGGAGCGCTACAAAAGGATTGTCGCGACCCGCAGCCGCGCACGCCGACCGCGCGATCACCTCTCGTCCCCTCTGGTGGTCCCCCACACCGCGTCCGCCCCGGAGCGGTGAGGTCGGCGGTCCCTCGACCGGTCACCTGCCCGACGCGCCGAGGTTCACACCGGACCGTCGACAGGAATTTGGGGTACGGCCGTCGACCCGTATGCCATGGAGTACCACGAAGCGGTGAATCGGCTGGAGCAGTTGCGGCGACTCCGCCCGAAACTCGGGACGGAGACGACGGCCGCGCTCCTCGCCCACGTCGGCGACCCCCACGACGACCTGCCGGCCGTCCAGGTCGCGGGGTCGAACGGGAAAGGGAGTACCGCCCGCGTGCTCGACCGGATACTCCGGGAGACCGGCCGGACGGTCGGCTGTTACACGTCGCCGGACCTCAACGACCTCCGCGAGCGCGCGACCGTCTGTGGCCAGCCGATCCCCAAGTCCGAAGTCGTGCGGTTCGTCGAGGTGGCGTGGCCGTTCGTGGTCGAGCGCGGCGTCGAGGGAACCGCGCCGACGTTCTTCGAGGCGGTCACCGCGATGGCGCTGTGGCACTTCGGGCGCGAGGGCGTCGACGTCGCCGTCCTCGAAGTGGGGATCGGTGGGCGCTACGACGCGACGAGCGTCGTCGATCCCGTCGCCAGCGCGGTCACCTCCGTGAGCCTCGAGCACACCGACATCATCGGCGACACGGTCGTGGAGATCGCCCGCGACAAGGCGACGGTCGCTCCCGAGGACGGCCCGCTGGTCACCGGCGCGACGGGCGAGGCGCTGGCGACGATCCGCGAAGCGACCGACGTCGTCACTGTCGGCGGGCCCGCACGGGACGACCTGGAGGGCGGTCGGCCGGCCGTCGCGAGCGAGACCGAGAGACCGGCCACCGCGAGCGAAGACGGGGCCCCTGACGTCGTCGCCGAGGAGACGGAGATGGTCACGCTGACCGAGTCGGCGCTCTCGCTGGTCGGTGACGGCTGGACGGTCGAGACGGAGACGCCACTGCTGGGCCAGCACCAGGCCGTCAACGCGGGCATCGCGGCGGTGCTCGCCCGACAGGTGGGCGCCCGCACGGACGGGCCGGCCGTCACGGAGTCGGCGGTCGGGGCGGGGATCCGCAACGTCAACTGGCCCGGTCGCTTCGAGGTCGTCGACCGCGAACCGCTGACGGTCCTCGACGGCGCGCACAACCCTGCGGCGTGTGCGACGCTGTCGACGGTCCTCGAGCGGTTCGACTACGACGCCCTCCACCTCGTCTTCGGCGCGATGCGCGACAAGGACCACCGCGAGATGTACCGGGCGCTCCCGACCGCGGACCGGGTGTCTCTGGCCGAACCCGACGTCGAGCGCGCACAGGACACCGAGACGCTCGCCGCCGTCTTCGAGCGCGAGACCGACACCGGCGTCCAGCAGTGTTCCTCAGTGCTCGCCGCGGTCGGCCGAGCGCTCCGGGCGGCGGACCCCGGAGACTGCGTGCTCGTCACGGGGTCGCTGTACACTGTTGCCGCCGCGCGCGACCGGTGGACGCGGACGCCCACTCGCCTCCGGACGGACACGACAGCACGCGCCCGGGCGGCGATGGAACACGCCGACGTCCCGGCGGCGACCCGGCGCGACCGGGCGGACCACTTCGTGGGCGAGACGGTCCGCTTCCACGCCCGCCCCCGCGTCGCCGCCGACATCCGCGAACGGATGCTCTCGCTGGGCGGGACCTGTGCTGTCTCGGGTATCGACGCGACGGACGGGCACGTCCAGGTGATGCTCTCGGGGACGCGCGAGCAGTTCACCGCGCTCGTGCGCGAGTTCCGGGGCTCTGCCAGCGAGTTACGCCACCTCGCGACCCAACTCACCGACGTCCTCGACGTGGGCCCGTCCGACCGGTACGCCGCCGACTACCACTGGACCGACGGCACGGCGGTGATGGGGATCGTCAACGTGACGCTCGACTCCTTCCACGACGGCGGCGAGTACAACGCCACCGACGCGGCCGTCGCCCGCGCCCGCGAGCAGGCCGCCAGCGGCGCGGCCATCGTCGACGTGGGTGGCGAGTCGACGCGACCCGGCGCGGACCCGGTCTCGGTCGCAGAAGAACGCGAGCGAGTGGTTCCGGTGGTCGAACGCCTCGATGGCCTCGACGCGATGGTATCGGTCGACACGCGAAAGCCGGCAGTGGCGGCGGCCGCCCTCGACGCCGGCGCCGACATGGTCAACGACGTGACGGGGCTCGCCGACGCCGCGATGCGTCGCGTCGTCGCCGAACACGGCGTCCCGGCGGTGTGTATGCACTCGCTGTCGGCGCCGGTCGACCCCGACCAGCGCTACGAGTACGGCGACGTCGTCGGCGACGTGGTCGACGCGCTGACCGAGCGCGTCCTGCTGGCCGAACGCGCCGGCATCGACCGGTCGGACCTCCTCGTCGACCCCGGTCTGGGCTTCGGCAAGCGCGCCGGCGAGAGTTTCGAACTCCTGGACCGCCTCGCCGAGTTCCACGCGCTCGGCTGTCCAGTGATGGTCGGCCACTCGCACAAGTCGATGTTCCGCGGCGTCGCGACCGACCCCGACGACCGCGCCGCAGCGACTGTCGCGGCGACCGCACTCGCCGCCGACCGGGGTGCCGACGTCGTCCGCGTCCACGACGTCCCCGAGAACGTCGACGCGGTCGCGACTGCCGCCAGTACCCACAGCACGGAGTGAGACCAACCACAACAGATACGTGTTCCGAGAGGTTGTGAAGCGCCCCGGACACCCGGGCGAGCGGGACGGTCGAACGCACCCGGCCAGCGCGACCCGCCCCCACCTATGCCAGAGAACTCCGGTAATTGACCGTCTACCGACCGATTATCTACCCCTTCACAGAATCGATGCTCGCGTGCGGTCGGTCCGGCGTTCGCCCGGGCTCCCTCGTCGTGTAACGGAACTGTCGGTAGTGCTGTCATTTAATATCGGGCCAGACTTCCCTCAGAGAACGAGCATGACACTGACAGGCAGACCGGTCACGCGAGTCGTCGACCGCACACGGAAGTACGGCAAGAGCGGGGGCACCACCGGGGGGCGTCGCCGATGAGTGCCGACTTCCCGGACCACGCTCACACGGTGGTCCTCGGGGCCGGGATCGTCGGCAACAGTCTGGTGTATCACCTCGCCGAACAGGGCCGCGAGGACCTCCTGCTGGTCGACAAGGGACCGCTCCCGGACCCCGGGGGATCGACGGGCCACGCCTCGAACTTCCTGATGCCCGTCGAGCACTCCAAGGAGATGACTCACCTGACGCGGCGGAGCATCGAGCAGTACAGAGACATGGACACGTTCGTCAACAGCGGCGGGATCGAGGTCGCCCGCACCGACGAGCGAGTCGCGGAACTCAAACGCCGCGTCCAGTCCGCCAAAGCCTGGGGCGAACCCGGCGAACTCCTCACGCCCGAGGAAGTCGAGGAACTGGTCCCGTACGTCAACACGGACATCGTCAAAGCCGGCTTCTACAGCCCCGGTGCCGGGACGTGTGACCCGCTCCGGGCCGGCGAGGTGATGCGCGCCCGCGCCGACCACGCCGCCGACGGCGGCCTCACCGTCTCGCCCAACACCGAGGTGCTCGACCTCCACGTCGAGGACGGCGCGATACAGGCCGTCGAGACCGACCGCGGCACGGTCGAGGCCGGCGAAGTCGTCATCGCCGCGGGCCTGTGGAGTCCGAAACTCGCGGAGATGGCCGGCGTCGAGATCCCGCTCACACCGGCCGTCCATCAGATGGTGAGTGTGGGACCGATCTCCTATTTCGAGGACTACGAGGGCGAGATCTCCTTCCCGGTCGTTCGTGACATGGACACCCAGATGTACGAACGCCAGCACGGCAACGACATGGAGGTCGGGTCCTACCAGCACCGACCGATCCTCTGGGACGTCGACGACATCCCCTCCATCGACGAGGCACCGCTCTCGCCGACCCAGCCACCGCTCACCGACGACGCCTTCGAGCAGTCCATGGAGAACGCCCTCGAGATCGTCCCCGAACTGCTGGACGACCCCGAAGCCGGCATCCGTCACGAGATCGACGGCCTCCTCTCGGTGACGCCCGACGGCGCCCCCTTGCTGGGCCCGCTCCAGGACGTCGAGGGGCTGTGGTCCTGCGCCGCGGTGTGGATCAAGGAAGCTCCGGCGATCGGCGAGGCCGTCGCCCAGTGGATGACGCGGGGCTGGTCGGACATCGACCTCCACGGCTCGAACGTCAATCGCTTCAAGGAGTGGGGTACCTCGCGGGAGTTCGTCAAGAACCGGGCCCACGAGGGCTACCAGAAGATCTACGGCATCGTCCACCCCAGCGAGCAGTGGCAGTCCTCGCGGCCCCTGCGGACGAGCGCGTTCTACCACCGCCAGGACGACCTCGACGCCCGGTTCTTCCAGGCCGGCGGCTGGGAGCGCCCGCAGTGGTACAACTCCAACGAGGACCTGGTCCGCCGCTACAACGAGGAACTCGACGGCCTCCTCCGCGCCAACGAGTGGGACCAGCGCTGGTGGTCGCCCATCATCCTCGGCGAACACCTCCACATGCGGGACAGGGTGGCGATGGTCGGGGACATGGGCTTCGGGATTTTCGACGTCCTGGGCCCGAACGCGACCGAGTACATGGAGCGGATGGCCGTCGGGCGGATGGACGTCGACGTCGGCAAGTCCGTCTACACGCCCGTCCTCGCCCCGAACGGCGGGTTCGTCTCGGACCTCTCGGTCGTCCGGATGGGCCGGGACCACTACCGGATCATCACCGGCGGGTCGGTCCAGGGTCCCGACAGGGCCCACTTCCGCTCGCACCTGCCCGACGACGGATCGGTCCAGCTGGTCGATCGTTCGGCCGACTTCTGTACGCTCGGCGTCTGGGGCCCCGACGCCCGCGACGTCGTGAACCCCATCACCGAGGAGGACATGTCCCACGACGCGTTCGCGCCCTACACCGCCCGGCACGTCACCATCGGCGAGGTCGACGCCTGGGCGCTCCGGATCTCGTACGTCGGCGAGCAGGGCTGGGAGATCTACGCCCCGATGGACCAGGCCGAACGCCTCTGGGACACCGTCTACGAGGCCGGCCAGGACCACGACATCCGCCCGGTCGGCATGGGCGTCTACGGCACCACCGGCCGCATGGAGAAGGGCTACCGCCTCTACGGGCACGAACTCGAACTCGACTACAATCCGGCCGAAGCCGGGTTGACGTTCCACGGCGTCAAGGAGGCCGAGTTCGTCGGGAAGGAGGCCTACGAGGCGGCTATCGACGGGGAGAACACGGCGACGCTGTGTACGCTCTCGGTCGACGACCACCACTCCGGGGACGGCGAGCGCCGGTTCATGCTCGGCAACGAACCCGTGCTCGATTCCGAGGGCGAGGTGCTCGTCGACGAGGAGGGTCGCGAGTCCTACGTCACGAGCGCCGGCACCGGCCCGACCGTCGGCAACCACCTCCTGATGGCCTACCTGCCACAGGAGTACGCGGAGGAAGGTCGGCAACTGCAGGTCGAGTACATGGGCGACCAGTACCCCGTAACCGTCGAGGTGGCCGGGTCGCGGCCGCTGTTCGACCCGAAGAACGAACGCATTCGGAGCTGACCATGGACGGAACCTATCTCGGATTCCCGGTCGAGGGCGCCGACCCTGCGCTCAGGGTGGAGCGTCCGCCGATGGAGCGACCGAGCCCAGACGGAACTGGGCGTCCCGAACCGACCCTGGACGGGCAGGAGCGTCCCGAACCGACCCCCCGCGGCGAGAGACGTGACGACCGGACGGAGGTGCCGTAGATGGACGTCCTCGCGTGTATCAAGCGGGTCCCCGACACGGGGGCGAAGATCGTCCTGACCGACGACGGGCAGGAGATCGACGCCAGCAACCTCGGGTTCACGATGAGTCCCCACGAGGAGTGCGCCATCGAGGAGGCCATCCAGCAGGTCGAGGAACACGGCGGTAGCTCCGAAGTGCTGACACTCGGCCCGGAGGACGCCACCGAACAGTTACGCACTGGCCTCGCGATGCAGGTCGACGAGGCGACGCTCCTCCGGACCGAAGGCGAGGAGTGGAGCCCCCGGGCGACGGCCAGCGCCATCGCCGACGCCGTTCGCGCGGACGGCGACGCCGCGACCGACGGCGATAGTGGCGAGGTCGACCACGACCTGCTCCTCTTCGGCAACGAGTCGGCCGACACCGCCAACTATCAGGTCGGCGTTCGCGTCGCCCGCGAACTCGGCCTCCCCTGCGTGGCGGGGATCAAGACTCTCGACGTCGAGGACGGCACGGCCGTCGCGAAGCGAGAGGTCTCGGGCGGCGAGGAGGTCTACGAGGTGGACCTCCCCGCGGTGATCACGGTCAAAGAGGGGATCAACGAGCCCCGCTACGCCTCGATGCGCGCCAAGATGCAGGCGCGACGCCAGGAAGTCCCCAACCGCGAGCCCGCCCACCGCGAGGGGGCGGGCGCCTTCGAGAAGATCCGGCTCGAAGCACCGGAGGAAGACGACTCCGAGGCGGAGATCCTCGGCGAGGGGCCCGACGCGGTGGCGCGAGTGATCGAAGTGCTCAGAGACGACGTGGAGGTGCTCTGAGATGGTGCTCGCGTTCGTCGAACACGAGGCGGGCGAACCGAAAGAGACCTCTCTGGAGGCGCTGTCGTTCGCTCGCGAACTCGCTGCGGACACCGAGACGGACCTGGAAGCGGTGGCTGTCGGCGACGAGGCGTCCGGAACTGTCGAGACGCTCGGCGAGCACGGCGTCACCGCGCTGCACCACGTCACGCACGAGCGACTCGACGGCTACGCGCCACAGGCGTGGGGCGACGCCCTCGCACAGCTGGTCGAGGCCATCGACCCGGTCGCGCTCGTCGCACCGGGGAGTGACCGCGGCCACGAGGTGCTCGCCCACGCCGGGTCGACACTCGACCTCCCCATCGCCGCTAACTGCACTACTGCGGAGGTACAGACCGCAACCGTCGACGAGAGAGCGGCCGCCGTCGCGGACGGCGGCGAGGCGGTCGGCGACGGCGATGCCGTGACCGACGGTGGTACGGCCAGCGACGGCGGGTCGCCGAGCGCCGAGTGGCACGTCACGCGCCACCGCTGGGGTGGCAGTCTGGTCGAGCACGCCAGTCTCGACGCCGACACCAAACTCGTCACCGCCGCCGAGCACGAACACCCGACAGAGCCCGCGGCGGACGCCGCCAGCGCGACGGTCGAACCGTTCGAGCCGTCGCTGGACGACTCACACGTGCGCGTCCGAGTCACCCGGATGGAAGAGTCCGACGTGGAGGGCGTCCCGCTGGGCGAGGCACGCGTCGTCGTCAGCGGCGGTCGCGGCGTGGGCAGCGCCGAGGACTTCGACCAGCTCGAGGAGCTCGCGGACCTGCTCGGCGGCGCGCTGGGGGCGTCCCGCGCGGCGGTCAACGAGGGCTGGCGGGCACACGACGACCAGATCGGTCTCACGGGGGCGAAGATCAGCCCGGACATCTACGTCCCCTGTGGTATCAGCGGCGCCGTCCAGCACATGGTCGGGTGCAAGGGCGCGGCGAACATCCTCGCCATCAACACCGACCCCGAGGCGGCGATCATGCAGAAGGCCGACTACGCCGTCGTCGGCGATCTCCACGAGGTCGTCCCGGCGCTCACCGACGCGCTCCGCGACGAACGATGAGCAGTGACGGACCGCCCCGGTCCACCGACGGCCGGTGTCCCTCGCGAACCGGCAGGCGGCCTCCGGCACGCCGGTACTCCCGGCATTCCTCACAAACGATGACGATACTTTATGCGACTCCCGGCAGTGGGTCAGGAGAACAGGATGGACCACGATAGCCTCGCGGACAGACGCGCAGTGATACGGGTGCCGGCCGGACACGACGCGTTCGCCGACGCAACCACCGACGCCGCGGCCGCCGGAGACGAGACCGCAACAGCGGACGAAGACGTGACTGTCGCGCGCGTCGGTCCGACCGGTATCGGCGCGCTCGACCCGCTCGTGACGGCGACCGCGGACGGTGAGACAGCGTTCTACGCCGACCCGGGTGTCGACCTGACGAGCGAGGTCGCAGCGGACCTCGCCGACGGGACCGTCGGCGCGACGGGCGACCCGCTCACCGTCGTCGACCACGATCCGGACGCGGCGACGCTGCCCGTCCCCGAAGACACCGCTCTCGGCGTGGGGTTGCGACGACTCCTCCGTGGCGCTGGCTGGCACCGCCCGACCGACCCCGGGGACCACGCCGCGGCGGGCGGGTTCGCCGACGCCGGCCTCGAGGACGTGGTCACGGCGGCCGACGGACTCGTGGGACGGGGCTGGGGCGACTGGTGCCACGACGAGGACGTCTCGCCGACGCTGGACCGCGCTCGCGACGCGTTCGGCGACGTCGCCGTCGTCGTGAACGCTCACGGGACCGCGGCGGACGCGCTCCTCGCCGAGAGTGTGCCGTTCTCCGTCCTCGAAGGAGCGGATCTCCTCGCGACGGCGCTCGACGCCGAGCGCGTCGTGCTATACCTCTCCGAGGCCGACGAGACGGCACGCGAGCGGATCGAGACGGCGGCCGAGCGCTACTCCGACCCGGAGACGGCGTTCGAGGTGGTGGCGGGGCCGGCGGTCCACCGGGCGGCCGAACCGACGATGGCCCTCGAAGCGATCGAGGGCAACCATCGTCTCGAGGCTCGCCTCCGCAGGCCCGGAGAGTTGCCGGTCCTGGACGGGGCGCCCGCGCTCGTCCACACCGCCCGGACCGTCGCACACCTCGGCGCCCGGGTGCGAGACAAGCTGGCCGGTCTCACGCCCGCCGGTCGTATGGACACGCGCATCGTCACCGTGACCGGCGACGTCGCCTCGCCCGCGACGGTCGAACTGGCCGGGACCGAGCGACTCGACGCGGCGCTCGAGGCCGTCTCGGTCACCGGGGAGTTCAAGGCCGCCTGCGTCGGCGGTCGCTTCGGTGGGCTGACGGACTCGCTCGCGGTGACGCCGACCCCTTTCGGTCTCACGCACGACGACCTCGGGACCGAGGGCGTCGTCGAGATCGTCTCCGACGAGCGGTGTCTCGTCGAGTTCGTCGGTCGACGGGCACAGCGAGCGGCCGACACCAACTGCGGTCGCTGCGTGCCCTGTCGCGAGGGCGCCACGCAACTGACCGAACTCCTGCGCGACGTCTACGACGGCGACTACCACAGGGAGCGGATCGAGGAGTTGCTCCGGGTGATGGACGGCTCCAGCGTCTGCGCGTTCGGCGTCGAGGCCGCGCGGCCGGCGCGGACGGCGATGGACGTCTTCGAGAGCGAGTTCGAGGCCCACGCCGACGGGCGCTGTCCGGCCAGTGTCTGCTTCGAGCCCGTGGAGGTGCCACAATGAGTTCCGACGACCTGGCGGGCGACGTCCCGCCGCTGACCGAGGACATCGCACCGGGGACGGCGACGGACCCACCTGTCGAAAGCGACGACGCTGCGACCGTCACCGTCGACGGGACGGCCGTCGACCTCCCGCCGGGGTCGACGCTGCTCGACGCCGTCGAGGCGGCCGAAGCAAGCGGAGCACACGACGGCGGGACCGCCGAGACGGTCCCCGCGCTCTGTCACTACGACCGGGCGGAGATCGGCCCGCGAAGCACCTGCCGGACCTGCATGGTCGAGACCGATTCCGAGGGGCTGGTCCCGGCGTGTAGCCACCCCGCCGAGGACGGTGCCGTGGTCAGCACCGACGCCGAACGCGCCGTCGAGGCCCGCGACGTCAACCTCGACCTCGTCCTCTCGAACCACAACCTCCGGTGTACGACCTGCGGGAAGAACGGCCGCTGTGACCTGCAGGACGCGGCCATCGAAAACGACGTCGAGGAGCCCAGATACGGCGTCCTCGACGACCGCGACCAGTACGAACCCATCGACGACTCCTCGTCGTTCATCCAGATCGACCGCAACAAGTGCATCCTCTGTAACCGGTGTGTGGAGGCCTGCAACGACGTCCAGGTCGAGGGCGTCCTCCGGATGGAGGGCACAGGAACAGACACGCGAATCGGCTTCCAGAACGGCGCCGAGACGATGGAGGACTCGACCTGTGTCTCCTGTGGCCACTGCGCGACGGTCTGTCCCACCGGGTCGCTCGTCGAGAAGGGCATCGAGGACGCGACCACCATCCAGATCCCGGGGTTCACCCAGAAGAACAGCGTCGGCAAGACCTACGAGCGCACGGGCGAGTCGAAGGGGCCGATGACGCCCAAGAAGGCCGCCGAACGCACCGAGTGCGAGTCGGCCAGCGAGGCCGAGCGAGTCGACGCGACCGCGAAGGAGACGGCGGGCGACGAACGGAGGGACTGGCCATGAGCGACGACGCGGACGGCGGTCGCCGCCGCGACGACGAGACGAAAGACGGCGTCGCCGGCTACATGCAGCGGGCCAGAGAGCAGGCGCTGCAGAACGTCGAACACGCGATGGAGGGGACGACCGCCGAGACCCTGCCCGAGGGCAAACTGTTCGAGATCGCCACCGCGATCGGCGACCACCGGCTCGAAGAACTCAACGTCGCGGACACGACCTGTGGCTACTGCGCCGTGGGCTGTCGGTTCGACCTGTACTCCGACGGCGAGGAGATCCTCGCGGCACGACCCACCGCCGAGGAGGACGCCCCCGTCAACGGCATCTCGACCTGCGTCAAGGGCAAGTTCGGCTACGACTTCGTCAACTCCGACGACCGGCTCACCTCGCCGCTGGTCCGCGACGAGGACGGCGAGTTCCGGACCGCCTCCTGGGACGAAGCCCTGGAGCGCGTCGCGGAGGGACTCGGCGATATCAGGGACGACCACGGCGGCGAGGCTCTGTCGGTGATCGCCTCCTCGAAGGCGACCAACGAGGAGAACTACCTGATGGGCAAGTTCGCCCGCCAGGTACTGGGGACGAACAGCGTCGACAACTGCAACCGGCTCTGTCACTCCTCGACCGTGGCGGGCCTCGCGAAGACCTACGGCTACGGCGCGGCCTCGATCACCACCGAGGACCTCGAGATCGCCGACTGCCTCCTCCTGACGGGGTCGAACACGACCGAGGCACACCCGGTACTCGCGACGCGGATCAAACAGAACGTCCGGGACGGCGCAGATCTCCTGGTCTTCGACCCCCGCGAGGTCCAGATCGCCGAGTACGCCACCCAGTACTCCCGCGTCAAACCGGGATACGACGCCGTCTGGATCAACGGGATCACCCGGTACATCATCGAGAACGACCGCTACGACGAGGCGTTCGTCGAGGAACGGACGACCGGCTTCGCGGACGTGAAAGCGGCCGTTCAGGAGTTCGACCCCGAGCGCGTCGAGGAAGTGACCGGCGTCACGCCCGCGGAGATCGAATCGGCGGCCGAGACTATCGTCGACGCGGACGCCTGCGTGTTCGGCTGGACGCTCGGGCTCACCGAACACTCTCACGGCACCGAGAACGTCATCGCGATGGCCAACCTAGCCGCGGTCACGGGCAACCTCGGCAAACCGGGCGCGGGCGTCTCGCCGTTCCGCGGCCAGAACAACGTCCAGGGCGGTGGCGGCGACATGGGCCCGCTCCCCGACAATTTCCCGGGATACCAGGACGTCGCCGACGACGAGATCAGGGGGAAGTTCGAGGAGGCCTGGGACTGCGACATCTCCCCGGAGTACGGCTACTACACGACCCAGATGTTTCTTGAGGCCGACAGGGGGAACGTCCGGGGGATGTACATCATCGGCGAGAACTCCGCGCTCTCCGAACCGGGGGTCAACCACGCCGAGACGGTGCTCTCGGAACTGGACTTTCTCGTCGTCCAGGACCTCTTCGTCACCGAGACGGCCCGCTACGCCGACGTGGTCCTGCCGGCGTCGTCGTTCGTCGAGAAGACCGGCACGTTCACCAACACCGACCGGACTGTGCAGATGGTCAAGGAGGTCATGCCCCCCAAGGGCGATTCGCGACCCGACTGGGAGATCCTGCGGGACCTTGCGAACCGGATGGGCCGGGACTGGGACTACGACGACACCGCCGAGGTCATGGACGAGGTAAACTCCCTCACACCGCTGTACGGCGGGGTGACCCACGAGCGCGTCGAACGCGAGGGCGGCCTCCAGTGGCCCTGTCCCGACGAGGACCACCCCGGCACCCCGCGCCTCTACACCGAGGAGTTCGACACCGACGACGGGAAGGCCCACCTCCAGGGGATCGGCTACAGCGAACCGGCCGAGACGCCCGGCGAGGATTACCCGTTCACGCTCACGACGGGACGCGTGCTCTACCAGTACCACACGGGGACGATGACCCACCAGGAGGAGGGCATCATGCAGTACACGCCGAGTGACTTCGTCGAGATCCATCCCCAGACGGCGACGAACTACGGCATCGAACACGGCGACATGGTCACGGTCACCTCGCGGCGCGGCGAGATCACCGTCCCGGCGCAGGTGACTGACAGGGTGGGGCAGGACACCGTCTTCGCGCCCATCCACTTCGCCGAGAGCGCCGTGAATCGCCTCACGGACGAGGAACACCTCGACCCGAGTGCGGCGACGCCCGAGTACAAGGTGTCGGCCGTCCGGATCGCGCCCGTCGAGGGCGAGTCCGAACCCGTCGATTTCGGTGACACGGACGCCGGCGCCGAGGCGGGCACCGACGCGGACCCGGAGACGGACGCGGGGACCGACCCGGAGACGGGGTCGATAGACGAGGGCGAGACCACCACGGGGGACGACTGAGATGGCCGAGCCCACCGACTCCTATCCCGAAGACGCGACACTCGGTGCGCACTTGAAGACCAGCGGTGCCGAAGGGGACGGAGAGGCACGCCTCCGCGAGGTGCTCGACGTCCACGGCGAGGACCTCGCCGGAGCGCTCGACCGGACGGACGAGGCCGCCGATCTCGTCGAGACGACTGTCCTGATCCTCGCGAGCGCCGACGACGAGGAGATCGACTACCTGACAGACTCCGTGGGGAATCTCGTCGCGGCGGGCGACGCCCTCTCGACCGAAGAGGCGGCGACGCTGGCGGCGAGCGTCGGCGAGAACGGCGACGACCTCGCCGCGACGGTCGACACCGTCCTCGAACTCCAGCGCGAGGGGCGACTCGACGACCTGGCGACCATCGCGGGGGCGTTCTCGGAGTCGCTCTCCCCCGAGGAGGTGGAAGAACTGGCGACGATGCTGGAGGAGAACGGCGCCGAGACGGTCGAGGCGCTCGACGTCGTCCTCGACCTCCACCGCGAGGGGCGACTCGACGACCTCGTCGACCTCGCGAGGGTCGTCTCCACCCTCGAAATCGACGCCGACACCGCCGCGGGAATGAACACCTTCCTCGGCGCCGTCGGGGAGGCCCAGCGCGAGTCCGAACCCGTCGGCCTCCTCGGGTTCGTCTCGGGGATGCGGTCGCGAGACGCCCGCGCCGGACTGGGTTATCTGCTCGCGCTCCTGAAAGCGCAGGGCCGGCGCGTCCGGGAGCGATGACCGGCGAGGGCGACCACGGCGACGGAACCGAAGGCAGTCGGAACGGGACCGACGGGACGGTGTGCCCGTTCTGTGCGGTCGGGTGCCGACTCGACCGTGACACTGGAAACGGCGCGGAGCGCGTCACCGGCCGCGAGGGACCGGCGAACCCCGACGGACGGCTCTGCGAGCAGGGCCTCCACGCGTTCGACGCTTCGACAGACGAGCACCGACTGACCCGACCGCTCGTCCGTCCGGACGGCGACCTCGAACCGGTTTCGTGGGAGCGGGCACTCGACCGCGCGGTGTCGGGGTTCGAGCGCGTCCACGAACGGAGAGGGGTTGACGCACTCGCCTTCCTCGGGGCGCCACGCTGTCCGACGGAGACGAACTACGCCCTCGGGAAACTCGCCCGGACACTGGGAACAAACAACGTCGACAACCGGGCGCGAGGCTGTCACGTCGCGGCGAGTCGCACACTGGAATCCAGACTCGGGTGGGGAGCGACGACGAACAGCCTCGACGACGTCGGCGGTGCCGACGTCTTCCTCGTGGTCGGGGCGAACCCGGCCGCTCGCCAGCCCGTCGCCTTCGATTCCGTCGTGCGACCGGCGGTCAACCGCGGAGCGACGCTCGTCCACGTCGACCCTCACCGGAACGAGACGACGCGACTGGCCGACGACCACCTCGCGCCCCGCCCCGGTACCGACGCGCTCGTCGTCTCCCTGCTCGCCGCGCTCGTGGTCGAATCGGGCGGGGTCGACCGTGCGTTCGTCGAGCAACGAACGACCGGCTTCGAGCGCTGGCGGGCGTCGCTTCGCGAACGCGACCTGGCGACCGACGCGGCGACCGCCGATATCGACCGGGATACCGTCGCGACAGTCGCCGAGGCCCTCGCCGCGGCCGACGGTGTCGCCGTCGCGACCGGCACGGGTGGCGACGACTCGGAGACCGCCGACGCGCTCGTGAACCTCCTGCTCGCGACCGGGAGTCTCGGCCGACCAGGGTGTGGGTTCGTCGTCCTCCGCGGCCTCGCGAACGAACAGGGCGCGGTCGACGCCGGCTGTGTCCCCGACAGACTCCCGGGACACCGCCCCGTGACCGACGGTTCGGCTCGCGAACGACTCGCCGACGAGTGGGGCCAGCCCGTGCCGGAGACGCCCGGAAAGACCGAGGACGAACTCGTCGACGGCTTCGGCGACGATATCGGGGCGGCGCTGGTCGTCGGCGAGAACCCGGCCGTCTCGAAACGCGACGCCGACGCGCTCGCTGCGGGACTCGACGCGCTCGATACGCTGGTCGTCACGGAACTCTCGCCGAGCGAGACGACCGCACACGCCGACGTGGTCCTCCCGGCCGCCGCGGGTGTCGAACGCGCGGGCACGGTGACGAACCTCGACCGGCAGGTCCAGCGACTCCGCCCGCCCGCGACACCGCCCGGCGACGCTCGCACGGACTTCGAGATCGTCTGTGCGCTGGGCCGGCGACTCGTGGGTGACGGGTTCGACTTCGGCGGACCGAACGAGGCGTTCGCGGAGTTCACACGAGTGGCCCCACCCTACGCAGGGCTGTCGTACGAGGCGCTCGAAACCGGGAGTCACCGGTGGCCCGTCTCGCCCGGACCGGACCGGGCCGGCGGCGACCCGTTCCTGTACGCAGACGGCTTCGACACGTCCGACGGTCGAGCGGCGTTCGTCACGGTTACGCCCGGAGAACCGGCTCTCGTGGACGGCCTGCGACTGGTAACTGGCGACCGCGCCGGGTCGTTCGGTCGCGACGGCGCTGTCGACGGGTCGGTCACGGTACACCCGGTCGACGCGCGAGCACGGGACCTCGCCGACGGCGACCGCGTGGTGGTCTCGGCCGGCGACGCCACCGTCGAGACGACCGCGACGGTGAGCGACGCGATCCGGCGCGGGACGGTCCACCTCCACGCGTCCGTGGCCGACCCGCTCGTCCGCCGGGGCGACGGGAGACCCGTCGAGTTGCGACCGGTCTGAGCAGTGGCGCGCGACAGACCCGTTGCCCGGACCGAGTGACGGGGTGAATCAACTCTCGAACGGGCGGTCCGGGGAGTGTCAGAACAGTCGCCAGACGAGCGAGCGGAGTCTGTACAGGAGCGTCCCGTCGTGGTAGCCGTTCCAGCCGGACATCCCCCCGGCGAGCGTCGCCGCGTCGTAGCCCGCCTCGTCGAGGACGCGCGTCGCTCGCTTCGCGACGACCCCCATCTTGCAGACCACGACGACCTGCCGGTCGTCGGGGACCTCGTCGAGTCGCTCCCGGAGTGTCCCCTCGTCGCCACCCCGGAGGTCCTCGTAGACGGGGAGGTTGTGACTGTCCTCGATAGCGCCGGCCCGGTAGTTCGATTCGGGGCGGATGTCGAGCACGAACGGGCGGTCGCCGCCCGAGAGGCGCTCGTCGAGTTCAGGCGGGAGGATCCGTGTCATCGGTCGATGGTATTGGGCTGTTCGTACAAAATCTCGGTGGTTTCGTCGCCGTCGGCTACGCGACTGCCTCGCGACCTTCGGTCGCCTCGACGAGCAACTCGGCGACGTCGACGATCTCGAGGTCCGCCTCGTAGCCGCCGGTCTTGCGGCCGTCCTCGTACATCGTCATACACATCGGGCAGGCGACGACGAACTTCTCGACCTCGCTGCCGGCGCTCGTGTCTTCCAGTGCCTCACGCAGTCGTTCCTCGCTGGGTTTGGGCTCCTCGTCGAACTCCATCCAGAGGCCGCCGCCGCCACCGCCACAGCAGAAGGAGTCGTTCCTGTTGCGCGGCATCTCGACGAGGTCACAGCCCGTCGCGCGGACGAGTTCGCGCGGGGCCTCGTACTCGTCGTTGTACCGGCCGAGGTGACAGGGGTCGTGGTACGTGACGGTGTAGTCGAGTTCGTCGCCCGACAGGCCGAGTCGGTCCTCGGCGACGAGGTCCTCGACGACCTGCGTCCAGTGGAAGACCGGTGCGCCGTCCCAGGACTCCCCGGGCAGGTCCATCATGGGGTCGTCGGCGAACTCGGCGAAGTCGACCTCCGGATACTCGTTCTCGAAGGTGTTGAACGAGTGAGGGTCGGTACAGACGATCTTCTCGAAGTCACAGTCCTCGAAGCTCTCGACGAGGTGGCCGGCCTGCTCGATGAAGAGGAACTCCTCGCCGACGCGCCGGACGTCGTTGGCGTCGTACTGCTCGTCCTCGTAGAGGATGCCGTACTCGACGCCCGCCCGCTCGAACAGCGTCGCCAGCGACCGGGCGACTTTCCTGTTGCGGTCGTCGTAGCTCGGGTAGTCGCCGACGTACCAGAGGTACTCCACCTCGGTCTCGCGGGCGTCGTCGAGTTCGAAGTCCAGTTCGTCGACCCAGTCGGCCCGGTTGCGCTGGGGGTCACCGAACGTGTTGCCGTGTTGCATGACGTTCTGGAACGTGTCCTGGATGTTCGGGTCGACGTCGCCCTGGTCGACGAGCTGGCGGTTCAGCTTCGTAAAGGAGGAGAGGTGCTCGATCTCGACCGGACAGGCGTCCATGCAGGCCATACAGGCCATACACGACTCCATCGTCTCGCCGTCGATGACGCTGGTACCGCCGTCGGCGACGATGGGGACGTCCTCCTCGCCCGCGTCGACGGACTCGCGATACCCCTTCAGGTCGAGGATGACGTTACGCGGGTCGAGCGGACGACCCGACGCTTTGGCGGGACAGACGGACGAACAGCGGCCACACTTCGTACAGGCGTCCTGGTCGAGTTGCTCCTTCCAGGAGAAGTCCTCGATGGACTCGGCGTTCGTCGCGTCGAGGTCGGCGGGCATCCCCGGGAGGCGCTTGCCGGCGTCCTCGTCGCGGGTGACGACGTTGGCAAAGGACGAGAGCATGTGGAACGGCTTGCCCAGGGGGATGGCGGCGATGAAGACGAACGCGAGCAGGGCGTGGGCCCACCAGGTCAGCGGGTAGAACGTTCGGGCGAGTTCGGGAGTCATCCCGGCGCCCTGGAAGACCACGGCGACCGACCAGCCGACGAAACTCACCGTCTCGAAGGCGGGGAAGTCCTGGCCGAGGATCCGGACCCCCTCGGTGAGATAGCCGCCGACGCCCAGCAGGAAGAGCGCCCAGACGAACAGGTCGTCTTCGAAACTCGTGTGGCGGTCCCAGAGGCGCTCGGTGCGGGCGACGTACCGCCGGTAGAGCACGACACCGAGGCCGACGACGAACAGCAGTCCCATCGCGTCGACGACGAAGGAGTAGGAGAGATAGAAGTCGCCGACGAAGAAGGATTCCCCGGTGAGGGGACGGTAGAAGTCCATGTCGATACCGAGGATGGTCGTGGCGATGAGCAGCGTCAGAAAACCCCACATGACGAACGCGTGCATGACGCCGCCGACGAGATCACGGTCGAATAGCGTCTCGTTGGACAGGACAGTCTTCGCGGCCGAGAGGACGCGCTGGGGGAGATCGTCGAGGCGGTCGACGTGGTCCGCCCCGCCCTGTGTCCAGCTTTTCACTCGTTCGTAGGCTCCCAGCGCGAAGACCGTGAGCGTCACCGCCGCGAGATAGTAGAAGACCGCCTTGCCCGTCGGGCCGATCAGCCAGAACGTCGGGCGCGTTATCTGCTCGCCGCCCTGGAGCAGGAATGCCATGTCGGGACGTGGCAGGGTGAGCGGTTAAAACTTCCCTCGAACCCACAGTTTAACAGTTGTCGTATGTTTCTCGGCCGGATCCCGAGAGCGGTCCTCGCGGGCGCCACCCCCGCGAGTCACTCCTCGCCGGACTCGTAGTGTTCGCCCGCCGCCGAGGGGATGCGGGTCCGTCCCACGAGCGCGAGGACGACGATGACCATGACGAAGGGTGTGACGCGGATGAGCTGGTTGGGGACGGCGACGTCGCGCAACTGGAGGACAATCTGCAGTGCGGCCGGCCCGGCGAAGAGGAGCGTCGATTCGGTCGGGCCGCCGGTACACCCGGCGAGGCCACCCAGCCCCGCCGCGCCGAGCACTTTGAGCGGTCGCCGTCTCTCGGGATCCATAGTCGGTCGGACACACTCCCGAAACTATCATAAAGTCCTCACCGTAGCGGCCGATCGGTTCACGTTCACCACTTTCTGCGGTGGGCGTCACTCGAATCCCACGCGATCGTATCCCTGGACGGCCCGTGACCGCACTGCGCAGCCCGATATCTTCCGCCCCGTATACATCCATACATGGCCAATATGAATGTATAACTGGGCTTCTATAGTTGTTTTTGATGGGTAACTTCCGCATTTGAATACGATATACGCCTATTTTACTACTAGATAGTGTATTATGGGTTTTAGAGCGGTGTATCTGATATTGTATATCGTACTTCCAGTCGGGGGCCGCGGCGGATCCGTCCAGCAGCCCGTCGGGGGCACGACAACAGTAATACCCGTAGAGCGGGTACGTTTCGAGGTGATGAACGGGGTCGAACCGACGGTCGTGCTGTGGTGTCGGCGGCCAGCGGCGCTCGAAGCGGCGTTGCGGTCGGTCGCCGGAGAGAGCCTCGGCGTCGAACTCGTGGCCGTCGAGCCGTCGGACGACTGGCCCCTGGGCGACGGGGAAGCGGACTGTCTCGTCGCGGACTCGACAGCGATCGAGGCCGACGACCTCCGGACAGTCGCGTCGACGGGGACGCGGACGGTCGTCTGTGGCGACCCGGACCCGAACCTGGTGAACTGGGCTGCAGGTCACGGGACCGTCGAGTTCCTCCCGGTCCCGCCGACGCCGGAGTACTGCGACACGCTGCTGGAGTGCGTTCGTCGGGTCACGGCGACGCGCCCGACGCTCACAGTCGCGGAGTGGGTGGACTCGCTCCCGCTGGCGGCCGCCGTCGTCGGTCCGGACGGCCGGTTCTCGGCCGTGAACGGGCCGTTCGAGCGGGTGTTCGGCCTGGACGACGGTTCGTTCACCGGCGTTCACTGGGAGACGGCGTTCAGAGACGAGTTCGAGACGGTCCTCGAGACGGCGCGCGACGGCGAACCGTGGGCGGGGACGGTCCCCGAAAAGCGCGTGACCGAGCCGGGAGAACGACCGACCGAGTACTACACGGCGTTCGCTCTCGGTCGCGACGTCCTGTGCATCCGTCACGCACCGCTGTCGGGGGACCGGTCGACCGCGACCGCGCTCAGAGAGAGTTCGATGCTGGCGGCGCTGCTCGCGGAGGTCCCGTTCTCGCTATACTTCAAGAACAGGTTGCTCCAGCACGTCCGGGCCTCGCAGGCCAACACCGACTACCACGGGACCGACTCCATCGAGACCGCCGACGGGGAGGTCGTCAGCGAGCCCGAGGACCTCTACGGGAAGACCGACCGGGACCTGTACGCGCCGGAGGTCTGGAAGGAGTCGATGCGCGACGACAAGCGCGTCGTGGTCGACGGGGAGACCGTCGTCACGAAAGACGAACCCGCCGGGCTCCCGGAGGGGCACACCGCCTGGGTCAACACGACCAAAGTCCCCTGGTACGAGGACGGTGAGATACGCGGCGTGATCGGTATCACGATGGACGTCACCGAACGGAAACACGCCGAGTTGCGGACGCGGCGCCAGCGCGACCAGCTCGCGGAACTGTTCGAGACGCTGGTCGACGAGTGCCGGGAGCCGCTGTCCCGGGCGACGGCGGACCTCGAGGCCCTGTCTGGAACCGGGGACCCGGACCACGCCGACCGCCTCCGCCGGTCGCTCTCGGAGGCCGAGACAGCCCTCGAGGAGACGGCGGGTCTCGTCCGAGAGGCCGTCCTCGTCGAGAGCGGCGACGAGTGGACGCTCCGCGACGCGGTCGGGCGCGCCCGGGACTCGCTGGACGCGCCGGACGTGACCGTCACCTGTACGGGAGACCTCGAGATCAGCGGCGACCGGACGGCGTTCCAGCGAGCGCTGACGGCCGCGTTCCGGACGCTCCTCGACCACGCGGACGGCGAAGCGCGAATCACCGTCGACCGCCTCCACGAAGACGGCTTCTTCCTCGAATCGACGACAACGCTCCCCGACGACTTCCGGGCGGTACTGACAGCGTCGGCGCCGCCCGACCCGACCGTCGAACGTGACGTCGAGGCCGCCGTCTTCGGGACCGTCGTCGCGGCCCACGGCTGGCAGGTCTCCGCGTCCGAACCCGACGGCGGCGGAACGAGGCTCGAGGTCACGTCGATCGTCTGACCCCCACCCCGGTGACGGCGGCACCTAGCACCCATCGACGTCGACCCCTGTTCCACCCCCGATTCACTATTGCCGAATATTATCCATTACAGTGATATGTACGTAATCTCAGACGGTATCTCCGGGTGCTACTCGGTGACGGGCCCGATCTCTCGGTCAGTGATCCCGGTCAGACCGACGTGACGGGCAGTCGACCTCCGGCCCAGATATTCGGCATCGCCGAATCGAGTGCCCTGCCACGCCCGGGGGGAGCGGCCGCTGGATCTACGCGTCGACAGCGGTGGAGACGGGACAGTCGCGACTCCCGGGAGCGAAGTCGCTGTCGTCCGGGCCGGCCCGAGTGGTCGACGGTCGCCCTGCTCGCCGATGCGAAGACAGACAGCGACCGACGACCGCGTCGAGACAAGTTTGAACTGCGGGACAGCCCCTGCCGACCGCTGGTGACGCCGGTATCGGTGCTGGGCTGTCGTACCGTGGGAGAGCTGGTCCGAGTGGCCGCGAGAGCAACGAGTCGCGACCTGCTCCCACTTCGGTCGCTGCCTGTACACGGGATGGCGAAAGCCAGAGATAAATATCTTTTGTAAGATTCGTGTCTATACGGGGGACTATCCGGGATCCGGCCGCACTGCACTCCCCGCCGTGACCGCGGCCGAAGCCGCGACGGTCGGGCGTGCGATCCGAGCGGTCCGAACACTGGAGCGGTTTCCGAACACCGGACGAGCGTATCGAATCGAGAAGAGTTGTGAGCGGCGCCGACTGCCCTCACACAGGCGTGAGAGACCGGCCTACCGGTCCATCTCGTCGTCGTAGCTGGCCTGGATGATGCCGCCTTTCGTGACGGTGTCCTTGATGTCGAACTCGCGCTCCCACAGCAGCGAGTCGTGGTCCTCCGGCGGCCAGTCGAAGTCCTGGACGTCGCCCCAGGCGCCGTACACGTACTGGTGGAAGGCGTACTTGGGCAGGTAGTAGTTGTAGTACCGGGCGCAGAGTCGGAGCTGTTCCTGGAGCGCGTCGCGGTTGTCGAAGGGCTGGGTCAGCGTGGCGAAGATCTCGGCCATGTTGACCTCCTCGGCGTCGATACCGTTGCCCGACAGGTCCGGCGGGTTGCCGGGTTCGCTGGGTGCCTCGATGGACCCGACCTCGGTCGGGATCTCCGCGACGACGGGCTGGTTGGTGATGGTGTACTCGTCGTCGGGGTCGACCGAGCGACGGTCCCCGCCGGTCCCGTTGGGGTCGCCGTCCAGGATCGAGCCGTTGTCCCACCACGCCGCCTGGGACTTGTAGTGCCCGAACACGTTGTCCAGGCCGTACCAGTGGATGGACAGGTCGTAGTTCGGGCCGTGCTCGAACGTGTTGAGGTTGTTCGACCACGTCGACCAGTCGTACGACGAGAAGCTCACGTTG
>Ga0207770_100219_pt1 | contig 39900 bp, 36 predicted proteins | sample A23E2SouthBayCA_FD_187729 | JGI IMG/M metagenome (GOLD analysis project Ga0207770, IMG submission 187729) | Aerobic enrichment media microbial communities from Eden Landing Ponds, California, USA - A23 E2 (SPAdes) | ecosystem: Environmental > Aquatic > Marine > Unclassified | place: Emeryville... | reverse complement strand
ATCTCGTCCAAGAAGCCATTCGGTGTGCCGTCCACGCCGTCGATAGTGGTGTTGACCGCTGGAAGAGGGGCAAACGGACGAACAAACCGGAGTTCACCTCCTGGAGTCTGGTGTATGACAAGCGCAGTGCCACCTTCTACCGGACCAAAATCTCGCTTTCGACGGTCAACGGACGAGTCGAGTGAGAGTTTGAGTTGCCAGCAGATAGTCCAACACCATACGAGGAGTACGTGCTTTCGGACGACTACGAGTTTCGCACGAGTACACTCCAGTACGACCAGGCAACCGACGAGTTCTACTTCCACGTCAAAACACGGAAGATAGACACAGACGGTGAAACTGTTGAAATCGAGGTTTCGGACGATACCGAGCACCAGACAGTCCTCGGGATCGACCTTGGTGTGAATAGTCTCGCCGTCGCGTCAACAGGTGCGTTCTGGAGCGGCGACGAGTACGACCACTGGATTCAAGAGTTCGAGAAGCGCCGGGCGGAGATGCAACAGCGTGGCACACAAGCCGCTCACAACGCCCTGTTGCGGCTTGGAAAGCGAGAGCGAGCATGGCGCAAACAGTACATCCACACAGTCGCCAACGAGATCGTTGCGGAGGCGGTTGCCCACGACTGCGACGTGGTCGTGTTTGAGGAATTGACGGACATTCGAGAGCGGTTGCCCCACGCTGACTGGCATCACATCTGGGCATTTCGCCGTCTTGTCGAGTACGTTGAATACAAAGCGCCGGAACGTGGTGTGGCTGTTGAGCAGGTCGAACCTGACCACACCAGTCAGCGATGTTCTCGTACAGACTGTGGCTTCACCCACGAAGATAACCGCCACGGCGAGCAGTTCCGGTGTCTCAAATGCGGGTACGAAATCAACGCGGATTACAACGGCGCGAAAAACGTCGGACTGCGGCATATGCGGAAGCGACAGCACAGACTGCGTTCCTCGCCCACGTCGGGGGGCGCAGACGCACCAGTAGACGTGCGTATACATGGCGGGATGCTGAACGGCGACGGCTATCAGCCAACCGCCGACAGTTGATCGCCGGGAGTCCACATCAAAATCCCACCCTCAACGAGCGAACCGCGTATGCGGTGGGCGAAGGAGGGTGAGGTAGTTTACGGCGCAGTCGCGTTTCTCGCGGAGAGCCTCGTGTCCGTCGCGTCGACCCCCGTCTCTCCGCCCGGAACGGTCGCACCGGCGAGCGTCGCCGTCCCGATCGCACACCGGTCCGACCCGAGCCGGATACAGCCCAGCAGCGGGATACGTACCTCGGCGGTCCCGACGACCCACTCCGGTCTGACGGGGCCGCTCAGTCCGTCGACCTGGTCGTAGCGGCTGTTGGCGTCGCCTTTCGTGACGAACCCCGCGTGGGGTGCCGGACAGTTGGGCATCGCCTCGTCGACCGACTCGCCACAGCGGTCGTAGCGCCCGACGGCCTGGCGGTCGGCCTTGTCGTACCAGTTCTCGTCCCCCTCGATCCAGAACATCGCCCGGTGGATGATCGGTGTCGTGTCGCCGTCACCGTCCGGTTCGTAGACGATGACGTCACCCTGTCGCTGGAACTTGCGGTAGTCGGCGTCGGTCGTCCGGCCGACTCTCGCGGTGACCACCCCCGTATCGCCGTGTGCGCCCTCGCCGGGGAAGCGTGTCTCCTCCATCACGAACACCAGGTCGCCCGTCTTCAACTGCGGGGTCATGCTGGGACTCTCGACGGCGACCATCGGCGGCCACACGCCGCTGACCGCAAAGAGCAGGGCGCCGACGAGCAACACCGCCACCGCGCTGTTGACGATGTCGTAGACGAACACCCGCCAGTTCGTCCCTCCGTCTCCCGACTGCCCACCGGAGTCTCCGTCCAGTCCGACCGGTCGGTCTCGCGTCGTCCCGGCGGTGTCGGCCTCGCTCCCGGCGTCGGATCGCTCTGGTCGGTCTCCGTCAGCGTCGGTATCCAGACGGCCGCCGGTGTCGGGGTGTCTCGGTCGGTCTTCGCCGCCAGCGTCGCGATGGTCACCGGAGTCGGGACCGTCGGAGCCCGTAGCGGACCCGGGCGAGGGACTGTCGGAGGGCACCCGGTCGCCGTCGTCGGGCGGACTCATTGCTCCACCGTTGGCAGACTCGCCGTTTGAATGTTCTGACCGCGGTCGCACTCACCCGCGACGCCCCGTTCGCCCGGGGGTTCCCGCAACCGTTTTGCTCGCCGCCGCCGACGTCCGACTGTGTCACTGGAGACGCCGGTCCGCGTCGCGACCGAACTCGCGCGACGGGGCTACAACGCCGACCCCGAGGCGGTCACGCTCATCGCCAGCGCGGCCGACCCGGCGACGGCCCTCGAACGCACACTCGAAACGGTCCCCGACGACGCCGTCAAACTCACCGCCGACCACGTCGAGAACTCACTCGAAACCCGCTCTACGTCCCGAGGACCGGCCAGCGACGCCCCGGCGTCTGCCGTCGACGCCCCGGCCGAACCCGCCGACCAAACCCCCGACGCAGACCCCTCTGTTTCGACTGGAACGACGGGGCCGAAATCGACTGATAGCGGTGTCAACTCTCCAGTCGAAACGAAGGGGGTCGAACGGGGGGAGACGGGGGCCGGATCGGAACTCGAGGGGGAGGCTGCGGGGGCGCGCGTCGACGACGTCGAGCGGTCGTTCGAGGTACCGGGGGAGTTTTTGAGTACGGGCATGGGGGAGTACGAAGACTTCGTGGCGGTGTTTCGCGACCGGTACGAGACACTCTCGAAGCTGTTGCGCGGGCGGGTCAACCACCGACCGACGAACGCGCTGGAGGCGATGGGCGGCAACAGCGACGCCGCGGTGGTGGGGATGGTCTCGGACATCCGGTCGACCGCGGGCGGCCACTGGCTGGTCGAACTGGAAGACACCACCGGAACCTTCCCGTGTCTGGTGATGAAAGACCGGGACTTCGCCGACCTGGTCGACGAACTCCTGCTGGACGAGGTGATCGCCGTCGAGGGAACCCTCGCGGACGACGGCGGCATCCTCTTCGTCGACTCGATGTACTTCCCGGACGTCCCGCGGACGAACCGGCCCTCGACCGCCGATCGGGAGGTGTCGGCGGCGCTGGTCAGCGACGTTCACGTCGGCAGCCAGGAGTTCACCGCCGACGCCTGGGAACGCTTCGCCGACTGGTTGCATACCCCGGAAGCCGACCCCGTGGAGTATCTCCTCGTCGCCGGCGACATGGTCGAGGGCGTCGGGGTGTACCCTAACCAGGACGAGGAACTCGACATCGTCGACATCTACGAGCAGTACGAGCAGTTCAGCGAGCACCTCAAGTCGGTCCCCGGGGACATGGAGGTCATCATGATCCCCGGCAACCACGACGCGGTCCGCCTCGCGGAACCCCAGCCCGCGTTCGACGAGGAACTCCGGGACATCATGAGCGCTCACGACGCCCGTATCGTCGCCAATCCCTCCACTGTGACCGTCGAGGGCGTCGACATCCTGATGTATCACGGCGTCTCGCTCGACGAGGTGATCGCCGAACTCCCAGACGAGAAGGCGACCTACGACGAGCCCCACAGACCGATGTACCAGTTGCTGAAGAAACGCCACGTCGCCCCGCAGTTCGGCGGGAAGACTCGACTGGCGCCCGAGGCCCAGGACCACCTCGTCATCGAGGACGTCCCCGACATCTTCCACGCGGGCCACGTCCACAAACTGGGCTGGGGGAAGTACCACGGCGTCCTCACGATCAATTCGGGCTGCTGGCAGGAACAGACCGCCTTCCAGGCCAGCATGAACATCCAGCCTGACTACGCCCACGCGCCCATCGTTCGCCTGGACACGCTGGATCTGACGGTCCGAGACTTCCGGTGATCGGGTCTGGTGTGGTCGAGTGTTCGGTTGTGGGTGTGAACGTATCATTGGCATCCGCGCCGAGCGAAGCGAAGCGCGGTTCACTGAACCCGAGCGAAGCGAGGGTTCAGCCTTTTTCACCCATGTTTTTGCCGCGAGTGGCACCCGCAGCGACCGAAGTGAGCGAGGATACCCGAGCGGGAAAAAGATGGCCTCTACGGAACACACCAACTCACGTCAGCGGCGCCCTGTCGCCGAGAACCAGCAGCGCGAACCCGATGAACCCGATCACGAGGTACATCGGGTGGGCGAGGAGGAAGCCGAGCAACGTCGGGACCGGGCCGGCCTCGCCCGCGATGGACGTTGCCGTCTCCATCGCTTCCGGTGGAACGGCGAGCCCGAAATCGGTGGTGAGACTCGCCGCCGAGATCCCTGTGGATCCGGCCAGCAGACTCGCGCCGATGATCCGGATGCTCTGGCCGTTCAGCGCGGCGACGAAGCGGCCGCCGACCCCGTTTGCCATCGTCTCGAAATCTCGCCGGACGAGCATAAAGGTCCGTCAGACGCGGGGTCGGGACCCGGCCGACGACCGACCGGCGGTGGACGGCCGACGACCGACTGGCAGTGGCCGACCGGTCCGAACGGGTTCGAACACGGGGCAAACCCTGCCGGCCTCCGTGAGAGGGCGCCGAAACCGCCGATGCTGTGGGGTTTATGCCGGTCGGGGCCGACGATGGTGACACCCATGAGCGACGACTGGGACCCCGAGACGGCAGCGCTCCACGCAGGACAGGAAGAACCCGACCCCGCGACGGGCGCACGGGCACCCCCCATCTACCAGACCACCTCCTACGTCTTCGACGACGCCGAGGACGCGGCCGCGCAGTTCGCCCTCGAGAAACCGGGCCACATCTACTCGCGGCTGATGAACCCGACGAACAACGTCCTCCAGGAACGCATCGCCGCCCTCGAGGGCGGCGTCGGTGCGATCGCCACGTCCTCGGGAATGGCGGCGCTGAACCTCGCGACGTTCCTGCTGGCCGACGTCGGCGACAACATCGTCACCGCCTCCTCGCTGTACGGTGGCACCTACACCTACTACACCCACACGGCGCCACGGCAGGGCGTCGAGCCGCGGTTCGTCGACACGCTCGACTACGAGGGCTACGCCGAGGCCATCGACGACGACACCGCCTACGTCCACCTCGAGACTATCGGCAATCCCGCGCTCGTGACGCCGGACATCGAGCGCATCGCCGACATCGCCCACGACCACGACGTTCCCCTCTTCGTGGACAACACGTTCGCGACGCCCGTGCTCTGTCGGCCCCTGGAACACGGCGCCGATCTGGTCTGGGAGTCGACGACGAAGTGGATCCACGGCCACGGCACGACCGTCGGCGGCGTCCTCGTCGACGGGGGCTCCTTCCCGTGGGACGAACACGCCGAGAAGTTCCCCGAGATCGCCGCCGACAACCCCGCGTATCACGGCGTCAACTTCGCCGAGCGCTTCGGCGAGGCGGCCTTTACCTACGCCGCCATCGCCCGTGGCCTGCGCGACCTGGGTAACCAGCAGGCGCCCTTCGACTCCTGGCAGACCATCCAGGGCCTCGAGTCGCTCCCCCGGCGGATGCCCCGCCACTGCGAGAACGCGATGGCCGTCGCCGAACACCTCGAGGACCACCCCGAGGTGTCGTGGGTGTCGTATCCCGGCCTCGAATCGCACGAGACTCACGAGCAGGCCAGCGAGTATCTGGAGGGAGGATACGGCGGCATGATCACTTTCGGCCTCGAAGCGGGCTACGACGCCGCCCGCGAGACGGTCGAATCGACGGAGATCGCGAGCCTGCTCGCCAACGTCGGCGACGCCAAGACGCTGATCATCCACCCGGCCTCGACCACCCACCAGCAGTTGAGCGACGACGAGAAGGCCGCAGCGGGCGTCACCGACGACATGGTCCGTCTCTCCGTCGGCCTCGAGTCGGTCGACGACATCACCGCCGACCTGGACCAGGCCATCGACGCCGCCACGCAGTAACGCGAGCGACCGAGCGGCCGACTCGGACCTCGCTTCGAGTTCCAGCGATCAGAGGACGTCTTCGGTCGCCAGCACGTCCGCGAGGTCGGCCATCGAGTCGACGATGGTGTCACAGGAGGGCGCGACGGCCGGTTTCGGGTCGAACCCGACCGCGAGGCCGGCGACTTCGAGCATCGGCAGGTCGTTCGCACCGTCGCCCACCGCCACGGTATCGGACAGGTCCTCGCCGACGACCGCCGCGAGAACCTCGAGTGCGTCGTCTTTCGTCCCCTCGATGAGCGGGCCCTCGACCTCGCCGGTCAGGGCGCCGTCTTCGACGGGGAGGCGGTTAGCGACGATGGCGTCCACCTCGACGCCCTCGCGTTCGAGCGCGCGGGCCACGCCGCGCTCGAACCCGCCGGTGAGGATGGCGACGTAGACGCCGGCTGCGCGCAACTCGTGGATGACCCCGGCGGCGCCCTCGTGGAGTCGCACCTCGTCGAAGGCCGCCTGTGCCTCCTCGTCGGGCAGGTCCTCCAGCAGCGCACAGCGCTGGCGGAGACTCTCGGCGTACTCGATCTCGTCGTTCATCGCGCGTTCCGTGATGTCTGCCATGTCGGCGGCGGTACCGTTCCGTTCGCCGAGCAGGACGGTCATCTCCGAATCGGAGAGCGTCCCGTCGAAGTCGAAGGCGACGATCATGGTCCGGGGTTCGTGGATGGGGGTGACAAACCTCCCGGTTTCGCGCTCCCCATTACTCGCACCGCGACTGGTTGCGGACCGGTGTCATTCACGGCGCCGGCGGGTCGCCGTCGTAGGCGTCAAGATCCCGGTAGAAGTTCAGGAGGCCGAACTTCAACTTCTCGGGCTCGACGTCGAGCATCTCCGCACGCTCCTCGGCGGGGAAGGTGCCGCGGACGGCGTAGTCGCGCATGTCCACCTCCGCGGCCTGCGTGTAGCGTTTGTCCAGCAGGATGCGGGCGCCGAAGTCCTCGGGCGAGCGCACGACGCGCCCGAGCGCCTGTCGGGTCTTTCTCACCGTGGGGATCTCGACCGCGTAGCGCCAGCCCGCGCCCTCGTCGCCGGTCGCCCCTCCCCGACTGCCGCCGGGCCCGCCCTCGCCGCCGAAGGCCACGTCGTAGGCCGCCTGGACCGCATCCATCCGGTCGTCGAGATGGGGGTAGGGGACGCCCACCACGACGACCGTCCGGGCGTCGTCGCCGTCGAAACTCACGCCCTCGCCCAGCGTCCCCCACAGCGAGGTGAAGAGGACCGCGTCGTCGGCGTCGGTAAAGGATTCGCGCAGGTCGGTCGCGTCGGTGGCCGGCCGGTCGAGGAATTTCTGTCCCGCGACCCCGACCCGGTCGTGGTAGCGCTCGGCCTCGCCGTAACTCGGGAAGAACGCGAGGGTGTTGCCCGGCGTGAACCGGACGGCGTCTTCCAGCGCCGTCGCGACCGTCTGCTGTACCTCGGGGTCGTCGCGCCGACTGGCGAACAGCGGCGGCGTCTCGACGGCGTAGGTCCGCCGGCGTTCCCCGGGGAACTGCGGGCCGTAGGCGAGTGTCTCGGGGTCGGCGAGCCCGAGGACGTCCTCGGTCACGTCGAACGGTCGCAGCGTCGCGCTCATCAGCACGCTCGCGTGCAGGTCCTCGAACAGGTCCCGGGTCACCGACCGTGGGATGCACGTGTAGAGTTCCGCCCGGCCGTAGACCTCGCCCGCCTCGCGCTGTCCCCCCTCCTCCGCACGGCGGACGCTCACGACGGGGTACTGCCCCTCCGCCGCCGATTCGTCGATCCAGTCCTCGACGAAGGTCGCGGCCTGCAGCGTCTGGCACTCCTGGCGGGTCGCGGCCTCGCCGTTGCGGTAGGCTTCGTCGTACTGCTGGTCGAGTTCGCGGGCGAGCGCGAACGTTCGCTCGAGTTCCTCCCGGAATCCGGGGCCCGTGTAGTTCTGGAGGAAGGCCAGTGTGAGGTCGTCCCGGGCGTCGTCGTTGTCGATGGACAGGTCGTGCCAGTGTTCGTCGACCTGCTCGCGCTCGCCGAAGCCGAAGGCGTCGTCGTAGGCCTCGCGGAGCGCGTCCCGGAAGGTCCGGAGGACGTTCAGGCCCGCCTCGCTCCGGGGGTCGTCGCTCCCCTGGAGTTCGTCCAGCGCCTGGTCGAGCGTCGTCTCGGTGAGTGTGCGCCGGGCGTGGTCGCGGGCGGCGTCCTCGACGTTGTGGGCCTCGTCGAAGACGGCGATGACGTCTTCGGGATCGCGGCCCAGCCAGCGGAAGAACTGCTCGCGTATCATCGGGTCGAGCAGGTGGTGGTAGTTGCAGACGACGAGGTCGACGCCGTCCATGCCCTCTTTGAGGAGTTCGTAGCCACAGAGGCCCTCGCTGTCGGCGTAGCCGTAGACGTCCTCGGGCGTGCGGACGTCGTCGTAGAGCCAGGCGTAGAACTCGTCGGTGTCCGCGGTGAGGTTTCGATAGTAGTGGTCGCAGGTCGACCGCTCGCGTAGCTCCTCGACCTCCGTTCGCACGTCGTCGAGTTCGTCCATGACGGCGCTGCGGGCGTCGGCCGCCCCCGCGTCGCCCGATTGGCTCTCCTCTAAGAGTTCCCCCTGCTTTCGCTCTAGGTCCGCGAGGTCGCCTTCGGCGTCGGCGAGTTCCCGGGTCGTGTCGCGCAGGGCCTGACACTCCTCGTAGCCGACGTCGATGTGACACATCGAGGCCTTGCCCTTGAACACGACAGCGCGAATAGACTCGGTGCGGGTGATGGCGCGGGCCTCGCGGACGAACTGGCGCATCTGCTGGTGGACGTTCGTCGTGATGACGACCGTCTTGTCCGTCTCGCTGGCGTGCTCCAGGGCAGGGGCCAGCGACGCGAGCGTCTTGCCTGTCCCCGTCGCGCCCTCGAAGAGGACGTTCCGCCCCTCCTCTAAGGCGTCGTAGATGGTGCCCATCGCTTCGCGCTGGTGGTCGTAGGGCTCCTCGTAGGGGAAGTATCGCAGGTAGCCGCCGTCTGAGGTCGCCACTACCGGGTTTGTTCGCCCGCCCGGCTAAAAGGGTTGGCCCCACCGCGGTGAAAGTGGTCGCCACGGTTCGGACCGCTCTCAGACCGGTTCGGTCCGGAAGCGAGTGACCGAGACGTCGTCGACGCCTTCGTAATCCTCGTCGGCACCGACCAGGAGAGTCGCGTCGAGTTGCGCTGCGGTCCCGAGGGCGAACGCGTCGCCGAGTGCGGGTGCGTACCGGAACTTGAGACCGGCCGCAACTGGCCACACGTCGTCGGTATCGACCCGGCGGATCCCGCTCTCCTCCAGGACTGTGACGACCGCATCTGCGCGCTCTTCCCCATCGATCGCGCGGACGACGTAGTGGACTTCGGCGAGGTTCACCGCCGAGATGAACCCGTCCGTGGCTCCCTCGACGGCGTCGACGTACGTCTCGACGGTGTCGCTGCCCGGTTCGTCACAGAAGTACGCGACGAGCGGTTCGGCGTCGAAGACCACTCGTTCGGGGACGTCACCGTTTTCAGTCACGTCTCGTCCCCATCGTCCTCGGCATAGCGTTCCCGCAACGCCGCCTCACTCGCCCGGTCTCGCTCGCGTTCGTCTCTGAGCAGTTCGGTCGCGGTCCGCCCCTCGTCGTCGGTCTTCTCCGCGAGAACGCCTCGCAGGTCCGTGACCGACCGGATCGGCCGGACGACGACCTCCCCCTCGTCGGTGCGGACGAACTTCACACGCCCGGGTGTCTCGATCCCCAGTTCCTCGCGGAACTCCTTGGGTATCGTCGCCTGTCCTCGCGAGGAGACGGACACCACTTTCTCAGACTTCGCGTCGCTCATACACTCTCTGGTCATTACTTCGAACCGATATTACATAAGAGCCCCGGGGTCGCTCACTCGAAGGCCGGAATCCCGGTCAGATCCTCACCCAGGATCAGCGTGTGGATGTCGTGCGTGCCCTCGTAGGTGTACACCGTCTCGATGTTAGCGAGGTGGCGCATCGGCGGGTAATCCGTGGTGATACCGTTCCCGCCGAGCATCTCTCGCGCAGTTCGAGCGACTTCGCGAGCCATCCGGACGTTGTTGCGTTTGGCCATCGACACCTGCTGGGGGCGCAACTCGCCCCGTTCTTTCAGGTCCGCCAGGCGGTCTGCGAGGAGACGCGCGGTCGTGATCTCGGTGGCCATCTCGGCGAGTTTCTCCTGCTGGAGCTGGAATCGGGCGATGGGCCCGCCGAACTGCTCGCGGTCGCCGGCGTACTCGCGGGCGCACTCGAAACAGTCCCGTGCGGCGCCGACCGCACCCCAGCAGATGCCGTAGCGGGCCTGCGTGAGACAGGAGAGTGGTCCCTTCATCCCCGAGACGTCCGGTAGTACGTTCTCTTCGGGCACCCACACGTCCGCGAGTTCGACCTGCCCCGTCGAGGACGCCCGCATCGAGAGTTTCCCCTCGATCTCGGGCGTCTCGACCCCCTCCCGGTCGGTCTCGACGAGGAACCCCCGGACCGGGTTCTCCGGGTCCGAGCGGTCGCGCGCCCAGACGAGCGCCACGTCGGCGATGGGAGCGTTCGTGATCCACGTCTTCGTCCCCGAGAGCCGGTAGCCCTCGCCGTCCGCGTCGCGCTCGGCACTCGTCTCCATGGCGCTCGGGTTCGAGCCGTGGTCGGGTTCTGTCAGGCCGAAACAGCCGACCGCCTCGCCGCGGGCGAGCGGTTCGAGCCACCGCTCGCGCTGGGCTGTCGACCCGTAGGCGTAGATGGGGTACATGACGAGTGCGCCCTGGACGGAGGCCATCGAGCGCACGCCCGAATCCCCCGCTTCCAGTTCCTGCATGAGCAGCCCGTAGGCGCGTTCGCTGAGTCCCGCCGTGGCCTCGTGGTCGAGATTGGGCGCGTAGAAGTCCAGGTCGCCCATCGCCCCGACGAGGTCCTCGGGGAAGGTCCCGGCCTCGAAGTGGTCGCCGATGTCCGGTCTGACTTCCTCGGCGACGAACTCCCGGGCCGTGTCCCGGACGAGTCGCTCCTCGTCCGAGAGATCCGAATCCAGGTCGAGATAGTCGAGCATAGCCGGAGTTGGGACGGCACGGACAAAAGCCCTCGCGGGGTGACCGCCGCCGGACACCTGCTCGTCCCTGTGCCTTCCAGTGGTCCGGGACCGCTCGCGTGACTGTCGACGAGCGGTCGTCTCGAGAGTGACAGACGAATGCGACAGAAAGGAACGAAATGATGCCGTTCTGTAAAGCTAGCTTTACACACGATGTGGTCGAGAGAGAAACGCCTGCTGTCGCTGGGACTGCTCGCGGCGGGGGTCGTGTTCGGCGTCGTACTGGAGACGGGGATAGACCCGTTCGAGGAACAGGGCCCGGCCTGGGTCGGACTCGTCGGGGGACTGGTGTTCGCGGGGGTCGCGGCACACTGGTTCTCCCGGCGGTACGAGGCGGTGGGCGACGTCGACGAACGCTTTCAGGAGATCGAACGGCGGGCCTCACGGTGGAGTCGCGGGACGCTCACGGCGGGCGTGGGGACGCTCGCGCTCGTCTTGCTGTTGCCGTGGGTCGAGGTGCCGGTCGCGCTCCTGCTCTGGGCGTTGCTGGTCACGAGCGTCGTCGTCCACGAACTGTCCGTCGAGTACTACAGCCGGCGGATGTAGCCATGGAGAACTCGCTGAAGGTGTGGCGGGCGAAACGGGACGTCGCGCAGGGGGAACTGGCCGACGCCCTCGACGTGTCCCGACAGACCGTCAACGCCATCGAGCGCGGCCGGTACGACCCGAGTCTGGAACTCGCCTTCGAACTCGCCGACTACTTCGACTGCGCCATCGAGGACATCTTCGAGTACGAGGGGGGCGACTGACGTGGTCGCCACCGGCGTGGCTGTCGGCGTCGTCACCGGGTCGAAGACCGAGACGGTCGCCGAAGGGTCGGGGAAGACGGGGAGCCGAACGAGCAACGGGCACTCTGCGAGAACGGACCGACAGGCCGCCGCGGCGACCGACGCTCAGTCGTCGGCGGCGGACGCGGCCCCGCCCGCCACGTCGCGCTGACGCCGGACGTACCGGGTGAAGTTCTCGAAGAGCGTCTTCGCCTCGCAGGCCGCCCGGTAGTTCTCGGGGGTGATCCCGTCGAGGACGCCCGCGATCCGCTCGTCGCTCAACTGGTCGTCCTTGCCCTTCGTGACGTATTCGGCGGTCTCGACGTCGTACTCGGGGTGGAACTGCACGCCGAAGACGTGACCCTTGCGAAAGCCGTGATTCCCGTAGTCGTTCTCGGCTATCTGTTCTGCACCCGGCGGGAGTTCGACGACCCTGTCCGAGTGGGTCGTGAACACGGTGAAGTCGTCGTCGACACCCTCGAACAGGGGTGTCTCGCCGGCGCGCGTGACCTCGCGGTAGCCGATCTCGTACTCGCCCATCCCTTCGACGGTGCCTCCGAGGACGTCCGCGAGCAACTGGTGGCCCCAGCAGACCCCGAGAAAGGGGACGTCACGGTCGACGGCCTCGTCGACCCACGCTTTGGTGGCGTCGATCCACTCCTCGTCGTGATACACCGACGAGCGCGACCCGGTGACGACGGCGCCGTCGAACCCGAAGCGTTCGGGGACGTCGCCCTCGGGCAGGTGGTACTCGACGAGGTCGGCGTCGAGTTCCCGGCGGAAGTTCCGCCGGGTGTTCGCGGGGTCGTGGGCTCCGACGAGCAGTGCGAGACGCGGCCGACTCATTGCCCCCTCCTATCCCCTCGCCGGGGAAAAGCGTGTCTCACGGCGCGGAACTTGCCGCCGTGGCCGACGCGGGCTCTCGAGGCAGGCCGTCCTCACTCGGGTTCGTCGAAAAACCCCACGAGGGCGTCGTTGACCGCGGCGCTCTCCTCGACGAAACAGAGGTGACCACCCTCGACGGCCAGGAACTCCCCCCGGGGCAGGTCGGCGGCGAGGTCACGGCCCGCGTCGGTCGGGACGACGGCGTCCTCGACCCCGTGGAACACCCGTGCCGGGACGGCCACCTCGTAGAGCGGGTCTGGCTCGTAGTCCCCCATCGCGGCGGCCTGGGCCTCGAACCCCTCGCGGTCGGCGTCTTCGTCGGCCCGCCAGCCGGCGATATCGGCGACGACGTCCGGGTAATCGGCCAGATCTGCCGCGAACGCGTTCCCGAGCGAGTTTCGCAAGCCCGGGGGGTCGTCCCGCGGTGCGAACAGCGAGTCCAGCGCGTCGGCGTCGACGCGACTCCCGTCGGCGGTGGTCCCGAACAGCGCGAGCGAGTCGATGCGGTCGTAGCGGCGGGCGTGTTCGAGCGCGACCATCCCGCCCAGTCCCGCGCCGACGACGTGGGCGTTCGCGACGCCGTGGTCGGCGAGGACGGCCTCGAAGTCGCCGACGAGTCGCGCGACCGAGAGTCCCGCCGCGAGGCCAGAGTCGCCCGTGCCCGGCAGGTCCCAGACGAGCGTCTCGTAGGGGCCCGTGAGCGCCGCGTGTTGCCAGCCCCACACCCAGGCGCCGTACCCCGCGGGGTTGACGAACGCGACGGTCGACTGCTCCCCGCTCGCGTCCCCGCCCGCTGTCTCGTAGTGGAGGTCGACGCCGCGGTTCGTGACGAGAGCCATAGCGGGACGTAGACGGGTCGACGGTAAGGGCCTCGCGGTCCGGGTCGCGGCGAGAGTGGTGTGTCACGCGGCCGATGTTCGTCGGGCGGGATCGAAACGTTCTGATAGCCCCCGTGGACACAGTTAGGGAACCGCAGCCGTGACCCGGGCCGCGCCGTGACGGGTCAGGCCCTTCACAAACGATGAACTCGATGGCCTGCGTCAGGTGGCGGGCGGCCGTCAGCCTCACCGGGAGCGTCGTCAAGTGGCTCACGGTCCCGATGCTCGTTCCCGTCGTCCTCGCCCTCTACTACGGTCGCGGACTCCTCCCCTTCCTCGTGGCCGTCCCGGTCGCCTTTCTCCTGGGATTCGGGCTCGAACGCCTCCACGACGACCCCGGCGACGCCCTGGGTCCCCGAGAGGGCTTCCTGATGGTCGCGCTGACGTGGCTCCTGGTGAGTCTCGTCGGCGCCGTCCCCTACCTCGTCGAGGGGTGGCTCACGACCTACGGCGCGAGTTCGACGCTCGCGCTGCCGGTCAACGCCGTCTTCGAGTCGATGAGCGGGTTCACGACGACCGGGTCGACCGTGATGGGCACCATCTCCTTCGAGTCGCACTCCCGGGCGGTGATGATGTGGCGCCAGGAGACCCAGTGGCTCGGCGGCATGGGCATCGTCGTGCTCGCGATCGCCATCCTCCCGGAACTCTCGGTCGGCGGCGCCCAGCTCATGGACGCCGAGGCACCGGGACCGGGCATCGAGAAACTCACTCCCCGGATCGCCGAGACGGCCCGCGCGCTCTGGGGGCTGTACGTCGGGCTCACACTACTGGAGATGGTCGGACTCTACGCGTTCCACCTCGTGGGGTGGGCGCCGGAGATGACGCTGTACAACGCCGTCGCCCACGGCTTCACGACGATGCCGACCGGCGGGTTCTCGCCCGAGGCCCGCAGTATCGAGGCCTTCTCGGCGGTGGTCCAGTGGTTCGTCGTCCCCTTTATGGTCGCCGCGGGGACCAACTTCGCGCTGTTCTGGCACCTCTACCATCGGGACTTCGAGATGGTCCGGACGGACGTCGAGTTCCGGTCGTATGTCGGCGTCATCGGCGTCCTCGCCGCCCTCACGGCGGGGTTACTCTTCACTGCACCGGGACTCGAAGGGCTGACCGGCATCGTCGAACCGTCGCTCAGACACGCCACCTTCCAGCTGGTCTCCATCGTGACGACGACCGGCTACGCGAGTATGGACTTCAACCTCTGGGGCCAGCAGGCCAAGTACGTCCTCCTCTTCGCGATGTTCGTCGGCGGCTCTGCGGGGAGTACCGGCGGGAGCATCAAGGTCATCCGCTGGGTCGTGATCGCCAAGTCGGTCCGCCGCGAACTCTTTACTACTGTGCACCCCGAGGCCGTCGAACCCGTCCGCCTCGGCGACTTCGTCGTCGACGAGCAGGCGATCCGGGGGGTCTACTCCTTCACCCTGGTCTATCTCTTCATCTTCGCGTTCGCGACGCTGGTCGTCGTCGTGGTCGGGGTGCCGGGCCAGGAACTGACGGCCTTCGAGGCGACCAGCGCCGTCGCCGCCACGCTCGGCAACGTCGGGCCGGGGATCGGTATCGTCGGCCCGATGAACAACTTCGAGGGATTCCCGCGGGTCTCGAAACTGCTGATGGTCTTCCTGATGTGGGTCGGCCGCCTGGAGATCTTCCCCGTGCTCGTGCTCCTCACGCGGTCGTACTGGGAGCGGTAAGCGTCGTCGGTCACGACTCGGAGACGTCGTCGTCGAGATAGACGGTCGTGGCTGTCGCGACTCGCTCGGTGAAGGCGTCTGTGACCGACCCCTGCTTTCCCACGATATGAACGTCGTCTTTGAGCGTCGCGACGGTCCAGGGCAACACGTAGCTCTCCTGGTTCGGTTCTCCACGGAGCCACGCGTCGCTCGGAACTGCGAAGCTCCCGGGATGGTGGGACTGAGTCGTGAACGCGACGGCGATCGATTCCTCGTCGGGATAGGGCAGCCGGTCACCGGAGACGACCAGCCACGGCCGGGGGTTCCCGGAACTCGTCTTGAACGGGTCCGGGGCCCAGACGACGGCCCCTCGGTCTGCCATCGGGGATCACGACCTCTCGGCGTCGTGCTCTGACCCCGACTCGACCGGGTCGACCGCGGTCTCCATCCACGTCTCGACGTCCTCGTCAGAGAACCCACCGTCGACGTCGTCGGCCGTCGCCGCGCTGTGGAACCCCGCCGATGCGACCGCGTGTTCGGCGTCGGCGACCGCCCAGAACCGGTCGCGGTGCTCGACGAGACCGTGTTCTTCGAGGCGCTTCAGCGTCGGCCCGACACTGCCCTCAGGGACGTCGACCGCGTCGACGATCTCTCGCTGACGGAACGCCTGGTCGGCGTGTTCCAGCAGGAAGTGAAACACCGCTCCCTGTGTCGTATCCGGCGCGAGGTCCGGACGCGACGAGTCACTCTCGTCGATGGACTGGAACTCGTCTTTCGGAATCGGCATCTCGTGTATCTATTTGTATCCGATACTATTAGATCTTATCGACGTATTCCTCACGGACCACCGTCGGCGGTGCCGTCTTGGCCGGTCACGTCGATGTGTCCCCATCGGTGCGACAGCCAAACGCTTTCCCCGCCGCGCTCCCAGCAGCGCGTATGACCTTCGCCGAGGACTGCGAGCGCGAGGTGCGGGGACTCCACGACTTCTTCGCCGAGTGGTACGCGGGCGACCACCGCGACGCCGAGCGACTCGACCGCGTGCTGGGACGGGATTTCGAACTCGTCGCGCCCGGCGGGGCGAAAAACGACCGGTCTGCGGTGGTCGAGTGGGTCGAATCCAACCACGGCCAGTACGCCGACGCCGACCCGCCCTTTGCCATCGACATCGAGTCGTTCGACCACCGCATGACCGAGGGCGGCCACTGTCTGGTCACGTACGTCGAGCGCCAGACCGCCCCACAGGGCGAGTCCGCGCGGCTGTCCTCCGCACTCTTCCGGCGGGCCGGCGGGACGCCGAACGGCGTCGAGTGGGTCCACCTCCACGAGACCTGGCTCGACGAGTAGAGACCATCTTTTTCCCGGAGGGGTTTCCTCGGTCGCTTCGCTCCCTGCGGGAACCCCTCCGACAAAAACATGGGTGAAAAAGCGGGACGCTCCCTGCTCACGGGTCGCTTCGCTCCCCGTTCGCTCGTCGAGGCGCTCCCTGCGGTCGCGCCTCGCACCGGTCGCGTCCCGTGAACCGCTCGCTTCGCTCGCGGACGTTTCGACGGTCCAAAGGCGGTGATCGCGGCCGGGCGGTGTGCGGGAGTGTCAGTGATACCGATGGGCTGCACACTGTGGCCCGGCCCGGCGAACCCGCCCCACCCACGCACACGGGACCCAGCGGCGTCGTGGGTGGCGACGGCGGTTAGGAATGCCCCGTGATAAATCGCCCGACAGCGATGCGACGTTTCGGGTGACTTTCGGTGGTCCGCTCAGGCGTCGGCGACCTGTCGGAGGACGTCGGGCGCGTCGGCCAGCGCGTCGTCGAGTGCGTCGGTGTCGGGGCCGCCGCCCTGGGCGAAATCGGGGGGACCGCCGCCCCCGCCGCCGACCTTCGCCGCGAGGCGACTCACGACCTCGCCGGCGTTGACGGCCGACCCTTCGGGGGCGGCGACGACGAACGTCGCGCCGTCTGTGCCCGACCCCAGCACCGCGATCTTCCCCTCGTCGGCGAGCGCGTTGGCGGTCGCGCGCAACTCCTCCATGTCGGCGTCGATGCGCTGGACGACCGCCGTCGTCCCGCCGACGTCGAGTTCCTCACCCTCGGCGGAGCCCTCTGCGCGGACCTCGGCGAGCTGTTCTTTGAGGTCCTCGATGGTCTTGCCCCGCGCCTTCCACTCCTCGAAGAAGCGTTCTGCCGTCTCGGGCACGTCCTCGGGCGAGACGTCCAGTACCTCGGCGGCCTCGGTGAGGGCGTCCTCGGTGTCCTGGGTGGCCTGGATGGCGGCGTCGCCGGCGGCGAAGGTGAAGCGCACGACGCCGTCCTGGACGCGCTCGGTGCCGAGGATCTTGATCGTACCGATGTCGCCGGTGCGGGCGACGTGCGTGCCGCCACAGGCCTGGACGTCGTCGTCGACGTGGATCAGGCGGATGTTCTCGCCGGCGGGGATGCCGCCTTGGTAGAGGTCGAACCCGTACTCGGCCTCGGCCTCGTTGCGGTCGGGCCACTCCTGGGTGACCGGCGTGTTCTCCCGGACGACGTCGTTGGCGCGGTGTTCGATCTCTTTGACCTCCGCGCGCGAGACGGAGTCGTAGTGGGAGACGTCGATGCGCGAACTCTCGACGCCCTTCTGGGCGCCGGCCTGGCGAACGTGGTCTCCCAGCACCTGCCGGGCGCTGTGGATGACGATGTGCGTGGCGGTGTGATGTCGCATCAGGCGTCGGCGCCGCTGCACGTCGACCTGTCCGCGGACGAACTCGCCCTTGCCGGGGTCGCTCCCGCAGGTGTGGACGATGACGCCGTCGACCCGCTGGACGTCGCTCACTTCGACGGTGACGTCGTCGGTCGACAGCGTCCCGTGGTCCGGCGGTTGCCCACCCCCCTCGGGGTAGAACATCGTCTGGTCGAGCACGACGTCGTAGGTGCCGTCGCCGCGCTCGAACACTTCGAGGACGACCGCCTCGAACTCGGTGCGCTCCTGGTCGTCGTAGTAGAGCCGGTCGGTCTCGGGCAACTCCGAGAGACGCTCGTCGTAGGTCCGGCCCTCGGCCTCGGCGGCGGCCTCGCCGCCGCCGTGGCGCTTGGCGACGAGCGCGTAGAAGTCGTCCGGGCGGTCGACGTCGACGCCCCGTTCCGCCGCGACTTCCTCGACCATGTCGGGCTGGATGCCGTGAGAGTCGTACAGTTCGATGAGCTCCTCGACGGGGATCGACCCGCCGGAATCGGCGTACTCGTCGGCGAGCTGGCGGACGCGTCGGCCTCCGCGGTCGAGTGTCTCGCGGTACTTCTCGACTTCCGTCCGGACGATGTCGCGGACGGTGTCGCGGTTCTCGTAGCCCAGCCGTTCGGCCTGCATGTCGACGAGCTCGTCGAGCGGGGCGTCGATCCCGACCGTATCGACGAGTCGCTTCGTCCGCCGGAGCACCATCCGGGCGAGATAGCCCGTCCCGACGTTCGAGGGAACGATCTCGTCGCCGAACATGTACGCGAGCGTCCGGGAGTGGTCGGCGATGGCGTAGATGGCCTCCAGGGGCTCCAGGAGGGCACGCAGTTGCTCGGTGGGGACGTCGAGTTTGTCGGCGATGTTGTCACGCGCGGCCTCGACGTCTTCGACCTCGTCGATGTCCATGTTGCCGGCCAGCGTGGCGGCCCGCCGGACGATCTCCTGCTCTTCGGTGTCGTAGTCGAGGCCGGCGTTGTCCTTCAGGAAGTCGATCATCTCGGGGTAGATGGCCTCGTAGATGGTCGGGGTGCCCTGGGACATCCACGTCCAGCGCTCGATGCCGTAGCCGGTGTCGATGACCCGGCGGTCCATCTGGCTGTACGTGTTGCCGTCTTTCATCTCGATGTCCCCCTCCGGATCCTGCTCGAACTGCATGAACACGAGCGTCGCGAGTTCGAGCCCCCGGTAGATGACCTCGAAGGCGGGCCCGGCGTTGCCGCCACCGACCCAGGGATCCTCGATGAGGGTGACGTCCTCGCGGGGGATACCCAGTTCGGCACAGAAGTCCATACAGTACTCGACGCACTCGTCTTTCCAGTAGACCTCGCCCTCGTAGGCGTATCCTGACCCCTCCTCGGCGTTGAACGCGTGGTGACCGCCCATCTCGAAGGCCATCGTGTGCCGACCCGTCTTGCCGACGTTGTCGATGTCCTGCATCCGGATGCAGGGCTGGGAGACGACGAGCGGGTTGGCGGGCGGGGGCGACTCGCCCGACGTGACGTGGGGCTGGAAGCCGTAGATCGACGCCTGGGTCAACAGGACGTCGTCACGCCAGCGGTTGGCGGCGACGGGGTAGGGGTCGATGCGCTCGTGATCGCGGCCCTCGAAAAAAGAGAGGAAGGCCTCGCGCATCTCCTCTAAACTGTACTCCTCGTCGAGGCCGGGGTCACCGATGAAGCCGTACTCGACGCAGGGCGGTTCGCCGCAGGTCTCGCGGTCGGCGTCGAGCGTCCAGAAGTGGGCCCCACACTCGGCGCAGGTCTTGCGCTCGAACCCCTCCTCGTCGAAATAGTCGAGTTGATACTCCGATTCGAGCTCGCTCATTCGTTGGGCGGTATTGGCCGAGCAGCGGGTAAAACAGTTCCGAAGGTGTGCCACCGCTCCGAACGCGTCCCGCGCTGAACCCCGTGAGGGCGGCCGGATCGGCCGATCTACCCCCACAAGGCATATGTTCGGGCCGGCGGTAGCTCGGGCGATGGCCCCCCTCATCGAGATCGCGTTGCTCGTGGTCGCGGTTCTCGCCGTCGTCCTCGGGTACAAGCTCCTGAAGAACGTCAAGGCGCTGGTCGTCAACGCCATCGTCGGTATCGTGGTCCTGATACTCGCCAACTTCCTCGGTATCGGTGTCGCGATCACGCCACTCGCCGTGCTCGTCTGTGCGATCGCCGGCGTCCCCGGTGCTATCCTCGTCGTCTTGCTCTCGGTCGTGGGCGTCGCCTTCACCCCCGGCGTCGCCGCCCTCTCGCCGGCCGTCCTCGCGCCGCTGTTGTGAACCGGTGTGTCGGTCCGCTTTTTCGGCGCCGTCGCCGTGGACCGGTCAATGACAAGACACATACCGACAGACGGCAAGCGATAGCGCATGCGCCGCCTCGCCCTGACTGGTTTTGTTCTCCTCCTCGTGGTCGTCGTCGGCGCCGCGGTCGGTCTGTCGGCACTGACGAGCGGCGACGAGTCGCCGGACGCCACGATCACCACCTTCGAACCGCGCGTCGCCGTCGGAAACGAGTCCGCCGACGCCATGTCGGGCTCTGGTGAGGTCGTCACCTGCAACGACCAGGGACCGATACCCGGGAATGCGGGCCTGTCCGGTCGAATACTGGTCGAACGACCAGCCGCCGACGACGGCCCGCAGGAGGCGCCGTTCCGACTGGTCGTGACCGTCGGCGACGACCTGTTCACCGACTCGATGAACGCCTCGCTCACGCCCGGCGGGTCGACGCGCTTTCTCCTGTTGACGACTGTCGACCAGCCCGAGTCGCTCTCGGGCGGTGACGAGGTGAGCGTCACCGCCCGCGTCGAACTGGACAACGGGACCGCGGTCGCCGAGGCCGACCGGACCGTCACCGTCGCCGAACGGGATATCCCCTGTGCGGACGAGCGCGAGGGGTGACCGCTGCCGGTCGAAGCTACTGATGTGTTCTGTTTGTGTGTCCACTTACCACTGCGGTGGCGCGCGCCGTCGAGTCTCTCGTGACGAGACGGCGCGGCGCGAGGGATGAGCAGCGCAACGGAGTGAGCAGTGCAATCGGCTGGGGAGGGTGTGGCCTGCGGTCGCGGTGTCTGGTGGATCGAAAGGGCGACGACCGCTCACGCTTGCGTGGTCGCCTGAGCGACCCCTATCCGAGCGAAGCGAGGATATGTCGCTCAGCGACCGTGAGCGGCCCGAGGGCTTTCAGCGCACTATCTCGACTGCGGTGCAACCTCCCAACCGACTTTCTTTGACATACCCTCACCTCGAACCACCTGATCCTCTCTCACCTATACGATCCGATTCGTGAACTCTCCACCGTCGACGTAGGCCCGGTAGTTCTCGGCGAACAGTTCGACGGCCCGGTCGAAGTAGTAGGGACTCGAACCGGCCATGTGCGGGGTCAGCACCACGTCGTACCTCTCTCGCAGTGGCGAGTCCGCGGGCAGCGGTTCCGGGTCGGTCACATCCAGCGCTGCCCCGCGGACCTCGCCGGCGTCGAGCGCGTCGACCAGCGCTGACTGTTCGACGATGGGGCCGCGAGCGATGTTGACGACGACAGCCTCGTCGTCCAGTCGCTCGAACGCGTCGGCGTCGATCAACCCCTCGGTCTCGTCGGTCAGGGGGCAGGCGACCACGAGGTAGTCCGCCTCGTCGAGGACGCTGTCGAGTTCGTCGGCGGGGTAACACCGGTCGGCACACTCGGGCGCAGTAGCCGGATCACGTTTGGTGCCGATCACGTCCATTCCCATCCGTTTCCCGTACTCCCCGACCCGGGAGCCGATGGCACCGAGGCCCACCACGCCGAGTGTGTCGTCGGAGAGTTCCCCTCCCGAGTAGCGCTCCCACTCGCCGGCGTGTTGCTGGCGGATCCCCTCGTGGATGCGGCGCTCGAAGACGAGCATGTACCCCAGCACCTGCTGGCCCATCTGTTCGGCGTGGATACCGGAACTGTTCGTGAGGGCGACCCCGCGCTCGACGAGCGCCTCTTGGGGGTAGGAGTCGACGCCGGCGTTGAGCGCCTGGACCCACCGCAGGTCCGGGGCGGCCGCGAGTTGCTCCTCGCTCAGTCGAAAGGTCAGGACCACCTCGGCGTCGGCGACCGCATCGGGCGATTCGGGGTCGTCGGCGACGTGGAGTTCGACCTCGGGCAGCTGTTCTCCGAAGGCCGTGCGGATCCGGTCGCGTTCGCCGAGACCGTCGAGCAGACAGACGTCGGGGCCGTGCATACTCGTCGGTGGGTCGGCGGTCTCAAACCGGTTTCCCCGGGGATGACCCCGTGGACGGTCGGCCCGTCGCGGGGGTTGCGGGGCGGACCGACCCATGAAAGCATATGTACCCGGGGGGAAACACCACGCCTATGGCAGCTATCGAGCTCGACGGGGTCACCAAGACGTTCGGTGACGTCGAGGCCCTCCGCGGGGTCGACATGGAAGTCGAGGAGGGGGAGATATTCGGCTTCCTCGGCCCCAACGGCGCCGGGAAGACGACGACCATCGACGTGTTGCTGGACTTCGTCCGGCCGACGTCGGGGTCGGCACGGATGCTAGGGCTCGACGTTCACGAGGAGTCACGCGAGATCCGCAAACGCACGGGCGTCCTGCCCGAGGGGTTCGACGTCTACGGCCGACTGACGGGCCGCCAGCACTTCGAGTTCGTCAGCGAGGCCAAAGACGCCGACGCCGACCTCGACGCGGTCCGCGAGCGGGTCGGCCTCGACGCCGAGGACTTCGAACGAAAGGCGAACGGCTACTCGAAGGGGATGAAACAGCGACTCGTCCTCGGGATGGCGCTCATCGGCGAACCCGACCTCCTGATACTGGACGAACCTTCCACGGGGTTAGACCCCAACGGCGCCCGCCGGATGCGCGAGATCGTCCGCGAGGAACGCGAACGCGGTGCCACGGTGTTTTTCTCCTCGCACATCCTCGGGCAGGTCGAGTCGGTCTGTGACCGCGTGGCCATCCTCGAGGACGGCGAGGTCGTCGCCGTCGACAGCGTCGAGGGTCTGCGCGAGGCGGCCGGCACCGAGACGGTCTTCACCGTCACCCTGGCCACCCCGGTCGACGGCGTCGTCGAGGCCGCCGAGGCCGTCGACGGCGTCGAGGGCGCTCGCGTCTCTGATGCGACAGTCATCGTCCGGTGTGCCGACGACGTGAAGATGGAGGTCCTCACGGCCATCGAGGAGGCCGGTGGCGACGTCGAGGACTTCGACACCGACGAGGTGTCGCTGGACGAACTGTTCGCCGCCTACACGGAGGAGGAGGAATGAGCGACGAGTCCGACGACGGGACGGGCGAGGGGTCCGCGCTGGCGGTCTTCGACGAGGCGATGCGCGAGCAGTTCACCTGGTACGTCGTCGCGAAAAAGGAGTTCCAGGACGCGATCCGTTCGAAGGGGCTGTGGGTCCTCTCGGCCGTGTTCACGGTCATCTTCGTCATGCCGGTCGGGATCGTCCTCTACATCGGCGGTATCGGCCCGTCGGTCGACAGCGGTGGTCTCGGGATGCGGGTGATAATCGAGAGCATCTACCTGAATCTCGTCACGGCGATCCTGCCGATCGTGGCGATCTTCGTCGGGGTCGCCGCGATCACGAAAGAGCGCTCGAGCGGGTCGATGAAGGTGTTGCTCTCGCTCCCGTTCTCCCGGCGCGACGTCATCGTCGGGAAAGTCCTGGGTCGCTGTGCGACCGTCGCGGTCCCGTTTCTCGTGGCGGCGACGGCCACGGCGGGATTCTTCATGCTCTCGCGCGTGTCGTTCAACGGCGAGATGTACCTGCTCTTTATGCTGTACTCGCTCCTGCTGGCGCTGGTGATGGTCGCGATCGCCGTCAGTATCTCCGGTGCAGTGTCGACGACGGTCCGCTCGTTCCTCGCCAACCTCACCGTCTACGTCTACGTCACGTTCCTGTGGAACAGCGTCGCCAACGGGGTCGGGCAGGTGCTCTGGAACCAGGTCGGCGTGTCGCGGTCGATCCGCTGGAACACGGTCATGTTCCTCAAGCTGTTCTCGCCGACGCAGTCGTACAAGGCGGTCGTCCGGAGTATGCTGGCGGGGTTCTCCGACTCGGTCCAGCCGGGGCTCCAGCGGCTCTCCCGGCAGTCGGGCGAACAGCTCACCCAGATGGGCGCGGCCCAGTACGCACGCTACAACCTCTTCAACGTCCGCGGCGGGTTCCTCTCGCCCGGCCTGCCGGCGGCCGACAAACGGGTGCTCTGTGAGAACGTCGTCGGTGCGAGCTACCGGAACGTGACGGTGACGGCCCAGAACCAGACCCAGACGGCGTCAGTGTGTACCGGCGGCAGCGACCTCCCCTTCTACCTCTCTGACCCCGCCGTCGTCGTGTTCATGCTCTCGTGGGTCGGCGTCGCCGCCGCCGTCAGCTACTACACGTTCGACCGCGTCGACCTCTGAGGCCCGACGAACCCGCTTCGGCCGACGTGCCCGCTACGACGGCACGTCCACGCCACGTTCTTCGAGCAGCGAGACGAACTCGTCCTCGTCGACGGTCTCGACGCCGTACTCGTCGGCGTCGTCGCGTTTTCGCTGGCCCGGATTCGCGCCGACGACGAGGTAGTCGGTGTTGCTCGAGACGCTCGACGTGGCCGACCCGCCCGCCCGTTCGACGAGGTCCTGTGCGTCGCTTCTGGTCAGGCCGTCGAGCGACCCCGTGAACACGAACGTGAGTCCGTCGAGCGCGTCCCCGTCGTCCGTCTCCGCCTCCTGCGGGTCGACGTGGTCGAGGAGGCGGTCGAGTACGTCGCGGTTGGCTCCGCTCTCGAAGAACTCTCTCATCTCGCGGGCGACCGTCGGGCCGACGTCCTCGACCGCCTGCAACGTCGCCTCGTCGGCCTCGCGGACCGCCTCGAACGTGCCGAAGTGACGGGCGAGCGACCGCGCGACCGTCCCTCCCACCTCGGGGATGCCCAGCGCCGCGAGAAAGTCCTCCAGGGCGGGTTCGCGGGCGGCCTCGAGTTCGGCCAGCAGGTTCTCGGCGCTCGTCTCGCCCCACCCCTCCAGTGCCGTCAGTCCCTCCCGGTCGAGTTCGTAGAGGTCCGCCACGTCGGCGACGAGGTCGGCGTCCAGCAGTTGCTGGACGTTCTTCGCGCCGAGTCCCTCGATGTCGAGGCCCTTGCGAGAGGCGTAGTGCTCGACCGAACGCTCGCGCTGGGCGCGACAGCCCAGTCCACCCGTACAGAACGCCATCGGCCCGTCGCGCTCGACCTCGCTCCCGCAGACGGGACAGGTCTCCGGGAAGTCGAAGTGGCCGTCGCTCGCGTGGTCGAGAACCTCCGCCACCTCGGGGATGACGTCGCCCGCCCGGCGGACGCGCACCTCGTCGCCGACTCCCACGCCGAGGCGTTCGATCTCGGCGGGGTTGTGCAGCGAGGCACGGGAGACCGTCACGCCGCCCACCTCGACGGGGTCCATGAGCGCGACCGGCGTGAGTCGGCCCGTCCGGCCGACCTGCACCAGGATGTCTCGAACTGTCGTGCGCTCGGTGCGGGCGGGGAACTTGTAGGCAAAGGCCCAGCGGGGGTGGCGGGCGGTGTGGCCCAGCGCCTCGCAGGCGTCGATGTCGTTCACGGAGATGACGACGCCGTCGATCTCGTAGTCGAGGTCGTCGCGCTCTTCGAGGCGGGCGTCCCGGTAGTCGACGGCAGCCTCGATCTCGTCGACGGTGGCCGTCAGGTCACAGACGCGCAGGCCCCACTCGGGGAGGGTCTCGTGCATCTCCCAGCGGGTGTCGAACTCGACGCCGTCGAGCACGTCGAAGAAGAAAATAGAGAGCGGGCGGTCCGCGGTGACGGAGGGGTCGAGTTGCCGGAGCGTGCCCGCGGCGGCGTTGCGCGGGTTGGCGAACGGGTCCTCGCCGTCCTCGATGAGTTCGCGGTTGTAGGTCTGGAAGGCGGGTCTGGGCATGTAGACCTCGCCTCGCAGGGCGAGGAAGTCGGGGTAGTCCCCCCGGAGTCGCTGCGGGACGCTCGGGATGGTGCGGACGTTGGCCGTGACGTCGTCGCCGACCTCGCCGTCGCCCCGGGTGGCGGCGCGCTCGAACACGCCGTCCTCGTAGACCACCTCGACCGAGAGGCCGTCGAACTTGGGTTCACAGTAGTACTCGATCTCGCCCGCCCAGTCGGCCGATTCGAGGCCCTCTCGCACCCGGCGGTCGAACTCGCGAACCTCGTCGGCGTCGCCGCCCTGGTCGATCGAGCGCATGGGCGCGACGTGTTCGACGTCGGGGAGTTCGTCGCGGGGCGGTCCCCCGACCCGCCGGGTGGGGCTGTCGTCTGTCCGGCAGTCGAAGGCGTTTTCGAGGTCACGCAGGCGAGCGAAGAGGGCGTCGTAGGTCCGGTCGCCGATCACGGGGTCGTTCCCGACGTAGTAGCGGTGGTCGTGGTACCTGATGGCGTCCCGGAGCAGGTCGGCCTGCTCGCGGGCCTCGTCTTCGGAGAGGCCCTCGACCGGATCGAAGTCGGTCGGCGGGTCGGCGACGTAGGGGTTGTCGCTGGGTTCGGCCGCCTCGGTCGTCATACGGAACGCTGGCGGTGCCATCCCCTTTGCTGGTTCGGTGCCGTCGTCCGCCCAGTACGCGACACGAGAAACGCAGTGTGAGAAGTGCCGGCGCGCCGCTCAGAGGTCGGCGACGTCCTCGATGGCGTCGGTGAGTTCCCGGATGCTCTCCAGGTCGTGTTCGCCCATGTGCCCGATCCGGAAGGTCTGCTCGCCCAGTTGCGAGCCGTAGCCGTTCGAGAAGACGAAGCCGTACTCCTCGGACACCTGGTCGATGGTCGCCGCGACGTCGATGCCCTGCGTGTTCTCGATACAGGACACAGTTTGCGAGCGATACCCCTCCTCGGCGAACAGGTCGAAGTGCTCGCGCGCCCAGTCGTGGACGTACTCGGTCATCTCCTGGTGGCGCTGGTCGCGGGCGCGGTGACCCTCTTCGAGCATGTGTTTCATCTGCTTGCGGTAGGCCAGCATGACGGGGATGGCGGGCGTGGAGTGGGTCTGGCCCTTCCGGTCGTAGTAGTCGAGACAGCGCTGGAAGCCGCCGTACCAGGAGGCCCCGTCTTTCGCGAGTTCGCGCTCGTAGGCCTCGTCGCTGACGACACAGACCGCGAGGCCCGGGGGCATCGCGAAGGCCTTCTGGGTCGAGGCGAAGATGACGTCGATACTGTGCTCGTCGATGTCGACGTAGTCCCCACCGAGCGCGGAGACGGCGTCGACGACGAAGTACGTGTCCGGGTACTCGGCGACGACATCGCCGATCTCCTCGATGGGGTTTCGCACACCCGTCGAGGACTCGTTCATCACGGTCGCGACGACGTCGTAGTGTTTGTCGGTGGATTCGAGGTGGTCGCGGATGTCTTCGGGTTTGATCGCCTGGCCCCACTCGTACTCGAGGCGGTCGACGTCCTTGCCGAGGCGCTCGGCGACGTTGGCGTGGCGCTCGCTGAAACTCCCGCAGGTCGGCACGAGGATGTTCTCGTCGACGAGATTCAGCGTCGAGGCCTCCCAGAACTCCGTGCCCGACGCAGTCAGGATGATGACCTCGTTGTCGGTCCCGAGGAACTCCTTCGTGTCCTCGACGATGGTCGTGTAGAGGTCGGTCATGCGGTCCATGCGGTGGCCGAACATCGGCTGGGCCATCTCCTCGATGACGTCCTCGCGGACCTCCGTGGGGCCGGGGATGTACAGCCGCTTGTCGGGGTAGTCGCCGGTGTATTCGCGTTTCTCGGTCACGAGTGGTCCCTCTTGCGAGCATCTGTGCCCCCCGAGTGTATGGTCGTTTTGATACCGCTCTGTCCTGTGTGACAGCGTCGACACAGTCGACAGCGGACGCTGTGTCGGTCCCGGTTTCCCCGGATCGGGTGGCGTCGCCACGCCCGCGCAGTCACTCCTGTTCTGACCGCCCGGTCACTCCCGGAGTACCCACCCGGCGACCAGCGAGGCGACGGCGACGGGAAGTGCGGGCCAGGCGGCCGCGAGCGTCTCGAATCCGCTCGCGAGGCCGTCCGCGAGTGTCACCCGGGTCGTGTCGAAGCCGATCACGCCCAAAACGATCACCCCCGCGCCGAGCGCGCCCGCGGCCACCGTCTCGCGGGTCGAGACCCGCCGGAGGAGGTGGACGCCGAACAGGAGACTGGCGGTGACGACCAGCCACGACAGGTTCGCCGTCGTGCTCTCGACGGTGAGGACGAGCGCGAGCGGGATACCCACGACGACGACCAGTCGTCGCCACCCCCCACGGTCGAGGAACGTGAACAGCGGCCCGAGCAGTGAATCCGCGGTCTCGGCGTCGCCGCCCGTGACGCTCTCGACGAGTCCCGGTGTCTCGGTCCCCGACTCGTGGTGCTGTGCGGCCTCGACGGCGTCGGGTGTGCGCGCTCCCTCGTCGTAGCCGGCGTCGGCGCTACTCGCGCCCCTCGTGGCGGCGCCGACCGCGACCTCGCGTTCGGTCTCGCGGGCACGCTGGACCGTCACCTCCCCGTCGCCGGCGTCGGCCGGTTCCTCGAAGTCGACGCCGCGGTGCATACACCACGTCGCCGTGGCGCTGACCTTCTCGCCACATGACGGACAGCGGGGATCCGGGCGCATCACTCGTATCTGTGATTGTCGGATGAGCGGTCTTGTGCGCCCGACGCTACGCCGGGTCGACGGGGTAGTCGGCGACCGTATCGCCCAGTCCGGCGACGAGCAGCGTCGATATCGCGACGGGGAGGAGTGCGAGCGCGAGCGGGACGGGTCCGCCGCCCTCGGCGGCCAGCGCCAGGCCGAAGGGGGCAAAGACCAGCGTGCTCATCAGGTTGTAACTACCGTAGCGCATCGCGTCGAACCAGCTCCGGGCACGCCCGAGCCAGGCCGTCGACCCGGCCCACGCGACGAACGAGACGAGTGCCCCCGCAGTCACCGGCGCGAGTCCGCCCACCACCGTCGCCAGGACGCCGACGGCGGCGAGGCCGCCAAGGAAGGTCCCGGCGCGCTCCCACTCGTTCGGCGGTGTCGGCAAGAACGACGGGCCGTCCGTCCCCAGCCCCGAGGGGACCGGCGGCGCGTCGTGCTCGTCGGACTGGTCGCGTTCGTGGGTCTGGTCACGCTCGTCGGTGACCTCGTGACTCGCGCCGGTGACGTCGTCGTAGTCGGGCGCGTCGTCGCGTTCGGGGAGGTCCGCCCAGCAGTGGATGCAGTACCGGGCGCGCGCCCCGACTTTCTCGCCACACGAGGGACACCGCGGGTCCGCCCGCTCGCCCGTCGGGTCGCCCGTGTCGGTCCCGTCTGTCGCCGACACCGTCCGGTCCCGGCTCATACCCGACAGTCGGGACCGCCCGGTGATGAATCTTCGTCCCCGCCGACAGGACGCCCGTCGCGAACGCGTCGTCGAGTGGGTCGGACGGTCCAATCCCGAGCGTCCGTGGTATTCGGACTCGGCTGGAGGTACACGACTGCGATCGTGGCGTTACCCGTGGGTGCCGAGGTGACTGTGGACCCTGGTGACGCGTCGATCGTGTTCGAGTAACGCCGTCGTGTCGTGCTGGTGGGACATCTGACTGGCGCGCGCCGTCGAACGTCTCGTCGTGAGACGGCGCCGCGCGAGGGATGAGGAGCGCAACGAGCGTAGCGAGTGAGCACCGCAGTCGGTTGGGGAGGTTTGTGGGCCCGTCCGGGTGGGACTTTCACTCGGTTTCTGTTACTCTGTCTCTCGATCAGGAACCGCGGGAAAGCCCCGCCGCGCTTGACTCGGGCGCCTCGTTGCGCTCCTCCTCGCTCACTCCGTTCGCTCGTGCGGTGCTTACGTCGTCGGCCTTCGCCAAGCGCGGCGCCCCTTTCGGTCCCACCCCAAAGCAACCCCAATCCACACACCTCCCCAGCCGATTCCTTCGCTCGCTCCGTCGTCGCTCGCTCAGTCATCGCTCGCACGACGCCGTCTCGTCACGAGAGACCCGATGGCGCGCGCCACAACTCACTCTCGCCGGGCCGATACCGCTCCTACTCCTCCACCACTTCGTCCGCCACCCGGTCCACGTCCACGCGTTCGGCTTCACCAGCAGCCGCAGTTTCGGGCACCTCCCACCCGAACCGCCGCAATCGACTCCGGAACCGGGGGTCGGAAAGCGACACCGGCCCGAAATACGTCCCGACGCGCTCGCGGTCCCACCATCGACCCGTCTCGCGGAGCGTCTCGGCGTCGGTGAACTCGTAGCGGTATCGCAGCGCCCGGACGTGGTTCGGGGGGTCGCCCTCGAAGGGGTTCTCCGCCAGCAGCGACTCGGTGGCCTCGTCACCCGCCAGGAGTTTCGCACAGAGGTGGACGAACCACGGCGAGCGCCGGGGCGAGGGCGCCATCGCGGCGAACCACAGCTGCCAGTCCAGCCTGAGGTGATAGGGCGCCCACTGCGCGGGCATCTGGCTGGGATCGGTGGGCTTCCCGGGGAAGGTGTAGGTCTCCCACTCGGTGTCGTCGTCGACCACGTCGTCGTCGGTCCCCTGGACGACCACCTCGTAGCGGTCGCGAGTGATAGAGCCGAAGGCGCCGTAGGTGTTGACCAGGTTCAGCGGTTCGAACGCCCGGTTCATCGCCTGCCCCGACGAGAGCATGTTCGCGACGGGGTAGTAGCTCAGTATCACGACGAGCAGGACCACCGACGCGAGGGCGATCTGCACCGGGAGCGCGAGCGGCGAGAGCGTCGCCGGCACAGGCGGAACGAGTCCGGACAGTCCCAGCGCCGCCGCACCCCCGCTCGCGACCGAATCGGCGAAGAGACTCCCGGCCAGGACGATGGTGAGGAAGTTCAGGAAGGAGAAGTTGCCAGTGAGCACGAGCCAGCCCTGGAACCCCACCGTCGCGAGTCCGGCCAGCGCGGCCACGCGGGGCGGTCCGAAGTACAGGAACGGCACCGCGAGTTCGACGACGTGGTTGGTGAGGACGCCGACCCTGTGGGCCGGGTTCGGGAGCCGATGGGCGAACCAGGAGACGGGATTGGGCATCGGTTGCGTCTCGTAGTGATAGTCAAGACAGGACAGGTCGCGCCAGCACTCGTCGCCGCGCACCTTGATCAGCCCCGCGCCGAACATGTTGCGGAACTCGGCCCACCGGAAGAGGTAGATCACGACGGCGGGCGCGACGAGGTCGGGCGTGCCCAGGAATATCGCGAGGAAGCCACACTCACAGAGCATCGACTCCCAGCCGTAGCCGTAGAAGGTCTGGCCGGCGTTGACAAAGGAGAGATAGAGCACCCACATCGCGCCCCAGACGGGGACGTACGCGGCCAGTCCCAGCTGGTCGGGGACCCCCAGAAAGGCCAGCGCGGCGAGGACGACGCCGAGCCACGCCCCGAGTCCGAGCGCACGGTCGCTGTCGAAATAATAGAACAGGGAGGGCTTCTCGCCGAACTCGTGGCGCTCGGTGTACTGGTCGAGCGGGAGCAGGCCGTCCTCGCCGGCGAGCGGGCGAAACTGGCGGGCGGCGACGAGGAAGGCGACGAGGTAGGTCAGGGCCAGCCCGCGCTGGAGGAGGAAGCGAGCGACCCAGAACTCCCCGCCCCAGGGCGTCCAGGCGTACCAGGGCGCCATCGTTCGGGGAGGTGAGTCCGACCGACATAAGTCGGACGGCTCCCGACCGACATCGGTGACGCGCCGGACTCCCCTGGAAGGGTCACGCGTGAGTTTCGCATCTGATATCGGCGTCCGTGGGGTTTAGGTAGTCGAGTCCTGAGCACCGGCAGTGACAGACGGTTCTCACAGGGAAGCCCTGTACGAGGCGTTCGCGGGGGCGGAGACGGACGTCGAGGACCAGATCGACAGGGGGCTGTCGATCGCGCGGGAGTATCTGGGCCTGCCGGTGGGGGTGCTCACGCGGGTCGCCGAGGGGACACAGCGCATCGAGCAGGTCTCGGGGAGCGACGACACGCTCTGGCCGGGGGCGACCTGTTCGATCGAGGAGTCGTACTGTCGGCGGACGGTCGAGACCGACGGGTCGCTGGCGGTGGGGCGCTCGTCGGGGTCACCGGCGATCCCCGACGCGGCGGCCGAGGCCTTCGGCTTCGAGACGTACGTCGGCGCGACGGTCACGGTCGAGGACGCGGTCTACGGGACGGTGTGTTTCTTCGATACGGACGAGAAGGTCGGGGGGTTCACCGAGGCGGAGCGGCTGTTCGTGGAGTTGCTCGCGAGACTGGTCGGGAGCGCGCTGGAACGGCGCGCCCACGAACAGCGACTCCGTGAGCGCAACGCACGGCTCGAACGCGAACGCGAGCGGTTCGAGGGGATCGCCGACGCGAGTTTCGACATCCTGTTTCGGGTGGGGCTGGGCGGGGAGTTCACGTACGTCTCCTCGGCGGTCGAGCGGGTGCTGGGGTACGACCCCGAAGACCTCGTAGGACGGCAGTTCGCGACGGTCATCGCGGACGCGGCGCTCGACGAGGCGATGGCGGGGTACGCGGCGGTCCTCGAGGGGGAGGCCACGGAGGCGCTGGAGCTCGAGTTCGTCGGTGCCGACGGCGAGGGGGTCGTGCTGGAGGTCAACGCGACGCCGATCACCGACGAGGGATCGGTGGTCGGGGTCCAGGGCGTCGGGCGCGACGTCACTCCCCGGAGAGAGCGCGAGCGGGAACTCCGCCTGAAGACCCGGGCGATGGACGAGGCGACGATCGGGATCACGATCGCCGACGGACAGGACCCGGACACGCCGCTGGTCTACGCCAACGAGGGGTTCGAACGCCTCACGGGCCACGACACGGAGACGATGCTCGGCCGGAACTGCCGGTTCCTCCAGGGCGAGGCGACCGACGACGACGCGGTCGCACGACTCCGCGAGGGGGTCGCCGCGGGTGCGCCCGTCTCGACGGAACTCGTCAACTACCGGGCCGACGGGACGCCCTTCTGGAACCAGGTGCGGATCAACCCTGTCCACGACGCCGACGGCGACGTGGCCCACTATCTGGGGTTCCAGACCGACGTCACCGAACGCAAGCGCACCGACCAGCTCGTCAGGTTGCTCAACCGCGTCCTCCGGCACAACCTCCGCAACGAGATGAACGTCGTCCTCGGCGTCGCCAGCCACCTCCGGAGCGGGGCCGCCGGAGGGACGGACGACCCGGCGCTCGACCCCGCGTCGGCGGGCGAGCGGATCGCCGACACCGCCGAGCGGGTGGTTGCCCTGAGCGAGCGCGCCCGCGAACTCGAACGTTACGCCCGGACCGAGCGCGACCCCGGGCGCCTCGACCCGGCGACGCTCCTCTCGGAGGTGGCCTCGGGCTACCGCGAGCAGTACCCGGCGGCGACCGTCGAGGTGTCCGTCGAGACGGACTACCGGATCTGTGCCGGCCGCGAACTCCGGCGGGCGGTGGCCGAACTCGTCGAGAACGGCCTCAAACACGACCCCGCAGACCCACGGGTCCGCGTCACCGCGCGGACGACGACGGCGACGGGGTTCGAGACGGACGGGTCCGCCGAGACCGGCTCCGGGGCGGACGAATCCCCGGACGGCGCCGGGACGGATGTCGCTCCCGACGGCGGGGCCTGGGTCGAACTCACGGTCGACGACGACGGCCCGGGCATCGACGAGACGGAGGCCGCGGTGGTCGAACGCGGTGCGGAGGGCCCGCTCGAACACGGCTCCGGGCTGGGCCTGTGGCTGGTCAACTGGGTCGTCACCCGCTACGGGGGCTCCTGCCAGGTCGACGGCTGTGACGACGGCACCACCGTCACCGTCCGCCTCCCCGCCATCGACGACGAGACATCCATCGACGAGGTCGTCCGCCGTCCGACCGTCCTCTTCCGGTGAATCACCACTGTGAGGTGTGATACCTCCCCACGCGAAACGAGGGGGGTTCCGGACCGGCCCGGCGCCGCTTGCGTGTCAGTCCCTCACGTCGAGAAACTTGCCGTAACTCGTGGTTATAAGATTTCGCAGGAATATGCACGTAGCACATGACCGACACGCACGGGTTCGGGACGCGCTGTGTCCACGCCGGCCAGGAGTCGCCGGACGAGGGGACAGGGGCGCGTGCCCCGCCCATCTACCAGACGACGTCGTACGTGTTCGACGACGCCGACCACGCCGCGGACCTGTACGCGCTCGACGCCGAGGGCAACGTCTACTCCCGTTTCGACAACCCAACCGTCTCGATGCTCGAGGAGCGTCTGGCCTCCCTGGAGAACGGCACCGCGGCCGTCGCGACGGCCTCGGGTATGGCGGCACTCGACGCCGGCACCTCTATCCTCGCGAGCGTCGGCGACAACGTCGTCTCGGCCTCGTCTATCTACGGCGGCACCCACTCGTATCTCTCGAAGATGGGGACACGCCGCGGTATCGAGGCGCGTTTCGTCGACACGCTCGACCCCGCCGCCTACGCCGGGGCCATCGACGAGAACACGGCGTACGTCCACTACGAGACCATCGGCAACCCGTCGCTCGTCGTCCCGCCCATGGAGGCGATCGCCGAGGTCGCCCACGACCGCGGGGTGCCGGTCTTCGTCGACAACACGTTCGCGACGCCCGCGCTCTGTAACCCCCTAGACCACGGCGCCGACCTCCTCTGGGAGTCGACGACCAAGTGGATCCACGGCTCCGGGACGACGGTCGGTGGCGTCCTCGTCGACGGGGGCTCGTTCCCGTGGGGGGAGTACCCCGAGAAGTTCCCCGAACTCGGCGGCCCCAACCCCGCGTTCGACGTCACCTTCGCCGAACGGTTCGGCGACCGTGCCTTCGCCGTCGCCGCCCGCCAGCGGGCCGTCCGCTCGCTCGGCGACGGCCAGAAACCGTTCGACGCCTGGGCCACCCTGCAGGGTACCGAGACCCTCTCGCTGCGCATGGAACGCCACTGCGAGAACGCGCTGGCCGTCGCCGAGTTCCTGGCGGACCACCCCGGCGTCGAGTGGGTCACCTATCCCGGACTCGACTCCCACGAGACTCACGACCTCGCCACCGAGTATCTCGGCGACGATGCGTCGAGCGGTGGCTACGGCGGGATGGTCGCCTTCGGCCTCGCGGGCGGGTTCCAGGCGGGCAAGGCGGTCTGTGAGGAGACCGACCTCGCGCAGTTCCTCGCCAACATCGGCGACGCGAAGACGCTGATCATCCACCCCGCCTCGACGACCCACGCACAGCTCTCCGAGGCGGAGCAGCGGGCCTCCGGCGTGACGCCCGACCTCGTGCGCTTCTCCGTCGGGATCGAGGACGTCGACGACATCCTGGCCGACCTCGACCGGGCTATCGAGCGAGCGAACGCGGCGGCGGGCGCGAACGGGGCGGCCACGACCGGCGGCGGGACGTCGGGCGGGTCCGACGGAGGTGACTGACGTGGAGGTCGAACGCGACACCGTCTCGCTGGGCGAGTTCGAGTTCGAGTGCGGTCGGTCGATCCCCGAACTCGAGGTGGCCTACGAGGCCTACGGGGAGTTCACCGGCGACAACGCCGTCCTCGTGTGTCACGCGCTGACCGGGAGCGCCCACGTCGCCGGCCATCGCGGCGACGTCGACGGGAGCGACCAGGCCCGCGCCTGGTGGGACGACTTCGTCGGCCCCGGCAAGGCCATCGACACCCGCGAGTACTACGTCCTCTGTGCCAACGTCCCCGGCTCGTGTTACGGCACGACCGGCCCCAGTAGCGTCAACCCCGAGACCGGAGACTACTACGGGACGGACTTCCCGGCCGTCACGGTCACCGACTGGACCGAGGCCCAGCGGCGACTGCTGGACGCGCTCGGTGTTCCCCATCTCCACGCGGTCGTCGGCGGGAGCGTCGGCGGCATGAACGTCCTCGAGTGGGCGAAACGCCACCCCGACCACGTCGAGCGCATCGTTCCCATCGCCGCCGCCGCGCGTCTCGACACGCAGTGTCTCGCGCTCGACGCCATCGCCCGCCGGGCGATCACCACCGACGACGACTGGCAGGGCGGGGACTACTACGGCGACCCGGACGGCGAGGACGACGACGGGAGCGGCGACACCGACGGCCCCGCTACCGCCGCCACCCACCCAGACGACGGGCTGGCGCTGGCTCGCCAGATCGGTCACGTGATGTACCTCTCGAAGGCCTCGATGGAACAGAAGTTCGGCCGTCGAGCGGCGGGACGGGACGCCGTGCGCTCGTTCCCTGCCGACCCCGCCGCGGGGTTCTTCCCCTACCGCGACGTCGAGTCCTACCTGGACTACCAGGCCGAGAAGTTCGTCGAGCGCTTCGACGCCAACTCCTATCTCTACCTGACCCGCGCCATGGACAACTACGACCTCTCGGCGGGGTTCGAGTCCGACGAGGACGCGCTCGCGGCCTTCGACGGCGAGGCACTCGTGATGTCTTTCACCGCGGACTGGCACTTCACCGCCGCCCAGGCGGAGGAACTGGCCGAGTCGCTCCGGGAGGCCGACGTCGACACCGCCCACCACGTCGTCGACTCCGACCACGGCCACGACGCCTTCCTCGTCGAACCCGAGAGCGTCGGGCCGCCCCTCGCCGACTTCCTCGCCGAGGGCGTCGCGGGCAAGGCCGTCACCGACACCGACGAACCGCCGGACGAGGAGGGGCGGTCGTTCGCGCCCGTCCACACCAGTCTCTTCTCGGACTGATCCGACGCGGGAGCCTCTTTCCCGACGGACGGTGTCCCTAATGTAGCCTGTATTACACTGGCCAACAGGCTTTTCTCGTCGTGCCCGCTGATATCCTGTACTGCAGATGGTGTCGGGGGGCCGGGTCAGGTGCACCGGCCGGTGTCCCTGCACCGACCGGTCACACCATGAACGACGACCTGGACGCCACGAGGCCGCGGATCCGTGCGCACCCGGACCAGAGCGGGATCCGGGTGTTCGACCCGATCCAGGACACACAGATCACACTTCTGACGCCGGCTCCGGTCGACGTCTCGCCGTGTGACACCGACCGATTCTACTTCCCGGTCGACGTGGCGGCGACGGTCGGGACCGACGTCGTCGAGACGCCGTACTTCGTGGATACCTGGATCCGGAACGCGACGGGAGACACCGTCGCAGAGGTCGAGATCGGCGACTCCGTGTCGCTTCCGGCGGGCCGGTACAACGTCGAACTGTCGACGTCGAAGGTGAAACTCTATCTCTCGGTCGAGGGCTCGCTCGAGGCCGATGTCGGCGATAGTTCGGTCCGGTTCCGCGCTGGCTCCGGGACCGTACACGTCGGTGCCCGGTCGTACCACGAACAGCCCGCGGCGACTGTGACGACGACTGCCGACCCCGGGGACGTGATGCACGCCGTCTCGACGATCGGGTCGGCGCTGAAGACGACTTCGTGTGAGCGTTCGTTCCCGACGCTCCGCGGGCATCCACCACTCATCGAACAGGGCTCGGAACTGTCTATCCCCGACGGTGTCGAACCGCCCGAAACCGGTGTCACTGTCGAGGTCCCCCCCAGACTGGAGTACATCTATCCGGTCGCGCCGCTGGCGTACTACCTCGGGGCGACGGTCCGACCGGGAAGGGTCCCGCGTCTCGTCGCCGACGGGTGGACGTATCCGCTCGACGGCGAACGCCACTGCTCGTTCACGCCCGGAACCGGGTTCGAATCGTCGGTCACGCGGGTGCTGAAACAGTCGCTCCTGCTGGATTGTGTCACACGCACCGAGGGCTACTACGAGGTCGACCTGGCCGAGCGGTCGCAGGTCGAAGCGAACGTCGATCTCGACTTCGCTGACCTGTACGACCGACCGCTCGCCGAGCAGCTCAGGACGTACATGGACGTTCCCGCATCGGCCGTGGCCGACGCGATGCCGACGTGGAAGCTGACGGCGGACGTTCGCCCGAACCCCGAGTACGTCGGGACGCTCCCGTTCCTCGCGAACGAACTGGCCGTCGTCCGGTGTCCGGCCTCGCCACAGGCCGGTCGAACGGACGACGAGGTCGCCGAACAGGTCCAGTCTATCTTCCGGGGCACCGACGCCGTGACCCGCGGTGAGGGGACGTTCGTCCGGTCGACGCGGTCGTCGTCCTCGTCGTCGGTCTCCGAGACGGTCTTCCGGCCCGCGGACGCCGACAGCATCGAGCAGACCTACGTCGGCGAGGGGATCCCCGTCGGTGCGAGCAAGATGACCGTCGAATCGTTCCGCCGGCGTCTCACGTACGAACCGACCACGGAACCGCGGATCCGGGTCGCCGTCGTCTGTAACGACGAGCGCATGGCCGACGAGAGCGCCGTCTCGGACATCTACGGCACCCGTGACTGGATCGAGTTCGACATCTCTTTTCACGAGGAACTCGAATCCGAGGAGATGCGGACCCTCCTCCAGTCTGACGTCGACTTCCTCCACTACATCGGCCACGTCGACAGGGAAGGGATCCGCTGTCCCGACGGCTACCTCGACACCCAGGAGTTGACCGACGTCGGTGTGAAAGCCTTCGTGTTGAATGCCTGTGATTCCTACGACCAGGGCTACGGACTCGTCGAGAACGGTGCAATGGCCGGAATCGCCACCGTCACGGACATCGTCAACGAGGCCGCGACGTCCGTCGGTCGGACCGTCGCGCGACTGCTCAACCAGGGATTTTCACTGGCCGCGACCGTCGAGATAATCAAAGACTACGAACAGATAGGTCACCACTACATCGTCGTCGGCGATAGCTCGATGTCTATCGTCAAAAACGAATCCGGCACGCCCTACCGTATCGAACTCGACGACCGGCGTGACGAGCGGTGCGGACTGGAACTGTACGGCTATCCACGTCTGGACGCCGGACTCGGCACTATGTTTCGGCCGTACCTCGAGGGGTACTCTCGCCACCATCTGAACTCCGGAACGATGTGCTCCGTCGACGTCTCCACAGACGAGGCTCTCGATTTCTTCTCCAAACAGGACGTCCCCCTGACCAGAGACGGCGAACTCCTGTGGAGTTACGACCTGACGGCAGAACAGAACGATTTCGAGTCGGCGTGAAATCAGGGGCCCATCGTCGACGAACCGCCGCCGGCTGCCACCGTCCCGGCCTGGGACAGGAGCATCAGAGCGGCGAACAGGATGCCGATCCATCTGGGGTTCTCTTCGAGGTACGTCCGGAGTCGCGAGGTTTCTTGGCTCATAGCCACCTGTTGATTTCGCGCGTTCGTGATTGAATGAATCTAAATCTTCGGGATAAATTTACAACGATATTTACCTTTCATTTGATGTGTTTGTCACGTGTGGCTAACCTGTCTGACCGTCGGATCAACGGCAACACTGATTTGCTTCGACGGAGTAGCGTCGGTCTAGCGGATGCAAGGCACACACCCTGGGGGGAACAGTGGTGCGTGAGAGTGACGACCGGCTCCGGCGGGCGACGTCGGTGCTGTTGCTCGCGCCCGACGTACGCGACAGGGCGACGACGGTGACGGCGTCGTTGCTCGAGCGGGAGAGTCGCGACTTCGACCACGTCGTCGGCGTCACGGTCACGGAGTCGGCGAGTTCGTGGGTCCGCGCCTGGCGGCGCCACGCGGACGCGTCGACGCGCGTCTCCTGTGTCGACGTCGACGGGCGGACTCGCGCCGTCGCCGGCGACGGCGGCGAACCGGTCGTCCCCTCGGTCGAATCGGTCGAGGGCCCGACCGACCTGGAGAGACTCGGTCGGACGGTCAGCGACGTCCTCGAACGCTCGACCGAGGACGGCCAACGGATCGGACTCGCCGTCCACTCGGTCAGCGACCTGCTCCACCACGTCGACGAGTCGACGGCGTTCAAGTTCGTCTACACGCTCGGCGAGGTCGTCCGCCGCGTCGACGGCGCGGTCTACTTCCACGTCGACCCGCGGAGTCACGACGCCAGCACCGCCGATATCTTCGCCGCGGCCTGCGACGCCGTCGTCCACGTCGACGACGGTGACGTCACCGTCACGGTCCCCAACGACTGGTGAGTCGGCGACGGATGACTCGACGACAGGTATCTCGGCGTCGCGCCCGCCGTCGGATCGACGCGACGGTGGACGTCGGACACTGCCGACTGCCTGGCTGATCCGGGCGGTCTCGCTGCCGAACGGCCACTCGATCAGTGTTCTCTCTTTCTGTGTAGTTACCATCTGCGGTGGCGCGCGCTGTCGAGCGTTTCATCGCGAGACAGCGCCGCGCGAGGGATGAGTGAGCGACGAAGGAGCGAGCGAATCG